>Ga0209915_1000242_pt1 | contig 159999 bp, 151 predicted proteins | sample ThiBiot_750_plan_FD_183952 | JGI IMG/M metagenome (GOLD analysis project Ga0209915, IMG submission 183952) | Wastewater bioreactor microbial communities from Cape Town, South Africa - Thiocy_cont_750_plan (SPAdes) | ecosystem: Engineered > Bioreactor > Thiocyanate-remediating >... | reverse complement strand
CCTGGTATAAATTTTTGTGGTTTATAGAGATAATGATTCAAATTTTCATAAGTCCATTCTCCTTTATGCCCTTTAAAGGCAGAGGAATAAGCAAAACTATCTGAATGGGCTACTTTGTTTCCAACGATATTCCAAAGATTCGGTCCAACCTTATTTGCCCCACTTTTTTCAAACGTGTGACATTGTAAACATTTTTTTGCGATGTTTTGACCATTTTCAGCACTCGCTTTTGCAAGAAGTGGCTCAACAGCCTCAATGATTTCTTCTGTCGTTGCCGCAGTTTGTGAAGCACTTTCTTCTGCAACATCAATTTGATAGACATCCTTAGCAAGCCATGTTGGCGCAACAAGCCAATCTGCGATTTTTTGACTTACCATTCCTATAAGCAAAGCAAGAAGAATCGCACATAATCCCTTATTAAGCTCGAAACTATCCATGAATTACTTTACCGTCTCCACTTTCATTTTCCCCCGAAATAACAAGCTGTGGTTTTTTAGCAAGGTTTTCATTTTGTCCATCAGCCCTTAGCTCTAATGCTTGCACTTCTCGTGTTACACTTTCAATTTGCGGAAGTACAGGTATTTCTTCAAGAGAATTCGCAACTTCCAGAGTTTTAAGACGACGTGCACTCGGTAAAACTCGACTTTCTAACGAAGCAACCGTACTATTATAAGCCTTCACGGCCCCATTAATTGTTTGACCAAGACGCGCAATATGCCCGCCCATATCGGATAATCTTTTGTACAAATCGCGTCCTTCTTGACTAATTTCTCGCGCATTTTCAGCAAGGGCTTCTTGGCGCCATCCGTAGGCAATTGCATGTAATAAAGCAATTAAAGTTGACGGCGTTGCAAGCATTACTTTTCGCTCAACTCCCACTTCGATAAGAGTTGGATCTTGTTCCAAAGCCGCACTAAAAAAAGTTTCTCCCGGAAGAAATAACACAACAAATTCTGGAGTCTCAGAATTTTTAAACTGATCCCAATAAGAGCGCTGACTTAATTCTTGAATATGTGCTCTCACTTGTCGCGCATGATCTTTCAAAAAAGATTGCCGCTGACTTTCATCAGAAACCTCTAAAGATGCAAGATAGGCTGCAAGAGGGGCTTTTGCATCAATAACAATTTTCTTCCCTCCTGGAAGATTGATAATCATATCGGGACGAAAACGCGTTTCATCCGCAATGATCGTATTTTGTTCAATAAAATCACAATGAGAACTCATCCCGCTCATTTCAACGACGCGCCTTAATTGCATTTCTCCCCATCGTCCTCGAATGTGCGGTGTTTTTAAAGCTTTCACCAAATTAGCCGTCTCAAGACGAAGATCTTTTTGTGTCACGGCTAATTCATGAATCTGATGCCGTAAGACTTCAAACGTACTAATTCTCGTTTTCTCAAGTGCCTCAAGTTTTTGATCAACACTTGAAAGGGATGTTTTTATAGGAGCTAACAATTCGTGGATGGCTTGTTGTTTTTCTTTTAATTCTCCTTTTGCATTTTCTTGCAAACGCTCAAAAGTACTTTTCGCAAGATCTAAAAATGTCCGATTATTTCGCTCAAGAGCTTGCGCTGAAAGAGCATAAAAAGAATTTGAAAGCTCTACTTTTGCTTGCTCAAGAAGAGCAAGTTTTTCTGAAAATTGTTGGCGTTCTTGACGTAAAATCGTTTCAAGTTCTGCCGCACGAATTTGTGATTCTCGACTCTTGACTTCAAGCTGCGTCCTCTCTCTTCGGGTCTCAAGCACTTCATTTTTTAGATCTCGATATTGATGACGAAAGACCCGCCATAAAATTAAAAAAGTCACCAAAGATCCAGCACATAAGCTCCCTAAAGAAATAAAAATCAACTTCTCCATAATAATGGATCCTCTATTTTCTGAGTTTTTTTGTAAAACTCAAATAATTTGCATAAATGCTAACTTTGCGTTATGAAGCAATATGGACTACTCTTGTAAATAAGTCTATACGAGTCTGAAATTAGCTTAATTTTTGCACTTTGGGAGATTTTAATGACCTCGCTCGCGTCTATACTTCAAGCAATTTTGGGACTCTCTGTCTTTTTATTTTTCTCATGGCTTATCAGTGAGAATCGCCGAAATGTTAATTTCAAATTCACTTTTATTGGCATTTCTGCGCAATTTATTCTTGCTTTTCTCATTATGAAAATCGACATCATCAATAAAGCCTTTCTTCTTATCAGCAGAGGTATTGGGACCTTGAAAGATGCCACTTGCGAAGCGACCAAATTTGTTTTTGGTTATCTAGGAGGTGGAACAGTTCCTTTTTTGATAGATGATAGCGCCTCAACTTTTATATTTGCTTTTCAGGCACTTCCTATGTTGATCGTGATTAGTGCTATTTCAATGCTTCTCTTTCATTGGCGTATTTTACCTTTTCTTGTCCGCGGTTTTTCTTTAGTTTTACAGCGAACTTTAAATGTTGGAGGCGCTCTTGGGGTTTGCGCTGCTGCCAAGGTATTTTTAGGACAAACTGAAGCACCACTTCTCATTCGGCCTTATTTCACAAAATTGAGCCGCAGTGAATTATTTTCCGTCATGACTGCGGGTATGGCAACAACTTCTGCCTCTATTATGGTCGTATACAGCACCATTCTCGAAAATACAGTAGATAATCCTATTAGCCACATTCTAACTGCGTCAATCATTAGCATTCCTGCCGCCATCACTATTTCGCGTTTAATGGTGCCTCAAGCAGAGACCCCTTCTAGTGGAGAACTTATCAATCCTTATAATTTTTCAGGCTCAATGGATGCTATTTCTCAAGGCGCAAGCGATGGTATGAAACTTTACTTGAATATCATTGCAATGTTAATCGTGACTTTAGCTCTTGTGGCTCTTGTTAATACAATTTTGGAATGCTTTCCGAATATTGCAGGAGCGCCAATAACTCTACAACGAATTTTAGGCCTCATGATGTCTCCTGTGACGTGGCTGATGGGGATTTCATGGAATGAAGCCAGTATTGCTGGAAATCTTCTTGGAACCAAAACTGTTCTAAACGAAGTGATTGCCTTTATCGAATTGGCGGCATTACCAAAACACCTTCTAAGTAAACATAGCGATCTTATTATGGTTTATGCTCTTTGTGGTTTTGCGAATCTCTCGAGTATTGGCATTCAAATTGGAGGCCTCGGTACTATGGCTCCTGAGAGAAGAAGTGAAATTATTGCTCTTGGGTTCAAAGCTGTTATTGCAGGCACATTATCAAGCTGTATGAGTGGTACAATCGTTGGAATTCTATATTGGGTGGGGTAAAATATTTCAAATGGATCTCGTCACACATAGCCTTTTAGGGGCAACAATTGGTCAAGCTGGCTTTCAGAAAAAACTCGGTCGTCCTGCCCTTCTTTGGGGAGGTTTAGGCGCACTCGTTCCTGATCTTGATGTGATTATTGGATATATTACGAACCCCATTGCTAACTTAAAATATCATCGGGGCATCACTCATTCTCTTTGGTTTGGCCCTTTAGTTGGCATGTTTCTTGGTTATTTCATTTGGCGTCATTACACAAAAAAACGTCGACTTTATAAACATCCACAAGGGGGTCGAGAATGCTTATTTTCATGGATGTTATTGATGAGTTTAGTTCTTCTTACACATCCTTTACTTGACCTTTTTACAGGCTACGGAACACAATTATTGGCCCCTTTTTCAAATCACCGATATGCTATTAATGCTGTCTCTATTATCGATTGGCGATACACTTTCCCTCTTTTTCTCGCCGTCATGGTAGGGATCTTCAGGTCAAATGGGCGACCTCTTTTTCTAGCTCAACCCTTAGCTATCTTAGCCCTATTTTTTTCAACAGCCTTCCTTTTTTATGGATGGCACCTGAACAATAAAGCTCTTGCCTATGCACGTGAGGATCTAAACGCACGCCACCAAGCAGTTTCAGATCTTCAGAGTTATCCTCTTCTGTTCCAACCTTACAGACGCCATGTCGTTGCTCGAGAAGGTCGCAATGTATGCGTAACAGAAGTTAATACTCTCACGCCTCACCCTTTAACATGGCAATGCGCTCAAGAACCTGACACCCCTCAAATTAATTACCTTAAACAATCCTCTATTGGAAAAATATTTGAATGGTTTGCCGAACATCAGACGTTTGCTGAAATTACAAAGACCGATAGAGAAATTAAAGTACGACTTTATGATCTACGATATCCTCTTTTAGACTTTCCCTTGAAAGGAATGTTGGGAATTGAAGCTGTCTGGGATCAAGGCATCATGCAAAATCCTCCTCACTTTTTTCAACAGCATCCCCATTTTTCACTCAAAAATTTCTTAAAGCTTTGGAAGGTTGGTACTTAAAAACCGTGAGAATTGCTCTTTATCAACCTGAAATTCCACAGAATACGGGCACATTGCTTCGGTTAGGGGCATGTCTTAATGTTGGGCTCGATATTATTGAACCTTGCGGCTTTGTCTTTTCCGATCAACGATTACAGCGTTCCGGGATGGATTATATTCAAGAATGCGATTATCGTCGCCATCCTTCATGGGTAGATTTCTACCAAAATTGCAAAACTCGTCTTATACTTCTAACGCCAGCTGCCCAAACCCCTTATTATGATTTTGCATTTCAATCAGATGATACATTATTACTTGGCCGTGAAAGTGATGGCGTTCCCTCAGACGTGGCCACTTTATGCCCTTACCATCTTCAAATTCCCATGATCCCCAGGCGTCGTTCTATTAATATAGCTATCGCCGCCTCAATGGTCTTAGGAGAAGCTCTTCGCCAAATAAAAGGATTCCCTCATGCTTAACCAGGCTCAAAAACGTGATTTGTCTCTTGAACCTCAAAAACAAGCTCGTTCCTGGTTTGAAACCTTAAGAGATCAAATCTGTCAAGCTTTCGAAAATATTGAAGAAGAATATGCTTCCCGTCATCCCAGCACAAAGCCGGGAAAATTTATTCAAACTCCCTGGCAACGAACAGAGGGAGGCGGCGGTGTCATGTCTTTAATGCATGGCTGTGTATTTGAAAAAGTGGGTGTCAACGTCTCAACCGTATGGGGAAAATTTAATTCAGCCTTCAGTCGAGAAATACCCGGGACTGAACAAGATCCCACTTTTTGGGCTTCAGGAATTTCTCTTGTCGCCCACATGTGTTCTCCCTTAGTCCCTGCTGTTCATATGAATACCCGCCATATTGTAACTCAAAAATCTTGGTTTGGCGGAGGCGTAGATCTCACACCTTACTATCCCTACCAAGAAGATATCGATTTTTTTCATGATGCTTTAAAAAGCTCTTGCGACAAACATAACTCCACCTACTATCCAGACTTTAAAAAAGCTTGCGATGACTATTTTTATTTACCTCATCGCCAAGAACCTCGAGGAGCTGGAGGTATTTTTTACGATTATCTTAATACAAATAACTGGCAGAATGATTTTACTTTTACTCAAGATGTGGGAAAAACTTTTTTAAAAATTTATCCTCAGATTGTGCGTCATCGCATGTTTGAACAGTGGATACCAGAACAACGACGTTATCAACTCATGAGACGAGGACGTTATGTTGAATTTAACTTACTTTATGATCGTGGCACTCGTTTTGGCCTTCAAACGGGTGGCAATATTGACGCAATTTTAATGTCTCTTCCTCCTCAAGTTGAATGGCCTTAGAATTACCCCCAAGCCCTTATTTTATTCAAATCAATCAACACGTATTCTCTTTTATCTTATTAAAATTGATTTAATGACGTTAATAGTTTATTAATAAAGGTAAAGTGATTTGAAAGAATCTCCTATGCATAGTTGGCAATTTTATAGTTTAGAAACACTTTTAAGCCTTCCCTTTAATCGTATACTTAAAGACGAATCTGATTTATTTAGAGTCAGAAAATTATTTGAAACACTCACGTCAAAATACACCCACCCGAGTATTAATTGGCGCCCTCTTAAGATGGGGAAAATCCCCGCAGAAGTTCACACCCCACAGAACGGAAATTTTTCTTCTGTAACCCTTTATCTTCATGGAGGGGGATATTTCATGGGGTCACCTCAAACGCACAGAAGTTATCTTAGTTATTTCAGCCATCTTACAAATTCGCGTGTCTATGTTATCGATTATCGTCTAGCCCCTGAACATCCTTTCCCTTCAGCATTACAAGATGCTGTCGCCGCTTATAACTGGTTACTAGATATTTACCACCCACAAGAAATCATCATTGCAGGTGAATCTGCAGGAGGAGGACTTACATTAGCAACTCTAGGAGTTTTAAAATCAGCTAAAACTCCGTTGCCAAGTGCTGCTGTATGTATTTCACCATGGACAGATTTAGCTTTAACTGGAGACACATTAGAAGAAAATAAAAGAAAAGATTCTCTTGTCCCCGTAGAAGTTCTACCTTTTGTTGCCAAATCCTACTTAAAGAATATTTCTCCTCATGAGCCTTTGGCTTCGCCTCTTTATGCAGATCTTAAGGGCTATCCTCCTCTCTATCTTCAAGTCAGTAATTCAGAAGTTTTCTTATCCGATGCCCTTCGATTGGCCCAAAAAGCTGAAGAACAAGGCGTAAAAGTTATTGTGGACGTATGGGAGGGAATGACACATGCTTGGCCTTTCTTTGCACGATTCCTTCCAGAAAGTAGGATAGCTCTTAAGAAAATATCTCATTTTATGAATGAGAATGTCAGTGCAGCCCCTTCTCACCACAAGATCATAAAATCAGCTTAAAAATAAGCTCTTTTTGTTTAAAAATTCTCACTTTTTAAAAATTTTTTATTTTCTAAGCGATATAAAAACAACTTAGTTAGATTACAATTATGCAAAGTTCCTTTGCCAAAAGGGAACTTCTTTCTCAAACCTCATGCCTATATCCTTATATCAAGAAACAATTTTTTGATGAGGTGATAACATGACTGTCTCTGGCCCCACATTAATAGCCGCCCTATTGATGGGCGATCCTCTTAACAAACCTAAAACACTTGAGGAAATCTCAAATGAGATTTTACAAACTCTTACTTTAGATCCTCCAGCTTTAAAAGAAATAGTGAAGAACTCTAATACAGCTTCCACCCTAATTGCTGGACCAAGTAATAGTTTAACAATCCGTGAAAATAACAGCAAAACAAGAGCTTTACGTTATGATAACTTGCCTATAAGAAAGCATATTACGTTAGATTCAAATACTGTTTTGGGGAACTCTCTTCACAGTGCTCATCCTCTCTTAATTCCCCCCATTGAAAGACTATCGCGAGAGAATATAAGTAAACAAACACATTCTACGCCCTTAAAAACAGCGTACAGTTTTACCACCACTCCTCTTTCTCCTATTAATCATGCAAATCTAAGTACTAATTCTACAATTTTAGCTTCGGGACCACGACAAAATAAGGGCTCTTCTATTACGAGAGAATCGACAAAAATACAAATAGATTCTCTTCAACAGACGACCATAACAAATGAAAATGTTGCCCTGCAAATTGCCGTTGAAGATCCTTTAACAATAAAAGAAGACGAGGTTACAACGTCAAATAATACAAACATGCCTATTCCTAAAGCTTCCATAATACCTGGGGATTCTAGCTCTCCACAAAAAAATCCCGTTGCTGAAGTAAAAAGGCATCTTCCGAAAAAGAAAGAAATTTTTACAACTGAAAATCAAATACTTATCAAAAATGTAGGAGAAGAACTTTCCCAAGCACTCGCAAGTCGCGCTAAAACTGAAACAACTCAAAATGAAGAGTGCCTTCAAAAAGAGGTTTCTTCTCAACAATCGGAAAACTCTAGAACCCTCAAACCTACAGAAATTTTGTCTGAAGTTGCGCAATCATCCAAACAGCAAAGAGATTTTCAAACAGACCTGCTCTCTTTGATTCAAACCACGAAACTAAAACCAATGGTGCCTCAAGAACCCAAACCATCTTTAACCGATCCTCTCACAAAGAAAGATGCTGTTATTAATACACTTCGCTCTCTTCATAAAAAAGGAGCTTCTTTCCTCAAGACATCTTCCCAATCTAAGCTTGAGAGTCCTAAAATTAAAACTCTAGATGAACTTAAAACAGAATTTGATACAGCAAAAGCCAGTGGTGCCGATAAATTCACGTTAAGAATTTTGTCAATGCAAATTCAAGAAGTCGAAAGCATGGCTCAAAAAGTCAGTCACAGCAAAAATGCCAATACTGCCACAGCCGAACATCAAGTAAAAAAGGTTACCCTCGCAGGAGAATCTAAAGAAAAATCATCACAGATACAAAAAGCTCTTAAAAAAGTTGATCCGACAAAAGATGAAGTAGTTCGTCAACGCATTCTTAAAGGAAATGGTCGCACCCAAAAAATTACCGAGCTTGAAGCAAACAATGCCCAAGCCCTTCATAAAGGAACTCTGTCTTATGAAGGACCTATTGTAATTCTGCAAGCTCCTGAAAAAGCAGAAGAAAGTAACACAATTCCTATAATACAAGCAGATGAAAATATAGAAAAAATGGCACCGATCTTCTCTTCAGAATTTTCTCTGGAATCTATATCAACAGCTTCACAAATGACAATCAGAACATCGCCAATTCTTCCATCTTCGTCTTTCGACGGGTTACTTGGTGCTTTAAAAAGAAACATCACGTCTAGGGAAGAAGAGGATGATAATAAGCCTCTTATTAAAGAAGAGATTTTGCAAACCTTCAAAGACCATCAGAATGATCTTGGGCTTTCAGAACAAGATTTAAGAATTTTAAGCGAGCAATCTTTAAATAATCTTCAACCTCTTATTGACGAATTCTATGACAAGAAAAAACAACAATGGGATTTTGATTTTGCGGATCAAGTATCAATTATGGCCTGTATAAAATCAAGCGAACAAGAAGAAGCTAAATCTTCTCAAAAAACGGTGAGCCGACTCAATCTTAAAAAGAGTGGGGGTCAGGACTTTTTGTCTTCCATTCGTGAGGCTCGCGGTATCATTGAGGGTGAAGTTGTGGCAACTTATCCTTCGGTTTTTGCTAAAAATTCAGTAGATAATACTATAATAGAGGCACCTAAAGCATCCAAAGAACCGAAAAAATTAAGCGCAAAATCTTTAGAAATCCGTGAGAAACTTTCTCAAAGAAAAGAAGAAACCACAGAAGGAAATTTGCTTGATCAAATTCGTAATAATAAACAGCTTATTAACTTGAAGAAAGCACCCTCAGCAGTTCCAACACCTGAAGAATTTACGCCAGAAGATACTCACTTAAAATCCGCCTTAATAGCTCATCGTCGCTCTATGAAAATGGAAGATGAACTAGATGATGAGTGGGAAGATTAATCTTGTCTTAATTCTCTTAGTAAACTAAAATTTCTTTCCAACGGTATGATAGAATATGAATAAATTTATTGACAAAAAGTCATAAGATCTTTATAAAATATCTTAAACTTGCTACATTAAATCTTTATTGAAGGAGCATTATGAAGAAAAATTTTTACTGGATTGTTGCAAGTTTATATATTTGCGCTTCCTTTGCCCAGGCTAGTGTCCCCCTTGAAGAAGAACTAAAGCCTATGCCTCATCATGCTCTAACCCGTTGTACTAAAGGTACAACCCTAAAAAATGAAAAGTCAGGAGTTCGAGTCATCACAAGCTCTTGCACCTCTGATCCTCAGGCTGAGACCCAATCTACTATTCCTGTAAAAAAATCATCTCTTGAAGCTACTTTTGAGGTAGTGCTTACGAAAGGAGGCCTTCGCATCGCTTTTTGCTCAAAAGACAAGAAAACTACTCTAGTCTCTGAGAGTTACGAAAAAATCGGCACTATCACCGGAAAATTAAGGCTTCCATCTGACTGCTCTACTAAAGAAGTTCGCCTTGTTTTTATGAATCATCTATCAAACCCAGGCGTATCTGAGTTTAATATTATAAGTTACAAGTTGTTTGAAGTTACTATTAAATCCCCCTCCCCAAGTCAAACAATTGTTAAAAATAGTCCCCCCCCGAAACAAATATCTCCAATTCCCACTGTTTTAGTTCTCGAAGAACCGAAACATTTACCTCTTGCCTTACATGGCAATAGTGACTCTCTTTCCGTCCACACCTCTCCCATCAATAAGTCTGGACAACCACAAGGTGAGTACATAATCGAGGGGAAAGACTTTAAACGGCAAGATGTGTCTGGAGACCGTATGCGGTGCTTCTTTAACTCTATGGGTCTTGATTTCACGAAACAAATTGAATTATTAAAACAGAATTCTAAGAATGTTTACATTCTTAAAATGATTGCTAATGAAATTATAAATGCAGCTCGTGCAAATTCTTCTGAACTTCCTGAAAGCTTAAAAACAGTTATTAACTTTAAGCTTTTCCAAGAAGAAATGAAAACTATTGATGAGCTTCGTGAAAAACGTAATAAAGCACTTGAAGCTCAATCTCCAGCCCCAGAAAAAAGAGACCCCAAACTCCTTTCTGATGAACTCAAAAATGTCGATCTTCTAGAAAATGAAGTGGTTGCCTCTTTAAGAGAAAGAGCCGAAACTGAAGACGCTTTCTTAACCTTTCTTAAGGATTATATAGGTAAAGGCAACATGATGGTTGCTGTTCCTGATGTTCAAGGTCAGGAAGGAGATAATCTTGATGGAAACTCTTGTTCAATCGACGCAATTGCTCTCTTGAACGAAATTGAACTGAGGATTTATAGGCAGGACTACATTGATTTTGATGAGGCATTGAAAATGCTTCAAATAAATGTTGATGACTTCTATAAAAATGCGTTTATTCAGAAATTAAAAGAACTTAAAAAGAATGGTTCTAAGGATCCGTTGAACCCTGCAGCTTTGGAGAAATTAAAAGGACTTCAAGAAAGTGATATTGATAAGCTAACGGCAACTAATGCCGAACAGATATTAAAAGATCTTTGGGTCCCTGTTATACGCGTCATGAACGACGCTGCCATTGCTGAGTTAAAGAAACGAAACATAAATATTTATTCTCCCCACCTCCAGTTAACTCATAAATTTATTCCGAAAGGAGCAAAAAAGGTCGCTTGCATTTATCATGAGGGTGCCCATTTCCAAGCTCTTATTCCTGCTCTATCTCAAAAAAAGTGAAATGAGTTTATTGATTATTATAGGGATGAACTTATGTCTTAGGTTTTAAAGATGATATCTAGGAATAAATTTCTTTTTATTTATTCCTAGATTTTCATCCTAACATGCCGCCAATTTTAAGGGTTATACCCCTTCTTGACGCACAAGTTTTAGAGATGCCTTTTTCTTTCTTTTTTGAGATTCTTTAGGAAGCATAGAACAAGTGGGCCTTCTGGATAATTTTTTAATTTTTCTCTCTTCTCTTTCTAATAAATCCCTTGTGTTTAAGTTTACTTTCGTCTCTTGCTTCTCCCACAGAAAAATGCCGACCAATACCTCTGTTTTCCCAAGAATTCCTATATTTATCAGAAGATTATTTCTTTTATGTCTCGTCCCCCATTTTTGAAATCTATCAATTCTGTGGCTTAATCTTTGATGATGGAAATTTCTAATCCCACCTATTGAAACTCGTTCCTCTTCATTATTTTTCTTCTTTATTGGCTTATTTATCATTTCAATTTGATCTTTTTGGATAGATACTTTTCTTATCATTTTCTGCCTCCCTCTATTTTTATAATTAGCTATTCACTCATTCAAGCTGCTCACTTTTTAGAAGAATTTTACTTTATTTCTAAAGGAGCAACAGAAGTAAAAATTCAAAGATTCCATAAAAAGACTTACTGTTTCTCTCTCTTAATTTTTATATTCGTCAGACAGCGATGACGTCCTTCTGGCACCTACTCACCACTGTCAGGTTGCCTGAGATCCGCGGCACAAGGCCAAGGATGACCGAGAGGGAGAAAGACTTTAAGCTCGTCACTTTTTAATATTTGATTCTGTTCCATTTCCTTCCCTTTTCTTCCCTTCATCTCGATAAAGCCCAAGGATTCTTCTCTTTCCGGGCCTCTGTCTGCATAATTTTAATTCTATTCAGAGTTACTCCGAGGATGACAAACGAGAGATTGCTCCCTATCTCTCTTTTCAAAGAGTGCTTTCACCACTCAACCTTCCTCCTTTTTTAGAACCTATGGGACCTCTCCAACGAGCCTTTGCGCCCCTGACCTGCGTCATTCTCGGACTTGCACCGTGCCTGTCACACACATTGAGGGCTTTTCCTTCTCTTTCATCAAACAAAGAGAGGGTATTCGCTCAAAAAAGAGCATTAAAAAAGCTTTGTCATTTAATAATCTAGGTTGTTAGCCCTGTTTTACTTATTTTTTTAGATGATTTCAGAAATGAAGTGAAAGAATTACAAGGACTTGTAAGATCCATGCAAGAGAAGAGTCATCCCTGCCCATCTCTTAATAGACTATCATAACAAGATACAAAAATCAAGTAAATTCACCCTGTTTTTCCTAATTACTCTCCTTATTTATAAAATAATGTCGTATATTTGGAGGCTTCATGATATTATTTCGGTGCAGTATTATCCTAAATTAATGTTATTTTTCCGCTAAAAAGATTAAGTTATCCTTTAAGCGTCTCACCAAAGGAATTTGTCCCCTCATGTCTTTGCCTTCTTATCTTCAAGAAAAAATAACCCTGCTTCTTAAAGAAGCCTCAACCACTCAATTACAGCAAGCTCGACAAGCTGTGACATCACGCTACAAAACTCATCACCAATCTTCTTTTCAAACTCAGGAAGAACGGCTTTCTTATTTAGCTACGCGCCTTCCAGCCATTTATGCTGTCGCCTCTTGGGTGTTGGAAAAAATTAAACCTTACTCTTTAAAGTTAACCTCCCACCTCGATTTAGGGACAGGGCCTGGTACGATTTTCTTTGCCGTCCAAACGCTTTTTCCATCCATCCAAAAAAATACGCTGCTGGAAAAAGATCCCTCTCTTATTCAACTTGGGAAGCAATTGACTCCTTCTGATTTCTCTGCAACCTGGCATCTTCAAAATCTTCAAATGACACCCTCTTTTGACGAGGCGGATCTCGTCACCATCTCCTATGTCCTCAATGAATTAGAAGATCCTTCTTTGCTTATTTTAAGAGCCTGGGAGGCAACAAAACACTTTTTAGTCCTTATTGATCCTGGCACCCCCTATGGCTTTTCTAAGCTTAAATCCGCTCGTGAAATCCTCATTCAACAAGGGGCCTTTATTTTAGCGCCTTGTTCTCATGAAGCACCCTGTCCGATGGAAGCGAAAGATTGGTGTCATTTCAAAGTAAATGTTCAAAGGCCTTCTTTTCACCAGAAAATCAAACAAAGCCCGAAAGGTTTTGAGGAAGAAAAATTCAGTTATTTAATTGCCGCAAAACAATCATATCAACGTCAACAAGCGCGCATTGTACGCAAACCCATAAAAGGTTCGGGCCATATTATACTTGATTTATGTGAGCCAAATGGCTTAAGACGGCAAGTGATTTCAAAAAAGAATATCTCCCACTATCATGAAGCTCGTCATGCAGAATGGGGCGATCCTTGGGATGAATAAAACGATGACCGATTATCTTTATCTTACAACGGAACCTTCAAAAACACGCGTTGTCGTGGCCATGTCGGGCGGGGTAGATAGCTCCGTCACAGCCGCTCTTTTAAAAGAACAAGGATACGATGTTGTGGGACTTACCATGCAACTTTATGATCATGGGGTTGCTGTTGATCGCAAAAAAGCATGCTGTGCAGGTCAAGACATTTATGATGCCCGTCAAGTTGCTCAACAAATTGGCATCCCTCACTATGTGCTTGATTATGAAAGCCGCTTCCAAGAATCCGTGATGGAAGATTTCGCGGATAGTTATTTACGAGGCGAGACTCCTATTCCTTGTGTTCAATGTAATCAAGAAGTAAAATTCAAAGACCTCTTGACGATGGCGCGAGATTTAGGCGGAGAAGTGCTGGCAACAGGTCATTATATCCGCTGGATGCCAGGACCTGAACTTCATCGAGCCGTCGATCTAAATCGCGATCAAAGTTACTTTTTATTTTCAACAACAAAAGAACAGCTTTCATTTCTACGCTTTCCTTTAGGAGGCATGCATAAACCTGAAGTCCGCATGCATGCCGAACGATTTGGCTTAAAAGTTGCAGAAAAGCCCGACAGTCAAGATATTTGCTTTGTTCCCAATGGTGATTATGCTCGTGTTGTTGAACGCTTGCGCCCAGGGGCTCTTGAAAGTGGCAACATTGTGCACATCGATGGCCATATTCTTGGTCATCATCAAGGCATCATTAATTATACGATAGGACAACGTAAAGGATTAGGGATCTCCAGTGAGGCAGGAACACCTTTGTATGTTGTCAAAGTAAATCCTGAAAAACATCAAGTGATTGTTGGCCCTAAAGAAGCTCTTGCTTGCCCGGAAGTTTATCTTAAAAATGTTAATTGGCTTGGCGAAATCCATGAAACAAATACAGCACACGAAGTTCTTGTTAAAATTCGTTCGGCTCAAGAACCTATTGCTGCATTACTTGAATTCACCTCTTCTCATACCGCAACGGTTCGCTTTAAAGAACCTGAATACGGTGTTTCACCTGGACAAGCTTGTGTCTTTTATAAAGGAGATCAAGTCCTTGGTGGCGGCTGGATTACAAAAGCTCCTTTGCTATTTGAAATACAATCGTGAAACTTTATTTTTGCCTTTTAAATTTTCTTATCTGTAGCCCTCTCTTTGCTGAAAATTCTGGAATTGTGTCTCTCATAACGACCACCCAAGAAATTGAATTTATGGTGGAAATTTCCTCGACAGAAAAAGAAAAAGCCCACGGCCTTATGTTTCGAAAATATCTTCACCCGAACCATGGGATGTTATTCCTTTATGATCCCCCCCGCTTCGCAAGATTTTGGATGAAAAATACCTATATTCCTTTGGATCTTATCTTTATTGATTCTCAAGATAAAATTGTTCAAATTTATGAGAAGGCAAAACCTCTCTCTCAAAAAATCATTCGTTCTCAACAACCGGTTAAAGCTGTCTTAGAATTATCCGCTGGAAGTGTTGCCAAATATAATATTAAACTTAATCAGATAATTAAGTTTCATAAGGATAAAGCATGAGTGCGCTACAAACGATTATTGACCAAGCTTGGGAAGAACGTGGGGTGTTGTCTCCAAGTTCCGTCTCTCAAGAAATCCAAGAAGCTATCCACCTGTCTCTTGCGGCTCTCGATAAAGGAGAAAACCGTATTGCCGAAAAAATCAAGGGACAATGGCACATCCATCAATGGCTTAAAAAGGCAATCTTACTCTCTTTCCGGATTCGTCCAAATTTAACATCTCCAGAAGGAATTGGGGGATCTTACGACAAAATTCTTCTTAAATATGGCGCATGGCAAGAAAAAGACTTTAAAGCCGCAAATTTTCGCGCTGTTCCGGGGGCAATTGTTCGTCATTCAGCTTATGTAGGGCCAGATGTTATTCTCATGCCCAGCTTTGTTAATGTCGGCGCTTACATCGACACAGGCACTATGATTGATAGTTGGGCGACAATTGGGTCGTGTGCGCAAATAGGAAAAAATTGTCACATTTCTGCGAATGTCCTGATTGGAGGCGTTCTTGAGCCTTTACAAGCAGATCCTGTTATTATTGAAGATCATTGTTTTATTGGAGCAGGAAGTTCAATTGCAGAAGGCGTCATTATTGAACAAGGAGCTGTGCTTGGCATGGGTGTCTCTATCAGTGCCTCAACGCCGATTGTAGATCGCACAAGTGGTGACATAAGTTATGGTCGTATTCCCGCCTATTCTGTTGTTGTGAGCGGAAGCCTTCCTCCTCGCGTTCCTTCATCCAATGGCCTACAACCTCATTTAAGTTGTGCCGTGATTGTTAAAACTGTTGATGAGAAAACGCGCAGTAAGACAGCCATTAATGACCTTTTGAGGGCCGTATAATGAACCTCCACGATCCTATTATCCTTACCCAACGACTTATTCAATGCCCGAGTATCACTCCCTTAAATGCCGGGGCTTTAGAAATTATTGAAACAGCTTTAAAAATTCTGGGTTTTACGTGTTATCGTCAACAATTCGATGATGTGGACAATCTTTATGCGAGACTTGGTGACCAAGCCCCAAATTTTTGTTTTGCAGGACATATTGATGTCGTTCCCACCGGGTCTCTCGCGTCCTGGACTTATCCTCCTTTTGATGGGAAAATTATAAACGGCATTCTGTATGGGCGGGGCACTGTTGATATGAAAGGAGGCATTGGTGCTTTTATCAGTGCGATTGCCCGTTTTCTTGAAAAATCAACTTTAAAGGGTTCGATTAGTTTTCTGCTCACCAGCGATGAAGAGGGCCCAGCCATCAACGGGACCCTTAAAATGCTTGAATGGTTAGACGGAAAAAGTGAAAAATTGGATGTGTGCCTTGTTGGAGAGCCTACTTCAGACCTCCAGGTTGGCGATATCATCAAATATGGAAGTCGCGGAAGCCTCAATACATCCCTAAAAATCCAAGGGACACAAGGGCACGTGGCTTACCCTGATTTAGCAGATAACCCCCTCCCGCGGCTTATCGAAACATTATCAAATGTTCTAGACAAGCCGTTAGATCAAGGCTGTCCGCATTTTCAACCTTCTAATGTTGAGATTACTTCTATTGATGTTGATAATGAGGCAACCAATATGATCCCTCAAGAAGCAACGGCTCGCTTTAACATCCGCTTTAATACGCTTCATACAAGTGCATCTCTTAAAGACCATATTCAAGAAATCTGTCGTCACCATGCAGGAGTGCATTCTTTAGATTTCCAAGGGAATGCAGAAGCCTTTGTAAGTTCCTCCGACGATTTTCTTCCCATGGTTATTCGCGCTATCGAGGCTATTACACCGATAAAAGTTAAGGCCAACACCTCAGGTGGCACCTCTGATGCGCGCTTTATTTATAAATATTGTCCTGTTCTTGAACTCGGCTTACGGAATCAAACAGCTCATAAAATTGACGAATGCGTCCCTCTTACCGATCTTGAATCTTTAACGCAAATGTATGAAAAGATTTTAAGGGGATATTTCGATCTTTAATTTTATTTCCCAAAAAGGGGCCATTTCTCAGGGGATTGAAGTGATTGAGGAGAGCCCACAGGTTTTAAAACATGCTCGATACTTTGCCCCAACCCATCAATAATAAATTGAACCGCTAGAGCTGCCAAAATAATCCCAAAAACGCGCCCCAAAACGTTACTACCCGTCACGCCTAATAATTTGCTCAGGGGTTCTGCTAACAATAAACAAACATACATAATTAAAACAACCAGCACTAAAACAGCGATAAGTCCAAGCTGCATCATGACATCACCCTCAACTTCTCGCATCAGGATGACAGCTGACACAAGGGCCCCAGGTCCTGCAATTAATGGAATCGCTAATGGAAACACAGAAATATCATCACGCTGCAAGGCTTCTCGTTGTTCATCTTGGGTTGTTGAACTAATCCCCGAATGACGAGCTACCACCATATCAATCGCCGCAAGGAGAAGCAAAATTCCGCCAGCAATACGGAAAGAAGGGATAGAAATTCCTAAAGAATCAAGAAGATAATCTCCCACAAACGCAAAAAGGAGCAATAGAATTAAGGAGATAATTGTCGCCTTACTCGCAATTTTCGCGCGCTGTGCTTTTGAATCTCCTCGCGTAAGTGCAATAAAAACGGGAATAACTCCGAAGGGATCAATGATGACAAATAATGTTATAAACGCCCCAGCTAAAAAATTGACCACAAGACCACCTCTTTTAAAATTTTTCCCACCATATCAAGGAAGAATGCCTCCCTACAAGCATGATTAACCATCAATCAATAAAGAACTCGATGCCCCCTGGAAAGGAAGTGAAGCCTGTTCTAAAAATTCAAGAGCAGGCGACTCAATCAATTCTGCAATAAACTCTATTTTTCGCAGATCCGCGTGATAGGTACTCTCTTGCACGCGAAAGGCAAGCGGAAGAGATTTATGCTCTAAAGGAGAGGATAGCATTAAAGTCAAGGTTAAATCACGTTTATTCGAGCAATAAAGATACCCTAAAACGTCTTCGATCGTGGTCTGAAAAATTTTTCGAATAGGACGATCATAAAAAGCCGGAAAATTCACATGATTCACATGAAGCAGGATGTGCACAATTTTAGCCTTCTCTTTTTCCGAAGGATAAATCGTAAAATGGGGAATATCGATGGCAAAGTAATGACTATTCGCATCACACGTTAGTTTTTCATTCATGTTTTGCAGAGACGAAGGATAGAGACTTGCCGCGACATAACCGGCATTCCCACTTAACCAAAGCAACATAAAGTGCCACACTAAGGATCTCATTTTTTCCTCTTTTTTCTCTTTCGCTGTTTTTTGCCTTGATTATGACAAAAAATAAATTAAGAATTATTAACCAAGAAAAATAATTGGGAATTTATAACAGTCATATAGAAATCAGGGGAGAGTTCTAAAATGTTCAGAAAAATTGCTTATCACTTATCTATTTTTTTTGTCACAATGGGTAGTTTTTACCTTGCTAACGCGAATGTTCAAGAAGGAAAACAAATAGGCGACTTTATCATTACAGCTCAAGGTATTAACGTAAAGGCCCTAGCTCAATCTCAACAATATGTGTGTGAAATCCTCGATCCTTCTATTCTTTTTAAGCCAAAGAATAAAGGGGAAACAAAAGAACTAACATCAGCGCAATTTTCTACTTTATGGGAAAAAGGACAGTCTTTTTATACGAATGCACCGAATGCAACGCTCGTTTTCTCAGATCAAAAAGAAAATTCCTATCAAATGATCTTTGAAATTCCTAAGGCAGAATCTGTGGACAATATCCTAGCTCTTACAGCGACACCGTTGACACCACACGGAAGTAAAGCCTTTCTTAAAAACAATCAGCCTATCTCTGCTGAAGAATTTATAGAGGGAGCTCACACAGCAAAGAAAGAAACCATTTCTCTCCTTGTTGATGATGCGGATGAGCCAGATTATAGCAATCCTTGGGCTCCTAATTGAGATAACAACTTGGGGTGATTTAACATCACTCCACAACCTTACTGATAAAATAAATCTTACCTGGGGAGTGTTTGATGTCTAAGTTCAAAAAGGTGGTTTGTTATTGCCTTATTTACAGTATTTTTCTCAATAATCTTTTAACTTCCTTTACGAATACGGCATATGCCTCTGATATCACAGAAGATATAACAATCGATGAAGCATCGCCTAGCGTTTCCACACCACAAGGCACAATGATCGAAGAAGAGCAGACTATTCAAATTCCTGCAAAGCAAGCCATCATAGAAGAAGAAATAACAAAAACATGGAAAAGGAAACATACGCTTAGTGATTTTTCACTTAACTGTTCTACAATTCTACACGTCATATTGTTTGGATTTTCAATACTTCTTGGCCTTATGGCTTTGAATTCATTCGAAGCTCTCAGTGCGAAAACTTTATTCCCAGCTATAGGAATTGGGCACGTCGGTGTTGGAACAGAAAAGCCCTTTTATGAAGCAACCGCAGCGACGCATGGGATAATTTTTGCGGGATTAGTTCCGACTATTTATACATTTTTTAAATTTGGGAAAGGACTCATAGACAATGGAACACTTCTTGTTTCTAAACTAAAATCCCGCTGCCAAAAACAAAAACCCGTTGACTCCGAGAAAGGTCCAGCTCCAGAAAATGACCAAGAAAAGCTGACAAAAGCTAAAAAACAAGTTTTTCGAAAATGGCCTATGCCTCAATTTTTAGGCTATCTTATTCCTGGAGGAATAAATATTGGCGCGGCCTTGACTTATTCGCTGATCACTGTTGTTAATCTTTATCAAACTGAGATGCCTCGTTTCCCCATTTTTTTCAAAACTATGTTTCCTTTTCTTATTATCATGACTTTCCCAGATAAATGTATGACAGGTCATGGTGCAATAAAAGAAATGCTAGAATGGGTAGCTCAGAAATTGAACAGAAAAGTAACTCAACGACAAAACGCTTTAAAGGAAAAGATCGAAGGATTTCGTCAATACGTAGAAAATTTGGACCTGGAAGACCCAAGAGATCGAAATACATTACGCAACTTAATCAAAAATCTTCTCCCAGAAGATGAAACTATCTCAATCCTCAATGAAGAACCTGAAGAACTTGGCACTATTCCTCCGTCAACAAGGAATGATACAGATTTAAGGGCTACTATGGAATTATCTGAGGAAAGTGATCAAGATTTAGATACACAACAAAAGGGTATATCAACGCAAGGAAAAGATGAAGCGACCTCTTCCTCAACAATAGATGGCACAGATTTAATTCCTATCATAGGATCACCTGAAGAGAGTGGTCAAGGATCCGCGACCAGCTTAAACTCACAGATTGATACCTCAAAAAGAGAAGGCCCAAGCTTCCAAGAAAAAGATTTTGTTGAATCTGGAGTATCCCCTATTGCCTATGAAAAATTATATGACTTTATTAGAGAATACCCGATTTCATCTCACACAGATCTTGGATCAAAAATCTCCCGTTACTTATCATATGGTATCTCATTTTTAGGGGCTTGGGGACTCTCAACTGTTCTGACACAAGATTTGGAAACAATATTCAAGATTGGAGAAAAATACTTAGCATTCATGGCACCAGATCAGAGAATAATATTGGCCACTGTTATAGGAAGCCTTGCCGCGGGATGGATTGCTTTTGCTGAAAAAGGAGATATTTATAAAACTTTGAAAAGTTTTGAGACTTCTTTTACTTCACAATTCTTTATAAAAAAAACTAATGGAACTAGAACAGATTCTGTTTGTCACCCTCGCTCTTTAAAACATGTGCTCAAATTTACGGCAAATATTCTTTTATATAAATCCTTCTTAGCATTAACTGCAGTAGTTTTTACCTTTTCTGAATTTTCATCCTACCGTAATACCAGAAAAGAACCTTACGAAAATATTTTTACAAGAACTAACGATAACATACCTGCCATAAAATATATTGGGCTTATAGCTCTTTATTTATTTGAAATTCCTTCTTATATGGCAGTTCAAGAACGAGGCTACAACGCTGTCTCACGACGACTGAAACAAGCGACAATATGGTCTAAAAGCCTTTCTTCTTACCAAGAAAAGCTTATTGGCATACTTGAAGTTATGTCGAAACAAATTAATGATCTCACCCCAGAAGGGCTGACAGTACTTGAACAAAAAACATTCCCAGATCACAATAGAAATGTGCAGGTAGAAGAGGTAGAAGATGATCTCGCATTTCTTACATTGCCGCATCAAACAATGTCTTCCTCGAAATGGCAACGCTTTAAACAATGGATGAAAGATTGCTTTCCCCCTGATATTCAAGATAGTGACGAAGCTGTTTCTTTATTAGTAAATCAGAGTTCCGATGAAGAAAGCTCTATGTTAAATGGCGAAAATTAGAAGATAAAGAATCAGTGAGAGATGAATCAAAATCTTCATCTGAATTTTGCTTATTAAATTTTTTATATCATAAGTTTTTCTTTAAAGAGAGATATTATCTCTTTCTGCTACAGGTTTTTCTTAGGAAACTTTGTTAATAGAGCCTGGTAAGCATCACGACAAATCTCTCCAACATCTACCTTCTACAAGGCTGGACACTCTTACTTCTCAAAACAATAAACATAAAACAAAAACGCCACCCTTTCGGATGGCGCCTTGCATATAAACTTGATCTCTGAAAACGTTAACGCTTTGAGAACTGGAAGCTACGACGCGCTTTTGCACGACCATATTTCTTACGTTCAACAATACGGCTATCGCGTGTAAGAAGACCTTCAACCTTTAGAGGCGGACGAAGCGCTGGATCAAAATAAGTCAACGCCTTGCTAATTCCATGACGAACCGCACCTGCTTGACCTGAAAGACCGCCGCCTGTCACTGTACAAATGACGTCGAACTGTGCTTGACGACCAGAAACCTTAAAAGGTTGGTCTATCATCATTTGTAAAACGGGACGGGCAAAGTAAACTTGGCTTTCACGTCCATTAACAGTAATTTTTCCTGAACCTGGCTTAATCCAAACACGTGCAATCGCATTTTTACGTTTACCGGTAGCATAAGCACGTCCTAAGGCATCCACGCGAGGACCATCTGTCTTCTCACTGGAAGTCGTAGAAACTTTCTTTGCTGTCATCCCTTTATCAGAAACAGCTGACTTTAAATTTTCAAGTTCAATTCGCTCTTGTGCCATTGAAACTTAACTCCTTTTATTCTTTGGATTCATCCCTGCAACATCCAAAGTCTCAAGCTTTTGTGCTTCATGAGGATGGTTAGGACCAGCATAAACCTTAAGATTATTCATTTGCTTACGTCCAAGAGGTGTTCTTGGAATCATACGCTCAACAGCTTTCTCTAAAAGGCGCTCTGGGAATCGACCTGCAAGTGTCTCACCCGCGGTACGTTCTTTGATTCCACCTGGATGGCCTGTGTGCCAATAAAAGACATCATCTTTTAATTTCTTGCCTGTGAGGCGCACTTTATCTGCATTGATAACAACGATATTATCACCACAATCAACATGAGGCGTATAATCTGGACGATGTTTTCCACGAAGACGCTTTGCCAAAACAGACGCAAGACGACCTAGAACCACACCTTCTGCATCGACAAGTCTCCACTTCTTGGTGACTTCAGCAGGTTTTAATGAAAGAGTTTTCATTTTTACACACAATCTTAACTGTTAATATAGAAACTTCAAATGAGCGTTATTCACACGACTCTGGCATTTCTGTACATCACTTCGCCTTTTCTCGTCAATCATAAAAACAAGGAAAATGAGGTTCTTTGTTTATAAATTGATTTTCAAGAGCTTTTTAAGCTTCGTTTCAACAACTTGCAAATCGTTTAACGGAACATAAGACCAAGTTGAAATATTATCTTCAAAAGGCTTCGTGTACCCTTTCTTTTGAAAATACGCATGAAAACGTCTGAATTTAGAGGACCCCCCTTCAAAAAAGTAAGAATAAACAGGCTTCCCTGTAAAACACGCCTCTGAAGTCATCGCAACCGAATCACAGGTCACAAGAATGTAATCTGCAAGCCCTAAGAATCCAAAATAAGGATTCTCACCTTCTCCTGTCCAAATAGCCGCCGAGACATCTTTGAGGCTCTTGATTAAGGCTTCTCTATTTTCGGGCTCTGTCCGGCGCGAAATCGTTATAGCTAACCCCAAATTTTCGCGTTGGCAGAGAGATTTCAATCGTTCCCCCATTTTTCGCATATGCTCAGGCTTCACTTTATAACAACGATTTGAACCTCCAATAAGAACCACTAGAAGAGGTTTCGATAAAGAGGTTACCAAAGGTTTAAATTTAAGGGCTTCCTGAGCAAGACGCTCACGGGTGACGCGGTGCAAAGTGCCTTCCGTGACAATAACGTTCTCTCCTGTGAGATTATCATGCTGAGGCGCAATGACAGCATCGAAACGAGCAGGATTAACCAAAGGATTTTGTAGCTGGATGACTTTTGTTCTACCGTGGGTTAACTGACGAATTTTTGCTGTGGGGGCGACACTTGCTCGACCTCCAGCAATAATTACATCTGGCCAAGGGGGCGCCAAACGATCATGAGCAGATGAAAGTCCCTCTAAAGGATTGAACCAGCAAGAAGCCGGTAAAAAACGCCATAGACCTCGCGGTTTGATTCGCTTAATTATGGGAGAAAATCCTAAAGCTTCAGCCAATCCAATGCATTGATTTTCTGTGCCAATTTTCCCACTATCCGCAACAACCCAACAAGATTTCACGTCAGCAACTCATTACCGATATTCAATTTTAAGAATATGATAACCTTTAAGTCCACCCGGGGTTTTGACTTCAACAGAATCATCTACCTTTTTGCCAATCAAAGCCCGTGCTAAAGGCGCAGAGATTGACAGAAGACGTTCCTTAATGTCGGCTTCGTCAACCCCAACGATTTGATAGCAAATTTCTTCTTCTGTATCTTCATCTTCAAGAAACACATGCGCCCCAAACTTAATAGTATCGCCTGTAAGTTTTGAAACTTCAATAATGTGGGCGTGCATAATTTTAGCTTCAAGTTCCGCAATACGCCCCTCTATAAAGCTTTGTTTTTCACGAGCCGCATGATATTCCGCGTTTTCTGACAAATCTCCCAAGGCTCGCGCATCAGCAATAGCACGGATTACCGCCCGGCGTTCAATTGTCTTGAGATGGCTAAGCTCTTCTTGAAGACGCACAAACCCTTGAGATGTCATAGGTACTTTTTCCATTTAAAACTCTTCGTTCAGTTTTTCCGACTTTAATTCAAGACATCAAATGAACATATTTAGCATCATTATTCAAGGTTTTTACCAATTTTAACTCTCATTCTCTCTAAAAAATTGAAAAGAAAATTGCTTTTTTCTAAAATAAAATCAATATTTTTTAAAAAATGTACACTTTTATATTGATTTTTGATCTAAAATCAATTATGATAAGAAGAAGAGGTGAGAAAGAATTCTATAATTTTAAGAAAAGATTCTTTTAAATTTCTTAAACCTGCGTTGTTGCGAAAGCGAAAATTCTATAGAAGAAAAAGAAAAGTTCGTGTAACACAAGTAAGATAACTACCAGGGAATATAATAAACTTTAAGCAAGGCCCGATTGTAATGAATTATAAAGATAGCGTTTTTCTGCCAACCACCCCCTTTGCAATGAAAGCAAACTTACGTGAACGTGAGCCAGAAATATTAAAACTCTGGGAGCAGACAAAGCTCTATAAAAAAATTCGTGCCAAAACTCAAGGTTTCCCAAAGTTTATTTTGCACTCAGGCCCTCCGTATGCGAATGGTCATATTCATGTCGGACATGGCTTCACAAGCATCTTTAAAGATATTGTGATTCGGGCTCAGCATCTTCTGGGACATGATGCGCCTCTTGTTCCAGGATGGGATTGTCATGGCCTCCCCATTGAGTGGAAAATTGAGGAAAAATACCGAAAAGAAGGCAAAACCAAAGAAGAAATCGACATTCAACAATTCAGAGCTGAATGTCGCACGTTTGCCGAAAGCTGGATCGCAATTCAACGAGAAGAGTTCAAACGTCTCGGCCTCTTAGGCGATTGGGAAAATCCTTACATCACCATGGATCCCGATGCTGAAGCCGAAATTGTCACCACATTCCTCACTTTTTTAGAAAAAGGAAACGTCTATCGGGGCGTCAAACCTGTTTTATGGTCTGTCATTGAAAAAACAGCCCTAGCGGAAGCTGAAGTTGAATATGAAGATAAAACATCTTCCTCAATCTATGTGCGATTTAAAATCCAAGCTTCTACAGACGCTGAACTTCAAGAAACTTCTGCTGTCATTTGGACCACGACGCCTTGGTCGCTCCCCGGAAACCGGGCTATTGCTTATCATCCAGATGTTGAGTATGCCCTTCTTCTAGTGCAAAAAGTTGAGCCTGATTCAGTCGCGATCCCAGGAGAAAAACTCCTAATTGCCAAAGACCTTATCGATCAAGTCTTGAAAAAACTTGGCATTGCAGAGGCAGAAATTCTAACCTCTTTCAAAGGAACTCGTCTTGAAGGGATGAAAGCAAGCCATCCTTTTGTCGGCCAAGGATATGATCATGATGTTCCATTCTTGCCCGGAGATCATGTTGCCGTCGATACGGGAACAGGCCTTGTTCATACGGCCCCCAGTCATGGAATTGAAGACTATGACCTTGGAAGACGCTATCAACTTGAAGTCCCTGAAACTGTCTTAGATGATGGAACGTACGCTTCTTGGGTCCCGCTTTTTGCTGGCGATCATGTCTTTAAAGTGGATGATAAAATTATTGCTCTTCTCTCAGATAGTAACGCGCTTGCCGCCAAAGAGAAAATTGTCCATAGCTATCCTCATTCCTGGCGTTCTAAAGCTCCTCTTATTTATAGAACCACTCCCCAGTGGTTTATCAGTTTGGAAGCAAATTGTTTGCGTCATCAAGCCCTTGATGCGATTGAAGGTGTTCACTGGTATCCTTCTCAAAGTAAAAACCGCATCAAAGGAATGGTTGAGAATCGCCCCGATTGGTGTATTTCTCGCCAAAGAGCTTGGGGAGTTCCGCTAACCATCTTTGTTCATAAAGAAACAAAACAACCTCTTATTGATGCCTCCGTTAACCAACGAATCATTGAGGCCGTTAGGAAAGAAGGCGCCGAAGCTTGGTACAAAAATCCAGAACGCTTTTTAGGTCATGATCATGATCCTGCAGACTACGAACCCATCAATGATATTTTAGATGTTTGGTTTGATTCAGGGTCAACTCAAAAATTTGTCCTTGAAAAACGTCCTGAACTTGAATTTCCAGCCTCTCTTTATCTTGAAGGGTCAGACCAGCATCGAGGCTGGTTCATGTCATCTCTCTTGCTTGGATGTGGCACTAAGAACCAAGCTCCTTATAAAGCCGTTGTAACTCATGGCTTCACGGTCGACGAACAAGGTCGAAAAATGTCTAAATCTCAAGGAAACGTTGTCGCTCCTGACAAAATTGCCGAGACTTTAGGAATTGAGATTTTAAGGCTTTGGGTCGTCAGCTGTGATTACTCCGATGACTTGCGCATTGGCCCAGAAATCCTAAAACATCAAGAAGATATCTATCGCCGTTTTCGGAATACTCTTCGCTACTTACTGGGCGCCTTACATGGATTTACTTCAGAAGAGCACCCTTCTCTTGAGGATATGCCCTCTTTAGAACGGTGGGTTCTGCATCGTCTTCATCAGCTCGATACGCTTTTTAAAGAATGTACTCAAGCTTATAATTTCCAGGCTTTCTATAGTGCTCTTCATCATTTTTGTTCTGCCGATCTTTCTGCTTTTTATTTTGATGTGCGTAAAGACGTTGTTTATTGTGATAGTGCCCAAGATATAAAACGCCGCGCCACCCGCACAGTTTTTGATTTACTTCTAAATCATCTCTTACATTGGCTTGCGCCTGTATTATGTTTCACCGTCGAAGAGGCTTGGTTGGCTCGGTTTGGCGAAGACCGTGAAAGCATCCACTTAAACTTTTTACCTGAAACGCCGGAAGCCTGGAAAAATGAGGCTCTGGCTCAAGACTTTGATGTGCTGCGCGCGCAAAGACGTGTCATAACAGGTGCTCTTGAAGTTGCCCGTTCTCAAGGCCTTATTAAATCAAGTTTGCAGGCGCATGTGACGGTTTTTGATCCTCAGCAAAAAATGCTCCCGAAGGTCGATTATGCTGAACTTGCAATTACTTCAAGTCTCGATATTTCTATAGAAGCACTCCCCTCTACAGCTTTCATAAGTTCAGATTTTGATCATTTGGGCGTCCAGGTTTCGGTTGCTTCTGGCCATAAATGTGAAAGATGTTGGCGCGTTTTAAAAGAAGTTGGCAATCATCCTATCCATTCAACCTTATGTGATCGTTGCGTTCACGTGATCGACGAGGTCACATGATGTTTCCTATCAAGCGACCTAAACTTTTTGCTCTTTTGGGAATAGTCTTCATTATTGGCATAGACCAATGGTCGAAAGCATTGATCTTAGAATATTTTTTTCGGCCTCGTGCGCCTATCACAATTACGTCTTTTTTTGATTTAGTTTTAGTTTGGAATCATGGCGTAAGTTTTGGGATGTTCAATGCGCCAAGCCGCTGGAATGTTTATATTCTTAGTACTTTTGCTGTGGCTATTTCTTGTTTATTGCTAAAATGGCTTTGGCAAGCACCAAACTATCTACTGCGTGTTGGTTTTGGTCTCATTATTGCAGGTGCCATAGGAAACGTCTTTGATCGGCTTCGTTTTTCAGCGGTTGTGGACTTTTTGCACTTTCATTGGGGAAACTATGCATTTCCGACTTTCAATATTGCAGATACTGCGATTACACTAGGTGTTTGTTTTGTTCTAATTGATAATTTTAAAAATTCACGGGAAACGACGTCATGAACAAGAAATATGATTTTCTTTTTTTAGCCCTCTTAAGCACAAGTCTTCTTGTTATTTCAGGCTGTAGTCAAACTAAAAAAAGTTTAGGTCTTGAGAGAATGCAACCTGATGAATTTACAGTTCTAGATCATCCTCCTCTCAGCATGCCTCCTGGAATTGGATTAACGCCGCCTCAAACGGGAGCCTCAGCAAAGCATCCTCAAAATACTCATCTTCAAGCTAAAGAGCTTCTTATCAAGCAATCTCTTACAACCGAAATATCTTCTGTTTCGCCCGCAGAACAAGCTTTGTTAAACTCAGCCAAAATAGAAGAAAGTCATCCCAATATACGTCAAACAGTCAACCAAGAAGCAAAGGTTTCAAAACCAGGAGAACAGACAATTAAAAAAATTATCTTCTGGGAAGGAAAACCTAGCGGAGACGTTATTGATCCTCAGGAAGAATATAAAAAGCTCCATAACAAAGACGCTCCTGGCCCCCTAAATTAATGAGGATAGTTTTGATGTTGAAACAAATTTGGTTACGTTTTTATATGCTCCTCATTGTTTTTGTTTATGGGAACGTGGAAGCCGTTGTTTATAATCCTCATACATTTACTTTAAAAAATGGCCTTCAAGTTGTTGTGATTGAAAATCATCGCGCTCCCGTTGTGACTCAAATGGTCTGGTATAAAGTTGGAAGCATTGATGATCCTCATGGGAAATCAGGCTTAGCTCACTATCTTGAACATCTTATGTTTAAAGGAAGTTTAGCTTCACCAGCGGGGCGAATACTCCCTGAGATTAATCGGGTGGGGGGCGAGCAAAATGCAGCAACTTCTCCAGATTATACTGTCTATTACCAAGTGATCCCTAAAAGCGAACTCGAACTCATTATGAGTCTTGAAGCTGGCCGAATGGCCCATCTCGAAATTGAAGATAAATATGCAAAACCTGAATTGGATGTCATCCTTGAAGAGCGACACATGCGGGTTGACAATAGTTCAACAGGGCTCTTTTTTGAAACTGTTCTTGCTAATTTTCTAAAACATCATCCCATGAGATTACCCACGATTGGATGGGAACATGAGATAAAAACATTTACGACGCAAGATGCGCAAAACTTTTATAACACTTGGTATACCCCCAATAATGCCATTCTCTTAATTGCCGGCGATGTCACTGTTGAGGAAGTCAAAGTTCTTGCCAAAAAATATTATGAAGTGATCCCTGTCAAAGCAAAACCGCACCCTTTGACGATTCAAGAGCCTAAAATGGCCCCTGCACTTCAAAGGCTTGAAATGACATCTTCTCTTATTCAAGAACCTTATCTCTTAAAAATCTTTAGGGCCCCTAATTTTAAAGAAGGTTCACGAGAAGATTTTTATGCGCTTCAAATTTTAACTGAATTATTAGATAAACCCGTCACAGGTCCTATTTATCGAGAGCTTGTCGAAAATCAACGAATTGCAACCTTCGTTCAAATTTCTTATCCAGGTTACACCCGAGGCCCAGGGTATCTCCTTATGTTTGCTCAACCGGCCCCAGGACATACCGTTGAAGAAGTTGAAAGAGCCCTCAATAAAGAATTAGAAAAAATCATACAACAAGGGCTGAATGCCTCAGAGGTCGAGAAATCTAAAACAAGACTTTTAGCCCAACTTGATTATACACGTGACCATGTATTGAGTGGAAGCAATGAAATCGGGAGAGCTCTTGTGGTCGGGGAAACAATTGCAGAATTCGAATCATGGCCCCATCGCATAAAAGCCGTGACCCAAGAACAAGTCAACGCAACTTTTAAACTTATTTTTAATTCTAAATCTAATTTTACAGCTATTTTGCGTCCCCAAAAATAATACCACGAGGAAAAGTTATGAGACTGTTTTTTTCTGTAATAATGATTCTTTTAAGTAGTTTTTCTTCGGCACATGCCCAACTGAAGATCCAAGAAGTTATCTCAACTCATGGAATTAAAGCATGGCTTGTTGAAGATACAACAACACCTGTTATTGCTATGAATTTCAGTTTTGAAGTCGGTGCAGCTCATGATCCTGACGATAAAGTGGGACTTGCATCCCTTACTGCCCAAATGTTGACTGAAGGCGCTGGAAAATTTAATTCTCATGCGTTTGCACAAAAATTACAAGAAATCGCCAGCTTTATCTCTTTTAATGCGACTCTCTCTCATTTTGCGGGTTCTTTAAAAACAACAAAAGCAAATGCCTCAGAAGCTTTTCAACTTTTGAAAATTACACTTACCGAACCCTTATTTTCATCTCACGAATTCACTAAAATTGTGAATGCTCACATAACCGCTTTAGCTAACATTGAAAAACAACCTTCAACCATCGCCCTCACCCAATTAAGAAAGCAAATTTTTGGGGCTTCTCATCCTTATGCACGTTTTACCGAAGGTTCCTTCAAAACAATAAAAAAAATAACCTCAGAAGATCTCAAAAAATTTATGAAAAATATGAGCCGCTCTACCTTAAAAATAGGCGTATGTGGAAATATTACGGCTCAAGAATTAAAAAAGATTCTCGACAACATTTTTAGTTTTCTTCCTGAAGAAGCAAACTTGCCTGAAATTCCGCCTGCTCAATTTCCACAGCAAGAAAAAATAACCACGATAAAATTAGCCCAACCTCAAAGCATTGGGCTTTTCGCACAAGAAGCTCTTGATTTTAAAGATCCCAATTATCTAAAACTCTCAATTCTAAATGAGGCTTTAGGTCGGGGCTCAGTTTCAAGACTCATGAATGAAGTTAGAGAGAAGCGAGGATATGCCTATCATGTGGGAACAAACATTCAACAAGAACCCTGCATCAGTTTGTTAATGGGAAGTGTTGGAAGTCAAAATACACGCATTATGAAAAGCCTCTCCTTAATTAAGGAAGAATGGAAACGTCTCCGAGATCATGGCCTAACAAAAGAAGAATTTATAGACGCTAAAAGTCATATTTTAGGGGCTTATACCCTTAATTTTATGTCTTCTCCTCAGATTTCTGAACTTTTGCTTCTTTATCAAGTTATCGACGCCCCGAGGACTTATATGGAAAACCGTGAACAATTACTGAATGCCATCACGCTTGAGCAAGTTAACCACTTCGCAAAAGATTTTTTTACCCCCGAAAAACTTCAAATTGTCATTGTTGGCAACCCTGAAGAAGGAGAAACACATGCCCAATAAATCACTTTTAAATTTTTCAATTAATGGATGCTTCTTGAATCATAAGCTCAAGGAAGAATCTTTTATTTCTTTTCAAGAAAAAGCACTCCAAAGCTTTAATGAGGTGAAAACAGCCTATTATGATAAAAAATTACCTGCTCTTTCAGTTATTTATGAACAAGAATCTTTAGAGCATTATCAAAAAATTGCTCACCATTGGCAAAAACGTTTTAAAAATGTGATCCTTTTTGGAACAGGTGGGTCTTCTCTCGGGGCTCAAACGTGTATTGAACTTTATCAAAGCCGTGTAAGTACGCCCAAAGATTCACCTTATTTCCATTTCATGGACAACATTGATCCTCATACTTTTCAAAAACTTATAGAAAATATTGATCTTCAAACGACTGGTTTTTTGGTTATCTCAAAATCTGGCACAACAGCAGAAACACTTTGTCAGTTCCTTTCTCTTATAAGTGTTTTCAAAGATAAATTGTCACAAGACCAAGTCATTGTGATTACCGAACCAAAGAACTCACCGTTGCGACGCCTTGCCGAACAATATCATTATCAAGTCCTTGATCATCCAACACAAATTGGAGGACGTTTCTCTGTTTTTTCAATTGTAGGAATGTTGCCAGCTTTCATCGCCGGCATTGATGTTCATGCCATTCTTAAAGGAGCCCAACAATACCTCTCTCAAGAAATGGACGGAATTACGCACAATACTGTTCAAGGGGCTGCGTTAACCTATGCCTATTACCAACAGTTTGGTTGTACCCAAACTGTCCTTATGCCTTATATTGACCGTCTTTCAGCATTTGCTTTATGGTTTAGACAACTGTGGGCTGAAAGCTTAGGAAAAGAAAAAAAGGGTATTACGCCTATTAATGCTTTAGGAACTGTCGACCAACATAGTCAGTTACAGCTTTATCTAGGAGGCCCTAAGGATAAATTTTTTACGTTGGTCATGCTGGAAGCTTTGACTCCTGCCCCTCAAGTTCAAACTGACGATCCTGAACTTTCTTATCTTCATCAGCATACTTTGGCGGATTTGATGCGCGCAGAACAAAATGCCACTGTTGCAACCCTTATTCGACAAGAATGTCCTACGCGTACCCTTACATTTCCCCAGTTAAATGAGCACGTTTTAGGCGCTCTCTTCATCCATTATATGCTTGAAACGATGATCATGGCTAAATTGCTTGGAATTGACGCTTTTGACCAACCTGCGGTTGAAGAAGGAAAAATTCTAACTCGCGAATATTTAAATCGAGAAGCTTCATGATTCGCCTTCTTCCTCCTAATTTAATTAACCAAATTGCAGCTGGAGAAGTTGTAGAACGCCCTTCTTCTGTTGTGAAAGAGTTAATTGAGAATGCGATCGATGCCAAAGCCACCGCAATTGACATCGTTATTCGCGAAGGAGGGAAAAATCTTATTCTGGTGGAAGATAATGGCCTTGGAATGACACAGCAAGATCTCATACTGGCTGTTGAACGTCACGCAACCTCTAAAATTCCAGATGAGAATTTATTTAATATCCAATCCCTTGGGTTCAGAGGCGAAGCTCTTCCTTCTATTGGGTCCGTAAGTCGCCTCGAAATCTCAAGTCGCGCTCAAGGAAATGAGACTTCGTGGTCTTTAAAAGTTGAGGGAGGGCAAAAAATAGGCCCCACTCCTGCTGCTCAAAATATAGGCACACGCATTGAAGTGAGAGACTTATTTTATGCAACACCTGCTCGATTAAAATTTATGAAATCAGCCACTTCCGAAATGGCGGCGATTGTCGATACAGTAAGTCGACTTGCCATGGCATATCCGGAAATCTGCTTTACACTTAAAGATGATAAAAAAACTTATCTAGATCTTCCTGTAACCTTAGGAGAAATTAATGAGCGCCGTCTTCATCGTCTGAGTATGCTGATGGGGAAAGAATTCATTGATAATACGTGTTCAATTAATGCCGAACGCGGAGATTATAAGATTCTTGGATTCGCAAGTTTGCCAACAATGAACCGAAGCAATGCGAATTTACAATATCTTTATGTGAACGGACGTGCGGTTAAAGATAAGCTTCTGAATACAGCGGTTCGGGTATCTTACCAAGATTTTCTTGCACGCGATCGCCATCCTTTAGTTGCCTTATTTTTAGAAGTTCCTCCTGGAGAAGTCGACATCAACGTCCATCCAGCCAAAACTGAAGTCCGTTTCCGTGAAAATGAGGTTATTCGCAGCCTAATCATTGGCGCTTTAAAGCAAGCTTTAACAGAAGCAGGTCATAGAGCAGCGACGACGATAAGTTCTTTCGCCCTAAAGGCGATGCAACCTTCTATCATTCCTCAACTAAAAACATCTCAACCAAGCTTTATGATGCCAAATCGAGCTTCCTCTAAGCCTATCTATTCTGCCCCACGTCCTTCTAATTTTATGCCTTCAGATCACACTGCAATACAGGCTATTCGTCTTGAAGAACCTCTTGTTTCTGAAGAAATTAAGACTCACGACCTCAAAGAACATCATCCTTTAGGAGAAGCACGCACCCAACTTCACGAAACCTATATTGTCGCAGAAACAGAAGATGGTTTTATTCTGGTGGATCAGCATGCAGCTCATGAAAGACTTGTCTATGAAAACCTTAAAAATCAGTTTTTGAATGCACAAGCTCAAAGTCAATATTTATTGATCCCTGAAGTGATTTCTCTCCAAGAATCTTCTCAGCAAGCTCTTTTAGCTCATAACGAAGAATTAAAACTATTCGGACTTGGTATTGAGGCTTTTGGGGGAGAAGCAATTCTTGTACGAGAAACACCTGCCGCTTTAGGAAATTTTAACGTTGCAAGCTTGATTCAAGATTTAGCAGATGAGATAATTGAATTAGGTCAACCGCTTAGCCTCAAGGAGCATCTTGAAGAAATTCTTTCAACAATGGCTTGTCATGGCAGTATTCGCGCCGGCCGAAAGATGTCCCTACCGGAGATGAATGCTTTACTTCGAAAGATGGAAGACACCCCTCATTCAGGACAATGTAACCATGGACGTCCCACTTATGTGGAACTTAAAAAATATGATATTGAAAAATTATTTGGGCGAAGATAAATCTTGAGAGAGGAAAAATAGGGGCTAAAATTAATCATTTTTCTTCCGAAGTTATTAATTAATTTTTTATTTCTTTTCAAAAATCGCTATAAAAAATCCGTCTGTTTTATGTTGATGAGGCGTGAATCGTAAAAATGAAGAGGCTGTTGGACATGGCACTTTCAATAATTTTTCCCATACTCCTGAAATAGGAACTGCCTTAAATTCAGAATGATTCTCAAGAAAATTTTCCATAATTTCTTCATTTTCGCAAGCAAGTAAAGAACAGGTGACATAAATAAGTCTGCCGCCCGTTTTAACATTTTGAACTGCCTTAAAAATAATTTCCTTTTGAAGAGATATAAATTTTTTAAGGTTTTCAGGTGTTATTGTAACTCTCCACTCAGGATGCCTGCGCCATGTCCCCGTCCCCGAACAAGGAGCATCGATCAAAACACGATCATAGGTTCTATCTGAGACGTTTGTTAGAAAATGAACATTCTGACATCCTGTGCGCTGTGCCCGAAGTTCAGCTTTTCTCAATCGAGTAGATGATACATCGTATGCATCGATGTGCCCTTTATTATCCATCAGCCCTGCTAACGCAAGCGTCTTGCCTCCAGCTCCTGCACAATAATCTAAAACTGTCTCATTTCCTTGAACGTCACATAATATGCTAACCAATTGTGAAGCTTCATCTTGGAATTCAAATAGGCCTTGCTGGTATAAGGGATGATTCGTCAAATTAACGCGTTTTTTCAATCGAAGCCCAAGAGGAGAATAGAGTGTTTCAATGCTTTCAATGTTCTCGCTTTCTAGGGATTTTTTGATAAAATCTCGGTTTGTTTTTAGCGGATTAACACGAAGATCGACAGTTGCCTCTTGATTCAAGCTTTCGGCTTCAGATAGTGCCTTTACTCCAAAAATATTTTGAACTTCTGGCCATAAAAACTCTGGAATATTTGCATGTGCCCACTCTGGCCACTTCACAATTTCTGCTTGCAGATTCTTAAAAAAATTTTGCTCTGGCGGCGTTATTTTAGAAGGAGCATAACCGATACCGGAAAACAAACTATCAAGATCTACCTCTTTTTTATCTAAAATTAACTTAAGATATGCCAGTAAATATAAGCGCGCAGAAACTTCATGAGAAAACTTTTCTTGAGCTACATAAAAAAGTTTATAAAAATTTCTTAAAACACCATACACAAGCTCTAAAATAGTCCGCCTATCTTGAGAACCAGCATAGCGTCGTTGTTTAAAATAGTGAGTAATTATGACATCAAAAGGTTTCTCACCAACAGTAATTGCATGCTCCAAAAGATCAAGAGCTGCCGCTACTTGGGCCCCAGGTGTCATCGATAAAATCCTAAAGCAACAACGTACATCTCAGGAGATTCTTTTCGACTCGCTTGAGGTTTCATATGCTTAATGGTCTTAAAATGCTGCTTCATCTCTTTCAAAAGCTCCGGATCAGTTCCTCCTTGGAAAACCTTTGAAATAAATGTTCCACCAGGGGTTAAAATTTCTTTTGCAAATTGAAAAGCCATTTCTGCTAGAGCAATCGTTCTTAGATGATCCGTTCCCGCATGCCCAATCGTAGAAGCCGCCATATCACTCATGACAACTTGGGCCCCATTCTTAACAAGCGTTTTTATTTTTTGGCGTTGCTCCACTTCTAAAAAATCACCTTGAATTAATAAAGCATCAGTTAAAGGTTCAATTTCTAAAAGATCAATCCCGATCACTTTTCCCCCTGTTTGGTGAGGATTAATCTTTTGAACGGCAACCTGCGCCCATCCACCGGGCGCAGCCCCTAAATCAATTAAAGTGATTCCAGACTTCAAAAAGTGAAATTTTTCATCGAGCTGAATTAACTTAAAAGCGGCCCGTGATCTAAATCCTTTGGCCTGGGCTTCTTGCACATACGGATCGTTCAATTGACGATGAAGCCATCGCTGAGAAGACGGTTTCCGTCCTCGAGCTGTTTTTAGCAAGACTGATTTAGCTCTTAATGTAGGTTTAACTGATGTCATCTTCTATGCAACCCGAAATAAAGAGTTAACTGCAGGTAAGGGGATATGAGTAGGACCAAAAGCAAGCTCCGTTAAAATCCCTTCTCGCACACCTCGATCGGTGACACGTATTTTCTCCACAGGCCATAATTTGCATATGGCATCTAAAATTGCCATTCCTCCGAGAATTAAATCTCCCCGATCTGCTCCTATACACTGATGAATCATTCTCTCCTCTGAAGCCATCATTTGAACATATTTTATCGTCGCAAAAATTTCATCTAAACTCATAATTAGACCATCAACACGCTCTCTTTGATAACGTTTTAATCCTAAATGTAAAGCCGCTGTTGTTGTCGCCGTGCCAGAACTCCCTACAAGTTGAACCTGCTGTTGTTCTATGTAATGAGAAATATTATTCTTCTCACTAAATTTTTTTAGAAGACCATGAGTACGCTGTTCAATCAAAGAATATGATTTTGCACTTTCATATGGAAATTCTTCAGCAAGTGTTACAACTCCAAAAGGTAATGATATATAATCTATAAGCTTTAAAGGCCGATCCTTATTAATTTCAATCCATAGAATTTCTGTACTTGCCCCTCCAATATCAAACAAAATAGCATAGGGAATTAAAGGATCTAAAATACTTGCGCATCCCTTAAGAGCTAACAAAGCTTCTTCCTGTTGAGAGACAACTTCAAGATGAATACCTGTTTTCTCTGAAACTTGCTTCACAAAGTCAGGTCCATTTTGAGCCCTTCGACACGCTTCAGTTGCAACAGCTTTTAATTTAAAAGGGGCATGATGACGCAAACGTTTTGCGCATGTTTCCAAAACATCAAAAGCTCTTTTCATTGCGAGTTTGTTTAACTTACCTGTTTTAGCAAGTCCTTCGCCGAGCCGAATATTTCGCGAAAAAACTTCAATGATATCTAAATGTTGAATATCTTTTTTACCAATAATTAATCGACAAGTATTACTACCCAAATCGATTGCTGCTAAAAGATCTTCATTCATAACAAAAAGTATTTCTAAATTTAATATATAAAATTTTATATCTAATTTTAACAAAATTAAACTTAATACTTAAAAATTTTAATTAACGTTAAAATAGGATTTATTTTATCATTTTTGAATTAAAAAACCAATTAAAAATAAGCCATAAATGAAGTTTACATCATTCCAAAATTTTGATGCTTTTTTGCCTGGAAAAGATCTTACTTTTTTATAGTATACTTCGAACTACAATAAGGGCAAATAGCGATGCCTGTTTTTGTGAGGTCTAAGAAAATACGTGGATGCTTAGAACGCGCATCTCCGATGCAATAAACATAAGCTTCAGACGAAAGAACTGTAATTTCTTTAAAAAGATTTTCTGTTGCAACTTTTATCGCTTTTTCTTCCGCTTCATCCCGCATCCTAAGTAGACCTTCCCTTATTTAGAAACCATAGATTTTCTTTTTTAATACGAGAAAGATAATAAATGACCATTAAAGTAGGCACAATACCAAAGGTTGCAAGCCAAAACAAAGTGTTCCACCCTAAATGTTCCACAATCCATCCAGACGGCGAAGAAAACATAATTCTTCCAAGGTGAGTCATTGAGGTTAATAAAGCCAATTGAGTGGCAGCATAAGAAGGTGAACATAATGTCATTTGATAAGCAAACAAGGCAGTAACCCTCATCCCTCCTGTTATATTATCCAAAGCTACAATCAGGTAAAAAATAATGCTATTATGTCCTACCAGACCCAAAAGAATAAATCCTAGAGCGGTTATTCCATGCAAAGCCCCACACCAAAATAAACTCCTCAACATTCCATAGCGCTTTACAATAAGCCCTCCGACAAAACCTCCCAAAATAGTTGCCCATAATCCAAAAATTTTTGAACCATTTGCGATTTCAATATTAGTAAATCCAAGTTCATTAAAATAAATATTTCCCATAGACCCAATCAAATTGTCCCCACATTTATAAAAAAACATGACGAATAAACTCGCAAGCCAAGATGATTGCTTAATAAAATCATGAAAAGGGGCTATAAGGGCCCCATAAAACCAACTCAAAATACTTCCTTGCCACCCTTTTAATCGAGGATGCGTCAAGAGATATTCATGCGCCTTTCGTTCCCGCAATTGGCTTTCAGGATTGTGAATAGGATGGGGTTCACGCGCACACAGCGTAGTCACCAAACCAATGCACTGGAACCCAGTCATCACAAGATAAACTGTATTCCAGCTAAGAAATGAAGCTAAATAAAAGGCGCCTGCGCCAGCTAATAGAATCCCCAACCTATATCCAAAAACGCCCACAGCTTCTCCCGTCCCATATTGAGATCGTTGCAGACGCTCAACCTGATAAGCAAGCATAACAATATCTTGAGTGGCAGAAGAAAACGCTATTAAAAATACAAAAACAACTATTTGTTCTAGATTCTGAGCTGGATCAAGGCGACTCAAACAAAACAAAAAAATAATTAAAAAACTCTGACTTAGAAAAAGCCACGCTCTCCGTCGCCCAAGCCACTGCGTTAACCAAGGCAGGCGTAATCGATCGACCAAAGGAGCCCATAAGAATTTAACCGTATAAGGCAAAACGGCTATACTCATAAGTCCAATTTTCGTGAGGCTAATTTTTTCTTGTGCCATCCAATACCCCAGCGTTGACGCTGTTAAAAGTAAAGGCAGGCCACAAGAAAACCCTAAAAGAGCAATGATTAAAATGCTACGATCATAATAGGATTGTATTAATAATTGCTTTGTTTCTTTAAAGAAATTCTTAACTCCTTATTATCCCCTATCCCTCAAAGTCATAGTACAAAAATTTCTCGGAGAGAAGAAAAGTTTTTCTTTTATGGAACAATCTCTTGCATGCTTAATAATATCTTTCTAAGGCCTTCCTTAAATATCAGTTGTCGCCCCTTAAAGTCCTCTTTATGATGCCTATGATAAATAGAAAGTCACCTACACATCTATTTAAATTCTAAAAAGGATATAAAAAATGAAAAATGCATTTATTGGTTTTGTAATAGGCCTCAGCACCTTATCGTTTTGCTCAACGACTTTCGCAGAAGAGACTCCTCAAACTTTAGAGAAAAATGTAGATCTTGAGAATGTTTCCTCAAATCAAAACACCCAATCTGTAGAAGAAAATCTAACTGAAAATACCGTTAAGAATATCAAAGAAAAGAAAAAATCAGCAAAGAAAGCACGTAAGAAAAAAAATAAAACTGACAAAAAAAGAATGCCGAAGAAAACCAGACGATATAATAAGAAGACATCAGAACAAGAAAAAAATATTTCCATTACAAAAGAAGAAGAAACTCAAATAAAATCTACACCTCAAGAAGAAAAAATAGATATACGCCCTGAGAATACTTCAAACTCTTCCGAAGAGAACGAATAATTTATTAAGATTTCAAGCTAAAGGCCACTCTCAAAGTGGCCTTTTTAAATATAATAAAAAATTAATGCTAATACTAAAGAAAATGTAATTAAAATAATGCTCTCAATGAGAAGAAAAAGAGGGCGCCGAGACGGTGAAATAGTTTCGATAAATTTTTGTTGCTGCTTTAATAGTTCTTTACGAATAGCATACCCAAATATCACAATAACACCCATCAAGATCATCATTGGGAAGAAAGAAAGCTTCAAAGCAATTAACCCGCCCATAAACCAGGCAAAAACTCCAAAGAACATTAAAAAACCACCATACCTCGTTGTCCAAAAGAGCATTGGTTCCATGATAAATTCTTCATCTTTAATGAAAAAATTGAGAACATAGGGCGTAATAAACTTAGTCAAAGAAAAAATATAACCTAATAATGAACTAAAAATTGTTAGCCAAAACAAAACACTAAAAGCTTCAACGTCAACAATCCCGATAAAAGGCACATGGGCGTGCTGAAATGTCCGCAATAACACTGTTAAAGCGCTTGAGAAAAATACACCCCCTAGAATAGGGGCCCAAGCTTGCATATGAAGAAAATTAAATAACTTTAAGAAACCTTGCCGCCCTTCCAAGCGTTCTCCAGGTAGCAAGAAAAAAGGTGCTAATAAAATAAGAACTTTTTGCCCTATCGTTGTCTCAAAAAAGGCATGAGAAGTTCGCTCAAAAAAATTTAAACATATTATTCGCAAGCCATGCAAAAGCTCACCCATGTATCTTAGCCTTTTCGACAATAATCTCTTTGTTCTCCATAGTCCAATCTACATTATTAACGCTACTATTTAAATAATTAATTAAGCGTTTCAAAGTAGCGTATCCCTTCCAAAAAGACACTGTATTCAATCTTTTTAAAAGGAAGCTTATTTTTATAAAATGCGCATCATTTCGCTACTTTTTCCCAGAATTTTCCTAGGTCCTCAACAACCTTTTCTACTGTTAGGGTGGTCATCAAGCTTCCTTGATCCCCCTCTTGTTGGCGTCTTTTAAGAATCTCATAGGATTCTGGTGTACGAACATATCCTGTTTTGTATCCATAAGGAGCATAATGTTGATCAAGGCTGGGCCCAAAAAGTCCAAATGTGGGGATTCCCGTAGCTGCTGCTAAGTGCATTAATCCCGAATCATTCCCTATAAAAAGTTGACATTGTGAAAAAAAGGCACCTATATCCAAAAGTTCCAAATTCCCCGCACAATCAATTAATTTTTCAGCGGGGATTTGAGCAAGAAAATCACTAATTCTTGCCCGCTCTTGTGGTGCAGAGAAAACAGCAATGCGCGCTTTAGGTAAAATTCCATCCACGGCTGTTATCTTGTTTATTAATTGCATAAAATATTCATGAGGCCACTCTTTTCCTATCCAATTTGCTGTTGGAGCCAGAGCAATTACAGGCCGATCATCATGAAAATAAGTCTTAACTCGTTGAAGTCGTTTTTTATCAAAATAAATTCTAGGATAAGGAACAGGTTTTATGTTCACCATAGCCGCTAAATGTTCAACACGATGCCCTAAAGTTGCAACAGAACGCCATATAAATCGTTGTTTTGCTCTTACACAATAAGCAATAACTGACCCTCTAGCATCGACAACAATATCCCATGAATGAGGCACGACTTTTTTCCAAAGTGAAAACCAATGCCCCAAAAATGGCTTCTTTTTAAAAATAATAACCTTTTGTAATCCCGGCCATTCTTTAAAAAGGGGAGCAGGAATTGCACCGCAAGCAATAGTAAGCTCAATTTGAGCACTAGATTTCCCTAAGGCATCTAAAATACCTGTTGATAAGATTGCATCGCCTAATCGATTTGAGGTAATAAACAATATTTTCATACTTGTTTTATAATGCTTTGAGATTTTTCTGTACAGGCAAAAGATAATCATCTTTAAGCAAGATTGACAGCCTTTCTATTTAACGTTAAAAAAGAAAAGTAAGGGGAAATTTATGCAAAAACTTATATCGATCGTTATCCTGTCAGCTAGTTTTTTTATTCAAGAAAAGGGATATAGCTACAAAGCACAACTTACGTGTCAAAATCTGAGTGACAATATGGCTCAGCTCTTAGTAGATTTTCCCGATGGCCGTATCCGAAGTTTTTGTGGTGCTGCTGAAACTTCATGTGAACGTTCTAAACAGCTTAAAGAGTTGGAAAAAATTATACAGAAAGCAACTCCAACAAACAAAGAAGCTCTTTCTGCCCTTTTCGAAGCTCTTTCTCCTAATATTACCAGCCAATTAGCCTTAGATCTAGGCGTATGTGAATTGGCCTTAGTTAGCCTCTTTCCTGATCAATATAAGCAAAAGTTCTTAGCTCATTAGATTATACGAAGAATGATAAGTCTAAATTGCTAAAGGTTATTTTCATGAAAGATCTGATAGAAAAAATTTTACTTTCCAAACTTTTCTCCCAATCGACTTTCTGATGAGAATCGACTATATCTTAAGATGAAAAAATAGATGGATATAGCAACATGCGTCTTTTATTAAAAGTATTAATATTATCCTTTTTTGTTTCATATAAAGGTGTTACAGCGCCTCGTGTTCTTGTGACACTCCCCCCTCTTTATTCACTGGTGGCGGGTATTATGAAGGGAATTGGCACCCCCACTCTTCTCTTAGATGGGCTTATCTCTCCTCATCACTATGCATTAAGACCCTCTGATCGACGAAAAATCGAGAACACTGATCTTCTTATATGGATCGGCCCGAATTATGAATTCTTCTTAGAAAAATCTTTAAAACAAAGTTCCACCCAAACGATTCAAATAAATGAACTTCCGGATCTTATTCAATTACCTATCCGTTCGATGGAATGTTCAACATGCTCTCATTCTCATGGAATTGAAGATAATGCCATAGATCCTCATCTATGGTTGACACCTGTCAATGCGCAAAAAATTACCAAAGTTATTGCAGAGGAATTATCCCGCCTTGACCCCAAAAATTCTTCAACTTATAAACAAAATGCGGTTTTTTTGATCTCAAAACTCGCTCAACTCCATCAAACCTTAACTCAACAATTAATCCCTGTAAAAAATCTCCCTTTTTTAGTATATCATGATGGTTATCAATATTTTGAAAAAGCTTATAATCTTGCAGGCCTAGGAGCTTTAACTCTAGATCCAGAAATACCAATTAGCCTACAAAGACTTAAAATTCTAGAAGCACAGATAAAACTTAAAAATGTGAGGTGCATTTTTGGAGAAACACAATTTTATCCTCCTCTTATTAAAACATTAGCTGATGCAACAAAGATTAACACAGGAAAATTAGATCCTTTCGGAACAAGTTTCCCTCTAGATGAAATGCTTTATTTTAAGATGATGCATCAACTTGCAGATACTTTTATCACTTGCCTTAAAGAGGCTGAATAAACATGAAAATTGCTTTTGTTTCTAGTTCTCACTCGGAAGCTCAAAAAGCACTGATAACACTGAAAGAACGCTATGCTTCTGTCTCTGTAGAACAAGCTGATATTATTGTTGCACTTGGAGGAGATGGCTTTATGCTCCATGTTCTTCAATCTACAATTAATCGAAGTGTATCTGTTTTTGGTATGAATTTTGGAAGCGTTGGATTTTTAATGAATAATTTCAATCTCGAAAACCTCCAAACCCGACTCGACAAAGCAAAAGCTATTCAGCTTCATCCCCTTCATACGCGTATTATCACAACTCAAAATATTAATTATGAAGCGCGTGCTATTAATGAAGTCTCTCTTTTAAGGCAGACTTATCAAGCAGCTAAATTACGCATTTTTATTGATGACATTGAACGACTGAATGAAATGATCTGTGATGGTGTTTTGGTCGCTACTCCTGCCGGCAGCACAGCTTATAATCTTTCAGCTCATGGTCCAATTATTCCCTTAAGTGCTAAACTTTTAGCTCTTACACCTATTAGCCCTTTCAGACCTCGGCGGTGGCGCGGCGCCTTACTTCCCCATGCAACGAAAGTGCGATTCGAAGTTTTAGAACCTCAAAAGCGTCCTGTCAGTGCAGCAGCAGATTCAACAGAAATCCGCGATGTACAATCAGTTGAGATCTCTGAAGATTCCTCAAAAAAATTTACACTTCTGTTTGATGAAAATCACGGGTTTGAAGAACGCGTTATTCAAGAGCAGTTCCAAGTCTAAGAATTAAAAAGTATACTCATGAATCAATTCCTCTAAATTTTGAGCGTCATTAGGAACCCAAGGAATATCTTCTTCTATGGGAAATATGATCCATCCCTTCTGCAGGCCGATAAGCTTCATCTGCTCAAAAAAACAATTTTTCGTGCTCAATCCCAATACGCCACTGGCTTTCAGGTTTATTTCCTTGAATAAAACAATCAATTAACGTTGTTCATCGCTATTTCTTGGAAATTTACAGAAAAATAACATTTTCTTTATCTATAATGTTACAAACTCTTTTCTTTTTCATTTCGCTTGCTGTTTTAAGAAAATTGAGGTAGGTTCTGGATCAGAAATGTTAACTATAGGTTGAAAAATGGCTGTTCCCAAGAGAAAAGTTTCTAAATCTCGACGCGATATGCGTCGCTCTCACCACGCGCTTCCTCAAATTCGTTCTGGTGAATGTACAAATTGTGGTGAACGAAAACTATCCCATCATATGTGTTCTAAATGTGGCCACTACCGTGGTCGGATGATCCTTGACATTAAAGTCTAAGCCGTCTTTCTACGCTTAGATTTTCTTAATGATCGATGAAAGGGGCTTAGCTTGAGCATTCGTATTGCCATTGATGCAATGGGCGGTGATCAAGCTCCTCATGTTGTCATTGAGGGGCTTACGCGAATTGTCCAAGATTTTACAGATGTTACTTTCCAAATCTATGGAAGTGAAGCAGGGGTTCTGCCTCTCTTAAAAAGCCAACCTCAGTTGCAATCTATTTCGACTTTTATTCCAACGACTGAAGTTATCACAGCAGATACGAAACCCAGCGCAGCAGTCAGAGGCTTTAAAAACTCAAGTATGCGACAAGCAATTATGGCCGTTCGTGAAGGACGCGCTGATGGCGTGATTTCAGCTGGCAATACTGGCGCCTATATGGCACTCGCTAAAATTATTTTAGGAACTCTTGAGGGAATTGATCGTCCCGCTATAACGGGCCTAGTTCCTTCAATTTCTGGCCCAAAAGTCATGCTGGATTTGGGAGCAAATGTAGATGTTAATCCCCAAAACATTATTGAATTCTCTTTAATGGGAACAGCTTTTGCAAAAATTGTTTTGAATTTGCAAAATCCTTCCGTAGGCCTCCTTAATATTGGCTCAGAAGAGCTCAAAGGGAACGCTGTGTTGCAAGTTGCTCAACAAATGTTACGATCCACAAAGTGCCTTGAGAATTATTATGGCTTCATTGAAGGCGATGACATCTCAAAAGGCACTGTTGATGTTATCGTTGCAGATGGTTTTATGGGAAATATTTCTCTCAAAACTATGGAAGGCACTGCTCGATTGATGTCTCATTTTTTACGTCAAGGATTGAAGCAATCTCTCCTCTCCAAAATTGGAGCCTTACTCTCAAAATCAGCCTTGCAATATGTAAAAAATAAGCTTGATCCGAGTAAATATAATGGCGCTCCTTTTTTAGGTCTTAAAGGAATTGCGGTTAAAAGTCATGGAGGAACAGATGCTTCTGGTTTCTATAATGCTGTCACCGTTACGGCAGACATGATTCGAAAAAATATTAATCAAAATATTAGCGCTATGATTCTTGAATTTTCTCAAAAATTAAAAGAGGATGAGACAACCTCCCTCTTGGATTCTGAAGGAGCTGATTTAAAATGATTCATCCTACACAGTGGCGATCAGTCATCACTGGGGTTGGAGGCTACCTTCCTCAGCGTGTTGTCACAAATTATGATCTATCTGAAGTCGTTGATACATCCCATGAATGGATTGTTGAACGCACGGGGATTCATCAACGTCACTTTGCTGCAGAAAATGAATTTACTTCTCATCTTTGTGCTAAAGCCGCTGAATGTGCCCTTAAAAATGCCGGAAAAGATATTAATGAGATTGATCTCATTATTGTCGCAACGGCTTCTCCTGATTTAACTTTTCCTTCCACAGCAGCTTTAACGCAAAAGCTTCTAAAAAATACAAATGCCTTAGCTTTTGATGTCGCAGGGGTCTGTGCAGGCTTTCTGCTTGCTCTGCAAGTTGCCGATAATTTTTTACGCTTAAGACAAGCTAAAACTGCTCTTGTGATTGGAGGAGAAACGTTCAGCAGACTCATTGATATGGAAGATCGACGCACCAATGTCTTATTTGGGGATGGAGCGGGTGCAATCGTTCTTGAAAGTATGCCTCCCGAAAAAGCAGGGGAACGAGGCGTCCTTGGTGTCCATCTTCAAACAGACGGTCAATTTAGTGATATTCTTTATACTGATGGGGGGGCTTCTTCTTCAGGGAAAACAGGTAAAATTAGGATGTCCGGTCAAGAAGTTTATAAACATGCCGTCACAAAATTAACAGATTCCGCTATTAAAATCTTAACCGAATATAACATTACCGTTAATGAAATTGATTGGTTTATACCTCATCAAGCAAATGCTCGGATTATTGAATCTGTTGCTCAACGCCTCAATTTACCTCTTGAAAAAGTGATTGTAACCGTCGATCGACATGCAAATACATCTGCCGCTTCTATTCCTTTAGCCCTTTGGACGGCAACTCAAGAGGGACGCGTCAAACCAGGGGATCTCATTCTTCATGAAGGAATTGGGGGAGGTCTTATTTGGGGATCAGCTTTAGTTAGATATTAATCCCCATTTTAAGTTTATCCTCGTAGTAATGAAGGATAACTAAAGCCTAGAATATGAATAAGGTTTACCGAAAAATGCAAAAGTATCGAAGACTCTAATCGTTGACTCCGCATGAAGACATACCCATACCCTATACCTGCCAGTGTCGAGAGTATAATATAGGGGACCCCACCTCTATAATGAGAAATCCCAAAAATGAAGGCCGCAATACTTAAAGCAATCCAATTCTTGTTCTTATAAGAAGCAAAAAATTTTGTAAGTTCCTTTTGAATAAAACCTCGGTAAAAAATTTCTTCCATCGCGCAAACTAACAATAGATTTGTCGGGAGCCACCAAATCAAAATAGAGGGGATTTTGAGATCAATTTTGATGGAATGCATTGCAAAAGCAGTTCCCAAGAGAAGAGCACAAACATATAGGAGAGGAAAAGGCAGGCTACGTAAAGATTTTTTCCACTCTGTAATGGATTTATTAAGCGCACAATAGAAGAGTAATAAGAGAGAACCCACCATAATTTTATCAACACTCACATAGGCAGAATAAAAATTAGAATCTGGACTTAATTTAACTTGATCGATAATTTTAAAATTATGAAATCCTGGCAGAGCGTGCAGATAGATAGAAAAGATAAGCATCGTCAACAAGATGCCCAGCATCTTTTTTGAAATAAAAGAGACTTTCTGATAAGCTAAAAGACCCAAAAAAATCAATAATAAATAACTAAAACCAAGGACTTCCGCATAATGATATCTATAAGCTAAGCTACAACTTAAGACATAACCTAGATAAGATACCCAACGCGGCGCAACCCAACATGAAGCAATCGTCATAGTGATCGTAAAAAAGAACCAAAGCTGAGCATCTCTCAGCAGAAAAGTGGATAATATAAATTCCATTCTAACTTCCCCTACATGAAAAATTAATTTTTTTATGCTGCCATACAAGATGTATAAGAGCAATATCAACATAATAATCTTTAGTATTCAGAAAAAATATTTTTTATTAAATAAAACAAAAATTGAATTAACTATTTATTAGAATTTTTTATCCTAAAATAAATTTATAAAAATCACATGATAATAAAAATGCTAAAGGCAATGTAATAAATGTCAGATCTTATGTTACCAAAGAATTTTTCTGTTTTTAATATTTTAGATCGTCTTTTGCTAGATAAAAATCACCCCCCTTTAAATACTTCTCCTAGTAACAAAGATATTGCTACCTCTTTTCAAGCTAAACACCTTCCTCATAATTCTTTTCCATCTCTTAAAGGCACTATACTTATAGTTGGAGAAACAAGAAGAGAGCGTGATTTAATTGTGACTGGACTTACCCAAATGGGTCACAAATCATTAACAGCTACCACCTTAAAAGAAGCTCTTAATATTTTATCTAGTCAGAAGATTGATATAATTATCAATAACTTTCAAGATTCTTTTCACCTTCTTGAACTTGTAAAAAAAGTAAAATCCCAAGGCGTTTTTTCTCATATTCCCCTCTTAATTTCTTCTACAATTCAAGAGAAAATCTCTCAAAGCCTTAAGCTTGGCGCTGAAGATTTTTTTCAACCGACTTTAGATCCTTCTCTTCTACGCTTAAGAATTCATCTATGGCTTGAAAATAAAATCTACCAAAGCGCGCAGATTGAAAATCTCCTTAAAATCCGGTCGAGGCTTTCTCTCTTAAAAGAAGCCGTTGAATGTGTTGATGATGGATTTGCTATTTTTGACGCTCAAGACCAATTAACGTTATGCAATCAAAGTTTTCGAAATATTTATAACCTTCAAGAAGATGAAATTAAACAAGGGCTTAATTACCAAAAATTATTGGAAATTAATTATAAACGAGGCCTCTATCTTACTAAGGGACGCCGATCTTTAAATCAACACACCGAGTTGGACCATAAGTATCTTACTTGGCTTTCTAAGAGACTCAAAATTCATAGGATGCCAGAGAATCCTTATATCGATAAGCTTTCGAATGGACTTTACATTGAAATTACAGAAAAAAAATTACCTGAAGGTGGGACAATTGCCATTTGCAAAAATGTGACCGAACAACTTCAATATGAAAATGAAATACAATACCTCGCCACTCATGATATTCTCACAGGACTTGCCAATCGAGTTCTTTTCAAAAAAGCCCTTGAAACTATTTGTGTTAAAACTCAAAAAAAACCTTCAAAAGTCGCTGTTATCTATATCGATCTCGATGGATTTAAAAACATTAATGATACATTTGGCCATGTCTATGGCGACCATTTGTTAACAGTCATGAGTGAACGACTTCAAAAGTGCCTTCGAAAATCCGAGCTTATTGCGCGCCTAGGAGGTGACGAATTTAGCATTCTTGTGAAAACAATAAAAAACCGCTCAGCTTTAGAAAATTTAATCCACCGTATTCAAAAAAGCATGTGTACCCCGATTCATCACAACGGAAAAACAATGGAAATTGCGGCCAGCATGGGGATTTTCTATGACCACCCTCAGGGATTAACACCGACCTCTTTACTGCTTGCAGCTGATAAAGCTATGTACGAAGCCAAACGTGCAGGAAGAAATAACTATCGATTTGCTTAATAACTTTTTAACAAAAATATAGACTTTTAAGTCTTTAATTTCTAAAAGGAAATTCAAATTCTTAAAAAAACTCAGAAGAGAAATTCCGTTACCTTCTATCTCTTATTTTTTGAGAATTTTCTCGAGCTGTTCCGCCACAATTTCTTTAACGAGCTTTGAAAGATTCTGGTCTATCCATGTTCGTAAGAGGGGTTGTAAAGATTCCCGAACCATATCTTCCATCGTGGAATTGAGAATTTCTTTTTGTACACCAGTTTGCCTGATGAAGTGAGAAAGATTTTCTACCGCTTGTGAAACTTCTTGGGCAATTTCTGAAGAAATAAGAGATTCCGATTTTTCGATAGCATGGGAATCTGCTGGAAAAGCTTGCTCCATTGCGTCTGACAACTGCTGTTCGACAGTTTGAGCCTGCTCAAGTTCTTTCTCTAAAGGGCCTTTATAGACATCTTCTGGAAGCATATTCGTTAATTCAAGAATATCTTCATCTGTATTTTCTTTCGATTCCTTCTTAACCGTTTTATTTTCTAAAGCTGGTTCAAAAGAAAATTTAGGGCTCTTATTTTTTGTATTTTCTTCGACATCATCTGCAATAATTTGACGAATTGAAGAAAGGATTTCTTCCATATCCTTATCAATCTGTGCCTGCGGCATCTCTAATTTCCTCTCGGCTTGGAACATCACCCCATCCAATATAGTGGCCACTTACCTCTTCTGCATATCCATTAACATTATGTTTTTGGACAGGAAGTTTAAGCAAAGCTGCAGACAAATTCCCCATCGCTCCTAAAATCTGATACCCAGAAGATAAGAAATCACTCGTTGCTCGTACAAAACCAATGCGCGCATTGACGACATCTTTCTGCGCGTATAGTACATCTAAAAACGTTCTTTCACCGACTAAAGATTCTTGACGTGTTCCTTCAATACGTGTCTCACCCGCTTTAATTTGAGTTTCAAGCCTTTTGATTCTTCCCTTCGAAGCGTACCTCGTTTCCCACACTTGGATTGCATTTTCTATCACTTGTCTGCGGACAGTTCTCACACCAATCGCTTTTTGGGCAGCCGTTTGATGGGAAGCCCGTATAGAAGCCCACTCTGATCCGCCTTGATAAATAGGAATTTTTACTTCAACTCTTGCTGCGATTTCATGAGTCCGTGTTCTTCTGCGAGAATTTAATTGACGACCAGCGTCTCCAACCACATCAACTTTTGGCATTAAATCGGCCGTCGCAATATCAATCCCAGCTTCAGCAGACTTTGCATCAAAAACAGCTTGTTGAAGAGTTGGGTTTCCATCCGTCGAAAGTTTTTTCAACTCTTCTAAAGATGATGGAAGCGTTACTCTTTCAGCAATGTCAGAAGGTAAAACTAATTCTTTAGGCGGTTGATGGCCAATCACTTTTATGTAAGTAGCTGTCGCGTTTTGAACTTCTGCTTCCGCCGAAATGAAGTCAGCTAAGGCCCCTGAATAGCTAAATTCTGCTTCTGCTATTTCTGTAAGACCAATCTCACCAACATCAGCTCTTGCTTTAGCTTGCTCTAAACTAAATTCAAAAAAACGAACGCTTGTTCTGTTAATTTCAAGCTCTTGACGACGAGCCCAAAGATCTAAGTAGGCCTGAATCGCTTTTAATAAAATACTCTGCTCTATTGCTGTAAAAGAAGCATTACCTGCTAAAATCAGATTTTCGGCATAGGTTGTATTGGCTAAGGTTTTTCCTCCTTCAAATACATTTTGTCGCACTTCAAGGCCGGCTGTCTTAGGATGAGATGAAGACGTGATCTTCTCTATTTGATTGGTTCCCTTGTTATAAGCTGCCATTGCTGTCCCATTAATACTTGGACGCCATCCAGCATAAGCTTTTGGTAATTCTTCAGCGAGGGCATTTTGCTCTTTAACCTTCGCCTTAAGCTCTGGATTTGAGGTATAAGCTTGTATTAAAGCCTGCATAAATGGATGTTCGGTCGTCATGCTATCGGCTTTAAGCTTCGGATACGTTTTTACTTTAGAAAGTTTTGCCGTCCCCATTTTAGAAGGGATTGATTTTGGTTTAACCACTGGCGCTTCTGTAGAAGATGTTTTAGCTTCGACAAAATCAATCATCATAAGGCTACAACCAAGACTTAAAGCAAAAAATGTATTTTTCATTCTCCAACCATCACTTTCATTAATAACGAGGAATTGAAGGGTCTATGAGCTGAGACCAGAGGTCAATTCCTCCTCTGAGACTTACGACCTTATCAAATCCCTGCTCTTTTAGTAAATAGCAAGCTTTCAAACTTCGAGCTCCATGATGACAAAGTGTAATAACAAGTTTGTCTTGTGGTATATTTACAACACTTCGAGGAAGCACTGATAAAGGAATATGAAGAGCTCCAGGAAAAGCAGCTTTCTCAATTTCATCTGTATTTCGCACATCGATAATACAGTAATCTTCTCGAGTTCCGAGAAATTGATGTAATTCTTGGACTGTAATTTCAAGCGATTCCATTAAAATTCAAATCCTTTTGTAAGATGAAATTCTTTTAAAATAGGTATTTTTGTTTCAAAAAGGACATTTGTAAACAATGAACCTTCTCTTTTTTCAATAACGACGCCCTGACAAGGCTCTTGTTTTCCTTTAGATAGAATTGTCACAATTCGCCCTCCTTCCGCAAGTTGCGCGAAAATCTCACCCGGAATTTCTTCAACACTCCCTTCAATGAAAATAACATCATAAGGAGCCTGTTCGAGACATCCTTCTCTTAAGGGTCGCAAATAACTTTGAGCATTGAAAATTTCATTATTTTCAAAAGCTTCATTCATTTGATTAACATAAATTGAGCTAGATTCAATAGCGATGACTTTTTCGGCAAGATAACTCAAAACGATCGCTGCATACCCCGTAGAACATGCGAGGGCAAGTACCTTTTCGTGAGGAAAAATGTGCGCTGCTTGGATAAGTGTCGCAAGCATCACAGGCGCCAACATAAGTCGGTTCTCAGCCACCGCAATATAGGTGTCTCCATAGCATACGCTTCGTTGCTCTTGAGGAACAAAAATTTCCCTTTGAAGGATCTTAAAACTCTGCAGAATTTTAGGATGTGTGACATATTGTGGCACCATCTGCCGCTGAATCATGGTCTGTCGCATTTCTTCAAAAATTGTTGTCATTTCCTGTCATTCTCTTTTTTAATTATATGCCTCTTAATATATCAATGTTCAGAAATCATTCACGTTTCGTGAGGTTTACTATTGTTTTCCGCTAGAGGCATCAGAGGAAAAAAATCATCTGCACTTAACCCTAAGGCTTGTTTTTTCTTTGTCATTTCTTCCATACGCAAAAGCGTTAAATCAACTTGAGTTCCCTGAGGAAAGTTGGAATCATATGAATGAACACACATCTTGTTATGGCAATGATCTATCTCATGCTGAAGGAGACGAGCTAAAAAACCTCTCGCTGTCCCTTCAATCTCATCCCCATTTATATCTTTGCCTTTATAGTTAATTTCTTTATATCTCCAAATTTTCCCATAATACTTCTTACCAGAGAAGCATCCTTCCCAATCGAGCGTCTTTCCTGATTTCTCGACAGGCTCATAGGAGGGGTTTATAAGAACTGTTAAAGGAACAAGATGAACCACATCTTCTCGCCATTTTAAAGCATTCTCGGGGACCTGATAAACTGTAACAGGCTTAGAAACTCCAACTTGGGGGGCCGCAAGTCCTGCCGCGCCCAATTCAATGACTTTCCTTTAAGAGCATCAATAAATTCAAGATCTGCTTGAGTCAGCGGAAATGTAACTTCAGACATAGGCGTCGTTAATACCATCCCCTTTTCAAGGTCATCAATATCCACAATTTCTAAACAAGTAACTTTGTTTTTATCTTCCATTATTGTTTTCCCTCTCAACATTTTTTGCTGGCAATCGCTTATAAATTCAGCCTTAAATACAAAGGAATACTCTAAAATGACCCTATGTTATTTGCTCTCTTTATTTATATCTCCTTTTCATAACTTATCTTTTAACAGATATTATGAGAGGAGAAATTAAAAATCTCGCCAAGTAACTTTAGCCTTTGAAAACAAAAGACTCCTAGTCTGCCTCATTCTTTTGCCTTTCCTCAAAAAAAATATTAATATTCAATTTCATACTTTAAATAAGGGACATTTTTTGACTCCTTCCATTCATTTATTATTCAAAAAAGCTCTCTATCGCGCTAAACATCGCGGCGGCAAGGAAGCTGACTTTCTCTTAGGAGGATTTGTTGAAGAGCATGGCTCATCTTTAGATGAAAAAGAGCTCACTGAGCTAAATCTCATTCTAGAACAAGATGATAATGCCATTTTTTCATGGCTATCTCTGGATCAAACGCCCCCTGTCGAGCTTAAAACAATGATTTTTGAAAAATTGAGAAACTACGTAAAAACGGCAGCTTAATTAATCTCATTTGGCAAGTTCGCTCTTTTTCATTGCTATACTTATGTAGTAACAATTTTCAACAAAAATTGCAAGGAAAAAAGCTAGCTAATGAGATTTTTAAACTTAAAAAATTACTTAAGTACAAATGAAAAAAGAGGATAAAGGATCCCTTATCCCCCTTAAAAATGCTCTCTAAATACTGTCACTTTTTGGTTCTTCAACGATGTCATCATGGGGAACCATTCCCAAAGCATGCAAATAAAGGGTCAAAATTTCTTCTTGCTCAGAACGCTCGTCATGGTCCATTTTTCGAATTTTCAATACTTGACGCATGATCTTTGTATCGAAGCCATTTGATTTTGCCTCAGCAAAAACTTCGCGAATATCATTTGCAAGATTTGCTTTGTCTTCTTCTAAACGCTCAACTCTTTCTATGAATTGTTTTAAATGAGCGCCTGAAACGCCGCCAAATGTGGTCATCTTTATCTCCTTAGGAATGAAACTGGAACAAAAATAACGCCCCTCGAAAAAGGATGCAAGCGCTTTCTCATCGTCTTAAATGAGCAACTATTTCAACATGGGGTGACCATAGAAATTGGTCAACAGGGGTTAGTTTTTCCAAACGAAACCCTCCTTTTTGCAAAAAAGAGACATCCCGCGCAAAAGTATCTGGATTACAAGATATCATCACGACATGAGAAACCTTGCTCAAAGCAAGCATTTTGGCTTGAGCAGCAGCTCCTTGACGCGGTGGATTCAAAACAACACTTTGATAAGAATCAAGATGTTCTGGCGTCAAAGGATCTGAAAATAAATTTCGCGCATATGTTTGGATGGGAAGTTGTTGGGTTTTAACCGCTTGAGTAAGAGCCTTTAAGGCTTTCCCATCCATTTCATACGCATCTACTTTTCGTGTCTCTGACAAAGGTAATGTAAATGTTCCTCGACCACAAAAAAGATCTGCCACTTTTCCTGACTCATCAGGAAGACCTTCTAACACAAGGGATGTCAAAAGCTGATCGGCTTCCGTACTTGTTTGCAAAAAACCATCTGCAGAGACTTCAACCATAGAGAAACCAAACTGAATTTGAGGAGTCTTAAGGGCTATAATAGGCCACCCTTCTTGGTCATTTTCAAAAGAAATTCGAGCCAAACTATGTTCATATGCAAAAGTTTTTAAAGCTTCTATGCTCAATAGATCAAGAGGTTCATTTCCTTTTACTTTCAATAAAAAATCTATCCCTGTTTTCGTGAAAGTTAAGAAAATATCTGCTTTTTCTTTCGGCTTGAGAATATTTCCTAAAAGTCGTTTCAGAGGCACGACAAGATCATTAATTTCAGGCCGCAATAGAAGACAATTAGCAATATCTACCAAATGATGAGAGCCCACCTGATAGTACCCGATCAAGGTCTCAGAGGCTGTTTTCAATGCATGAAAAATAGCTCGTCTTCGTAAATGAGGCTCTAAAATTACGAGAGGGTCCATAGAACTTCTTAGAACGCCATGACGTTCCATGGCTTGAGAGAGACGTTTCATTTTATAATCAGCGTAGGCAGAAGAGGACATATGCTGCAAAACACAGCCTCCACAAGTTTCATAGTAAGGGCAAGGAGGAGCTATTCTCTCAGAACTAACTTCTTCGATTTTTTTAACGCACCAACGATCCTGTACTTTTTCAATCTCTACCTTTTCGCCAGGCAAACTATAAGGAACGATTAGAGTTTCTCTATTTTCACTTTGCGCAATACCGTAGCCACGATCATCGAGCTTTAATATCGTTGTTTTTAAGGTTTTCATTTTTTAAAATTCACCATATTGCTACAATAATAGCAATAAAATACAAAAAGTTAGCACACAGCAGTTGCACAAATATCACACCCCCCCAATTCCCACAAATTGTCCTTGATTTTCAATTATTTTTCGGAGAATATGCATGCTGCATGACAAAGTGTTATGTTACATTTAACGGAGTGAAAAACATGAACAAGATTCTTTTAGCTGCTCTCTTGGCTTTCTCAACAGCTGCTATCGCTGCTGAAGCTGAAGTTGCTGCACCAGCTGCTGAAGCTGAAGTTGCTGCACCAGTTGCTGAAGCTGAAGTTGCTGCACCAGCTGCTGAAGAAGCTGCAAAGTAAGCTTTTAGCTTTCCTTAAAAAGCCACTGCCTCTTTAGTCAGTGGCTTTTTTAATGTCTTCTCTTGAATTAACTCTCTACTTCTTGTCTTTATTAAGAAAATTTTTAATTTCTAAAACTTTCCCATAAAAAATGGAAAGACCCCTAAAATAAAAGTCTTTCCATTCTTCATAACTTAAGATCTGCTTTTAAGAATCTAAGAAACTTCTTAGTTTTCTTGAGCGACTTGGATGCTTTAACTTCCGAAGCGCTTTTGCTTCGATTTGTCGAATACGTTCACGCGTCACCGAAAACTGTTGTCCGACTTCCTCAAGCGTATGATCTGTGTTCATCCCTATCCCAAAACGCATTCTTAAAACACGTTCTTCACGCGGGGTTAACGTCGATAAAACACGGGTCGTTGTCTCTCTCAAGTTTGCATTTACAGCCGCATCCATAGGAAGAATCGCGTTCTTATCTTCAATGAAATCACCTAAGCTTCCGTCTTCCTCATCTCCAATTGGAGTTTCAAGGCTGATAGGTTCTTTTGCGATCTTCATAACTTTGCGCACCTTATCAACTGGCATCAACAGTTTTTCTGCGAGCTCTTCTGGTGTTGGTTCTCGACCAATTTCATGCAACATCTGACGCGATGTCCGTACAAGTTTATTAATGGTCTCAATCATATGAACAGGGATACGAATTGTTCGAGCCTGATCCGCAATTGAACGTGTGATGGCCTGACGAATCCACCATGTCGCATAAGTTGAGAATTTATACCCGCGTCGATATTCAAATTTATCAACGGCTTTCATGAGGCCAATATTTCCTTCCTGAATTAAATCCAAGAATTGAAGTCCCCGGTTGGTATATTTTTTTGCAATCGAAATAACAAGACGCAAGTTCGCCTCAATCATCTCTTTCTTCGCGCGTCGAGCTTGACGATCTCCCTTTTGCACATCGGCTACAATTCGACGAAATTCAGCAATATTAAGACCGGACTCAACAGAAATTTCAGCGACACTGTCACGAATATGCTGCACTTCCTGACCATATTTTGTAATGAATTTATCGCCTGATTTCCCAAATTCTTTTATCGAAGGCAACCAATCAGGATCAAGTTCATGACCAAAATAAACACCGAGAAATTTCTCTCTTTGGATTCCTGATTCTGTGGCATAACGCAAAATCTTTCCTTCAAGCCCCATTAACTTTCGATTTAATGTGTAAAGTTGATCAACAAGCTGATCAATTCGAAGAGGATTGAATCGAATTTCACTCACGAGCTCAACAAGCGTCTTTTTTAAGTCTTTAAAAAACTTTTCATTCTTCGAACTTTGACTTTTTTTCTCTTTTGCAAGTTTTAAACGCTCAATTTGTAAGGCATATAAAGACTCATAGATTTCGGCAATTTTATCAAATTTTTCTAAGATTTGAGGTTTAAGAGCTTCTTCTTGAGCTGAAAAAAGATTTTGTTCACTCTCGTTTTCAGGGCTCTCTTCAGTATCTTCATTCTTTTCATTCTCACCGTCTTCGTTGCCTTCTTCCTCATCAACGAGTTCTTCTTCTAATTCTTCTCCTTCAGGATTCTCATTTTCACTTGTATCTTCAATATCAATAATTTCGCGTAATGAAATTTGATTTTCAACTAAGGCATCTCGCCAAGAGATGATTGCTCGAATTGTAAGAGGACTTTCACAAATAGCATCGATCATCATCAAACGACCGTCTTCTATCCGTTTAGCAATTTCTATCTCGCCTTCTCTAGATAAAAGCTCAACTCTTCCCATTTCGCGTAAATACATGCGAACGGGGTCATCTGTTCTTCCGCCTTCGGCGAGTTCAGTAGTCCCTTCCTCATCAGACTCTTCTTCTGTCTCACTCTCAGGATTTTCAGCTTCTTCCTCATCAACTTCATCAGCTTCAATGACATTAATGCCAAGCTCAGCAATTGCAGCCATAGCATCTTCAATTTGTTCCGAAGAAAACTCATCTTGAGGCAACGCATTATTCAACTGATCATATGTGATGTAGCCTTTTTCTTTTCCTTTGGCGATGAGCTTCTTAAGGGTAGCCTTCAAATCTACTTTTTTAAGCTCAACAGCAGCCTCTTCTTGGGTTTCATCACGAAGTTCGGCGGTTGTTCTCACAATTTTTATCCTTTCCTAATTTAATCATAAAATCTAATTTAACTTCTTATTTTTAGGTTTATTGATGCAAGTTTTGCACTTCAATCCATGCGTCATAACTCATATCTTCACCAAACCTACGTTTCGCTTCAAGAAGTGCCTGAGTTAGTTTTTTCTGACCTTGAATACGAGACCATATTTCTTTCCACCCTTCCCTTGCCTCATCAATGTCACTCTCTTCTTTTACAAAGGGGGCTAATGACTTTACTTGAGAAGATAAAACCTCTTGTACAATCTCTCGGAACCCCTCATTATACAAATGGTGATGCAAAATACCAGCGTCAAGTCCTGTCAAATCATTTATTTTTGTAAGCATTGCTTCTCGAAGTTTCCCCCATCCAGGATTAGAAAGTTCAAGTTCAACAAAATCTTCTGCATATTCCAAAATAAGACTTGGGTGATTCAAAAGTACGGCAATTAATATTTTTTGTGACAAAACACTTGAATTTAAAAATGATTGGGCTCCAGTTGAAGCGGACAAAGAAGCTTTCTTAAAAGATGAACTAGCTCCCTTACTTTTACCAGAATTCACATAAAACAATTCTTTTAATCGAGATCTATATTCTTGACGATATTGCTCACGCAAGGTTGGGTCTTGAAGACTATTGGCGTAAGCCATCACCGCCTTTTCAAATACCGCTTTCTGTTCAGGGGTTTTTAGGGGTTTTTGTTGTACTTCAAATTGCCATAATAACTCTGAAAGAGGTAAGGTGCGCTCTAAAACACGTTCAAAGCTTTTAACATCGCCGGAACGTATCAAACTATCGGGATCTTCTCCTTGAGGTAGAAGCGAAAAACGCAATGAAAGGCCAGGCTTTAATAAAGGAATCGCCCGTTCTGCTGCGCGTATAGCAGCTTTTTGTCCCGCATTATCCCCATCAAAGCAGAGGATCGGCTCTGAACGAAATCGCCAGAGTAAAAGGATTTGCTCCTCAGTTAAAGCCGTCCCTAGAGGAGCAACAGCTCCCTTAAAACCAGCTTGATGAAGGGAAATAACATCAAGATAACCTTCAGCAACTAACAAAAATTGATCTTTTTTAAGATCGCGCTGCACAAAATTATACGCATATAAGATCTGACTTTTATGAAAGATACTTGTTTCCGGAGAATTTAAATACTTAGGTTCACCTGCCTCTAAAATCCTCCCCCCAAAAGCAATCACACGTCCTTTTCGATCAAAAATAGGAAACATCACTCGATCGCGAAAACGATCATATGTCCTCTTATCTTCTTCTCGCTGAATAATAAGACCTGCTCGATGTATAATATCTTCGGAGAAACCTTCCTTCATTAAAGCTTCTTTTAAGGTATTGCCCATACTTGCATATCCAAGCCGAAACTGAGAAATCGTCTCAGGTTTTAGGCCTCTCATTTCAAGGTATTGGGCCGCTTTAAAACCTTTTGATGTCCTAAGTTGTTTTTCAAAAAAAACTGTTGCTGCTTCTAAAACTTGAAATAATTGCCCTTGGAAAGATTCTTCGTTAACGGGCTTCTCTTTAAAGATTGGAACTGTTAATCCCGTTATAGATGCCAATTTCTCTAAGGCTTCCATAAAGCTCACGCCTTCGACTTGCTGGAGAAAAGTGAGTGCATCTCCATGAGCGCCACATCCAAAGCAATGATACGTTCCTTGCTCATCTCTAATATGAAAAGAGGGCGTTTTTTCAGAATGAAATGGACATAAGCCTATTTTTAATCGCCCTCGCCGCATAATTTTTACATGTGTGCCAATAATCTCACTCAGCACTAAACGCGTCTTAAGATAATCAATAAATTCTACTAAATTTGCCATCTAAAAGGGGGGTTCCATTCAAAAAATACCGCTTTTACATTCGCATTCATGATTGTTTTTACGTACTTCGGCAATCATTGAGACCTGACCAGCTTTTGCAAATGTTAAAGTCAACTTAATTTTCTCTTTTTCTTTCAGAGGCCGATGAATATTTATCAACATGATATGGAGTCCCCCCTCCTTCAGATCAACTGTTTGTTTTGCAGGGATATTAATTGCCTCAATCGGTCTCATTCTAAAAATATTACCTTCTCGCACATGAGTATGTAACTCCACGATATTACATGCATCTGTTCGTACTTTCACGAGACGATCAGAGGTAAGCCCCTTATTGATAATTTTCATATAAGCAGCGCTATTACCAATCTCGGCAGCCCGTACCCAAGCGTTTTCAATACGAATAACTGACGATGAAGAAGCTTCATTCGCTAAAATCGGACTAATGAATAAGGAAAATATAACCAGAAAGAGATGTAACTTCATCGTCAATTCCTTTAATAAATAACCGTGCACTAAAGGGAAACGCCTTATACATACATTATTTCAAGCAAGATAGCGATTAATTCTTAAAAAAACTAAGTTAAAAAGTTAAATTTAATATTTTTTAACGAAAAATTAACTTTAGAGCTCTATAAATTTTAATGAACAACAAAAGGTTTGCAAGCAAAAAGACAAAAAGAAATTTACAAAAAAGCCCGCTTTAACGCAGCAGGCCTTTATCGATGTAAATTTATTTTATTACACATTTGTTGTAATAAGATAATTTTTAGAAATTAATAACTTCGATTGATCAATTTTCTTTAACATGTCTTCCTCCTAAACATTAAATCGACAAAGATTTGATGCATGCGCCAACAATATGCGGCACACAGAGCGATAATATCATAAGTTTTTAATATTGCAATAATTTTAATTAAATTTTTGCAATTTCAGTATTTTCAATAACTTAAAAATCATTATACCCATTCCGTCAATTAAATTATTCAATATTATTGTTAACTTCACTTAAATTTGTGTATATTAAATTAAGCTATTATATAATTGTTAAAAAATAAGTTGTATGTACCCTAAATGTTCTCATATGTTTAATAATGTAGTGTACAAAACTTTCAAGGAATGTATGAGTAAATGAGTCTTAAAGACACATTTATAGGGGTTTTTGTCCCCTTTTTATGGGCCACAAGTTTAATTGTGCAAAAAATTGCCTTGGATCATATTTCAATTTACATTTTAAGCTTTCTACGCCTCGTTTCTGTCGTTCCTTTACTCTTCTTATATTCTAAGCCGACCAATCCAATTTCTAGATATTTTTTAGCGGGCCTGTTTTGGAATGCTCTTAATTGGTTATTCATTGGTTTTGGCCTTAAAGCTGGAGTGGGTCCAGGATTATCCTCCTTCTTAATGCAAACAAATATTCTCTTTGGGGTTCTCTTCTGCTTCTTGATTCTTCAGGAAAAAGTCTCACTTATTGAACTTGCGGGGATGGCGGTTGCTTTTTTAGGAACCTATCTCTTAACCCAAGCAAGGTATAGCGACACCTCAGATATGCCTTTTCTGGGGATTGTATCTATCTTAGTGTCAGCCATCTGCTGGGGTATTGGATTCACCCTTCTCAAAAAATTTAAAATGGGCGCTAAAATGGCTGACAATGTATGGCTCTCAGTCATTTCGATTCCTTCATTGATGGTCATTCCATTTATTCTCGAAGGCCCCCAAGAAGCTATCTATAATTTCGCTCATCTTTCTTCAATTGGCATTTTATGTTCTATATATGTGGGATTGGTTTCAACAGTTTGGGCAGGATACCTTTGGCTAAGTCTTGCACAACGTGTTTCATCCCTTAAACAAACCCCTTTTATGCTACTCCTTCCTGTCTTCACTTGTTTACTATCTGCTTTACTATTCGGTGAAGAGCTTACATTTTCTCAAATAACTTCAGGAGGTATTATTTTATTAGGAGTTTTCATCACAAGGCTTCAATCCTTATTCACAAAATTTCCTTTAATTAAAGAGTCAAAAAAAGAACCTTCTAAAACATCTCCTTTAAAAAAGGCTCAAACAATCCATAAAAATACAAATAATTCTATTTCAAAAATAGAGCGCTCTCTTCTGGTAAAAAGAAACCATAGAAAATCTTAAATACCGATTTTATCGTCGTATATGCTCCCTAATAAGAAACACTTATCATTAAATGGAAAAAAACTCACATCTCCTCTTATTCAGTGTAGCGCTAATAAAAATGAGGGTTTCGACTATTTACAAAACATATAAATCCAACAACAGGCGCAAAACAGACTTTATTTCAACTAGCCTCACAAATTTGATAATTATAAAATTTCAGTAATGCGCCATAGGGTGCATTAATGTGCAACACTCATAATGGGTTGATAGAAAATTCTGCAGTATTAAGTGGTGGGATTTTCCAAAGACCTTCCAATCTTATGACTTGCACATGCAATAAAAGGAACATGAAGTTTGTTTTTGCAACTCTATTCCTCATAAGAAAGGCTCTTCAGGAACACTATATTTCTAAGGTCCCAGAAAAGAGACCTTTACTTCCACGAAAATTGTTGCTGATTTCCTTTCTCTGCCCCTAAAAATACAAAGGAGAGAAAAATGGCACAAAACAATCGCAATAAACAACCTCAAAGCCCCAAAACTTCTAAACGCGGCTTTGCATCAATGCCTCATGAAAAAGTTCAAAAAATTGCTCGCCAAGGAGGGTTAGCAAGTGCCGAAAAAGCTGGGCATGATGGGATGTCTGAACGCGGGCAAAAAGGTGGCGAAGAAAGAAAACGTCAACTTGGTCATGAAGGCTATGTTGAGTTAGGTCACATGGGCGGTGAAGCTCGTAAAAAACAACTCGGCCCAGAAGGTTACGCGCGCATGGGACGTGAAGGTGGAAATGCTCGAAGAGATAAATCAAAACTAGGAAAAACGTAAAGGCGCACCCATCCATATCAAGCCAAATATACATTCTTTTTTAAAGGGTAAACTCAACAACCAATATTTTGATGTTTGCCCTTTCATTTTGAAAGAAAAAAAATAAAGGGGCAAAAAATGGTAACTTTAGTTGGAATACAAGCAAATTTTGAGGATGCTCTCAAAGATCTTATCGAATTAGATTATGATGCGGTAGAAGCTTATGAAGCTGCTGTAAATCGTCTTCACAATCAGGAGCTCAAAGAGAAATTAAACATCTTCAAAGCCGATCATGAGTGGCACATCCAAGAACTTGCAAATGTTTTAAAAAAAAGAAATATTGCTCCTCCTTCTGGCCCAAGCGTAGGAAAACAATGGCTCACAAAAGGAAAAGTTATACTCGCAAATTTAATTGGCGACAATTCCATTTTACGAGCCATGCTTAGCAATGAACTTGATACAAACACCGCATATGAGCGCGTTTTTTTGCGAGAAGACATGTGGCCTGAAGCTAAAGATATCATTAGAAGAAGTTTTGAAGATGAAAAAAGGCATAAAAAATGGCTTGAAAATACTATTTTAGAAGAGAATAACCTATAATTTCTTACGATTTCCCTTTCCTATAGAAAAAAGAAGGTTATTTTTTCAAAGTACTTTAGACTTAAGCTGAAAAATCACCGTTAACATTCCTCCTTTATTTTGAGGAATAATTTCTAAATATTTATCATTTAAAACATACGTAAACCGCCCTGTTCGTTCCCATCCATATGTTTGCAACCTATCTTGATAAAACTCTTCAATATCTTCCACAAAAACATTCCCCGAAGCTTCCGCTTCAAGTCTAAAAATGTCACCTCCTTGCCCCACATCTTCAATCTCCCCTGTAAGCTTAAGTCCATGCATAAGTGGGATATTTTTCAATGCAAGAATGGCCATAGGAGTCTCTTTTCCTAGCTTTAGCCTATTTGTTGCACATGAAAAAGATATAATAAAGGTGAAACAAATTAGACATAAAATTAATCTCATTTTTGACATTTTCCACAGTAAAATGTTGAACGATTAGATTGAAGAATTCGCTTAATTTCCATGTCATCACATTGCAAACACTTTTCCCCTTCACGATTATATACCATAAAAGTGTCTTGAAAAGCTCCTTTTTTGCCGTCTGGTTGGCGATGATCTTTTAATGTTGATCCTCCCGCAGCAATTGCTTTCTTTAAAATATCTTGAATTGTCTTAACTAAAAATTCAGCTTCTTGATGAGTAATTGTTTCTGCTAATCGAAGAGGTGATAATTTTGCCCGATGAAGAGCTTCACAAGCATAAATATTACCCAGTCCCGCAATGATTTTTTGATTTAAAAGTGCCGCTTTAAGAGAGAGTGACCTATTTTTAAAAAGTCTCAAAAGAAATGTAGCAGAGAAATCCTTATCCAGAGGTTCTATCCCTAAAGAACTTAGTAGAGAAAAACTTGATAATTCTTCTAAGGGAACAAGCAGCATTGCTCCAAAACGACGCGGGTCTCGAAATCGCAATGTTAAACCAGAGAAAAAGGTGATCTCCACATGATCATGCGCTTGACGAGGATTTAATTCTTCAGGGGCAATAATTTGCACTCTTCCTGACATTCCTAAATGCCATAACAAGATAAAATCAGCTTTTTCAAAATATAAAAGAAGATACTTAGCTCGACGGACAAGTTTTTTAACTTTTTGTCCCTTAAGCATTTCTTCAAAATTAGAAGAAATAGGCCAACGCAATCCACGGTGATGGACTTCGACTTTTTCGATTGTCTGATCAAGTATACACTTCTCAAGGTTTACTTTGACAGATTCAACTTCCGGCAATTCAGGCATAAGAGTACTAGAAATTAAATTAAGTTTCCTTTATGGTTTACTCTATCTCAAAAAAGATAAGAAAACACATAGATGACAAACCGTAACACTACTGATTTTGGTTTTCAAGATGTAGATTCATCAAAGAAGACAGGCCTTGTTACCGATATTTTTCGTCGTGTCGCAAGTAATTATGACTTGATGAATGATGTTATGAGCTTTGGTATCCATAGATGGTGGAAAGATCAACTTATTCAAAGAATTTCCCCTAAAAAAGAAGAAAAGTTTTTAGATGTTGCAGGTGGAACTGGAGACATAGCTCTGAGACTCCTTCATAAAACAGCACCTGAAACAGATATTATCATTTCCGATATTAATCCTGCTATGTTGGAACAAGGTCGAGCCCGCGCCATTGATCAAGGAGTGATTAAAGGTTTGCAATGGAGTTGCGCAACAGCGGAGAACCTCCCTTTTCCAAACGCTTATTTTGATGTTTATACGATCGCCTTTGGCTTACGCAATGTTACCAATAAAGAAGCTGCTCTGAAGGAAGCTTTCCGCGTTTTAAAACCAGGAGGTCGCTTTTACTGTCTTGAATTTTCTAAAGTCAATCATTCCTTATTTGAGAAAGCATATTCTCTTTACTCTTTCAGTGTTATCCCAAAGATTGGTGCTCTTATCGCAAAAGATAAGGCTGCTTACCAATACCTGGTTGAGAGTATTGCTCGTTTTCCGTCGCAAGAACAACTCGTCACAATGATAAGAGATGCTGGGTTTTCTTCAGTTTCATATCAAAATCTTACGCAAGGAATTGTCGCTATTCATGAAGGGATAAAGGGCTTCAAAGAAGCTTAAAAAAATGATATGAAACAGCAGTTCAATTAACAAGCATCGACTTTTAAAGAGGCAATATGACGATTGATATAAAAATAGTTCATAGGATTTCTAAACTTGCGAGAATCAAAATTCCGGAAGCAGATGTTGACTCTCTCAAAGGAGACCTTAATCGCATTTTAGGCTGGATTGAACAATTGTCAGAGGTCAATACAGACAATATTCAACCTCTTTATAATATTTCACTTAAAAATATGCCTCGACGTGAAGATCAAATCACCGATGGAAACTATCCTAACGCTATCCTTGCCAATGCGCCAGAAGCAGAATTTGGCATGTTTATTGTGCCTAAAGTTGTAGAGTAACCCATGACAAAATTAACCGACCTTACCTTATGTGAAGCAAGAGATGGCCTTATTAACAAGCAATTCTCAGCCCAAGAATTAACCCAATCTCACTTAGAGAAAATGGACGAGACAAGGGCTTTGAATGCTTATATTACTGAAACGCCTGATATTGCACTCAAAATGGCTCAAGCATCTGATGCAAAAGTTGCAAAAGGCGAAGAGCTTGGTACTCTCGAAGGACTTCCTATCGGAATTAAAGACCTTTTTTGTACTAAAGACATACGCACAACAGCAGGTTCAAAAATACTTGATGATTATAAACCTCAATATGAATCAACTGTAACTCAGAATTTATGGGATGCTGGGGCCGTATTATTAGGCAAATTAAATCTTGATGAGTTTGCGATGGGCTCAGCTAATCTCACAAGTGCTTATGGCCCTGCTATAAGCCCCTGGAAAATTAGAGAAGATGATCGCCAATTTGTTCCTGGAGGTTCTTCTGGTGGATCCGCAGCCGCTGTTGCAGCTGGCTCTGCTCTTGCGACAACAGGCACTGATACAGGAGGATCAATTCGGCAACCTGCAGCTTTTGCTGGGATTGTCGGTCTAAAACCAACCTATGGTCGATGTTCCCGCTATGGAGTTGTCGCTTTCGCATCTTCTCTCGATCAAGCAGGGCCTCTTACAAAAGACGTTCATGATGCCGCTTTAATGCTTAAAGTTATGGCAAGTTATGACCCTAAAGATGCGACTTCTACCAATATTCCAGTTCCTGATTATGAAAAATTCCTCACAGGAAATGTTAATAAGCTCAAAATTGGCATTCCAAAAGAGTATCGAGTTGACGGCCTTAATCCTGAAATTGATGCATTATGGATGCAAGGAATAGAGTGGCTTAAAAGTGCTGGAGCCGAAATCCATGAGATCTCACTTCCCCACACTAAATACGCCCTCCCAACCTATTATATTCTTGCACCTGCTGAAGCTTCCTCTAACTTAGCCCGCTATGATGGCATACGCTTTGGCTTAAGAAACTCTGGCCAAACTCTTGATGAATTATATGAACTTACGCGTGCAGAAGGATTTGGAAAAGAAGTCAAACGTCGCATTATGATTGGCACGTATGTTCTCTCAGCTGGCTATTATGATGCTTATTATCTCAAAGCTCAAAAAATCAGACGCCTTATTCATCAAGATTTTGAAGAAGCTTTTAAGAAGATAGACGTCATTTTAACCCCCACAACACCGACTGCTGCCTTTGCTATTGGAGAAGAACCTAAAGATCCCGTGACGATGTATATGAATGACGTTTTAACTGTCCCAGCTAATTTGGCGGGAATTCCAGGCCTTTCTATTCCAACATCTTTTACCAAAGAAGGCCTTCCTTTAGGATTACAAATCTTAGGGCCTGCTTTTGAAGAAGGTCGAATTTTAAACGTCGGCTATGCTCTAGAACAAGCTGCACAATTTAAAGAAAAAGCCCTAAAATTACGGACACGCACATGAGTGAAAAAAATAATTATATCCAAGGCAAAACAGGTCTTTGGGAAGTCGTGATAGGACTTGAAGTCCACGCACAAATTGCCTCAAAAGCAAAGCTTTTTTCTGGGGCTTCAACAGCTTTTGGCGGAGATCCAAATACTCAAGTTTCCTTCATTGATGCCGGGTTTCCAGGGATGTTACCTGTTATTAATAATTTTTGCGTAGAACAAGCCATTAAAACAGGTCTTGGTCTGAATGCCCAAATTAATAAAACCTCTATTTTTGATCGTAAAAATTATTTTTATGCTGACCTTCCTCAAGGATACCAAATTTCCCAGTATCATTATCCAATTGTTGGGAAAGGCTTTCTTGAAATTGAGCTTGAAGATGGCACAGTGAAGCGAATTAATATTACACGCCTTCATCTTGAACAAGATGCCGGTAAAAGCATTCATGATCAACATCCCACCAAAACTTATATTGATCTCAATCGCTCAGGTATCGCCTTAATGGAAATTGTTTCTGAGCCTGATATTCGTTCGATCGAAGAAGCCCAAGCTTATATTAAAAAATTACGAGGTCTCTTACGTTATTTGGGAACTTGTGATGGAAATATGGAACAAGGCAGCCTTCGTGCCGACGTCAATGTTTCTTTAAGAAGACCAGGGGATACCTATGGGACACGCGCAGAAATAAAAAATGTCAACTCTGTAAGATTCATGGGGCAAGCAATTTCTTATGAAATCCAACGTCAAATGGAAATCCTTGAAAACGGTGGACAGATAGACCAAGAAACACGTCTTTTTGATGCCTCAAAAGGCATCACTAGATCTATGCGTAATAAAGAAAACGCTCACGACTATCGTTATTTCCCAGATCCCGATCTTCCACCTCTTATTTTAAATGATGAAGAGATTGAACATATTCGGGGAATGCTTCCCGAATTACCAGATGCTAAAAAAGCTCGTTTTATAAAAGACTATCAACTTCCATCTTATGACGCGGGTGTTTTAAGCTCTGAACTCGAGACTGTTTTCTATTTCGAGACAGCCCTTAAATTTCTCAAAGAAACAACTGAAAAAAGCATAAAGCTACTTGCAAATTGGATTATTGGAGAGTTATTTGCAGCTCTTAATAGAGATTCCCTCTTGATTGAAGACAGTAAAATCTCAGCTCAATCTTTGGCCGAACTTGTTAATTTTATTCATGAAGAAACAATTTCAGGACGTCTCGCAAAAGATATTTTTGCAGAGATGTGGGAAACGGGCGAACATCCAGATAAAATTATTCATACAAAAGGTCTTGTTCAAGTAAGTGATGAAGGAGCTATTGCAACCGTTATTGATAAGGTCCTTAGTGAAAATCAAGATAAAGTGACTGAATATCAATCAGGAAAAGATAAGCTTCTTGGTTTCTTTGTTGGGCAAGTTATGAAGTTGATGCAAGGAAAAGGTAATCCAGCTATTATTAACAAAATTTTGCTTGAGAAATTAAAACCTTAAAACGACAGTTAATCTCTCGCTTTTTAAGAAAAAGGGTTTACAATAAAGTTAATGGCAACGAATCCTTTAGAACAATTTTTGATTAAATCTATTGTCCCCCTCCATATTGGGGGCTATGATATTTCTTTCACAAATTCTTCTTTATTTATGGTCTTGACAACAGCCTTAATTATTTTATTCCAATGGGTAGGAGTTAAAGACCGTAAAATCATTCCTTCTCGTATCCAATCTTTTTATGAAATTAGCTATGATTTCATTCAAACAATGGTCAAAGATAATCTAGGAGAAGATGGGAAAAAATTTTTCCCTTTTATTTTTTCTCTGTTTCTTTTCATCTTATTTGGCAATCTCTGGGGAATGATTCCTTATTCTTTTACATTTACAAGTCATATTATTGTCACAGGAGCACTCGCCTTTATTGTATTTGTCCTTATTACAAGTGTTGGGTTGGCAAAACATGGGGTTAAATTTTTTAGACTCTTTTTTCCCAAAGGAGTACCTTTAGCTATTGCACCCATTTTAATTCCTGTTGAAATTATTGCTTATTTATTCAGACCTATTACGCTTGCCATACGTCTATTTGCGAATATGATGGCCGGCCACATGGTTTTGAAACTCTTTGGTGGTTTTACAGTCGCAATGGGCGTATATGGTTTGTTTGCTCCTTTGCCCTTTTTGATTTTTTTTACTGCTTTTGAAGTTTTTGTTGCATTACTTCAAGCATACGTTTTTACTATTTTAACATGTATTTATTTACATGATACCCTTCACTTACATTAAGTTTATGGTAAACTCAGACATTCAAAATACATAAAGGAGATAATGAATGGAGGTTGGTGCAGCTAAATTAATTGGAGCAGGCTTGGCTGTTATTGCTCTTTTGGGCGTCGGCATTGGCGTTGGGAATATATTTTCGAATCTTTTAAAAGCTATTGCTCGCAATCCATCTGTTAAAAACGATGTGATGATTCCGGCTTATATTGGTGCTGCGTTGACAGAGGCTGTTGGTATTTTAGCCTTTACAGTCGCACTCATCATCTTATTTAGTTAAGATAAAGCGGCGGAGTCGGTAATGCCGCAACTTGAAATAACCACTTATCTTTCCCAACTTTTTTGGTTAGTAATTTGTTTTGCAATTATTTTTCTTTTTTCATGGCGTATTTCACTTCCACGCCTGACAGCCCTTTTGCATCAAAGATGGGAACAAATAGAGGGGCAAAAAAAATTAGCTGGTAGCTTACGAGCTGAAGCTGAAATCCTGAGACAAGCTCAAGAAAAAACTCTTGAGAAAGCTCGTCATCAGGCTAAAGAAATTATGATTCAAACTGACCACAAGATAAAGCTTAGTTTTGAACAAGAGCGCATTCGTCTCTCAAGCACAATGAGAGAAAAAATTAAAGTAACAGAAGCTCATTTACATCAAAAGAAAGAACAAATTTCCAAAGAGATGCCTGAAATAGTTCGTCAGCTGACTCACGAAATTATTAAAAAGGCTTTAAATTCATCTGATTCTTCTCAACTTATTATTAAGGAGAAAAAATCTGATGCTTAATGCCTCTTTATGGGTTTTGATTGCTTTCTGTATTTTAATCTTATTCATTGGACGCCCTGCTTGGCGTGCGCTTGTGAACTACCTCGATCAACATTCTTTTAAAGTTAGAAATGATCTAGAAGAAGCAAAACGTCTTCATAAAGAAGCCCAGGATTTTATTAATGACGCAAAACGTTTACAAATGGAAGCAACTCATCGCGCCCAAGAAATTATTTCTCATGCTAAAATCCAAGCTGAAACTTTACAGAAAACATCGCAAGAAGAACTTGAAACCTATATACGAATTGAAGAACAATTACTTTCAGAACGACTTTCTCACATGAAGGCTCAAGTTTTAGCAGAAATCGAGAATAAAGCTCTCAAAGCTGCTCTTGATGCAGCTCATCAGAATCTTGCCAAAACAATCCAATCTTCTGAGCAAGAGCATCTTTTTACTGAAACCCTTGATCATGTAAAAAACAGTCCCTTGAAATCTAAATCTTCATAACTTTCTTCTGCCTCAAGAAGGCCAACACCAGGCTTATAAATCCACCTAAGGCCATCAATAAAGCCCCTATCCACAAAAGTTGAATACCAGGATAAACAGCTATCTCGAATACCCATCTTTTTTTAGGTAATACTCCTCCCAGAACAATATAAAGATCCGTTAACCAATGGTGCTTAAGAGCAACTTCTGTTGTTAAGACTTGTGAAGATTGATAAAAACGCTTTTCAGGTACCATTAATTGAGGTTTTTCTTGTCCATTATTGATTTCTAAATAAGCTTGACGAGCTTCGTAAGTTGGCATCTTATAAGTTTTTATCTCTTTTAAATAAAACGTATAACCTTGATAATTTGTCTTCTCTCCCTCCTTAAGAAGAATTGTTGTTTTAGAAGACCACAGATTTAGAATACACATGCCCATAATAGAAATTGCCATCCCACTGTGGGCAAAAAGCATGGCATAGCTATTCAACTTTAGGTTCCGTCTCCTCCATTCCATAAAGGAAGAAAGCAAAATTAAACTCGTTAAAACTAAACCCACCACTCCAAATGAAAGCTGACAAGATCCAAATCCGAGTACGCCAAAGATAAGAATACTTCCCAAGATTAAAAAATTGACCCATCTTGAGAGTTGCTTTCGTGTGGTATGGGCCCATACAAAGATAGGTCCCCCAATCATAAAAATCATCATCAAAAATGTCAGCGGAATTACCATCATTTGAAAATAATCCGATCCCACAACAAGTTTTCTCGTAAGCCAAAATTCTCCTAATAAAGGTGAAATTGTCCCTAATAAAATAAGGCCAGACATAAGTGTTAATAAAAAGTTATTTACCGTAATGCCGCCTTCTCGTGAAAATAAGTGAAATGAGTGAGAAGAGGTAAGTTTTGGAGCTCTATAAATAAAAAAACCAATACCTATACAAGAAATAAGAACCGTAAAACCAAAAATGAAAGCTCCTCGAGTGGGATCTGTTGCAAAACTGTGGACAGAGTTAATAGCGCCGGAGCGTACAAGATAAGTCCCGATAAGACAGAGGATAAAAGTTATAATCCCCAATAAAGGCCCCCAAAACTTAAATGAACCTTTCTTCTCAAGGGCAAGAAGAGAATGAATAAGTGCTGTCCCTAAAAGCCATGGCATTAAAGCTGCATTTTCAACGGGATCCCAAAACCAATATCCTCCCCACCCTAGCTCGTAATAAGCCCAGAAACTTCCTGTGGCAATGCCGAGGGTCAAAAAAATCCAGCTCATTAAAACCCATCTTCTTAAAGAACGAGCCCAAGAAGGTGTAATTTTATTTTCAATTAATCCAACGATTGCATAACTATAAGGCACTGAAAAACCGACATAACCTAAATATAAAAGGGGCGGATGAATAGCAAGGGCAGGATCTTGTAACACGGCATTTAAATCTTGTCCTTCATAAGCAATGTTCATGGCTCGCATAAAAGGATTTGCGAGAATAAGTACATACGCCAGAAATCCTATCCCTAACCCAGATTGAATACTTAAAAGTTTTAAGCGAGTTTTAATGAAAGATGTTCCTTCAGAACTCGAGCGTACCTGCATCAAAAATGTGTAAAAAGTTAGAGCCCAAACCCATAAAATCATTGAGCCTTCATGATTCCCCCACACACCCGTGATTTTATATAAAAGAGGAGTCTTTGAATGAGAGTGAGACGCGACAATTTGCAAACTAAAATCTGACATAAGAAAAGCATAGATTAAAGTAAGGAATGAAAGAGTTAGTAATATAAAACTACTGAACGCCCCTAATCTGCCGAGTTGAAGAGCAAAATGAGTTTGCTTCTTAACTAAAAAAAGGGGAACCACACTGTTAATAAGCATGATTATCACTGCTGCATAAAGAGCACTCTCTCCAAATTCATTCATGTTAGATCACCTTTAGTCCTTGAGTGTTTGCACTATTTTATCTTGCTTGTTACCTGGTTTAGGAGGTCGATAGTTTTCATCATGCTTTGCCAGAATACGGTTAGCATCAAACACGCCATTTTCCTTAAATTTACCTTCCGCAACAACACCTTGACCTTCACGAAAGAGATCCGGAAGGGCAGAGCTAAAAGTCACTAAAATCTCTTTCTTAAAATCCGTTAAAATAAATTCGCCTGCAATACCGATAGGAGCATATTTTAAACTTTTCTCTTTCACGACCCCTCCAAGGCGAATTTTTTCAGAAGGAAGGGAATTTCCTTTATTTAAGTCTTCTGGCGTGTAAAAAAAAATAAGATGCGTACGTAAATTATAAAGCACAGCAGATAGTCCTCCACCGAGACTTATAAGAGCAAACATAATATAATAAAGACGTTGTTTCTTTTTAGATATCATGATGCTTTAAGGTCTGTTCAAGTCGTTTTATCCTTTTATGAGCAGCTTGAACTTTCAGATAAGTGAAAACAAAAAAAACAAGACAACTGATAAGAGTTATAGCATACGCACTTGCGATATAATAAAGATAAGAAGTATCCATCTTTTTTTTCTTTCTCAATTCGATTTTAGAGCCTGTACTTTAAAGGCATAAAGGTTTTGTTCTCGCCGTTTCAAATACTCTGTTTCAATTTTTAGCAAAAGCATTACGATAAAATAACTTGCGTAAGCACCAGCCATCAAAAAAAGAGGAATGAGCATCTCAGAATGAATAGAGGGAGAAGAAAGCTTCGTTAGGCTTGCAGGCTGATGAAGCGTGTTCCACCAATTTACAGACCATTTTATAATCGGCAAATTAAATGCTCCAACGATGACGAGTATACTTCCAGCTTTAAGCCCTTGAGCCTGATTTTCAAAACTATCAACCAAAGCCAAGTAGCCTAAATAAAGCAAAAAAAGAATGAGGACAGAGGTTAAACGCGCATCCCACACCCACCATGTACCCCACATGGGCTTTCCCCATAAAGCCCCTGTCGTTAGACTGATAAAAGTAAAAAGGGCTCCAATCGGAGCTGCTGCCTTCACAACGATATCTGCTAAAGGATGTTTTGTAATCCACCCTATCATCGCATTTAAGGCCATGAATGCATACACTCCCATGGCAAACCAGGATGCTGGCACATGAATGTACATCATACGTACAGCATCCCCCATTTGGTAATCAGGTGGAGACCCAAAAAATGCAAACCATAACCCCAAACTTAAAAAGAGAATATGGCTTACAATACAAAAAGGGAGAACCCTTTTCTTAAAAGTTAAAAATTGTTTCGGACTCGCAATAATGCGCATAAGATCTCCTATTTAGTGGTCTGAGTGTAGAAGATTTTCAAGCTAATGAGAAATAAAAAGATGGGATTTCTTTAGACATCTTTTGATTAATTTTTGAAAAAATTCTTATTTCGTGTATTATGGTTGTGTCTTAGAAAATAACGACATTCCTTGTCCCTAATACAGAGGTCTCTATGTTTTTAAACAAACTAAAAATCTGGTCTCAATATAAGAATTTTTTACAGCTTATCCTGATCATCTCTGCTGTCTTTACTCCACACGCTGAAGTTTATTCTACAGAGTTAACTGGAGATGAGATCCTGAGAAATCATCAAATTCTACAAAGACTTGTTAACGACTGTTATACAAATTTTTCAGGAAATCATTACAAAACTTATTTTAATCCAGGACATGATCGAAATTTCAACTTTCGAGGAAATATCAATTTTTGTGCCGGTGGTATTCAATGGATGATGAGAAAAACGGACTCAGACGAATATATAATCACTCCTTTCACTCCTTTCAGAGGAAAAACTGGAAAAAGATTAATTTTTTCGAATACCTCGACCTATCAATGGTCAGGAAGGGAATTAGATACTTATCAAATCTTATCATGGCCATATGAAAGAATAGGAGATGAACTAGAAGATGGAAAAATTGAATATAGTTTAGAACCTTATCATGCTACTTTTTTGGAAGAAATGGAGGAAGAGTTTGGTAAATGGTTGAAAAAAGAAGCTGCCTTTGATCGCAAATACTTTCCTCGATTTTTCCCGCATTCCTGTAAAAAAAAGGATGAAAGAAAATCCATAGTAAATAGAGATGTATCAACAGATTTTGATGAAACTAAAACAAAGTATTTCAGAGCTCTCGACCAAGTTGATTTTGAAAGTTATAAGCACCTTTTTGTGTCAGATACAACCCCTGAAGACCTTATAGATAGAGGCCCTAATATGCTTATCCAAGACGCTGATCATAATCATTCCGAGCCTCTTTTTTGTTGGTGGGTTCAACAAAATATTGAATCCTTGAAAGAAGCCATAATTTCTTCTAAACCTGGATATGACGTTGTATACCCTATTATCTCTCTTTACACAGAGCGACAAACTTGTCTTATCCCATGTGAGCAAGTTGTCCAAAAATGCGCCACTAATTCTTATGTCCCTCTCATTTCATTTAGTAAGCCTTATGAACGAAATAAAGAAATTATCTTAGCTGGATTAACGTCAAAAATAAATCTTGGCAATAATGAAATGGGATTCCCACCTTCTACAATGGTACCAGCCATAAAATTATCAGTCCCTCATCTAGAAGGAATAATAGGAATTTCAAAACCTGATTTTGTGAATTGGGAAATCGTAAGTGTCTTTCAACCCAGCGAGAATACACAGCACCTGAGAGGAATTACAAGGTTTCCTATTCAGTTTCAGCTGGACTAAACTAAGGAGAAAGAGTTTATTTTCCGAAAATATCTTCTTTGAAATAATCTTCATGTGTCTTTATGTGTCCTGAATGATGTTTTACGACTTCTTCTTCCTGAAGATATTTTTGAGGAATATAAATAATTTTACTTTTTAAAACAGGATCTAAAGGAGAAAAGGTTTCTGCATCTTCCGCAGCCGTTGTGCCAATGATCACTAAATATTTAAAAGAATCTTTCTTAATCAATTCTTCTAAAACATCCGTAATATCGCAACCTATGCTAGTTCCAGAAAGATTAAAACATTTGATCTTTCCTTTAATTTTATCTGTAAGTTCTTTGTATATTGCACCTACGGTATTAATAGAAATAAAGCGCTGAGACAGATCAATCGCAATATCTTGGTCCGGATTTTCAGTATGGAATTGATTTAATTGGCTAACAAAAGCTTTCAAAGGAGTACCATCTTTATAAGCCAAGTACCCTCTCTTCTTTTCATACTTAAATCTTAAAACAGAAACTTCTTTCCCTTCTTTAATTACTTCCAGATATTTGGGGGATTGTGCCTCCTGATGAACAGAATCAGTTGAAGTTTTTTCTTCTATTCCCCCAACATCTTTAGTGGAGGGACTATCAACCCGGGGTAGTGAATAAAGATCAATCCCCATGTGAGCAAAAACATCCATACTCGAACTCGGATGAATTGGACTTGATACTCTCATGACAAGTGGTTGTACTTGGGTAACTATTTTCTCATTTAAAAGAGAGATTGTCTGAGTAGAAGCATTACTAGTACCAGTTAAAGTAAATAAGCCAATAAATAAAATCTTCAACTTCATTCTATTCTCCTTTTAAAATTTAAGATCTATCAAACCTACTGCTCAACATCAGTTTTTAAAGTTTTCTCAAAATGAATCCGAAAAGCATCCAACTGACTTGCTTTAATAACATACCCAAGATTTAACATGACGTTCGATTGAGAAAAAGGGGTTAATTGGGTGGGAATATCCTTCGTCACAATTTTTCCTTCTACAGTCATCTGAGGACCTGAATGCAAGATACCTAAAAATAAAAGTCTCCCACCTGCAACTATATTATTATGACCTACACTATATATCCCTGCATTATATATAAATACAGGAGAGCCTGAAGACCCTGGAAAACATGCGGCATCAATCATAAATTCTGGTTTACCATTAAAATCAATTGCCGGATGTGTTGACGTGATTCCTTTTCTAAAAATAGGAAAGTTATTAACTGAATCGTAAAGCCCTGTTGGGTATCCAACCATTAAAACATCTTCAACTGCTGATAACTTTTTTAAGTCTTCTTCTGTCGGTATTAAAGTTTTATTTAAAGAAATCATAAAGGGAGTTTTTTTATACTCTTCTAGCTCCTTTATTATAGGAACAAAAGGAATAACACAAAGATCTATCTCTTCTTTGGGATGAAGAATCACCCTATTCTCAATGTCTTTGAGTTCTAAAATGAATTTATCACTTGAAGGTATAATTTTATCAGAAGTAACAATTGTCCCATGAAAATGAAATTTGGCTTCCGTTGCGCCCTTAACGACATGTTTATTCGTGACAAGGCAAGGCACAGTTTTCTTCTCTGATGGATCTCCAAGGGGAAAATCAAAACGAAAACCGGTTCCCACACCTTGATCTGTTTCAATTCGAACTGTGCAATACATCAGTTGATCTGTGATCGTCTGAGGAACCAGCCCTGGCTTAGGAGAAGATGAAGATTCTGCCTGCTCTTCGGGTAAAGTAGAGGAAGAAGCCTGTTGCCAAAAAGCAGAACTTAAAAGGGTTAAACAACATAGAAAAATCTTATACATAAATCATTCCCTTTACTTGAATTGGCTATTATTAGAACATAATTTGGCTTTAATGGCAATTTCATTAAAAGTTAGCTTAGTTCTATAATTTGTTATTTGCCCTTTTTACTTTTACGCCGGCTTAGAGCCTATTTTATGCCCCCATAAGATACTCAATTACATAGGATGCACAGACACAAATTTAAAATAAATAAATGAATACAATGTATCTTTTTTGCTTTCCTCATTTTCAGGAAAAAATTTCATCGACGGCAGATAAAATTAGGCAATTAAGAAAGATCTCAGCCATAAACTTAAGCATAGTATGATGCTGTTTACCGCCTCACAATTTACCTTTGGCCAGTTTTAGTGCCACTTACGATGAACTGAAACCAGCCAAAGAATATTTATTGAAAATGGTAATGATTACGATTCAATCAACTTTCCTTTAGACGCATGAGCCGCTGGCCGAATTTCAATCGTTCGGGGTTTCATCGCCTCAGGGATTTCACGTTGAAGCGTAATTCTGAGAAGGCCATTTTCAAGATTGGCTTCTCCGACTTTAATGAAGTCAGCAAGCTGAAAATGTCTTTCAAAGGCACGCCCTGCAATGCCACGGTAAAGATATTGGACATTCTCATCGTCTGCCCGTGCTTTACCCATGATCACCAGCACGTTATCTTGAACGGTGATACTTAAATTCTCGTCACTAAACCCAGCCACAGCCATTGTTAGGCGGTAGGTTTGATCATCCACTTTTTCAATATTATAAGGAGGATAGGACGCCCCTCCTTCTTCGCCACGGGTGGCTGAATCCATCACCCGCATTAAGCGATCAAAACCAATACTTGAACGAAACAAAGGTGTTAAATCATAATTGCGCATTCTTATTCTCCATCGAGCAATAAGGTTAATCCATCCGCAAAAGCCGGACATTCCCAATCGGACCCACGTAGGCATCCGACCTATTATAATCATATCAAAAACAGCACAAAAAAGCAAGATTTTTGTAAATACTCCCTTTTAAAACCAAGAGTTTTATCTTTTTATTTTCAATGAGTTATTAGGTATTTTTTTTTGCTTTCCTCCGGCTCTTAAAACCACTAATCAACAGGGAAAACTTCCTCCCGATTTGTTAAAAGAGGCTTCACGGAATGCCTCCTCAAATCAGAGGTAGGGCATTGAACAAAATGCCTTACTTGATGATTATTTTTTTATTGCCTTTGCATTCAGTGGATCAACGGATGCCTTTTTTCTTATGTGTCCACTTCGCGGAGACGCTGCGCCTTCTTTTTTTAAAGGTTCTGAATATGATTGATTTGATGAGCTTTGAGAGGAAGCGAAAGAGCTTGAAAAAGTTGAAGAACTTTCCTTAGGCTCTTCTGCTTTAGGTGAAGAAGGGACTTGAGATTGCTCATTCTCTTTTAAGAGCGCATCTATATCTTCCTGTAATAAGGTGAAATTTCCTTTCCGCGTTGACCGAGATGAAGGCGATTCTGGTCTCTTGTTTTTCCCTAACAATTGACTTGAAGGGCTTGATGAAGATGCCAGAGATCCTTCTGTCTCTTCTTCTTTTTTCTCTAAAGAAGGCTGTATCGCAATGCCTTGAGAGCTGGGCTCTGCCTTCTCTTTCTTTTTGAAAGGGCTTCTTTTCTTCGATGGAGTCACAATTTTTTCACCTAATATATCTTCTAAAGAATCACTTCTTTCCTTTAGTTTTCTTGTAAGCTCGCCATCCTTAGTAACGCCATATTCTCCTTTAGAAAGCTCGGATATCTGGCACGAATCTCTTCTAGAATTTTCACTAAAATCATCAAATGACGCCCCCTTTTTGGTCCAAAACAACCCACCATCTTTGAAGTTTTTCGCCTTTGCTCGCTCAATTGCCTGAAGATGAAATCTAAGAGGCGGGAAGCTTCCATGAGAAATTTTATAAGTACCTTGATAATAATCTTCGCCAGTTTTGAGATCAACCAACACTCGCATAATGATCGGTGAAACTTTTCGCTCTTTGTATTTTTGGCTCATTAGCATCTTATAGTAGACTTCGTAGTTCCTAGACGAGAAATCATCGGGGTCAACATGGACTGAAAACACATAATGGCAATCTCCCAATTCTCTTACCTGAGACAATCCTAGATATTGTGCTCCCGCTGTTTTATTGCCAGATAAATATGGATTGTCTACTATTAACATTTGAAGCGTAGAAAGAGGGATTTGAAGATACTGAAGCCCAATTTTAGCGGATTTGAATGTTTCTCCTTCATCAAGAGCACTGGCCCTGACCGACTGCCTGTTCAAGACCACAAGAAATAAACCAATGATAACCCATCTAAAACTCTTCATAAATAAACTCCATCCCAACAATTTTATGTCTAAAAGTTAAAAAAACCGTAGCACATTCTTTTAAGATTATAAATAAGGATTGATCAATAAAATAGAGAAATAAAAAAAAATCCCTAGGCACAAACCTAGGGATTTCAAGAGCTGAAAAAGATCAGGTCGTTCTTAGTGGTGAGCTAAGATCGCCAACAAGAGCAAGGCTACAATGTTTGTAATCTTGATCATTGGGTTGATTGCAGGCCCAGCTGTATCCTTATAAGGATCACCCACTGTATCACCTGTTACAGAAGCTTTATGAGCTTCAGACCCTTTTCCACCACAATTGCCATCTTCAATGTACTTTTTAGCATTATCCCATGCTCCACCACCGGAAGTCATAGAAATAGCGACAAAGAGACCCGTTACAATCGTCCCTAGCAACATCGCCCCTACAGCTGTGAAGGCAGATTCAGCATCGGCTGTTAAACGAACCACAGACCATAGTAAAGCAGGCGCCAATACAGGAAGGAGAGAAGGAACGATCATTTCTTTAATCGCCGTTTTGGTTAAAAGATCAACTGCACGACGATAATCTGGTTTTGCTTTTCCTGTCATAATCCCAGGAATTTCTTTGAATTGACGACGGACTTCAACAACGACTTGCGCACCAGCACGACCGACAGCCATCATCCCCATTGCCCCAAAAAGATAAGGCAATAAGCCACCAATGAATAGACCAATTACAACATACGGATCTTGAAGAACGAAGGCACAATTCAAGCCGGGGAAATAATGGTTTAAATCCTCAGTATAAGCAGAGAATAATACAAGCGCTGCAAGACCAGCAGATCCAATCGCGTATCCCTTAGTCACGGCTTTCGTTGTATTTCCAACAGCATCAAGAGCATCTGTTACCGTACGAACTTCTTTTGGAAGTTCAGACATTTCAGCAATACCACCCGCGTTATCCGTGATCGGACCATAGGCATCTAATGCAACAACCATTCCCGCCAAAGCCAACATTGCCGTTGCCGCAATTGCAATTCCATAAAGCCCCGCATTGGTGTAAGCGATAAGAATACCTGCAGAAATCACGAGCACTGGTAATGCACAAGATTCCATAGATACTGCAAGACCTTGAATAATATTGGTTGCATGGCCTGTTTGAGAAGCAGAAGCAATGCTTCGAACCGGACGATACGCTGTTGAGGTATAATACTCTGTGATCCACACAAGAAGACCAGTTACGGCAAGACCTGTGAAAGCACAAATCAAAAGCTTAGTTCCATCAACGACGAGGTCACCAATCATGAAAGTTTGCTCAAAGCCGACTAATTTTTGAGTTGCCAGCATAATAAAACCTGCTGATAAAAGCGTGCAAACGAAGAGCCCTTTATACAAAGCACCCATGATGTTTTGTTGCTTACCAAGCTTAACCGCAAAAGTTCCCAAAATAGAACCAACGATACAAACCGCCCCAATCAATAAAGGATATAGGATTAAGGTTTCGGCTATGTCTCCCTTAATGAAAATCGTGCCTAACACCATTGTCGCAACAATCGTGACCACATATGTTTCAAAAAGGTCAGCTGCCATTCCTGCACAGTCACCCACGTTATCACCCACGTTATCTGCGATAACAGCTGGATTTCGGGGATCATCCTCAGGGATTCCTGCCTCAATCTTACCAACCAAATCTGCGCCGACATCTGCCCCTTTGGTGAAGATACCCCCCCCTAAACGAGCAAAAATAGAAATGAGCGAAGCGCCAAAACTTAATGCAATCAAGGCTTCCATGATCGCACGTTGTTCATAATGACTATTCTTTAAGATCATGAAATAAAGAGTGATTCCGAGAAGTCCTAAACCAACAACCAACATCCCCGTAATTGCACCGCCTTTAAAAGCAATGTCTAACGCCGGTTGTAATCCAGATCTTGCAGCTTCAGCTGTTCTTACATTTGCACGAACGGAGACGTTCATTCCAATGTAACCCGCGATTCCAGAAAGTACCGCCCCCATAACAAAGCCCGCTCCGACGTGCCAACCAAGAACCCAAGATAATCCTGCGGCAACAACAAAACCAACCATTGCAATTGTTTTATATTGACGATTTAAGTAAGCAGCAGCTCCTTCTTGAATAGCAGCTGCAATCTCAATCATTCTGGCTGTTCCTTTGGGGGCTTTAAGAACTTGCGCCCCTGCATACAAGCCATAGAGCAAAGCTAAAAGCCCACACCCTAAAATAATATAATAGATTTCCATTATCCTCACTCTTTTGTTAAAAATTAAACGTGTTTCTCTTTAAGAGGTTGCCAGAATGTAGCTTAGCTTTCAACTATCTTCCAACAATTTTAGTCTTTTTTATTAAAAATTTTTAATTTTATGTCATGTACAAGTTTTTTAGAAAAAAGTCGTTAATAATGTCCTGATGTAGATGGGCTTGCAGATCATGAGATTTTAACTTTTTACGTCTAAACCTTTTCCTCCTTTCTTTATTCATTCTTATTTCCACTCAGTTCTCGCCCATAAGCTCAAAGCCCTCTTTTCTTTCATTATCCTCGGCCCTGTGCTTAGGATCTCAAGTAACCTTAAGATCTCCCCTATCCCCATTCGATGTTTTTCATCCTAAAGAGGGAGAGAGTCGCAAGAACAACAAAGGAGAAACCTGTAAGACCCTTTTTACTTCCTATCCATTTACGCCTTCATCATCCTTGCTCATTCTCCAGGATCCCAAATCTTTCCTGAGTGCACTCAGGAAAGGGTGAAATGCCCTTTCATAGAGAGAAAAGACCTTCTGTCGAAAAATCCAAAAATAAGTCTGTCTTTCCTTTTAATCCCCTCTTGCATGCTTTTGGGGTTTATCTCCCTTACTATGCCCCTCACATTCGCAAGGACAGCCAAAGTAGAGTTAATAAAAAAAGAAAAGGCCTCGTCTCAATTTTGAGATTTCTCGGCTTTCTTTCCTCTCAAGAATCTTTGATACAAAGATCAGAGATATTTCTTGAAAAGAAAGCCCTTCCTCTTGCTTTTTGGCTTTTCTCCTCACCATACCTTTCACGTATGCTGAGATCCTTTTGCCACCTAGTTACATCACCAGGTTGCCCGAGATCCCCGGGACAAGCCCGAGAATAACCTCCTGAATATCATCCTTCCTGACCTTTCCTTGTCTTTTCACGAGGCAAAGAGAAGGCATTCGCTCAAAAAGAGCGTTAAAAGGCTTACTTTCTTTAATAATTTAGGTTTTCATCCCTTTATTATTCTTCTTATTGGATGGGTTCAGAAACTGAGTAAAGGGTTTATGAAGAGAGGTCTTCTTTTCATAAGAAGGAATCATTTCTAACCATCTACTACCAGACTATCACAAAACGATACAAAATTCAAGCAAATTTGGTACAAGAATGAAAAAATTTAAGAGATTCGTCATGCTCTCAACTATCATAGTACTTGCACACTGCCGAGAAGCTGTCTCAACAGCAACCTAGGGAAGTTTGAACTATTGTTACGAAGGAGAGATGAAAATTATCCCTTTACGGTTTTTTATTAAGGCGGGGCAATCCTAAAATTTCAGGTAATTTAGGGTCTTTTGCCGCAAAAAAAGTATAAGAAAGGGTGATAGAAGTGAGATCTTTACAATGAGGATCTTCAGCGATTTTAGGATCAATATAAAATTGAACAGGAAGCTCGAGGGTCTGATGAGGTTCAAGCCTTTGTTCTTCAAAACAAAAACATTCTATTTTATTAAAATAAGGAGCAGCTTTATCAGGCGTTACATTATAGACAGCAATCCCAATAAGGGGTTCATCTGACGTATTTTGCACCTTATAATAAGCCAACCCCAAAGCCCCTGCTTTTACCGTTATTTTTGATTGTAAAGGCAAAAATTTCCATGGAAGTGACGTATTCATATCTGCATTAAAATGAATTGTTAAAGAATGTTCGATAACGCGATCAGCTCCTGCAAGAGCCACACGAGGAGTTCCTCCATATCCTGTTTTTTGACAAAAAATACGATAAAGAGGAACTGATGCAAAAGAGAGTACTGTCATCACAAAAAGAAGCATTAACAGAAAAATAACTGTGCGCTTATTGCGTTGAGATGTCATCTAGTGACCAAATTTAATGCGCACGATTGCTAATCCATAAAACAACCCCACAATCGAGATTAAAACTATCAATAAAGCTCTGTTCTTAGTACGTTGTTTTTTCTGTTGATTAGTCATTTTATACTGATTCATCGCCCTATCCCATGATCTAATACTAAAGCACTTAAAAGTAAAAAAAGATAAACTATAGAAAAAATAAAAAGCCGCATTGCATTCGTATTTTTCCCCTTAAAATAGAGCTTAAACGTAAAAAATAACCATCCTAGATTCAAGATTGTTATGAGAGATCCATAAATCCAACCATAGGGAGGAAACCAGAAAAAAAAGTAAGAAAAACTAATTAATAGAAATGAATAAATTAAGATTTGTTTTTTTGTTGCCTGTTCCCCAACTACATTAGGCAACATTGGAATATTCGCTTGTTTATAATCTTCAACTTTTGTAAGCGCTAAGGCCCAAAAATGAGGAGGAGTCCACAAGAAAATAATAAAGAATAATAGAACAGCTTCTGGGCTTATCGCGTTTGTTGCTGCAACCCATCCAATGAGAGGTGGAAAGGCTCCTGCAGCACCGCCAATAACAATATTATACGCCGTTGTTCTTTTGAGAATCATCGTATAAATAACCGCATAAAAAAAGATCGAAAAAGCCAATAAAGTGGCAGCAAAATAATTGGTCGAAAGCCCCATCAATATAATTGAAAAAATGGCTAATATCATTCCAAAGGCTAAAGCATCTTGAGGTGCTATGCGTCCTGCTGGAATAGGGCGACTTTGCGTTCTTTTCATAAGCGCATCAATATCCCGATCATACCACATGTTAAGAGCTCCAGAAGCGCCAGATCCTAAAGCAATTGCGAGTAAAACAAGCCCCTCTAAAAAAGGGTGTAAATCCCCTGGAGCAAGATAAATTCCAACCCAACCACTAAAAACAACAAGAGTCATCACACCTGGCTTAAGTAAGGTGATAAAGTCCTTAACTGTAGCTTCTGCAGAGTGGCTTGAGAAATAAGGAGTCGTTGTCGGGATAGAAACCATTGCCTACTTAACCGTTGGGAGTGTTTCAAATGTATGAAATGGCGGTGGTGAGCTAACCGTCCACTCTAAAGTTGTCGCTCCTTCTCCCCACGGATTTGCTTCAGCTTTTCTTCCCCGCCACAAAGCATAGAAAATGCTCCCTATAAAAAAGACTGTGGCAAAGGCTGTTATATAAGCCCCATAGGACGCAATTTTATTCCAGCCAGCATAAGCTGTTGGATAATCCGGAATACGCCTTGGCATCCCAGCTAAACCTAAAAAGTGCATGGGGAAAAATAACAAATTAACACCTACGAAAGTAAGCCAGAAATGGATTTTTCCTAAGGTTTCAGGAAATTCTTTCCCAAACATCTTGCCAAACCAATAATAGAATCCACAAAATATTCCAAATAGGGCTCCCATCGATAAAACATAATGAAAATGAGCAACCACATAGTATGTATCATGAAGCACAACATCAAGACCAGCATTTGAGAGGATAACACCTGTTAATCCTCCTAATGTAAAAACAAAAATAAACCCAACCGCAAACAGCATAGGAACCCGAAAAGTAATCGAGCCCCCCCACATCGTTGCTATCCAACTAAACACTTTAATTCCCGTTGGGACAGCAATAATCATCGTTGCAGCTGTAAAATAAGCCCGCGTATTGACATCAAGCCCCACCGTGAACATATGGTGAGCCCAAACCACGAAACCAATTAAACCTATTGATACCATTGCGTAAACCATGCCTAAATAACCAAATATGGGTTTTTTAGAAAATGTTGAAAGAACCTGACTAATGATGCCGAAAGCAGGCAAAATCATGATATAAACTTCAGGATGCCCGAAAAACCAAAAGAGATGTTGGAATAGAACTGGATCTCCTCCCCCTGCAGGGTCAAAAAACGTCGTTCCAAAATTTCGATCTGTAATTAACATTGTAATCCCGCCTGCCAAAACAGGGACAGACAACAACAATAAGAATGACGTCACAAGCATAGACCATACGAATAAAGGCATTTTATGAAGCGTCATCCCCGGCGCTCGCATATTAAAAATAGTGGTAATAAAATTGATGGCCCCCAGCAGTGATGAAGCCCCTGCGAGATGAAGAGCAAAAAGCATAAAATCTACAGAAGCATCCGAGTGCCCTAACAATGAACTCAGAGGCGGATACATTGTCCATCCTGTTCCAGCTCCAGAGCCAACAAAAACTGCCATAATTAACAGTATTAAGGACGGGACTAATAACCAAAAGCTTATATTATTTAAGCGGGGGAAAGCCATATCCGGCGCTCCGATCAACAAGGGAACAAACCAGTTGCCAAATCCACCTATCAAAGCTGGCATTACCATAAAAAAGATCATAAGTAACCCGTGAGCGGTAATAACAACGTTATAAAGTTGATAATTTCCCATAAAAACAGTCCCAGCCGGATGGGCAAGCTGAAGACGCATCAGAATGGATAAAAATGCGCCTAAAAAACCAGCTGCAATAGAAAATATAATGTAAAGTGTTCCTATATCTTTATGATTGGTGGAAAAAACCCATCGTTTCCATCCTTTAGGCCTATGCTCTAATTCATGCATAATGTATCACCTTACTCTTTGTATTTAGGCTGTAAATTTTTGTTTTGCTTCGCGCAGCCACTGTTCATATTCTTGCTTAGAAACCGCCCTAATCTTAATTGGCATAAAGGCGTGATTAACACCGCAAAGTTCAGAACATTGGCCATAATAAGTCCCGCTTTTTACAATACGCATCCAAGTTTCTCTTAGTCGACCAGGAATAGTATCCTGCTTGATTCCTAAAGCCGGCATCGCCCAGCTATGAAGAACATCTGCAGATGTCACCAGAATACGAATATTTGTTTCAATTGGAACAACAATTTCATGGTCGACTTCAAGTAGTCTTTGTTGCCCAGGCTTTAAGTCTGCATCTTGAATCATATAGCTATCAAAAGAGATTTTTGCTTCTGGGTATTCATAACTCCAATACCACTGATGTCCTGTAACCTTGAGAGTCATTTCAGGTTCATGAGTTCTATCCATAAAATAAAGTAACTTAAATGAAGGGAAAGCAATTCCTAAAAGAATAGCAGCAGGGACCAAAGTCCATACAACTTCCAAAATAGGGTTATGAGTTGTTTTGGAAGGAATTGGATTTTTTTTAGCGCGAAACTTCAATACGACATAAAGTAAGAGAAAAACAACGGCCAAGGCAATACATGCAATAACGATTAACAATGTATTATGAAGACTATGAATCTGTTGAGCTACAGGCGTCGCAGCTTCTTGTAAATTTATTTGCCATGGAAGAGGGGATTTAGCAAATAATCTACATGAGATAAACAAACTCATGAAAAAACCTAAGACTCGAATTGTTATGCTCCTTTATATTTTATGTTGCTTAGTATACCCAACTCTTTAAAAATTTATAGCAGAAATACAAGTAATTCCCTAGATTACGTCAATTTTTTTAATAACCAAGGCATGATAGAATCAGCCGCCATGGGCCGGGCGAAATAAAAGCCTTGTCCATAATCACATTTCAAATCTTTTAATTTTCTAAACTCAGCTTCGCTTTGTACCCCTTCTGCAACGACTTCAAGATTAAGTTCATGACCTAGTAGAATCGCATTCCGTACAATGGCTTCAGCACCCAAATTCTTAAGCATATTCCGCGTAAAAACTTGATCTATCTTTAAGACATCAAAGGGTAATTCTAAAAGATAATGAAGCGAAGATTGCCCTGTCCCAAAATCATCAATTGCTATTCGAACACCTATTTCCCGCAACGTATGAAGAACTTTTGCAACGTGTTGAAGATTATCTGTAAATGCCGTTTCTGTAATTTCAATTTCAAGGTTTTGTGCAGGAATTTTATATTTCCGAAGCGTTTCATGAATATGATCAATCATCATTGAATCTTGAAAATTTTTCATTGAAAAATTGATCGACAAACATACATCAAAACTTTCTCTCAACCAAAAAGCCAACTGCGAAATCGTTTGATCCAATAACCACTTAGTGAAAGGATTAATTAAGAGAGTTCCTTCAGCAAGAGGAATAAATTCTGCAGGAGAAATCATGCCTAATTCCGGATGGTGCCACCGAACAAGTGCCTCAAGTCTTTCAACTTGACCAGTTCCAAGATTAATTTGTGGTTGATAAAAAAGCTCCAATTCACCTAAAGAAATCGCAGAACTTAAATCGTGAATAATTTTAGCATTCCTTAAAAGTTGTGTTTCGTCTTCATTTTCAAAAGACGCTATTTCAGAATTATTTCGAATTGCTTTTTCAGCCGCAATACGTCCCCGATACAGAAAGTCAATAAAAGGTTCTTTGGGATTTTGAATTTCTGCAATCCCATAAAAAATATTTACAAAAACCGGAATGTCATTAATTGTGAAAACATTTCCGAGTTTATGTCGACATTTTGCAATTGTTTCTTTTGTTTTTTTTGTGTCTTGAAGTAAAAGAGCAAAAGTCCCTGTCTCTAAAGTTGCAATAATTCCTAGATCTTTAACAATGTTTTTAAGAGATTGTGAGATATTCTTAAATAACTGATCCATTTCATCTGGTTTTAGAATAGCTTCCAAGGACGCAAGCTCATGAATGCGCATAATCACTAAAGAAGATTTAATATCTTGTTTATGTATAAAATTTTGCTGCCATTCTTCTATTAACCCGCGACTATTCAATAACTGCGTAACAGAATCTGTGATCAAGCGCTTTTCAAGGTCTTGTAAATAAGTCTTAACTATTTTAGCCCCAATGCCAGAAAGCCCTCCGACTAAGAAAAAAAAGAGACTCCTTAATAGCCAAGATTGGGATGGTTGAGCTATCTCCAATGCAACGTCAAAAGGCATACTGGGACCCGCTAATAAGGAAGCAAGGAAAGCTGTAATAATTCCGCCACGCGCTGAGAAAATAATCCCAGATAAGATAATAGGAATATAAAATCCATGAACATAAGCAAATTTTGTACCTCCCATCGTATAGACAAGAAGATTGCTCATCATTAACAGGCCAAAAATAAAGCTTAAAGCCATGAGTTTTTTTAATCCTTTAGGATTTAAATAACTCTGAATCATTTTTCCTGTGTTTTGATTCAAGGCCCCCACCTTTTGATTTTTAAATGCCATTTTTAGCTTTATATTTTCGATTGTCGCTTTTTTGGTTAAGATAAAACAAGGAAAAAAATAAAAAGGAGGACTTCTTGGCACTCAAAGAGCATTACGAAGGTCATCGCGCGCGCCTTCGAGAACGATTCCTTAAAGCAGGAGGAGATGCTCTTGCTGATTATGAACTTTTAGAGCTCATTCTATACGCGGCTCATTCTCGTGGTGATGTCAAACCTCTCGCGAAAGAGCTTTTGGGAACCTTTAAAACGTTTCCTCAAGTCTTAAGCGCTGATATTCAGGATCTTTTGAAAGTAAAAGGGGTTGGGAATGCTGTCGTAGCAGCTCTTAAATCTGTTCACGTCTCTGTAGAAAGATGCCTTAAGGCTGAGATCTTGCAACGTCCTATTTTAAAATCTTGGCCGCAAATTGTAAATTATTGTGAAATAATGATGAGGGATCTTAAGTATGAACAACTAAGATTACTTTTCCTCGATCGCCAAAACAATCTAATTGCCGATGAGGTTCAGCAAAATGGAACTGTGGATCAAGCAACTATCTATACACGTGAGATTGTTAAAAGAGCTCTTGAATTAGGCGCCTCCGGACTGATTTTAGTGCATAATCATCCAAGTGGAGATCCAACACCTTCAAATGCAGACATTGAAGCAACCTTTCGTATTCGAGAAGCATCAGAACGACTTGGCATTAAAGTATTTGATCATATTATTGTTGGAAAAGGACAATGTCGTTCTTTGAGAAACGAACGAATGATTTAAAATATAGGGGCTAAATTTCTTAACAAAAATGTTAAAACCCCATTTAACTTTTGCAAACCCTCTGCAGTTAATTTGAAATTATCTTCATTCCATTTTATAAGGTTTTCTGCCCTTAAAATTTCAAGGGCAGAATTTTGGAATAATGTCTCGAATTCTCTTCCACCTGAAAGATCCTCAAGATCTTTCCGAGGGATTCCTTCTCGCAACCTAAGTCCCATCATGAGACGTTCGGTAAAAATATCTTCAACCGAAAGCTTAACTTTTTCATCGATACCATGCCCCTTTTCGACAACAGCTTTTATCCATACCTCAGGGGCACGAGTTTCTTTAAAAGAAAACTTCTCATTATCAAAAGTTAAACGTCCATGAGCCCCAGGGCCAACACCTACATAATCTTGCCCTTGCCAATAAACAAGATTATGACGTGATTCTTGCCCTGGACTTGCATGATTCGAAATTTCATATGCTGGCAATCCCGCTTTTTCCATCATTTCTTGTGTTGCTTCATAGAGATCTGCCGCTAAATAATCGTCCGGAACTGTAAAATCTTTACGTTGGTGAGCTGTATAAAAAGCCGTTCCTTGTTCAATTGTCAGCTGATAAAGAGACAAATGCCCTTGCGCTAAGGCCAAAGCCTCTTTCAACTCTTCTTGCCATTGTTTTACAGTTTGTTGAGGACGAGCATAGATCAAATCAAAAGAAAATCTCTCAAAGTTATTTCTTGCAATCGTCAAAGCCTTTAAAGCATCGTCACGACCATGCGTCCGACCCAAGAATTTTAAATCCTGATCTCTAAGAGCCTGAATACCGACAGAAACTCGATTAATCCCTGCATTTTTAAACTCTCGAAACTTATTGGCTTCAATTGAAGTTGGATTTGCTTCAAGCGTGATTTCAAGGTCGTCTTGCAACTGCCAATAATCAGAGAGCTTCTCCAACAAACTTGCGACCGTTTTAGGAGCCATCAAAGAAGGGGTTCCCCCACCAAAAAAAACACTCTTAAGCAACCGGCCTTTGGTTAAATTTCCAAAATAATTAAGCTCTTTTAAGAGAGTTTCTTGCCACAAGGATTCATTGATTTTTTCGCGGACATGACTATTAAAATCACAATAAGGACATTTTGAAAGACAGAAAGGCCAGTGAATATAAAGCGCAAGAGCTTGTGTCATTTAAAACAAGACTCTATCAGCTGCTGAAGCGCAAGAAAACGATGACTCACTTTATTTTTCTCTATTAACGGCATTTCAGCAACTGTTTGGTTACATCCTTCAGGAATAAAAATCGGATCATAACCATGTCCATGAATCCCTCGCGGCGGAAAAGTTAATCTTCCTCTCACTCTTCCTTCAAACACTTCTTGATGTCCATCTGGCCACAAAAGTACTTGGACACAATAAAAAGAAGCTTTCACATTTTTTTGTATTTCAGGATGGTTGGCCCATAGGTCAAACACCTTATCATAGCCTCCCAATGCTTTTGCATAAGGTGCCGTATCAACCCCAGGATTGCCATCTAAAGCTTCTACTTCCAAACCAGAATCATCACTCAAGGCAGGTAAACCCGTTTCAGTCACACATGCTCTAGCTTTTAAAAGAGCATTTTTGAGATAAGTTCCGCCGGTTTCTTCCGGTTCAACCAACCCTAAGGCTGCAGAAGAGGACAATTTTATATTAAAAGGAGAGAATAACTGAGTAATCTCCTCAATCTTTCCTTGATTATGACTTGCGATAACAAGTTGAGATTCTGTGAATTTCCTTGCCATTATGAGGCCTTAAAGAAAAAATAAGTTAAATAGATGGTGCCCCCGGGGAGACTCGAACTCCCACTTCCTTGCGGAAAGCAGATTTTGAGTCTGCCGCGTCTACCAATTCCACCACAGGGGCATGGCTCGCATCATAACCAAGTCTCACGATAGGTCAATACCTAGTTTAAGCGATTTTTTTGTTAATGTAATTTTTACATGCTCTTTTTCAAATCTTATTGCACCCCTTCCTTAACGATGCTAAGCAAGACTTTAAACTACTTTTTCAGGTTGCTAATGCTTCATAAACTCTATTACTGGATCATGAGTTTTGCTGGTCATCGCCATGCTTTATGGGTATTAGCGATCGTATCTTTTGCTGAGAGTTCTTTTTTCCCCATTCCACCTGATCCTCTTTACATGGCCATGATTTTGGGAAATCGTGAAAAAGCATGGTCGTTAGCCACTATCTGCACCTTAAGCTCTGTAATTGGTGGCATTCTCGGTTATTACATAGGATATGGTTTGTTCGAGACATTTGGGGCTTGGATTGTTGATGCTTATGGCCTTCAAGAAAGCTTCGTTCAATTACAACATAGTTTTCAAAAGTGGGGCTTTTGGATCGTTGCTCTAAAAGGCCTAACCCCAATTCCTTATAAAATAGTGACGATTACAAGTGGAGTTGCTGAACTTAATTTAGGCACCTTTATTTTAGCCTCGATTGTGGCACGAGGATTTCGTTTTTTTTCACTTGCCCTTCTATTGTGGCATTTTGGCCCCCACATCAAGAACTATATTGAAAAAAATCTTCTGCTAGTAACAATTGGGGGCTTTAGCATTTTAATTCTTGGATTTTTAGCGATTAAGTATTTATGGTAAATAGAATAACATCTTTATAAATCAATAAGTATCTCATGCGAAAAATAAATTGTCTTTCTTGGCTCCCTCTTTTTTTAACTCTTACTGCCTTTCTTGCCTTATCAAGTGGATTTGTCGCTGAGTATTTTTTTAAATTACGCCCCTGCTCATTATGCCTCTTTCAGCAATATATTTTTCTGGCTATTCTTATTATCGGATGTCTTTCAATATTTTTGCCTTTTTTGAAAAATTCCTCTCGAAAAGTATGTTTCCTGCTCGCTCTTTTATATATACTCAATGCGAATATTGCTTTTTATCACGTTGCCGTCGAACACCAATGGGTAGATCCCCCCTCTCAATGCCAACATAAAAAACTCTCCGGCAATTCTATTGAAGAAATGAGAGAACAGCTCTTAAATACTGAAACTGTTCGTTGCGATCAGGTTCAATGGTCTCTCTTTGGAATTTCCATGGCTGGATATAACGCCTTATATTGTCTTGGTTTAGGAATATTCACCTTTCACTTTTTGAGAAGACACAAAAAGAAGAAAGAATCTCAATGAAACGTCTCCTCCCTGGCATGCAAACTTCACAAGAACGTATTAAACAGATGATTCGCGTGAATCAAGCCGGTGAATATGGGGCTTTGCGTATTTATCAAGGCCAACTTGATGTTTTAAAAAATCATCCTTCTTCTTCTCTCATTCAAATCATGAAAGACCAAGAACAAGAACATCTTGAGACATTCAATCAACTCCTGACTGAGCGAAAGATAAAACCAACTTTTTTTACACCTTTATGGCATCTTGGGGGCTATGCTTTAGGAGCCTTAACAGCAAAATTAGGCGTAAAAGCCGCCATGGCTTGCACCGTCGCTGTCGAAGAAGTTATTGATCAGCATTATGCAACACAAGTAGAAGAACTTGAGAAGAAAAACTTAGAACCCGAGCTTTCGATCACAATTAAACGTTTCCGAGAAGATGAAATTTCCCATAAAGATCAAAGTTTAGAAGCCGGTGCTGCGGATGCACCCGGTTTTACGGTCTTACGCCATAGTATTAAAACGATCACTAGAGTGGCTATTTGGCTGTCGACAAGAATATAACGTGATTCTTTATACTATAGGTGAAGATTATCTATTTTCACCAGGATGCCACAAAACATCAGCATTCCCTTGATCATTCAAAATACGCGCTAAAACGAATAAATGATCAGACAGACGATTAAGATATATCCCAATTTTTGGATTAAGATCTTCCTTCTCTCCTAAGGCATAGATTATTCTTTCAGCTCGTCGAACAATTGTTCGAGCTACATGCAATGTAGCACTTGCAGAGCTTCCTCCCGGTAATACAAATGAATTTAAAGGCTTTAAAACTTCATTCATATGATCAATTTCACCCTCAAGGCGTTCGATTTGTTTATCCGTAATTCTTAAAGTAGGTTTTGATCGTCGATCGTGTGGTAAACATAAATCAGCCCCTAAATCAAAGAGATCATTTTGAATATGAGCTAATAGACGATCATCATTGCCTTGCGTATGGAGTCGAGCCATCCCTATTGCTGCATTTGCCTCATCAACAGCCCCAATAGCTTCGATTCTGATATCATATTTTTGTCGACGAGAACCATCTCCTAAGCCTGTGCTTCCCAAATCACCTGTTTTTGTATATATTTTAGTTAATTTGACCATTATCCGCTCTTTTTCTGAAACAAAAGAAGTAAGGCAAATAAGCATAAGGCCGCAAATTGCAAAAAGATTCTCCAGCGCATAAACTTGTTACTTTTTGAAGACGCACTTTTATCTTGCAAAAATAAAGTTGAGAGCCCGGCAATTAAAACAATAAAAGTTGCAATCAGCGCGGCAATGGTTAAATAAGAGAGAAAGGAATGCATTATTATTTAACTCCAAAAAATAATAATGAATTATAAACAATTTTTATGAAGTATGAAAGCCATGGTTGATCTTTTTCAAGCGCCACGCAAAACAACGAAAACAGACTATAGTGCCAAAGATATAGAAGTTTTAGAAGGTTTAGAACCTGTTCGCCGCCGCCCAGGGATGTATATTGGGGGTACTGACGAGCGAGCCTTACACCATCTCATCGCTGAAGTTGTTGATAACGCCATGGATGAGGCTGTTGCAGGACATGCTTCTAGAATTGAAGTTGAATTGTCTGCAGATGGCTTTGTCACTGTTCGCGACAATGGTCGAGGCATTCCTATTGATCCGCATCCTAAATTTCCCAATCAATCGGCTTTAGAAGTCATTCTGACCACTCTGCATTCAGGTGGAAAATTCGGCGGAGATGCGTACGAAACTTCTGGTGGACTCCATGGTGTCGGGCTTTCTGTTGTAAATGCCCTTTCCGATCAATTAACAGTGGAAATTGTTTCCCAAAAACAATTGTGGTCTCAAGATTACAGTCGCGGCCATGTAACCTCTCCTTTAACAAATAAAGGGCCTATGAGTAATCGTCGAGGAACAACGCTTCGATTCCATCCAGATCCGGAAATCTTTGGGGCCCATGCTCATTTCAAACCGCCTCTTGTCTATCGGATGATCCGCTCAAAAGCCTATCTTTTTAAAGGAATTGAGATTCATTGGATATGTGATGCCTCCTTGCTTAAGCCAGAAGATAACCTTCCACCTAAAGACATTTTTCATTTCCCCGGAGGACTCAAAGATTACTTACTCGAAACCCTAAAAGAGAGCCCTCTTGTCTGCCCTGAACCTTTCAGTGGTGAAGCGGAACTTCCAGATAACTTAGGTCGAGTCGAATGGGTAATAACTTGGCCTCTTGAAAATGAAGGGTTCTCTCATTCATATTGTAATACGGTCCCCACGCCCTTAGGAGGGACTCATGAAACAGGTCTACGCCAAGCTTTAATAAAAGGGATTCGAGGTTTTGGCGAACGTCTTGGCAACCGTAAAGTTTCTCAAATCACAGCCGAAGACTGCATCTCTGGGGCAGCCATTCTTCTCTCTGCGTTCATTCGAAATCCTCAATTTCAAGGACAAACAAAAGAAAAACTTGTCAACAATGAAATTACACGTGGCATTGAAACAGTTATTAAAGACCACTTAGATCATTGGCTATCAGGTCAACGAGATGTGGCAGAAGCTCTTCTCAATCATATTATTGAACGGGTTGATGAACGGTTGAGACGTAAAGAAGCAAAAGAGACCCTTCGCCAAACGCCAACCCGAAGGTTACGTCTTCCTGGAAAACTTGCTGACTGTATTTCTGAAAATCCGCATGAGACAGAAATTTTCCTCGTCGAAGGAGATTCCGCGGGAGGCCCAGCAAAGCAAGGGAGAAACCGAAAAAATCAAGCGGTTCTACCCTTACGCGGAAAAATTCTTAACGTAGCAAGTGCCTCAACTGATAAACTTAAAGCAAATCAGGAAATTCAAGATTTAGGAAAAGCTTTAGGGTGTGGTACAGGCAAGAATTGTGATCCTTCTCAATTGCGATACGGACGCGTAATTATCTTAACGGATGCGGATGTCGATGGAGCGCATATTGCGTCCCTTCTGTTAACTTTTTTCTTTCAAGAAATGCGTCCCATCCTTGAAAAAGGTCATGTTTATCTGGCATTACCACCGCTTTTTCGCATTATCCAAGGCACCAAAAGTCTCTATGCTCGAGATGATGCTCATCGTGACGACCTCTTAAAAAAAGAATTTACGGGCCGCGGAAAAATTGAGATTAGCCGCTTTAAAGGATTAGGCGAAATGGCCTGGCAGCAACTTAAAGAAACAACTTTAGATCCAAAAACAAGAACCTTGTTGCAAGTTCACCTTCCTCAAACTGAAATTGAAGCAAATTTCGATGAGAATGGCACTTTGGCGATAGAAGACTTTGTTGATGCTTTAATGGGACGTCGCCCTGAAAAGCGCTTTAACTTTATTCAAGCGAATGCAGCTTTTGCCGATTCGATTGATGTATAAGTATTGTTTTTGTTTCTTAATCTAAGAAAAGATCAGGAAGTAAATTTGATTCAGATCCTTGAATATAAGAGGAAAAATCAGTTATTCCTTCTTCTCTTAAAACTTCTTCATCTATAAAAAAGTGCCCTGTGCAGTGTCGGCTCTTTCGTTTGATAATAAAAATAGCAGCTTCAGCCACAATGTCAGGTTTTCTTGCTGCTTGTAGCAACGTTTTTCCTCCTAACATCTCAACAGCGGCGGTTGCAATAATAGTTTTTGGCCATAACCCATTAAAAGCTATACCTTCTTCGGAGAATTCTTGCGACATTCCAAGAACACACATACTCATCCCATATTTAGACATCGTGTAAGCCCCATGTTTCTCGAACCATTTGGGATTCATATTTAAAGGGGGAGATAAAGTCAGAACATGAGGATTTATCGCTTTTTTAAGATAAGGTAAACAAGCTTGCGTAACTGCAAAAGTTCCTCGCACGTTTATCGAAAACATAAGGTCAAATCTCTTTAAAGGAGTTTCAAGCGTTGAGGCTAAATAAATTGCACTGGCATTATTAATAAGAACATCAATCCCCCCAAAAGTTCTGATTGTTTGTTCAACAGCAGCTTGAATTTGCTCTTCATTTCGAATATCACATTGCAAAGGAAGAACTTTCCCCCCCAGCTCCTCAATCTCTGCCGCCACAGTATAGATTGTTCCTTCTAATTTAGGATGGGGCTCGGCTGTTTTTGCAGCAATCACAATATGTGCACCTTCTTTAGCCGCCTTTAAGGCAATTTCTTTTCCGATTCCGCGACTTCCACCTGTGATAAAAATTGTTTTCCCTTGTAAAGTTGTCATTGAATCATCTCTTTTCACGAATAGATTCTTCTAGGGTGCGCCAGTGCCTTATGGCGGATGTTAAGCGCTCTTTTTCAAGGACAATTTTCAATTCAGAAAATACTTTCTGCGTCGGAACAGATCCTTTTTTATTAATAAAAAGAGCTTTTACAATAGCAACCGCTGCCAATTGGCCATGAGAAACAAGACGTTGTTCAATGTAAAACCACTTTTCATCCCATCCGATAATGCTACTATGTAATTCAAATTTCTGGAAACAATTTAAAGCTCGACGGAATCTAATATGACTTGCCCCAAGAACAGCTTGCCACTTTTTTTTGAATACAAGCCCACGTCCATTTGAACGTAAAATAAGGTCTAAACGACCTAAATCCATAAGACTAAAATAGCGCGAGTTTGTCATATGCAAGTTAAGATCAAGATCCGTTGGAATGACCCGAAAAGAGAGAATAGATGTCCCAAAAAAATCAAGGGGTGTCCGAAAAAATGACTGTAGAAAGATACGCAGCAAACGAATAATCAGATTCATACACATACCCCTCAAATTTATTTTACTCTAAAACAAAAACCTCAAAAAGGTCCAAAATCTTCTTCTTTGATTTCCATCAAAGACTTAGAACCAGACATAATACACGCAAATAAAGAAGAAGTTTGCGGAAGAATTTTCTGCATAAAAAATCGCGCCGTTGCTATTTTACTCTCATAGAAATCTCTTTCATGTCCCTCTTTTTTTGCATAAGCAATCTCACAGGCTTTTGTCCATAAATACGCATGGGAAGTCAAAGCAAACATCCTCAAATAATCAGAAGCCGCAGCGCCAATCTCATCAGGATTACTTAATCCTCGCTGAGCTAAAGAGATTGTTGCTTGTTGAAGACGATCAAACGCTTTTTGAAGAGGTCCTATGAATTCAGCTAACATTTCATCTCCCTGTTTTTCTTGAATATAATTATAAACTGGATGAAAGAAACGACGTAAATATCTTCCTGTTGCCATCGGAATTTTTCGGCCTACAAGATCGAGGGCCTGAACACCATTCGTGCCTTCATAAATCTGCGCAATACGCGCATCCCGTAGATATTGCTCCATCCCATATTCATGAATATAGCCGTGCCCTCCATAGACTTGCACCCCTAGGCTTGCAACTTCTGTCCCGCAATCCGTCATAAATGCTTTAACAATAGGGGTCATTAACTGAACAAATTCCTCAGCCTCTTCACGATCATTCTCATTTTCAGCTTTTTGGGAACGTACAACCTGAGAAGCAACCCACGTCCCAAGCATCCGATTTCCTTCGTTATAGGCTTTCATTGTCAACAGCATTTTACGAACATCTGGATGAACGATAATAGGGTCCGCCGCTTTTTCAGGATGCTTTATCCCTGTTAACGATCTTCCTTGTAGCCGTTCTTTTGCATAAGAAAGCGCATTTTGATACGCGATCTCTGCGATCCCAAGACCCTGATTTCCGACAGCTAAACGCTCATTATTCATCATAGTGAACATATTAGCTACCCCTTTATAAAGAGAGCCAACAAGCCAACCTTTTGCCTCTTCAAAATTCAGCACACAGGTTGCAGAACCTTTAAGACCCATCTTATGTTCAATAGAATCACAATAGACTAAATTACGCTCCGTAATACCTCCATCTGAGTTGGATAAAAATTTAGGAACAAGGAATAAACTAACGCCTCGAACCCCCACAGGTCCTTCAGGTGTGCGCGCCAAAACAAAGTGAATGATATTCTCTGTGAGATCATGTTCTCCAGAAGAAATGAAAATTTTTGTTCCTGTGATTTTATAGCTTCCATCGGATTGAGAGAGAGCCTTAGTCCGCACTAATCCTAAATCTGTTCCGCAATGAGGCTCAGTTAAGCACATCGTGCCGCTCCATACGCCTTCAACCATTTTGGGAAGATAATGGCGTTTTAATTCATCTGTTCCATGTTTTAATAGAAGTTGATAAGCTCCACGCGTCAGACCCGGATATAGTCCAAAAGAAAGATTAGAAGAACAGACCATCTCTTCTACAGTCAGCGCTATAGTCTCTGGAAGGCCTTGTCCTCCAAATTCAGGTTCACAAGCAAGAGATGCCCATCCACTACTAACAAATTCATGATAAGCTTCTTTAAAACCTTTCGGCGTTTTCACTTCTCGATTTTCCCAATGACATCCTTCTGTATCACCACTTAAATTGAGCGGAAAAAGGACGTTTTCACAAAACTTTGCAGCTTCAGTAAGAATCATCTCAATATCTTGTTCAGACAAGTTTTCAAATCCAGGAAAAATTGCCTCTTCAGAGCTTGCAAAAAGCTCTAACATGGCGAACTTCATATCACGTAAGGGAGCTTTATAACTTGGCATTCTCTAGTTCCTTAAAGGCTTACCTGTTGCGAGGATATGTTCTATTCTTGCAAGGGTTTTTGGGTTTTTAATCAAAGTGATGAATGCTTCTCTCTCAAGTTTTAGAATTTCATCTTCTCCTTGAGTGTCTGTAATATCAATATCTCCACCACTTAAAATTGTGGCTAAATATTTTGAGACTTCTTCATCATAAGGCGTTGCTTTTCCTGCCTTAACAAGGACTTTAACCGCCATGGAAAGAGCCACACGAGCCACACCTCCAGGAAGAGAATAGAGATGTGCTTGAGGGGGATGATAATCTTTAACAAGATCAAGAGCTTTTTGTTTTGCTGCAGCGAGCAACCGATCACGATTCATCGTGATTTCATTCTCTTCTTTTATGAATAAAAGTTCTTTGGCTTCAAACGCAGATTTTGCCACTGTCGCAGTCCCAATCATTTCAAAGACTTTTCCAACAGCGACCATTGCTCCGCCAGGCCGCTTATGATGATTAAGCCAACGTCCCAACATTTCCTTACAGCCACCCCAGGCGGGAACAAGGCCAACACCGACTTCAACTAATCCCATATAGGTCTCAGCATGAGCTTGAATAGCATCACAATGCAAAAGTATTTCACATCCGCCTCCTAAGGCCATTCCAGAAGGGGCGCCAACGACAGGAAAAGGCGCATATTTTAGCGCTTTATAAGCTTGTTGCCCTTCTGCAACGAGTTGTTGAATAAGAGGCCACAAAGCACAATTTACAGCAAATAACGCAAGCCCAAGATTTGCTCCTACTGAGAAATTTTGACCTTCATTATAAATTACAAGGGCTTTGTAATCTTTTTGAACAATTTCGACAGCTTTATGAATCATTTTCATAATATCAAGATCGATAGAATTCATCTTGCTTGTAAATTCAAGACAAACCACACCGTCTCCAATATCCCATAAGGCGGCGGAGCCATTCTTGGCCAAAGGCTTCGATGTAATTTTAATATCCGACAGTAAAAGTTGCCCTGGAAGGCGTTGAATTTCTTGATACCCTCCTTTAAGGATTAAATGATGAAGCTTGCCGTCTTGTACTTTATAAAATGAATGTGAACCCACCTTCTCTAACAGAGATGGTACTGCTCTTCCTTCTTCTTTCAATCTTTGAACAAACCATGAAGTTCCAATTTTATCTAATAATTCGAAGGGACCATATTTCCATCCATACCCAAGCTTCATCGCCGTATCAATAGCCACAATATCATCAGCGATTTCATCTACTTTAGACGCGACATAGCAAAGGAGTTGCGAAAGAACCGACCATACATACTTGCCATACTGATCAGGATAAGAAAGAAGATCCTTTAGAGTCGATGTATTTTCTAAAATAGAAAGTTTAACCTTATTTGTTTGACTGTAGGTCCCCGTTATAAGATCAATAACTTCTTTAGTTTTAGACCCATTATCGCGATTAATACGATAAAATCCTCCCTTTCCTTTGCGCCCCACATACCCTTCTGAAATCATCTTTTGAATTAAAGGGGTTTCTTGTTCCAATTGACAATAAAGGTCATGAGAAGGCAGAGATGCTTTCATGCTCGTACCAATTAAGGGCATTAAATCAAGACCCACTAAATCAATTAAACCAAAAACACCTGTCTTAGGAATCCCCATCGGTTTAGAAAAAAGGGCGTCTACTTCCTCAACTTTGAGGCCTTGTTGAATAGCTTCTAAAACCGCAAGCTGCAGCCAAAAAATACCGATACGATTTCCAATAAATCCCGGAGAATCGTGGCAATCAACAACACTTTTTCCTAATTTAATGTCTGTAAATAATTTTATGGCCTCAACTTTTTTAGGATCTGTAAAGGAACTTTTTATGACTTCCAATAAACGCATATATCGGGGGGGGTTAAAAAAATGCGTAATCATAAAAGATGATTGAAAAATTTTCGTCCGATCTTTAATGAGGTGCCGCAACAAAATTGTCGACGTATTGGAGGAGATAATTGTATGAGGCTTAAGAATTCCTTCAAGTTTTTGATATAAATTTTGTTTAGCGTCAAGATTTTCAACAATGGCCTCAATTATCCAATCACAGGCGCTTAGCTTCTCAAGATCATCTTCAAGATTCCCAGGGGTAATAAATTTAGCCATCTTAGGTGTCATAAAAGCCGCAGGATCAACTTTCTGTAAGCGTTCAATAGCTTGCTCTGCAAGTTGATTCTTTTTTCCAAATCCCGATTGAGGCATATCTAAAAGAAGCACTTCAACGCCCGCATTTGCAAGATGAGCTGCAATTCCACTGCCCATTGTGCCCGCACCAATCACACCAACTTTTTTAATCTCAAAAGTCATTCGCAGGCCTCCAAGATAGTTGCAATTCCTTGGCCGCCACCGATACATTGCGTAGCCAGGGCATATCTCTTTTTTTCTCGTTTGAGTAAGGCTGCCGCCTTTCCTGTAATACGAGCGCCTGTCGCTCCTAAGGGGTGCCCCAAGGCAATTGCCCCACCATCAATATTAACCTTTTGAAGGTCAAGGCCGAGCTCTTTTACACAAGCAATAGCTTGAGAAGCAAAAGCTTCATTAAGCTCGATAATATCCAGGTCTTTTATTTCAAGTCCTGCGCGTTTCAGCGCTTTTCGGGTAGCATTTACAGGACCTATCCCCATCACTTCGGGATCGCAACCAGAAATTGCCATCGACTTAATTCTTGCAAGACAAGGGAGGTTATTTCTTTTTGCATATTCTTCAGAGACAACCAAAACAGCTGCAGCCCCATCAGTGAGAGGTGAAGAAGTTCCCGCTGTGACGGACCCTCCTTCTTCAAAAGCTGGTTTAAGTGTGGCGAGCACATCCAAAGTTGTTTCTGGACGAATACAGCCATCTCTCTCAATTTTTTGATCTCGGATAGGGACTGCTATGATTTCTTCTTCCAACTTGCCATTTTCACGCGCTGCAGCCGCGCGTTTGTGACTCTCAACCGCGAATTCATCTTGTGTTTTCCTTGAAATGTCAAAACGTCGGGCGACATTTTCAGCCGTCTCTCCCATCGACATATAAGCTCCTGGCATGGTTTCATAAAGTTTAGGGTTTGGCATTGGATTAAAGCCTCCCATGGGCACGCGACTCATGGATTCAACACCTGCACAGATAAAAACCTCTCCCGCTCCGGCTTCGATTGCGCCCACAGCAGAATGAATAGCCTGCATCGAAGATCCACAAAATCGATTTATTGTCACACCCCCTATTGAAAGAGGAAGTTCTGCCAACAAAACAATCAATCGAGCTACGTTTAATCCTTGCTCTCCTTCAGGAAAAGCACACCCTAAAAGAAGATCTTCAATGTCGTTAGCATTAATCCCTGTTTTGTTGAGGAGGTCTTTGATGACAAAAGCAGCTAAATCGTCAGCGCGAACTTTTGTAAGTTCGCCTTTATTCGCAAAAGTAAAAGGTGATCTCACATATCCTGCAATAAGCGCTTTTGTTGTCATTGTCATTCCCCCTCTTAATAGCTAAGTTGCCTTTTTAGTTGGTTTATTTAATTCTTCTGCTCGAAGTTCTTTCTTAGATAATTTTCCAATCATCGTTTTGGGAAGCGTGTCCCGAAATTCAAAATATCGTGGCATTTCAACAGCGGATAAACGGTCTTGTAGAAACTTTTTTATGTCATCCGGATCAGCTTTTTTTCCTGATTTCAATTTTACAAAAGCTTTAACGCTTTCCCCTTGTTTCTTATCTGGCACACCAATCACGGTTACTTCTTCAACGTCTGGATATTGGTAAATGGCTTCTTCAACAACTCGAGGATAAACATTATACCCACTACAAATTATTAAATCCTTCAGTCGATCCACGAGGAAAATATATCCATCCTCATCCATATAACCGATATCACCTGTCCGAAAATAATCCCCCTGGAATACACTCTGTGTGTCTTCAGGACGCTTCCAATAACCTTTCATCACCTGAGGACCTTTAATACATATTTCTCCTCGTTCTCCTTGAGGAACTTCTTGATCTTTTTTCTCAGAAGACATAATGCGGACTTCCGTCCCGGGTAAAGGAATGCCTATAGACCCTGCTTTATTAAGGGCGTAAAAAGGATTAGAGGTGACGCCTGGCGATGTTTCTGAAAGTCCATAAGCTTCTACAAGCTTACACCCCGTCAACTCTTCAAATTTCTTTTTGACTTCGATAGGAAGAGGCGCCCCTCCTGATAAACATGCGTTCAAACTCTTTAAGTTAAAATTCTTAATATTAGGATGGTTGTTAATCATTGTATAAATTGTTGGAACAGCAGGAAAAAATGTAATCTTATGCTTTTGAATCATCTTCATGGCTTCATCCACATTGAATCGTGGAAACATCATGAACATTTCTGAGCCAGATCTGATTGCGAATGTCATAATAGCTGTCATTGCAAAGACATGAAACAGGGGGAGAGCCGCTAAAATACGCTCATTTCCTTCATTAACTTTTGAGAACCACAGACGAGCTTGTTGAGCATTAATATAGATATTCGCATGCGTTAGCATGGCGCCTTTAGGTAACCCTGTGGTGCCGCCCGTATATTGAAAAACGGCAATGTCTTCCTGAGGATCAATCTTGATGACTTTAGGATTCCCTTCATTATTAATGAGCTCTTTAAAACGAACGTGATGCTGATCCCATGACATATTTGCGAGATCCTTCCGTTTTAACAATGGGAACAGAATATTTTTAGGGAAAGGCAAGATATCTTTAACGGGACAAATAATAATTTTTTTAAACTTTGTCTCTTTTTGTGCTGCAAGAATTTTCGAATAAAGAACTTCAAGATCAAGAGTCACCATTATTTCAGTTTCAGAATCCCGAATCTGATCTGCAATTTCTTGGACGACATAAAGAGGACTATAATTGACGACAACGCCCCCTGCTTTTAAGATTCCAAAATAAAAAATGGGGAAATAAGCCGCGTTAGGCATAAAAATACCCACTTTTGTGCCTTTTTTAACGCCGAGATTTTGTAATCCCTTCGCAACTTTATTCACAAGCGACAAAACTTCTTGGTAACTAAATTTTTTCCCTAAAAAATCAATGCATGGTCTTGTAGGAAATCTGCGAGCGCTTTCTTCAAGTAAGTCATAAACGGGCTTGCCAGTAAATTGAACATCCCAAGAAATATCTTCAGGATATTTCTTTAGCCATAAATGTTCAGTTTTTTTTTGTTTACCCATCTTTATTCCTCTTTCCTTATCTGTATCTTGAAATAATTCTTGTTAAAAAATGATTAAAAAAAAAGGTGCGTGATAACCTTCACACACCTTTTTTTTCTTAGCTTAATAAGCGACTAGAAACGCCACTTAATTTGAGCGCTCACTAAATCAACGCTCGTTTTATAGGAACCAACTAAGTTACCACGACTTGCATCGTTAAGTTTGCTTTTAGCCTTACGAACGAATTCATGCGCATAGTTAATGGAAAAAGACACATCCTTAGCTTCAGTTGGAGTCCACGTCGCACCAAGAGCTGCCCAATGACGTTCTTGATCGGGAACGGCAGGTGTTCGGTGATCATCGCGAACAGCCGATGGATCAAAAGCATACCCTGTCCGGAATGTCCATTCTTCAGAAGGACGCCAATTTAAACCAAGATGATAAGAAACCGTATTCCGCCATTTCATCGGCGTAATATCGGGGACTACACCTGGTGTAGCAAAACGGACATTAATTTCTTTCATCCGTTTCCACTGAGTATAATTAACCTCTCCCAATAAAGTCATTTGAGGATGAAAATCCCATGCGGCGCCTAAAATAACGCGTTCTGGTGTTTTTACATCTGCTTTGATGCCTTGATTATTAAAACGAGGCGCATTTAAATAAGGCGCTATGGCTGCGGGTTTTTCAAAATTAGCTTTTCCTGTAAGCTTATGATGAACTTGGCTAGTATAATTCAATCCAAGGCGAACATTCTTTAAAAGACGATAAGCTAAGCCAACGTTCCACCCATAACTCCACTTATCTCCCTTGAGCTTAACTCCTCCATCATAGGCTTGAGATGCTCCAAAAAAAGATCCAAAATCAATCGCGCGAGATAAACGCACATCCATATATTGAATCTGCACGCCTGCACCAATTGCAAATTGCTCATTCACTTTATAGGCAACCGCTGGCATAATATTGATCGTCTTTAATTCTGACCTTAAAGCATGATACCGCCCTTTCCAACCCTCTTCATAGTCAGTTTTAAGGCCCCAGGGGCTTGTAATGGCAAGACCAAACTTCACATCTTTGTTAAAATTCCAGGCTAAATAAGCCGCAGGAACAACTGCATCTTTGCCACCATTCCCCCCATTGCTTCCTGTTAAAGCAGCACCGGATGCAACTTTTGATCCCTTATCCTTAAATTTAATGCTGGGAAGTACAACGGTGCTTGCCACTGCAACTTGATAAGGAGAAGTCATAAACCCTAAAGCTGACGCCGGGTTTCGAGTCATTGTTGTAATATCGCCTTCTTTGACTGAACTTCCTGCAAGGGCTTCACCGATGCTATCGGAATTCCAAAGTTTAGCTTCATAACCACCGGCAATAAGAGGACTTACACTTCCTGCTAAACTTGCAGTAATTAAAACTAATGAGTGAAGTTTCTTCATATTTTCTCCATAAATTTAATTAACCTTTTCACAATAAAGCGATTTTTTTAGTTAAATACAACTAAAAAGCATTCTATTCTTTCTTATCGCGCTGAGAATCTTTTAAGACTTAAAAAAATCCCTCTTTTGATAACTTTTTTCGGGAACCATCTTGCATGGCCGAATCAACCTCATTATAGTCGCCATTAGTCGGAGCGTAGCGCAGCCTGGTAGCGCATCACACTGGGGGTGTGGGGGTCGTGGGTTCAAATCCCGCCGCTCCGACCATTTTGGTACTTTTAAAGGAAATTCCATGAAAATTAACAATAAAATCAAAAAGATTTTAAGTTATTATGAAAGTGATAACCCGGGAACAAAAACGAATCTTGCCCGCCTTTTGACGCATGGCCGACTCGGTAATACCGGACGATTAATCATTCTTCCCGTGGATCAAGGATTTGAACATGGTCCTGGCAGAAGCTTTGCCAGCAATCCCGCCGCCTATGATCCCCATTATCATTATCAACTTGCCGTGGATGCCGGCCTTTCTGCTTATGCCGCTCCCTTGGGCATGCTGGAAGCAGGTGCCGATACTTTTGCCGGCGCTATTCCTACTATTCTAAAAATTAACAGCTCAAACTCACTTCTTCCCTCAACAAAAGAAGCGCGCCTTTCAGATCAAGCTGTCACAGCTTCTATCCAAGATGCTCTCAGATTAGGGTGCATTGGAATTGGCTTTACGATTTATCCAGGCGCAGATGCGAGTTTAGACATGTTTGAGGAAATTCAAGCCCTCGCAGAAGAAGCAAAAGCTTATGGCCTTATCGTCGTTATTTGGTCTTATGCGCGTGGAAATGTTTCTAAAGAAGGCGAAACAGCCATCGACGTGGTCACGTATGGAGCCCATATGGCAGCTCTTTTAGGAGCTCACATTATTAAGGTGAAACTTCCTTCTGCTCATCTTGAAGTTGACGCGGCTCGCAAAGAATATGAAAAATATAAAATTAATGTCTCAACAATGACTGATCGTGTTCGTCATGTTATGCAATGTTGCTTTAATGAACGCCGTCTTGTGGTGTTTTCTGGCGGCGAAACAAAGGACTTAAACGGAGTCTATGAAGATGCGCGCGCGATCCATCATGGCGGAGGTCATGGATCTATTATCGGACGCAATGCTTTCCAAAGACCCCGAGAAGAAGCTCTTGAGTTATTAGATCAATTGACGAAGATTTATCTTGGGAAAGCTTAAAGTTTTTCCTTAATCCCATAAAAAAGCCTCCTTTTAGGAGGCTTTTTTTGTATCATCTGTAAACTTAATTTACTTCTTAAGTCCAAATCCTTGGAAACGATTCTTGAACTTAGACAATTGTCCACCTGTATCCATCAAACGATGTACGCCCGTCCAAGCAGGATGTGTTGTTGGATCAATATCAAGACGAAGGGAATCACCTTCTTTGCCCCATGTAGAACGGGTTTCAAAGCTTGTTCCATCTGTAAAAACAATCTTAACCTTATGATAATCTGGATGGATATCTTTTTTCATGCCAATAGTCCTTATATAAACTCTTACGGTGTTATAACCCTCACCTCTTTTAAATGTCAATCGCTTTGTACACGTTTTAAAGCTTCAAGGACATCCTTCTTTTTTAGAATTTCGCTTAAAACCACTCCTTGCGATTGTTTAGGTCCAAAAACAATATTAAAAGGAACACCTACTCGATTGTAGTGAGTAAGAAAATTCTGAATGTCTTGATCATAACGTGTCCAATCGCCGCGCATCGCAACAACGTGAGGTGATTTTAAGGCCTTTAAAACTTTCTTTTCTTCTAAAACAAAAGCTTTATTGAGCTTACAGGTTAAACACCAATCAGCCGTCACATCCACAAAAACGACTTTTCCGGCTTGAACAAGTTCAGGAATTTTTTGGATATCTAAAGGCTGCCAAAGACTATTCTCCGCCTTTAATGGCGAAACTTGTGTCGTTTTTATGGCTGAAGGCAAAAAAGCCGACAATAAGATGATTAAAAAAGGCCCCCAGACCCATCGACGTAACAACGGACGTTTTTGCCCCACATAAAAAAGAAGAGCCATTGTGAAAATAGCTCCTGTGACCACCAGCATTGCTAACATACTATGAGCTCCCGCAAGAACCCACACTAACCATCCCGTTGTCAAGGCTAAAAGCCCTCCTAAAATACGGGACAAAGTCAGTGTCCAAGGCCCCGCTTTTGGCAGTTTAAGCCACCGCACCGGCAAAAGAGCCCCTAGCCAATAGGGAAGCCCAAAGCCAATTCCCATCACACTAAATAGTAAAATAATTTCAAGCCCGGAGCGCGAGAAAGCATACCCCAAGGCTGTTCCCAAAAAAGGAGCTGTACAAGGGGTGGCCAATAGCGTCGCAAAAACACCAGTCAAATAATCTTCCACTAAGTGCGGAAAATGTTGCCCAAAAATAGCGCTCAATCTCGTTTGAAGTGCGACAGGCAAACCAATCTCATAGAATCCCAATAAATTACAGGTAAATAAGGTTAAGATGGCAATCATAAACACGAGAAAAGTAGGTTGCTGGAAATGCAATCCCCATCCGACTTGAGCTCCTAAAGAATCTAAAGCCATGGCAACAATGCCAAAAATTACAAAGGAAGATAAAATTCCGGCAAACGTCGCCCAAAAACCTAACCGATAATGGAAATCTTGATGAAGACGCTGTTCTTGTCGCGTAATACTCATAAATTTTAAAGACAGAACAGGCAAAACACAGGGCATAAAATTAAGAATAAATCCCCCCACGAAAGCAAATAACACCATAAGAGCAAAACCTACCTCATCCTCAGAAATAAGATCATGAGCTATCGTTTGTTTTGCGCGAAATAGAAGCTCCGAAAAAGGAGTTTCTTCACCACGGTCGCTTTGCAAGTCTACCTTAAAGGTCAATTCTTGAGGAACACATTGCTCTTGGCATAGAATATATTTGAATTTACCGTGAGCCTTGGTGGGTTGACTTGCATTCTTCAGAATATACCGAATAGGAATGATCACCGATTTTTCATAAGAATAAAAATCTATTCCTTCAACATGACGATGTTTGCCCAGCGGCCACAAAATTTGAGCCTCTTTAAAATTTTGTGATTCTTGCCACTCAAAAACAGGAGCAACCGCAGAATTTTCAGGAGAAGGCGCGTTTATCTTAGCCCCTGAAGGAATTTCAAGCCGAAGGCCGAGTAAGACGTCTTGATGGCCTTTCGTTCCTTGAACTGCACTCAAAAGCTCTGCTTTAATCATTTTTGAAGGCTGAGCAGATGTTATCTGTACGCCGACATATAGAAATGCTAAGATAAACTTTAAGTGGTTAAAAACTCTCAATTTGTTAGGCATGACTTGAATACCATTATGCAATTTTTTCTCATCCTACCTTATCTTGGTACTATAAATGAATAAAAATTCTATTTTCACTTCTTCAACAGATGTTTTAACCGGCAAACTTCTCGTGGCAATGCCTCATCTTATGGATCCTCGTTTTACCCATGCCGTGATCCTGATTTGTGGTCATGATAAACAAGGCGCCATGGGGCTTGTTTTAAATCGCTTGATTGATTCCCTTACGCTTCAAGAGCTCTTAGATCAATTAAACATCAAAACGCCTTTCATCACCGATGAAATTCCTATTCATTTCGGAGGTCCGGTTGAAATGGGACGAGGCTTTATTCTTCATTCAACTGATTATTTGCATAAGGCCTCTGTCAAAATCAGTGATGAGATGGCTCTCACAGCGACTGTTGATATTTTAAATGAGATCGCAAGTGGTCATGGCCCGCAAAAAAAGATCTTAGCTTTAGGCTATACAGGCTGGAGTGCTGGGCAATTAGAAGCTGAACTTCAAGAAAATAGTTGGCTCACGGTTGATGCAGATCTTGACCTTGTTTTCACAAAAGAATTAGACCTTCTGTGGAAACAAGTTCTGAATAAAATTGGGGTGAATCCTGAACTTCTCTCCTTAGAATCAGGCCATGCTTAAGCGCTACCTTGAGGCCATTTTTTAATTTTTATAAGGGCTTTTAAAACAATTATTTACCCCTTCCAAAATTTTCTCTAAAAAAATATTAAATCATTGTTATAAAAAGACAATTTATTAAGTACATTTATCGAATTTCCTTGAAAAATGTATCATATTATGATAGGCTAGTAATAGGATGATAAGAGAGTATTTCGCATCTTATACAGGCCTTGCAAAACCTTATAATCCTTTCACTCTCTCTGACATGAATCCTCAAGAAAAAGACTAAAATAGGGATTAAAATCCTTACTTAGGAGAAGAAATAAAGCCTCAACGCTCTTTTTGAGCGAATACCCTCTCTTTGCCTGATGAAAGAGAAGGGAAACCCCTCAGCGTGCGTGACAGGCAGGGTGAAAATGAGGGAGAAGTAGAGCATTTTTGGAATCGACTCTGGAACGTTTAGGATCTCGCAAGTTCTGGAAGATATCAACTAATTGATGTTAGACTAAAATGAATCATGTTCAGCCTACTTGTGTTTAAAAAAACAATTTTAATTTAGTTAATATTAAGTCTTTATTAATATTTTTATCATTTAATTAGATTGTTATTAACTATTTACATGGAGAAACAAATGTTAAAGAAAATAGTACTTACATCCATTATGTTGGGTTGTTTTGTGAGTGGCGCTGAAGCTACTGATGCATCACAACAATGTAGAGAGAGAGCGCGTGAAAATAGAGATCATGCCCTTGATAGCATTAGAGAAAATCGCGACATTCTACCTCATGATAGACAACGCGAAATAGAACGCATTCATCGCGAATATGACGAAGCTATTGCAAATTGTTAATTCGTTAACTTAAAAATTTGTTTAATAGAGGGCATATCAATATATGCTCTCTATCATTTTACACTTCTTTAGGTTTGACAATTATCTTTACGTTGTCAGCTTAATTTTTCCGCTGCACGACAAAAGTACATGTCTCTAACAAAGCCTCACGAATAAGGCTTGACGGAAAAGTATAGAGAGCTTGTTTGGCTTTTTGGAGATATTGTTGCGCCAGACACAGCGTTTTTTCGAACGCTTGATGCTTTTCTAATAATGCATGAGCTTGTTTAAAATCTCCTTCTTCTTGAGTGAGAGTAACCATCACGCGGTGCCAAAATTTTTTCTCAGCCACATCACTTTCTTGATAACTATGAATCACGGGGAGTGTAATTTTTCCTTCACGAAAATCATCGCCGACAGCCTTGCCGAGCGTTTTTTCATCTGCCGTATAATCTAAAACATCATCTACTAACTGAAAAGCCATCCCCAAACTATGCCCAAATTCTTGTAAGTTTTTCTCTTCCTCAACAGTCCTTTGAGCAATGATCGCCCCAATACGCGCAGCAGCTTCAAAAAGAGTTGCGGTTTTAGCATGGACGATTTCAAGATATTTTTCAGTCGTCATTGCAAGATCATTAATATGCAAAAGTTGCAAAACTTCGCCTTGAGCAATTGTTGCTGAAACTTTGGAAAGTACTTTCAACGCGGGAAGAGATTCTTGTTCAACCATCAGTTCAAAAGCACGACTAAATAAAAAGTCCCCCACCAATACTGAGGATTGATTTCCCCATAATTGATTTGCAGAAGCTTGCCCTCGTCGTAAGCCACTTTCATCAACCACATCATCATGTAAAAGCGTTGCTGTATGAATAAATTCAACACTTGCAGCTAATGAGATCGCCTTTTCCCCTTGATATCCGAAAAGTTGAGCGCAAGCCAGAGTAAGCACCGGCCTCAACCGCTTTCCTCCACTCTTAATCAAATAACCTGCAATCTCGGGTATTAAAGTAACCGGACTTTGAAGTCTCTCCAAAATTATATCGTTAACATGAGCAAGATCAGTTTTCACAAGAGACATTAATGGCTCTAAACTAGCTAATTTCCGATGTTCTTCTTTAAAAATTTTTAACTCTTCTTGTGCCATTCGCGCCCCTCTTTTTAATAAGCTAATCTTCTCTCTTTCAAAAATTAGCTAACATGACTATGCTACGGACTCAGAACTTATAATATAACCTTATTTTCTTTACCAGGAATGTCATGAACACGACAATGGATACTTTATTGAATGGTCAAATTCTTTTAGAGCAACCTCAAGAAGGTTATCGCGTTGCGATTGACCCTATTTTTTTAGCGGCCTCAATTCCTACCACTCCCGGTGAAACAGTTTTGGATGTGGGAACTGGCGTCGGTGCAGCCTTATTGTGTCTCGCTCATCGTGCCTCAAATATCCGTGTTGTGGGACTCGAAGTCCAACAAGAACTCGGACGTCTTGCCACAAAGAACGTTCGCGCGAATCAAATGCAAGACCGGTGCGAGATTATCATTGGAAATCTTTTAAGACTTCCCCCCCGCCTTGCGGCTGGTTCTTTTCATCATATTATGGCGAATCCTCCTTATTTTGAGGAAAAAAACGCAACTCTTTCGAAAATTGATAACAAACGATTCTCAAACATGGAAAGTGAAGCCACCCTCTTGGATTGGGTCAATTTTGCTTATCTTATGGTTCGTCCAAAAGGATCCGTAAGTTTTATCTATCCCGTCGACCGGATGGATGCCCTTCTTGCCCTGATGCATCAAAAATTCGGTGAAATTATTGTTTATCCCTTGTGGCCGATGATGGGGAAAGATGCTAAACGCGTCATCATTCGAGGACGTAAAAATATCTTGGGTCCAACGCGCCTTTCACAAGGCTTAATTCTTCATGAGAAAAATGGAAAAATTACCCCTGAAGTAGAAAATATCTTAAGACAGGGATTTGCGCTTGAATTCTAAAATTAATGATCTCTTTTGTGTAGCTGGCGTTTTAAAAAGAAATGACCTCTACTTAATCGCAAAAAGACCAGAAGGAAAACCTTTCGCAGGTCTTTGGGAATTTCCTGGCGGAAAAATACATCCTCAAGAAACACCGATAGACGCTCTTGTTCGAGAACTTTATGAAGAGCTTGGCATACATATCACCACCCGTGCTCTCCAAAAAATTATTGACGTGTCTTACGCTTACCCAGATTTTAATCTTTTGATGCCAACTTTTTTATGTACAAACTGGGAAAAAGAACCTCAAGGATGTGAAGGGCAAACACTTCAATGGGTCTCTCTTCAAGAATTGTCTCATTATGAGATGCTTCCTGCAAGTGCGGCAATCATTCATTCCCTTCAAAAACTTTTTTCAGAATAGATGATATATTATTCTCTTGATGCGCAAAATCTCTCCGCTTCTTTTAGTAAACATCCCTTATTTTCAAATGTGAATTTTTCAATAAAATCGACTGAAATCCTTAAAATTATAGGGGCTAATGGCTCAGGAAAAACAACCCTTCTTCGCATTATCGCCGGCCTATCTCTCCCGTTAGACGGAAAATTACAGTGGAGATCTGAAGGTCACCTTTTATCGCCTTCGATTGAGTCAACTTTTGTCTCTGTTAATCCTCCCCTTAAAAATAACTTTAGAGTTTTTGAACAGCTCCATTTTTGGCAACTCTTGAGAGGAAAACTTCCGTCACGATCGCCTTCAAACCTAATAAAAGAATTTGAAAAAATTTTAGATCATTTTGGCTTGCAAGATTTATGGGATACCCCTATTTGTTATCTTTCTGCAGGACAACGGCAATCTCTCAATCTTTGCCAACTCTTTTTAAAAGAAACACCCTTATGGATTTTAGATGAACCTTTTGCTCATCTTGATGCAAGACAAGCCGATCGTCTTTCTCAAGTAATGGCTTTACACTTGTCAAAACAAGGGGTGATTATCATAGCTTTTCCGCATGACTTGCTTCCTCTTGAAGGGCAACTTCTTCATTTGGAAGATTTCAAGCCTATGCAATCAATCCAAGAGGATAATAGATGGTAAAAGCTTTTTGGATCTTATTTTATTTTGAACTTAAAGGATACGAAAACGCCCAAAATATTTGGAATCCATTGGCATTTTTATTAACATGCTTTAGCCTTTTACTTATTAGTGTTGATCCTTCTCTGCTGATGTCATCTAGCGGCCTCAGCTTATTTTGGATTATTTTTCTTTTTATTGTTAATTTAAATTTTTCTCGATTCTTACAAGACGATTATGAAGATGGAACTATTGATTTATTCCGTTTATCCCCTTTTGCATTTGAATGGATCCTTATGATAAAATTCTTAGGTCGTTGGGCTCGCCTCATGGGACCTTTCCTCTTATTTTTACTGTTTGCAGGATTTATGTTTGGCGTCCCTGGTGAGCAATATGGGCAAGCTCTTATCTGTTTTTTCGTAAGTTCTCTTTTTTTATGCGCAACGACAGCTTTTATTTCAATTATTTCTTTAGGAGGAAAAAACTCTACTTATTTAGGGCCGTTATTGAGTCTTCCCTTAAACATTCCTCTTTTAATTATCAATGGGATTGAGCTAAATTTCGCCTCAAAACTCTCTTATCTCAGTAGTTTTTTGGCGCTCATTTTTCCCCTTTTTCTCTTGGCGAAACATTCTATATTCATGATTAAGAATCCCCAAGACGTCGAGCCTCATCAAGCAATAAGATAGGGATTCCATCCCGAATAGGATATGCTAATCCTGCTTTATCACTTACTAATTCATTCGTTTCTGCATCATATCGCAACACTGTTTTTGTCTGCGGACAGACTAAAATCTCAAGTAATTTGGGATCAATAGGAACAGGCGTGTGACTCATTTATTTTTTACTCCACTAATGTTTAAACCATGAGGCTTGCGAATTTTTTAAAAAAGCAATTTCTAGTAAAGCTGTCATCATTTGTGTCCGTTCAATTAAAGTCGGAGACTCCAAAAGAGCTTGCTTTTCTTGGGGCTCAAAGGGATACAATAATGTCAAAGAACTAATTAGACGTTCATTGGAGGCCATTTTGATTTCATCCCAATTTGCAATTAAATCAGATGATGAAAAATAAACCTTTACCAAATCTAAAAGTTTCTCTCGCTCAATCTCATTCTCTTTTTCTTCATAAATATCAAATGAAAAAGTTTCATAAGAAACTGAGTGAATAAAATATGGTTTTGATGTTTCTTGTGGGTCAAGCAAGTTGAAACGACATACTCCTGATAAAATAACGAAATAATCCCCTTCTTCGCCTTCAGAGAATGTTGTGATTTTTCCTAAACAACCAGAACGAAAGAGTTTTTCTCCTTCTGCTCGTTTATCTGCCTGAACGACGCCCACATAGCGGTCCGTCTTCAAGGCTTCTTCTATAAGGAGTTTATGTTTATCCTCCATCAGGTGAATAGGGAGCTTCCCCCGAGGAAGCAATATAATGCCGGGCAAGTCTAAAATAGCAAGTTTTGTTGGGAAGTGGGAAAGATTAAGGTGCATGATCCTCTACTTAAGAAAATAATAATGATGATAATCTCTTACGAGCCTGAATTGTCAAGGGGGCATTACTTCCCAAGGCTTCAAAAAACTTTAAAATTTGCTTTTTTGCTGCACCATCTTCCCAATGAGGCGCCGTTTCTAAGCTTTGGAAAGTCAATTCTAAAGCCTGCTCAATCTTGCCTGCGGCAAAAAACTGTAAGGCCAGATCAAGTTGAATTTGTTGATTTGTAGGATTTTTCTCAAACTTCACCTTTAAAATATCAAAACCCTCTAATGAATTTCCCTTTTCTAACAACGCTAAAGTTGCTTTTAATGTTTTAACTTCTTCTGAAGTATCTTCAGGAGGGAACATGTCAACATAGATTTTTGCTTTCTCATAAGAGGCTGTTGCCAAGTAACTTCTGGCAATTCCTCCTAAAGCGCGTATATTTTGAGGCTCTTTTTCAAGAACCCGCGCATAGCAGCTAATTGCTGAAATAAAGTCATCTTGTTGTCGTGCATGATCTGCCATATCAAGTAATTCTTCAAAGGGAGAAATCTGAGCTCCTAACAACTTTGCGATGAAACTCTTGATCTGAGTAAGACCTAGACTTCCCGAAAATCCATCCACAGGTTGTCCATCTTGAAATGCAAGCACTGTAGGCAATGATTGAATATGACACTGTTGAGCCAGTTCCGGATAAAGTTCTGTGTCAATCTTCACAAGCTGCACTTTTCCCTTCACTTCAAGAACAGCTTTTTCAAGTAAAGGCTTTAGCTGTAAACAAGGTCCGCACCATTCTGCCCAAAAATCGACAAGAACTAGCGTTTTTTTAGATTCTTCGATAACCTTTTCTATAAAAGTGGCAGGGGTACCATCACTGATAAAATCTTGTGTTTGCTGTGTTGATGAAGAATTAAGGATGAATGACATAGATATTTTGACCTTTTTTTCACTAAAAAATTTTACAGCGCCTTAAAAAAGTGAACCTTGAGAATGTGAGTTCACTGTTGTGCTTTTTTCCGCTTCTGATTGTATCTTTGCAAGCTTATCACCGTCTTGAAATGTTAAAGTAACAATTTGTTGAGGACGCAATTCCTCTGTTTTTTTTACTATTTCTCCTTTGGAAGATCGAACCAAGCAAAAACCACGTTCTAAGGTTCGATGAAAAGAATAACTCTGAAGTAACTGGGCCATGTTTTGAAAAGAAAGCAACCTCTGTTCGATATATTGCTTCCCACTCAAATTAAGCCTATTTGAAAGATTATGAATGTTTATTTCGGACTGAGCGAGTAGCATCCGAGGATGTTTTAATTGAACAACTAAGGTCTTTAGACGTTGCTCTATGTGGGTAAAAAAAATCGTTTTTGTATTCAAAAAACGCTCATTCCAATCATCAAAATATTGAGTGGCTCCTTCATTATATCTTAAAAGGCCTCGATTTAAACGTTCCAATAATTTTGCACTGATGTCTAATAACTCACGTCGCACGGGAACAGCTCTCTCTGCTGCCGCTGTAGGTGTGGGAGCGCGCCAATCAGCTGCAAAATCAATTAAAGTCGTATCAGTCTCATGACCCACTGCCGAGATAATCGGAATATGACTTCTAGCAACGGCACGAACAACAATTTCTTCATTAAAAGACCAAAGATCTTCGAGGCTTCCCCCTCCTCTGGCAACAATCAATAAATCAGGACGAGGAATAGTCCCCTCGAAGGTCAAACGATTGAAGCTTTCAATCGCTGTCGCAATTTGTGCTGCAGCACCTTCTCCTTGAACTAAAACAGGCCACACAATCACGTGTCGCGGAAATCGATCTTGAAGACGATGAAGAATATCTCTAATAACGGCGCCAGTAGCGGAAGTAACCACTCCGATCACCTGGGGAATAAACGGAAGGGATTTCTTTCTCTCTTCAGCAAAAAGGCCTTCAGCCGCGAGTTTACGGCGACGCTCTTCCAAAATTTTTAAAAGAGCACCTTCCCCTGCTATTTCCATTGCTTCAACAACTATTTGGTATTTTGACCTGGCGGGATAACTTGTAATACGCCCCGTGCAAATAACTTCCATGCCATCAACAGGTTTAAAAGGCAATCGCCCATAAACCCCTTTCCAACACACTCCGTCTAAAACAGATTGTTCATCCTTTAAAGCAAAATAAAAATGTCCTGATGTGTGAAGCTTAGCCCCTGAAATTTCCCCTTTAATTCGGATAAAATTAAAGGCTTGTTCAAGCGTATTCTTAATGGAATAAGCAACGGCACTTACACTCAACGGTTCAGGTAAGAAAGTTTCATGATGCTCAGGAATAAAACTCATTAAATTATTCTTTCTGAGAGAGGATTAAATATAAACTGTTATTTTGAGCTTTGTTTTGCTTTCATCCAAACGTACACGGGAAGACTAGAAAATAAAAAGAGGCTGCCTAAAAAGACAACTTCCGTTCCAGCTCCAGTAATCGTCCACATAGCATAAATTATCCCAACAAGAGGAACAAGCATTGCTTTCGAAAATCGCAGTTGATCTTTATTTTTGTTTTCTTGCAACAAAAGCAAGAGTTCTGCAGCACTTGAGTATAAATAAGGCAATAAAATAGCAAATGTCGTCAAATTCACAATAAACTTGAATTGTTCAACGAGGCCAACTTCATAATTCATAGCCAACAGCAAAGTAATAAGAAAACTTGAAAAAATAAGCCCAAAAATAGGAATCCCTTTTTGAGAGACTTTACCGAAGGAAGCAGGAAATAAACCATCCCGGGCAGCAGCCATTGGAATTTGTCCCTGGATAAGAATCCAACCATTTAAGGTTCCAAAACAAGAAAAAGTTGCTGCAGCCGCAATGATCGGTCCTGCCCAAGATCCAAACAAAACTTCACTGACTTGAGAGAAAGGAGAGCATGCCCCAACAACCTCGCTCGAAGGCACAACACCAAAAACAACAAAATTGCTCAAAATATAAATAAAAGCGGCGATAAGTGTTCCCCAGACTGTTGCTCGTGGAATAGTCTTTTTAGGATTTTGAACTTGTTCTGCGGGGATTGTGGCCGATTCTAATCCCATAAAACTAAACAAGGTCAATGCTGCAGCCTGTTGAATCGTAAAAAATACATTTTCAGTATTCCCTAAGAAAGGGGCAAAATTAGCCTTATCAACTTTAAAAAAGCCAAAAATAATAATTGCGATTAAGGGAACAAGTTTCAGAGCTGTTGTTAGGACTTGGATATTTCCAACATGACGCAAACTTAGAGCATTGATAGCTGTTAATAGCCATAGAATTCCTATAGACATTAAAAAGCTATAGGTCGGTGTCGTCATCAGCGCAGGCCAAAAGTAACTTAAGAAATTAACAAAAGCGATAGCAACAGCTGCATTACTAACCCAATTTGCAATCCAATACGTCCAAGCCATTTGAAATCCCACAAAATCACCAAATACAAGACGACTATAAATATAAGGCCCCCCACTCTGTGGGAAGCGACGACTCAGATTAGCAAATGTTAAAGCCAGAAAAATCGCGCCTATTGAGGTTACCAGCCACCCCAAGAGACTTATTGAACCAAAAGATGCAAGAACTGAAGGAAGCAAGAAAATACTTGTTCCAACCATATTGCCAACAACAAGAGCTGTAGAGCGAAAAATGCCAAAAGCAGGCTTTTGAGTCGATGTCACTTATTTGATCCTATGCGGGCTTAAGCCGCTTTTTTAAAATGGTTTTGTAGCGTGTTTAAAGAAGATTCTTTTATCACTAAAATTGAAATAATTAAAACACAAACTACAGAACAAATAAGCTGTACCCATGCAATTGGCAAGACCGTATCGTCAAAAAAATTACTGACAACAGAGACAGTTACGGCCGGAATTAAAGATTCAAAACCTCCCATCATTGCAGAAGCCGCCCCCCTAAGATCTGGAAAAACATCAAGAGCACGTGTTGCTGTATTTGCAAATACCAGCCCCATACCAATAGAATAAATTCCCATTAAAGCCGTTATGTAGAAAGGGTCAGCTACCGCCATAAATGCATACAATAAGAACAAGATACTTCCAATTGTACAAATAATAAGGCCATAGATTAAGACAATATTTACTCCTACTTTCGTCACACAAAAGCGATTTAAATTTGATCCAATAATAAAGGCAAAAACAAGAGCCATTTGATAATAACCAAAATGGATCAATTCAACTTTTAAAACATCCATAAGAATGTAAGGGATGGCAGAAATATATCCCCACCATCCTGCGTACAATAAGGCGGAAATCATCGCATATCCTGAAAAAAGCGGGTTTTTAATGATTGTACAGTAGTTCAAAAAAAGCATCTTAAGAGAAAGTTTCATCCGCTTTTCTGGTAATAACGTTTCCTTAAGCGCAACTGCCATAACGAGAGTCACTATCAAAGCAAGAGCAGAAACAACAAAAAAAGTTGCACGCCATCCTGAAGTTGCAACGACTTGAGTCCCAATAATAGGCGCAATTCCTGGCGCAAAGGCGATCACCATATACATTGTTGAAAGGATACGAGAACATCTCTCTTCTTGGTAAAGATCTTTTACCATGGCGATCCCCACAATCCAAGAAACACTTCCCCCTAGTCCTTGAATAAAACGGGCCCCTATAAGGAATTCCATTGTAGGCGCCATCCCTCCTAGAAATGCGCCAAATGTAAAAATTGTCATTCCTAAAATAAGCGTAAACCTACGCCCCAAACGATCGGAAAGTGGACCATAAATTGTTCCTGAGATAAAAAGTGCAAATAAATGGCCACTCAGTGTTAAGGCAACGATCTCTTCTTCAACATGAAAATAGTGAGAAAGAAGTGGCAAACTTGGAATATACATATCCACTGCCATTTCAGTTGCTGCGATTGCCAGCACTAAAATCACAGGCACTAACCAATCAAATCTTTTATCCATTTATTCCCTTTGATATATCTGAAATGTATCTCTCATTAAGTATAATGAATCCTACCCAAGTTCCTATGTTCTCTTTTAAATATGCCTTTTTATCTTCTTCATGTTTAAGGAAAAATGCTAATAAAAAATTATAGGGGGTCCCTTTATTTTTCCATATCCTTTATATTTCATTTATTTATCAAATACTTGAGTTTTTTACTTTCTAAATTCTTTTGGCTTTGCGTCTTCTCCTTGCAGCTCAGATTAAGGAATGATAGAACTTGGTTATGAAAAAACGATTTATTGATATTGAAAGACGAGGCTTAATGCTCGTTCTCTCGTCTCCTTCAGGCGCAGGGAAAACTTCTTTAGCGCGAAAATTACTCGAAACTGATCTCCAATTGATGCTTTCAATCTCAATTACAACAAGAAAACAAAGACCTGGTGAAATCCATAGTCGCGATTACTTCTTCGTCACACCTCTTGAATTTGCAAAATTACGAGATGAAGGTGAGCTCCTTGAACATGCGCGCGTTTTTGACAATGATTATGGAACACCGCGTGCGCCTGTTGAAAAAGCCTTATCCCAAGGAAAAGATGTTCTTTTTGATATTGATTGGCAAGGTACTCAGGCCCTTAGCCAAACAGCTCGTGGAGATATGGTAACGATTTTTATTTTACCCCCTTCCTGCGAGACTCTTGAAGAACGTTTAAAAAATCGCGCCCAAGATTCAGAAGAAGTCGTCAGTGCGCGCATGGCAAAGGCCGTTGACGAAATGAGTCATTGGGCTGAATACGATTATGTTATTGTTAATGAAGATTTTGAGCAAAGTGTGGCAGACATTCAAGCTATTTTGGTTGCAGAACGGCTTAAACGTCAACGTCAGATTGGACTTTCCACTTTCGTAAATAATTTACGTCATGTGTACTAAGAAAGAATCTTTCAGCTCGATACTGAATGATTTTCTGTGCCAAAGTGAGAAGTCTTAAGAGCCTTTCTTAATAACATCGTCCCCATAAAGGCAGAAAATAAAGATCCTAAAATTACACCGAGTTCCATCTGATTCGTATAAGTTTTATCTTCAAATGACAGAGTTCCAATAAATAAACTAAACGTGAAACCTATCCCACAAAGGACATTAATTGCCCCATATATTCTCCAACTTATGTCACAAGGAAGTCTACATAATCCCATCTTAATAGCCGTAAAAGAGAATCCCATAATCCCGAGGGGTTTCCCAATAAATAAGCCTGCGATAATTCCCAGTGTAATTGATGAATAAAAATCAGGTATCGACAATTCTTTAAAAGCAACTTCACAATTTAAAAAAGCAAAAATAGGTAAAATTATTAAAGCCACAAAAGGATGAAGAGAGTGTTCGAGTCTTTTTAAAGGAGAAGATGCTTTTTGATCTAACTCTTTGACCCTGAGAGGAATAAAAGCACCCAGAAGAACGCCTGCAAGCGTTCCATGGACGCCCGCTTCTACGAGAGATAACCAAAGCCCTATTCCTAAAACTAAGTAGATACTAAGCTTACTGACTTTTAATAGATTAATAACAGTCAAGAGAAGCAGAATAAGAACAGCAATAAGAAGCGGAATATAATTTATGGAAGCAGTATAAAAAATAGCTAACACCATTACCGCAATAATATCATCAATAATTGAAAGAGCGACGACAAATAAACGCAAGGTAAGCGGTATTTTCGTCGAAAAGAATGAGAGTATACCAAGAATAAAAGCTGTATCTGTGGCAATTGGAATCGCCCATCCTTTTGCCTGTAAAGAATCATCGCCATTAATAAAATAATAAACAATAGCGGGCACGATGGCTCCCCCAAAGGCTCCGATGATCGGGAGCTTAAGGTTTTCTCGAGACGTAAATTCTCCTTCCAAAAAATGATATTTAGCCTCAAGCGTAATTGTTAGGAAAAAGATCGCCATCAACCCATCATTTGTCCATTTTATGAGAGGCTTATGAAGTCCAAAATCACCGACTGTAATACTGATAGGGAGGTTTATAAGGTTAAGGTAAATATCATAAAGACTACTATTACTTATGCATAACGCCAAAATCATTCCACTAAAGAGCAAGATCCCCGACAAAGATTCGATATTGATATATTGTTGGATTCTATTCTTCATTAACTTCTTTCCCTGCAAAACAGTATTAAGAAGTTATACCAGTAACTCTATTAAAGAATTGTAAATGTCTGTGTTGTGTGCCTTATTTTATTGGCTTTATATAGATGGTTTATAATTTACACTTAACTGTTCTTGAGAAATTCCAAGCTCTTTCCCGAAATTTTTTAATCTTTCTTCAAGGTCTGAAAGAGCCTGTTTTTGATCAGAATGGATTATTGACGGGAAAAGTCTCAAATTCCCTTCTGGTACTTTTTTAAAAAAAGCGTCAATAAATTCTTTAAGTTCTTCTTCTTTTAAAGAGCTACTTAAAACTAAACTTTCTAATTTAGAAGGAAAATAATCTAATAATGATAAAAATTCATTATGCACAGTTAAACACAGGCCTTCTAACTTTTTAAATTGAGGAAGCATGTTCAAAAATTCCGTTAAGTCTGCGTTCCAATCATTAATAGCTAACGATGTTATAGCTGGAGCAGTAAGCTCAACCCAATTCTTTTTACTATTTTTATACGCCCACACGATCGCCTGCTCTATAGTGGCTGAGAGCTCTTGATTTTCAAGATACCCTTCCATAATTTGTGGGTTGCAAGAAATTATGGCACACATTTTCTCATCAGTAAGAACCGGATTATCTCCTATTGTAAGAGAAATTAACATTGAAGTCAGTTGATTGATTGCATGATAATCCTGTAAATTTAATACTGACGCCATTAAAGACCGTGCAAAATTTTCTAAAAATCCAAGCCGATTCCTAAAAATAAGCTCAATAAAAGACAGTTTAGTTTTAAGTGATCTAACATCGACACCATAACAAAACGAAGAAAGCTCTGAAGGTGATAAGCGAGAGCTTTGTTCCCTCAAAAAATCTAAACTTAAAAATTGGGGAGATATTTCTCTTAAAAGCGATGTAGATAAGAACTGTTCTGTAGGAACAGTTTTACGCCAATTATTTTCTTCATCTTCGCACACTTCAATATTTGAGTGCATTGTCGTAATATGCCATATAAAGCTTTTCTTATCATTAACTTTAAAAATAAGATCACCAAAATAGTCTTTTAATTCTTCCTTTCTTAAAGATTCCTCAAGTTCTGCTTCAAAAGAAAATTTTTGATTTAATTCTGCTATTGCATTTTCAATAGCTTCTTCTCCCTCTTCAAAATGAATAAGAGGAATTTCTTCAGGAGAATCTGCAAGAACTAAGTTAAGGCAATTCAGAATATTCATAATTCCAGCCTTCAATTCATAGGTTCTTTTTTCACGAGGTGCCGTCCCAGGTTTGCAATAAACAACTCCTTTTCTGGCAGATAACATCGTCGCCCATTCATCATGCACTTCTGGTGAAAAGTGTGTGGTAGGATCTGGATGTTGCTTAAAAATTTTATAAGCTAAAGAAGTTAAAGGGAATGCGTTTATATCTTGATGATAACCTTGTTCCCCTTTCCGTCGAGAGATAAAATGTAAGAAGTTAAAGCACGATGTTTCAACACAATTCGCAAAAGACTGCCCCTTATATCTTGATGTACCATAAGGAATAAGAGGTGGCAAAAAAGCATCAAAAAGTTGATATCCCCAAGAAAGAAGAGCAAGTTTCTCAGAATTTAAAAGTATTTCTTCACTTCCAGGTGACCTTTCTAAAACCATTGCTTTCCAAGGTTCATATTTAGCGAGCGAAAAGCGTGATTTAATGTGAGGCATGACCTCATCTGAAGAAACATCAAGTAGACCAGAAAACCAATCGGCAATATCCGACTCATTTTTTGCCTTCATCCAGAAGTAAGTTACCAAAGCTCTTTGAACAATAAATGCTGGATAAGAATAACTTCTTTCATCATTTCGTTGCTGGGAAAGCGCCTGAATAAGAGTTTCAACAAAAATAAATTTTTTAAATTGAGCCTTATTTTCTTCTAAAAACAGCTCATCTTTACATCTATGTTTAAAGCCATTTATTTCAGCTAGTTGTGCTTCAATTAATTTTCTACCCTTAAATGCTTTATATTTATTATATTGATCCCAATAAAGAATATAATCCTCTAATTCATTATCTTTTAGTAATCCTTTCTCAAAAAGATCATTTTTTTCAATAGATTTAAGTGCTTTTGTATATTTATCTGGGTCATCTTGAGTAAAGTCTACATCTTCTAAATCTTCTTCTGAAATTCCATTCAGAAGTTTAGCAGTATATAAAGCTAAATTCTTCTTAAAGTCATACGCAAGAAAAGCTTTATAATGGGTTATACACTCTTTTAAACTCACAGCAGGAACATCAAAGAAAGATGTTTTTTCTTCCCTCTCTTCCAAAGGAAATAGCTGATGAAGCGAGTCTCTAAGTGTTTGCTCACTTTTTTCAACCTCAGAAATCATACTACCTTCGTCAATTTTGCGGGACATCATTCCTAAAGTTTTAAAGGAGGCTGAGTTAATAGGGTCTGAAATTGTTTGGTTAGGTTGAAGCTCAATGCTCCCTGGAGACGGAAAAAGAAGTTGTAAAATACTCGAGATGGAATCTTGAGGACAAAAAACTATCCCATCATCAAAAGAAATAGCTTGAAAATGAACAGGAAACTCAGGGTTCCATTGACCATAATTCCCAAAAAATCTTCCATTTTTTATTCTTTCCTTCTCACTAAACCTTAATGACGGAGAATAATAGAGCGCAGAAGGATAACCTTTTGAAAAGAGTTTAGACTGTACAAATTTATCCAAACCATCAAAAAAATATAAATCCGTTGCCTTTAAGGAAGTCGACAAGATGATCAAAAAACTAAGACGCAAAATGAAACGTTGGATCATGTCAAAAATTTAAACCAAAAAGTTAAGAATTATTGGGAAGAAATTTGATGACTATAGTAGATCTTGGCAAATTATGTGTCAAGATTATCGTTAAAGCTTAAAGCCTTCCCCTAAGTAAACACGCCTTACATTTTTATCGGCAATAATTTCAGAAGGAGTTCCTTGCATCAACACATACCCATCATTCATGATATAGGCGCGATCAACAATATCAAGGGTTTCACGCACGTTGTGATCTGTAATGAGGACACCAATATTGCGATCTTTAAGGTGAGAAATAAGTTCACGAATATCGTGAACAGCAATAGGGTCAATTCCTGCGAGAGGTTCATCAAGCATGATAAAATGAGGGTGGGTCGCTAAAGCTCTCGCGATTTCAACGCGACGACGCTCTCCCCCTGAGAGTGTAATAGCCACTGAGCGTCTTAGATGCGTAATCATAAACTCTGAAAGCAAACCTTCTAACATATCTTCACGTTCATCAGAATCTTTCACCGTTACTTCAAGAACTGCTTTTATATTCTCTTCAACTGTCAGCCCCCTAAAAATAGAGGCTTCTTGAGGAAGATATCCTATTCCTAGGCGAGCACGACGATACATGGGTAAAGCCCCAATTTCATAACCATCAAAATATATCTGGCCTTGATCGGGTTTTACCAATCCTGCGATCATTGAAAAACAAGTTGTCTTTCCTGCACCATTCGGTCCAAGTAACCCAACTGCTTCGCCTCTTTGCACATGAAGAGAAACATCTTTTACAACAGGTCGTTTGCGGTAGCTTTTACCAAGCATTATAGCTTCCAAGCCTGTTCCTTTTAAAAGAGATGTCGTGGGTTGAGAAGAAGCCATAATTTTATCTTATTGTTCTCTGCGTTTTAGGTAAAATAAGCACTTTTACACGATTCGGTGCGGTTTTTACTTTTTTATCTTGTTCTTGTATTGGAGATTTTCTTAACATTTTACTGATGCCTTTGTCGAGGTCAACTTCAGCATAAGCACCATGCATTTGCCCCTCTTCGTTTGTGATTTGAACATCTTCTTTTAATATTACGACATCCTTCTCTGGTTGATAATGACCATATTTCGCTTTCGCAATTTCTTTTTGGGTCACAATAATCACGTTATTAAAGGCCTCAATTTCATCAAGATTATATTTTCTTGTTGCATCTTTTTTGATATGCGCTTTCAAAAGTTCAGCTTCAATAATTTTATCAGGAGAACTCATGATGGCATGCCCACTTGCCTCAATTTTATATAATTCATTTTTTGAATGTGCTGTTGATCTGAAATACGTTACGAGCTTGTCACACTTTAATTTGTACGCTTTATGGATCACTTCAACATTTCCATAAGCCGTACACATATTTTTATCACGCTCACAGATAATTCCATTATCAGAATTAATTTCGATCGGAACTTCTGCCTTTTCAATAGGTTGCTCTTTAATTTTTGCGTATGCAAAATTAGAAATCAACCAACCACTCCCCATAAAACACCAGAATAGGAGACTATTTTTCATGAGAAAGACCAACTTTTTTATTATCAGGAGACTCTGATGCATTCAATATAAGGGTGCTTTTTCCTATAAAGTGAATCTTATTCCCCTCATTTTCTATTTTAAAACCTTGAGCAACAATTTCGCTTGAAGGCCCTTTCCCTACAATTGGCTTAGACCCTTCAATACTTTTACCATTTGTGTCAATTGACGCCGAGTCCGTCGTGAATTCGTAGCCTGAGCTTGTTTTTAATTTAACATTTTTTTCATAATTTAAAAATTTTGTATTTTGATGAAAGATTCCTTGATCTCCATTAATTTCAATTTCTATTCCATTATGAAGAATATGCTTACTAAACGGTTGTTCAAGTCCAATCTTTTCTGAAGAAACTTGTTCAGCACTTTGGGCATCAATATTAAAAGGGCGTCGATCTTTATCATAGGAATGCATTCGTGGCTGCTGAATCCTATTTTGCACTGCAAGATGTTTAAAGCTATTGTCTCCTTGCGATTCTATCGAATTTAGAAATTTCTCTATTTGTGGCCAAGCAATTAAAGTTACTCCCATTAATATAATTACCGCACATGAAAACTTTCTCAAAAAAATGATCTTTTCTGAACGACGTTGATGTTGTTGCTGCAATTCTTGACTTAATGGTTTTCCTTTAAGAGAGGCATAGAGTTTATTTTTTATGGAATTCATCGCTTCTTCTATCGCTTATTAAGAAATATTCGCTCTTAAAAAGTCATGTATATGAACAATCCCCACGACGTGATCTACTTCCAGTTTATTTTCAACAATAAAAAGAGTTGTCACTTGTTTTTCATTCATAAAAGCAAGCGCCTCTTCCGCCAGAGCTCCGGCATGAATAGTGTAAGGATGAGTTGTCATGACTTCTTCTACTAAAGCTGAAAAAAGATTTGCATTCATATGACGTCGCAAATCTCCATCCGTAATAATTCCAACTAAAGTTCCTGATGTTTCTACAACTCCCACACATCCAAATCCATGAGAGGTCATGGCTAAAATAGCCTCATTCATAGAAGTCCCAGGACTCACAAGAGGGACTTTCTCATTTTTATGCATAATCTGAGAAACTCTTGTCAAACGCTGACCTAATTTCCCCCCAGGATGAAAAACGCCAAAATCTTCAGGAGAAAAATCTCTAAAATTCAAAAGTGTCGTTGCCAACGCATCTCCCAACGCAAGCATCATTGTCGTTGAGGTTGTCGGCGCAAGTCCTAAAGGGCAAGCTTCTTCTATTGAAGGTAAGAGTAAAGTGACCGTTGATGTTTCCGCAAGAGTACTCCCTTTTTTTTGTGTAATCGCAATTAAAGGAATAAGGCGACGTTGCGCATAAGCCAGTAAATTAGAAAGTTCAGTTGTTTCTCCCGAAGAAGATAAAACTATTAAGGTATCCGCTGGCGAAATCATTCCTAGGTCCCCATGACTCGCTTCAGCTGGATGAACAAAAAGAGCGGGGGTCCCTGTGGAAGAAAGCGTCGCAGCAATCTTTCGCGCAATATGTCCGCTTTTACCCATTCCAGAGACAACAACGCGACCTTTTGTTTCAAAGATAATTTGGCACGCTTTTAAAAAATTCTCATCAATGGCCTTAGAAAGAGCCTGCAGAGCGCTCGCTTCTAAATTTAGGACTCGTTGAGCTTCTTCCAGCGTAAAATGCAATACCATATCAGATTTTTGGGGGTTTGAGTTTGTAACTGCATTGAAAGCAATAACTGTCATTGATACCTCTTTTTACCTTAAATTTAGTGATCGAATACATTTAAGTTTTGATATCCTAAAAGATCCAATTGGGAACATGTGGGGATAAAATTAAAACATGTTTGTGCCAGTTTTTCTTTTTCTTCCCGTATTAACATAGCCTCTAAGATATCTTTAAGCTTATGAAGATAAAGCACATCCGTGGCCGCATATCTTAATTGTTCAGCTGTGAATGTGGGCGCTCCCCAATCAGAAGTCTGAGCTTCTTTTGAGATATCTACGTTTAAAAGTTCTCTACAAAGATCTCTTAATCCATGGCGATCCGTAAAAGTACGCGCAATTTTTGACGCAATTTTTGTACAATAGACCGGATTAATTTCAATTTTAAATGTATGCGATAACAAGGCCACATCAAATCGAGCAAAATGAAAAATCTTTAAAATAGAAGGGTTCAATAAAAGTTGAACAAGATTAGGTGCGTGATAATTTTTCTCATGACTGAACTGAACAACATGACAAATTCCATCACCTTGAGAAAGTTGTACTGCGCATAATCGATCTCGATGGGGATTCAACCCCATAGCTTCTGTATCAATTGCAACAGAGCCCTCAAATTTTACAGAAGAAGGTAAATCTCCAAAATGATGCTGAACATTGAGACTTTGCTGTGCAGTCACAATTAATCCTCCATTAACTCGCATGGTGCCCAGGAGAAGACTTGAACTTCCACAAGCTTGCGCTCACTAGAACCTGAATCTAGCGCGTCTACCATTCCGCCACCTGGGCTCTAATCTTTATGCATAAGTCTTTGCAACCTTCTCTGTCAAGTTTTAGAGATAAGCAAAATCTTTTTGTATTATCTCTATTTGTTTGAAAAGAAGGATTAGGAAAAGAGGAAAGAGAGCGGAACTCATCACGTCTTCACCCAATCACAATAGCAAATTTAAGCTACAAACTCAAGGAAAAATTGCCTATATGCCTTAATTTGTCTCTTATAAGATAGATGAAAAAGCATGTAAATTTTAGCCCTTTTCTAAAATTGGCTTGTTGTGATCCTTCAGGACTTTTAAAATAATCTGACGTTAAAAGAGGAATTTATATGCGAAAACGAAAAATAACCCAAGCGGGCTTTAGTCTTGTGGAACTTGCTATTGCGCTTATGATTATAGGGCTTATTGTGGGAGGCATTCTAAAAGGGCAAGAACTTCTCGAAAGCGCGCGCTTAAAATCTGTCTTAACTCAGGTAAATGAATATCGTGTAGCAGTCAGCACATTCATGGACCGTTATGATGCTCTGCCTGGTGATTTTGATCAAGCGGCTGAACTTATTCAAGACGGACTTCTTAATGGAAACAATAATGGAACGATAGAAGGTCCAGGCTTAACAACTCAAGGGAAAGAGCATGAAGCCGCTTCGTTCTGGGCCCATTTAGCAGCAGCTAATCTTCTTCCAAGTTCAGGCCTTCCTTCAGGAACCCAAGCAAAATTTGGGTCGGGCGCTCCAAAAGCTAAAATTGGTGGCGGCTTTACAATTTGCCATCATCCCTTTGAAGATATGCCTGGTCACTGGTTTGTCCTTGGCAATCAAAATGGAAATAAAGGAGATGCCCCAGGCCTTACGCCACTTCAGGCCATGAGTCTTGATAAAAAAGCCGATAATGGCGACCCAACAACAGGAAGAATAAGAGTTAAAGATGGAGCTGGTGTCAAAGCAGGAAGCTGTGTCACCCCTAAAGGCGAATATAATACGAAAAATAATGAAATTGCGTGCGTCATTTATTTCCAAATGTAAACATAATCAAGCTGGTTATTCATTAATTGAACTTGCTATTGTTTTAGCAATTATTGGTATTATTGGGGGGTTGAGTATTCCTCTTTTAACGCCGCAAATAGAAAGAACAAAACTTGACGTAACACGCCGCCATCATCAAGAAATCATGGACAGCTTAGCGTCTTATGCCGCCCTCTACAAATCACTTCCCTGTCCTGCTGATCCTGCGGCTCAAGGACAAGAAGCAGGCGTTGCCCGTCTTTATTGTTCAAAATCTCCTGAAGCCAGAGGAATTATTCCCTATCGAACCCTTGGACTTCCCGAGAGTGTAGCACGCGATGGTTATAAAAACTTTGTCACATACGCCGTTGAACCTAAAATCATCTTCAGACCTAGCGCCGAATTTAACTTTAAAAGATTTTGTGAAAAAATCAGTTCACGTTCACTTAAAGTTATTGATGAAAATGGCTCTAGTGTCTTAGGAAAAGGAGAAGATAGTATTCTATTTGTCCTTGTAAGTCATGGCCCTACAGGACATGGAGCCTATATAGGAAAAGGCACAATAGAAATACATCAAGGAATAGATGTCGGTCGTGGGGAAATTGAGAATGGTAACGGAGATTTAACTTTTATAAGCGCCCCTTATTCAACAAGAAAAGACGCCCCTTTCCGCCATATTGTGACATGGAAAACTCAAAGAAATTTTGCGGGAATTTGTACAAGTTATCGTCTTCACACTCACCAGTGATGAAATATCCTCTTAAGAAATATCTTTTTGAGTATTATGCGTCTGCCAATCGCCCTCTTTTATGCATCTTTTGTGAGGAATAAAAGTTTGGTTAGGCTTTAAAATGATCACTGATTCTTGAGAATTTATTTTTCTTAAAGTGACTTGCTGATCAGTTACAAAAAGAATCTCATATCCAAAATCTTTAGCCCCTTGAAGTGTCGTTATTTTCTGACCATTGAGCCAGAGAGTCCATGTTTTTTCATCGAGATAAAAAATTGCTGCCAAATACAAAGACAAAGGCGATTTTGAAGAGACTTGACGCGAGATCTTTTGAATCATTCTTTGAGGTATTTTTTGGTCTTTTTCAAAGATCCAAAAATTCTTCGTCATCAATAATGCTCCCCCAATTATTCCACCAAGCAGACAAAAAAAGGCATATTTATAAATAAATTTTTTGTAAGGGAACATTCCAAACTCAGGAAATTGAAACATACGAAATTGAGATAAACGATGAGCTTTAATATGAGAGAACACCTCTTTTGCTAGATCTTGAATTTCTATAACTTCTCTTACATCTTCGTAAATTTCTTGAGTTAGCGAGTCTTTCATATAAACAATTGGAAGATTGGTTATAGTAAGATGATACTGACGCCTAATATACTGACTGTAAGAAGTGATTTGATTATTATATTCTTCTTGAGAGGGCTGCTTTATTATCCTTAAATGACGAATTTCACCCTCTAAAAATAACATCTGCTTCAAATACCCATTCCATGGCAGTAAAAGAATCAAGGGAGACTTTTCACCTATTTTTTTGAGGTTTTGCAGCAAATACTTTCTAGCCTCAATAATAAAGAAAGTTAAATGAACATTGATTCCTCTTTTTCTTAAAGGCACTATCCATGTTTTCATCGCCTCAGAAAGTGGTGATGCCATTCCCAAAAAAGGAGATGTTTTTTGATATCCTTTTAGATACATACCTCCAAACAAACTTTCAGCGGAAAATTTTTCTCTTAAATGATTTATAAGCAACGATTTTTTATCAAAAAAAGAAGTTCTTGGTAGGATTCCTGTTTCTAAAATTTCACTCTCATGATCTATCAGAACAGTTAATGAAATCGGACCACTTGAAGAAATTTTTTCCATCAACTCATTGGGTGTTTTTAAACAAGATCTTTCTTTTAAACGTCCCCATCGATAGATAAAAACCTCCCCCCGATCCTCTCGTAAAATCAAGTACCATTTCTGCGGTATAAAGTAAGAAAACATTATAAATCCAGTCCTATTAACTGTTCATATAAAGGGATAAAAACAGCACTCACGATCCAAAACATTATTCCGCCGATTATTAGAAGACCAATCGGCTCAAGATAAGCCAGAAGTTTTCCTATCTTCTGATCAATAGTATGGCGATAGTGCTGAGTAATACAATGCAAACAAGGGTCTAATTTTCCCGTCTGTATGCCAATTTTTAACATTCTTGAGAGATACAGATCAAAAAAATCATCACCCTTAAAAGCGTCCGGTAAATTGTGACCTCTTTTTATTTTCTCACTGACTTCAGATAATTTTTGTTTGATAAAAAGATTTGTTAAAGAAAGTCGAGCATTCGCAAAACACTCAAAAAGATTAATCTTATTCTGATGAAGAATCGCAAAAATCTGAAAAAAAAGAAGAACCTGCATCTCTTTGAAAAGGCGCCCGATAAAAGGCATTCTAAGAATAACTTGATGACACTCTATTCTTATTTTTTGAGATAAATGACTTAAACAAAATAATACCCCTATACCCCCGCCTAACAATAAACAAAGACTACTTATAATAAGAAAAAATTTGTCAGAGACAAAAACAAGAATACGCGTTGATAGAGGAAGTTCATGACCAAAACTACTAATCAATGTTTGAATTTCAGGAACAACAAAAACTGAAAGAATACTGATCAATAAAAGAATCATTCCTAATAACAATAGAGGATAACGCAGTGACTGGATGATTTTGACTTTAAATTTTTGCTGTTCTTTCAAAAATATTGCTAATTGATCAAAAGCCTCAACTAATTCTCCACTTATTTCAGCAGCCCTGATGATTCCTACAAAAACGTGGTTAAAAACTTGCGGGAAATAACTCATCGCTTCAGAAAGAGAGGCGCCATTCTCAACGAGATAATAAATATTTTCAAAAACATCCTTAAGGTGAATAGAGGGTGAGGATTGCTTGATTGAATCAAGAATATCCAAAAGAGGAATACCAGCTTGACTCATTTCTTTGAAATGAATGCAAATCTCTTCAAGATGACTTTCATTACGTGAATAAAAAAAACGCCTATAATGCGATTGTTCACGATAACGTAATAAATATTCTCCACGCTCTGCAAGACGATGTCGCACCTCTTCTAAAGAGGAGGCCATTATAATTCCGCGCTTTTTTTGACCTTGGGCCGTGACAGAATAATACCTGAAATGAAGCATGTTAAATTTTTCTCAGTCCAACAACTCTTTCAATTTCAGCCATGTTCACTATTCCTTCTTGAAAAATCGAAAGAGCCGCATGGCTCATCGATTGAAATCCTTGACTTTGAACATAAGTCCGAAGTTCAGTCAGTTTAGCATCACTTAAAAGATCATCCATTTGCTCATCAAATACGAGCCATTCAGCAACAGCAATACGTCCTTTATAACCCGTGAATTCACACTCATCACACCCTTCTGCTTCCCAGAAAATATGAGCGCTCTGTTTATACTCTTGAAACAGAAGTTTTTCCTCTTGAGTCAAGTTTCTTTCAATTTTACAAAAGGAACAAAGCTTTCTTAAAAGTCTTTGAGCAATCACGCCTCGAAGATGGCCTGCTAACATTTGGGGAGAAATACCCAAATCCTTAAATCGAGAAATGATATCAAAAGCATTATTTGTGTGAAGAGTCGTCAAGACAAGATGACCCGTCATAGCGGCTCTCAACGCCATTTTAGCCGTTTCTTCATCTCGCACTTCTCCAATAAAAATAATGTCGGGGTCTTGACGCAAAATTGAACGGATGCCTTCGACAAATGATACACCACCCGGTTCACGCACTTCAGTTTGCCGAATCAAAGGAAGCTCATATTCTACAGGCTCTTCCAGCGTCATAATATTAACATCTGTTGACGCAATATAGCGTAGCATCGAGTAAAGAGTTGTTGTTTTTCCAGAACCTGTGGGACCCGTCACGACCACAAGCCCCTGAGGGGACTTGATTAATTGCTTAATAGAATGAACTGTTGCTTCTTTAAATCCTAATTCTTCTAAAGGTAATAAAGAATGACGTTTATCCAAAATACGAACAACAAAATTTTCCCCATGAACAGTTGGATGAGAGGCCGCTCTAAAATCAACTTCACGATTTGCCACGATAAAACTAAATCGACCATGCTGTGGAAATCGATTTTCTGTAATATCCATTTCTGACATAATTTTTAAGCGCACAAGAAGCATTGGCCAATATTGACGATGAAAAGTGCATATCTGCCGAAGAACACCATCCAAACGATATCGACATCGAATAAATGTTCCTTCTGGCTCAAAGTGGATATCTGAGGCCCTTCTTTTCACAGCATCCATTAATAAAGTGTTGATAAAGCGAATCGCTGTCCCTTCAGTGTGTTTTTTATCTTTATTTTCTTTTTCCTCAATTTCATACAGAAGACCTTCAATAGAAAGAGCATGACCATAGGCTTTATCAATTGCTTGACTTAAATCCATCGAAGTCGCCACATAAGGAATAATATTTGTAACGTGAGGAAAAAAATACCGAAGCTGATCAATGGCTATCAGATCATCAACATCCACCAACGCAGCATGCAAAGTTTTTTCTTCGCAAAATAAAGGTAAGACTTGGTAACGTTCAGCAACATTTTTAGAAAAATTAATCAGAAGATGGGCATCGATGATAAATTCTTGAAGATTAAAAATAGAGATTCCCTTTAAATCCGCAATGATCTCTCTCAGAACTTGATCACTTAAAAAACCTAAATTAACAAGTATTTCTTCTAAACGCTTACCTTGCTTTTGGTGTTCGATTTCTGCAATTTTTATTTGATCAATTGAAAGCAGACCTCTTTTTAAAAGGTGTATTCGCAGATCAAAAAATTCGTCGATCATGCCGGAAATTTTCTCTTGGGGAATGGGATTCACCTCGCGCAAAGTAATTCTTTGCATAAAATCTCCGTGTATTATGTCTTCATCTACTTCTTTTTTAAAATAGAATTATTTTCTAATACAACCAATTTTACTCTAATGGGCATGAATATGTGTTAAGGCCCATCGAAAATCTCTCTCAAGTTTTTGAAAATCAATGGTAAGTGCTTTATCGCGTGCGATCAGAACATAATCAAAGTTGGTTTGGGTATGAGTCAGATTAAGCCGCACAACTTCCTTTAAGCGACGTCGGGCCCTATTTCGCTGGACAGCACCACCAATCTTTCGACTTGCAGTAAAACCGAAACGAGCATGATGAAAGAGGAAATTTTCTTCTTGAGGAAGACATTGCAAGATAAACGCTGAGGTAACCCAGCGTTTTCCAAGGCTAGAAATTTTTTTAAATTCTTGTCTCTTTTTCAGAGAAATAAAAAAGGTCACAGTCTCTAGGCAGAGAGTCTTGCGCGCCCTTTAGCTCGTCGATTTGCTAAAACTCTACGGCCACCAATTGTTGCCATACGAGCGCGATATCCATGACGACGCTTTCTTACCAAAACGCTTGGCTGATAGGTCCGCTTCATTTGAAATCTCCTTAGGAACTAATTTATTGAAAGCAGTCTATACGGTTTTTACGCTTAATTGTCAATCCTTGTATCATGGTATTTTCTTGCATCGCGGTATTTTCTTCATGCACCTCCCTAAAATTCATGATAATTTTCTTTCACCGCAAATAAAGAGAAATATCAATGGCACCAACTCCTTTAAAACACGTGTATTTAATTGACGGATCAGGCTTTATTTTTAGAGCTTTTCATGGATTACCTGTGCTAACGCGACCTGATGGGACTCCTGTCAATGCAGTTCTGGGTTTTACAAATATGCTCATGAAGCTTTTATCTGAAACTAACGTGGACCATTTAGGGGTTATCTTTGATACGGCTAGACGAAATTTTCGCCATGATATTTATCCCGACTATAAAGCCAATCGTCCTCCACCGCCACCCGAGCTTATTCCTCAATTTCCACTCATCCGCGAAGCTTGCCAGGCTTTTAATGTCCCCTCAATTGAGTTAATAGGGTATGAAGCTGATGACCTGATCGCGAGTTATACTCAAGCTGTTCTTCAACAAGGAGCAGATGTAACAATTGTCTCTTCAGATAAAGATCTGATGCAACTTATCGGTCCAAACGTTCGTATGTTTGATCCTATGAAAAATAAGTCTATTGGAGAAGCTGAAGTCGAAATTAAGTTTGGCGTCAAACCTGAGAATGTTGTTGATGTGCAAGCCCTAGCCGGAGATAGTTCGGATAATATCCCAGGTGTCCCAGGAATAGGACTTAAAACAGCAATGCAACTTATTCAAGAGTTCGGATCTCTTCACGATTTATTGAACCGTCTTCATGAAATCCCTCAAACAAAACGTCGTGAAACGCTTCAGCAAAATACAAAAGAAGCCCTTTTGTCATATCAGCTTGTGACTCTTTCCAAAGAAGTTCCCCTCCCAATGCCCCTTGAAAACTTAGAATTAAGGGTACCAGAACCTGTAAAATTAAGAAGCTTTCTTGAAACACAGAATTTCCGCTCCCTTCTTTCCCGTCTTGAGCGTGAAGGAACGATCGCTTCTAAACCAGCGACTTCTGATTCTCCTCAAAAACCCACTCCTATGAAGGCCAACTATCAATTAATCACACATCTCGAAGAGCTGCAAAAGTGGATTCACGAAGCTAAATTTCAAGGTGTCATTGCGCTTGATACAGAGACAACCTCCTTGAAAGCTCTCCAAGCCGAACTTGTTGGCGTTTCTTTAGCTCTTGCACCAGGAAAAGCTTGTTATATCCCTTTGAGACACAAAACAAAAACGCCCGAAGATTTATTTTCAGGGCCCTCAACAAATCCTCAACAAATCCCTTATGAAAAGGCTCTTAAAGAATTAAAAGAACTCTTAGAAGATCCTTCTATTCTTAAAATTGGGCACAATATAAAATACGATGCTCTTATTCTCTCGCAAGAAAATATCAACGTGGCTCCTTATGATGATACGATGGTACTTTCTTATATTTTAGATGGGACCCATCATGGGCATGGTCTTGATGAATTATCTCAAGTTCATTTTGATCATCAAACAATAAAATATAAAGAGGTGGTGGGCACAGGCAAAGAAGAAGTTACTTTTGACTTTGTCCCATTAGATAAGGCATGCACTTATGCCGCAGAAGATGCGGACATGACCTTTCGACTTTATCAATTGTTAAAACCTAGACTTCCAAAAGAACAAGCGACAAGTATTTATGAAACCATTGATCGGCCTTTAATCCCTATCTTAACTGAAATGGAAATGATCGGGATCACGGTCAATCTTCAAAAATTAAAAGAACTGAGCCAGAATTTTCAAGAACGTCTTCATTTCCTCGAACAAGAAATTCATCAAGAAGTAGGGCACCCTTTTAATCTTGCCTCTCCCAAACAACTCGGCGAAGTTCTTTTTGAAGAGCTGAAATTAGGCACGGGTAAAAAAGGAAAGAGTGGTTCTTATGGAACAGGGGCTGAGGTCCTCGAAGATTTAGCTAATCAAGGCCATAACTTACCTCAAAAAATTCTTGATTGGCGACAACTTGCAAAACTTAAAAGTACCTACACAGATGCGTTAGTTGAAGAAATTAATCCACATACTGGACGTGTTCATACCACATTTGGAATGACGATGACTTCGACAGGTCGCCTTTCTTCAAGCAATCCTAACCTTCAAAACATTCCTATACGGTCGGAAGAAGGACGTAAGATTCGAGAAGCCTTTGTCGCAAAACCGGGGCACATGCTCATCTCTTTGGACTATTCTCAAATTGAATTAAGACTTCTCGCTCAAATGGCAAATATGGAATCTTTAAAAACGGCTTTTCGAAACGGTTACGATATCCACGCCTTAACGGCGTCGGAAGTATTTGGCTTGCCCTTGGAAAATGTTGATGCAGAACATCGTCGTCGGGCAAAAGCCATCAATTTTGGAATCATTTATGGTATCAGTGCCTTTGGTTTGGGGCGGCAATTAAAAATCTCCCCCAAAGAAGCTGCTCATTATATTGAAATTTATAATGCTCGCTATCCTGGGATTTTGGCTTTCATGGAAGATCAAAAAGAAAAAGCTCGAGCTCAAGGATATGTTGAAACCTTATTTGGACGAAAATGTTTTATCATGGGTATTCACGAAAAAAATCCTACCTTAAAAGGCTTTGCCGAACGCCAAGCTATTAATGCACCTCTTCAAGGCACAGCAGCCGATATTATAAAACAAGCCATGATTCACCTTCCGATCAATCTCGCTAAAGCCCAATTGAAAGGAAAGATGCTTCTTCAAGTTCATGATGAATTGATTCTTGAGATTCCAGAAACGGAAGTTGAAGCCACTCTTCAAATCGGAAAACAAACGATGGAGAAAGTCGTCTATCTAGATATTCCTTTAACTGTTGATACGGGTGTCGGTCGAAGCTGGGCAGAAGCAAGTTAAAACCGAAAGAAGAGGTTATTTAGTTTAATATCGATAAGCGCCACTAATTCAAATTGGCGCCTTCTTTTTTACCTAATTTCTTTTAAGGATGATCATCGATTTCGCCACTGGGATCTTCATGGATTAAGACTTCTGTATAAGGAAAAGCTTGTTGAATTTTCAAGATGACCTCTAGAGAAATTTTATGAGCTGTTTTTAAGGTTAAATCGCCATCCATTTCAAGATGAATTTGAATAAATTTCTGTGTCCCAGAAGAGCGAGTTCTTAAATCATGATACCCTAAAACTTGGGGATGATTTAAAACAAGTTGAATGATCTTTTGTCGATCTTCTTGAGAGAATTCGCGATCAATGAGAATATCAAAAGATTGAGCAACAACTTTCCAGGCTGTGTATAAAATATAAGCCGCAATGCCTGTCCCAATGAGAGGATCCAAAAAAGACATCCCGTTAAAGCGGCTTCCTAAAAGCGCAATAATAACGCTTATATTAATAAATAAGTCACTTTGGTAATGAATTGAATCCGCCTGAATGGCGATAGAATGGGTGCGCTTAAAAACATGCTTTTGATACAAAACAAGGGCAAGCGTCAGAACAATCGAAAATCCCATCACTCCCAACCCGATGCCCGCCTCTTCAACAGACTCAGGATGTAAGAAACGATTCCCCGCTTCGTAAAACAACCAACTTGCAGACCCAAAAATAAAAATGGATTGAGCTAACGCCCCAATTGCCTCAATTTTACCGTGTCCAAAACGGTGTTCTGCATCAGGAGGACGATGGGCTTCACGGATTGCAAACATATTTAAAAGCGAGGCTAATCCATCAAGCACTGAATCAATCAACGAAGCTTGCAGGCTCAAAGCCCCTGTCACTTGCCAGGCGAAAAATTTTGCAAGAATCAAGATGCAAGCAACAACGACCGACGCATAACTTGCATATTTCACTGATTTTAAATCACGTTGAGGCACCTTCTTAACCTTTCGCTTTTTTGTTCCATTAAGAGTAAAAGATTTTGGAAAGAGTGTACAATACGACTTTTCAATAAAAAAGGAGCAAAATTTAATTTGCTCCTTATAACTAACTTTTTAAGAAAGTTTATCTTTATTAAATTGTGGGATTTAAGTACGATCTAAACTAATTTTTTTCCAACCAAGCCCTGCATACATAGATTCAAGAAGTGCTGTATCAATCCCTAATGACAAATAAATTTCATTCTTCAAAGAATTGCTGATCGTCGTATAGAATTCGTTTTCTAAACGTATATCTTCAGGATTAAATAACATTTTTAGACATATTTCATCTGACATTTTTTGACTCTTCATATACTCAACAAACCATGTACGTCCAGCGATTTTAGCCACCTCATTATAATCTAAAGGATATATCTCTGGCTGTTGCAACGCTTTGTGAACATAGAAAAATTTCATAAGCGTTTGATTAATGCGGTGTGCCCCAGAAGTTTGCTTTATAAAAGTTGCATCAAATTCATACAATACATGAAGACAGAGGGGATTCTGCTCAACATCACCATGAGAAAAAATTGGACGAAAAACATCATAACTACCCACCACATTTATTTCATTAATAGAACTAAATGCATATGCACCCGGAAGTGTATAAATTCCTTTAAATGTTTTCAAAATCCCCATTTCTTTCATTCCAGGAAGCATTTCTATCTCGTATTTTTCATCTTCCTCATAACTCGCTTCCTTAAAACAGAGACGTTCTTCCAGAGGATTTGTATAATTAGTCAAAATTTGTGATTTATTAGGTGTTAACTTTTTTTTATTTTCCTCATCTACTCGATAAACTTTAAAGCCTTCGGTGGCTTCTCCTTTAGTATAAAGTTGCGTCCATTGATCTTTCGAAAAATTCTGCGGAAAAAAAGATTTTTTCTCGTCTGATTGATCATCTGAGGCAAAACTTGGCAAAATATTTAAAGAGATAACGGTCATAAGAAGGAGGGATTTTTTAAGCATAATAACGGTCCTTGAGTTTGGTTATGTTTCATATATAGGACGAAAATTTTTGACTTCAAGGGCAATTGTTACATCTTTGCTATGCAAAAATTGCAATTCATACTTTTTCAGGGGAGAGACTTGCCAAAAAGCATTGTTTTCAGTAGGGTTAGGAAGAATATCAGAAAGTACCCACATGCGTTGCTCCGCTTATTGCACAGCAAAAACATATGATCTTGCCCAAATAAATGACTTTTTGCGCTCCCGATGCCCTACCACTCTGTATCAAGATGTCATTCATTTTCGCTTTAAAAAAGGTGAAGTCTTTTGTTTTGATCATGGTTGCGTTATTTTTTGGAATCTTTCAGAAGAAGAAGAACAAGAATCTTTAAAATATATTCTGAAATATGAAATAGAGCCTCTCAAAACGCCGGAATTTGATGAATTTTCATTTCACTATGGACCTCACACCCGGATGTCTCAAGATGAGATTACGCTGGAAGATGCCCAAGATCCTCTTCTAAAACTCGCAATTTCTTATGGACTTGCTCAATCCGTAAAATTACTTGTTTACGAGCGCCGAATTGAATCCGCGATCGAAGATGCTAGCGTTATTACCCAAGCCCTTGCAACAAAAGGAAAAGTCCCTCTCTCTCGTCGTCAGATTGGTCGAAAAATAGGCGCGCTTTTCTTTGAAAGAAGCTCTATCAATCTTCAAAGTGATTTCCTCGACACCCCCGATTTTTTCTGGGAGAACTCTGAATATGAGTCTTTTTATCGTCAAGCTGCCAAAGATCTTGATATCAAATCACGAACCCAAAGTTTAAATCGCAAACTTGAGATGATTCATGAACTTTTTCAAATTTTAGGGGATACGTTAAACCATCGTCATTCCACAAGACTTGAGTGGATTATTATCATCTTAATTTTGCTTGAAGTTTTACTTGCAATTTCAACAAGTTACGAACATTTACTGTCCTGTTTTACTTAAGAACTCTTAGAAGGCTCAGGGCTTCTTTCATCACGGGATTTTTGAGGCGATAGAATTTCAAATTCACCTTGGTCACCTGTAAAAAGGCCAGGCCCCTTTTTCATCTCACTTTGTTCAGGGTATGTGCCGGCTTTAAAACCGTGACACCCACTTAAACAAACGCTGCCTAGGCCTAAGATCCCAAAGAAGAATTTCATTAAAGTTTAACTCGCACACCGGCAACAAAAGAAAAAATCCTACTGAACCAGTCACCTTGACGTTTCAGTTGATGCGTCCGCGCTGCGGCATACACTTCGGTTGCGGCAGAATCAAGAGATTGAACAGCAACAAGGCCATAACTATTAAAACGCTCTGTATTGATGATGTTAAAATCTGTCAGCGTGAAACTGGGATCATCCGCTATCGATTTACTCCAGGCATAATCTATGGCAAACGCCGTTTTTCCAACGTCAAAATAGTTAAATTGATAGCCAACCTTCCCATACCAATATTTACCTGGATTACGCCCCTTGTCTTTGAATTTACGATGACCTGAAGCGCCCATTAAACTGAGCCCATTTGAGAAAAGAATAGAAGCCGACCCATTATATTGCTCCCATCCTTTACGCGTGGCCCCTGTGAAAGGATTCTTCGCAACGGCGACAGCGGCCCCAAATTTTGTTTTCTCATACTCGCCTGCGTATTTTAAAGAAGCATCCACAATATCGCGTGTAGCGTGGCTCGCGCCAAACACAAAACCATTAAAATTGGGCGTATCATAACGGACGCGATCTTGGCGGAAAGTCTGCCCATAGTTATCATAAACAGCACCAATCGTGCGAGCATCTTTCTGCTGTGTCCGTTTATTAAAGAACTTAATGCCTCCTGCCTGATCTTGGATCTCTGATCCACTGGTAATCACATCTGTCCCAGAATAATCTACTTCTGAGGTGCTATCACTCGCCATAGGCCCTTGCCCTAACCATAACTTTCCATATCTTTTATGATCGAAAATAGCCTCAATGCGGCGCTCTCTCAAAAATACCGATGAACTTGGGTCCGACGCCGTTCCAATATCCCGTGTTGAACTCGCATCTGAGCGAATTTCAACTTCAAGGACGCCAGAAACTGTGGTCTCATCATTGAGAGCACCTTTCCCCGTAAAATTGAGGCGTGTTGAAGAAAAGGAGTTATCCTTATGAGACACTTGAGAGTTTTTGCCGTTACTATCAAAACTCACCAAACGATTGATTTGGCCTGAAAGAGTAAGTTGGACTTTATTATTGCCTGAGATCACCTGTAAAGGCGCTGTTGGTTTGGGTAAATCGCTGACATTCGTAATTTTTTCTTGCGGTGCGGAAAGACCTGCTTGAGTTACTTTCTGATTTTTCTCAAGGGTTTCAATTCTCTGCATCAAGACTTTCAATTGCTCTTTAAGAACTGTGATTTCTTGTTGAGAAGAACTCGCCTGCATTCCTTGAGAAAAAATCAAAAATCCGCTTAACACCCCTAAAATAAATCTAAATTGTCGCAAAATATAAGCCTCACCTATTTAATTAAAATTTTAATTAAATTATTTTTAACTTAGATCATGGCAGGTCGCAAGCTATTATAATCCCCACAAGGAAAGACAATGCTTTAATCCTTCAAGGAACTTTTTAATTTTCGCCATAAATTTATCATTTTCAGGCGTATGATCCCCTTTTTTCATCGTTTCATCGAGTTCCTTTAGCAACTCTTTTTGTCGTTTATTAAGATGAACAGGAGTTTCTATATTCACTTGAATAATCATATCGCCTCGGCCAGACCGCCTTAAAATAGACATTCCCTTGCCTTTTAATCGGAATTGGCGTCCACTTTGAGTGCCTTCTGGGATTGTAACACGAACGTGATTACCATCAATCGTTGGCATTTCAAGCGTTCCGCCAAGGGCCGCGGTTCCAAACGAAATTGGAGTTTTGCAATACAAATCAGAGCCTTCTCGTTCAAATAAACGATGGTCTTCAATCGCGACAAAAACGTACAGATCCCCAGCGGGGCCACCGCGCAGACCAGCTTCGCCTTCTCCGGCAAGACGAATACGAGATCCATCCTCAATACCCGCAGGAATCGCGACAGAAAGAGTCCGCTCACCTGTTTTTCGGCCCGTGCCACGACATCCTTTACAAGGATCTTTAATAAGTTGGCCTGCCCCATGACATGTTGTACATGTTCGCTCAACAGAAAAAAATCCTTGCTGCATGCGAATAGACCCTCGCCCTCGACACGTCGTACACGTCTCAGGCTTAGTGCCTTTTGCGGTGCCATGTCCTTCACACGTGTCACACTTAACCGGCGTGTTAAGCTTGATGGTTGTTTGGGCTCCTTTAAAGGCATCTTCAAGCGTAATCTTCAAGTTATAACGTAAATCGGACCCGCGTTGAGCAGAAGAGGTTGCGCCTTGTTGTCGGGCGCCACCGCCCATAAATTCACTGAAAACTTCTTCAAAGATATCTGAAAAACCACCGCCCCCTTGAGAGAAATGGAAATCAAATCCAGGCCCATTACTTCCACGACCGCCACCGCCAAATCCACCAGCCGCAGGATCAAAAGCAGCATGACCATAGCGATCATAGGCCGCTCGTTTTTGATCGTCTTTCAGAATTTCATAGGCTTCATTAATTTCTTTAAATTTTTTTTCGGCTTCTTTATCGGATTGATTTCGATCCGGATGATATTTCATCGCAAGCTTGCGATAGGCTTTTTTAAGATCATCTGCAGAGGCATCTTTTGAGATGCCCAGCATTTCATAATAATCGCGCTTTTCTGTCATTGTTTTTCTTCCAGAAATGGGGAAAGAGGAGCCACAAGAGAAATCTCTTCTGGCCCTCTAAGGTTATGCGTTTTGAGACTTGTCGTCTTTTACTTCTTCATAATCTGCATCAACGACATCGCCTTCTGCTTGTTTTGTAGCTTGAGGATCGCCAGAAGCAGCAGCAGAAGCCGCACTTTCCGCTTGAGTTGCTTTATAAATAGCCTCTCCAAGTTTCATGGATGCTTCCATCAAAGTTTGTGTTTTTGCCTTGATAGCTTCCTCATCTTCCCCTGTTAAGGATTCTTTGAGGTCTTTAATCGCCGTCTCAATAGCTGCTTTGTCTTCAGCAGAAATCTTATCACCATACTCTGAAATATTTTTTTCAGTGGAATGCACAAGACTTTCACCATGATTTCTAGCTTCAATCACAGCGCGACGCTTCTTATCTTCAGCTTCGTGAGATTGAGCATCTTTTACCATTTTCTCAACTTCATCATCACTCAATCCACCAGAGGCTTGAATGCGGATTTGTTGTTCTTTTCCAGTGCCTTTATCTTTTGCTGAAACATTCACCAAACCATTCGCATCGATGTCAAAAGTGACTTCGATTTGCGGCATACCGCGAGGTGCTGGAGGAAGCCCAATCAAATCAAATTGCCCTAAAAGCTTATTATCCGCAGCCATTTCACGTTCACCTTGTGAAACACGAATCGTTACAGCGGTTTGATTATCGTCCGCGGTTGAGAACACCTGGCTTTTCTTGGTTGGAATAGTTGTATTTCTCTCAATCAAACGCGTGAAAATACCGCCAAGAGTTTCAATTCCTAAAGAAAGAGGTGTGACATCGAGCAGAAGAACGTCTTTAACATCACCTCTCAAAACTCCGCCTTGAATCGCCGCACCAATCGCCACGACTTCATCCGGATTCACGCCACGATGAGGTTCACGTCCGAAAAAGTTCTTAACTGTTTCAATAATTTTTGGCATCCGTGTCATACCACCCACCAAAATAACTTCTTCGATCTGTCCTGCAGTTAAGCCAGCATCTTTAAGAGCCGCTTTACAAGGTTGAATTGTCCTTTCAACAAGATCTTCGACCAAAGACTCAAGCTTTGAGCGAGTCATTTTAATATTGAGGTGTTTAGGCCCTGAGGCATCTGCCGTAATAAAAGGCAAATTGATTTCTGTTTGGGTTGCGGTTGAAAGCTCAATCTTTGCTTTTTCCGCTGCCTCTTTAAGACGCTGTAAAGCGAGACGATCTTGACGCAAGTTGATGCCTTGCTCTTTTTTAAATTCATCTGCAAGGTAATCAATGATTTTTTGGTCAAAATCTTCACCGCCTAAGAAAGTATCTCCATTGGTAGATTTTACTTCAAAAACACCATCACCAATCTCTAAAATCGAGACGTCAAAAGTTCCGCCGCCTAAGTCATAAACCGCAACAATCCCTGTCCCTTTTTTCTCAAGCCCATAGGCAAGAGCAGCAGCTGTTGGTTCATTGATGATTCTTAAGACGTCAAGGCCTGCGATTTTACCCGCGTCTTTTGTGGCTTGACGTTGAGCGTCATTGAAATAAGCGGGAACGGTAATAACGGCTTGAGACACTTTTTCACCGAGAAAATTCTCAGCTGTTTCTTTCATTTTTTGCAAAATGAAGGCGCTTACTTGACTGGGGCTGTAATCTTTGCCGTGAGCTTCGACCCAAGCATCGCCCGTCTCTGAATTAATAATTTTATAAGGAACAAGTCCTTTATCTTTTTGCGTCGTTGGATCATCATAGCGACGCCCAATCAAACGCTTAATTGAAAACAGTGTGTTTTCTGGATTTGTAACGCCTTGGCGTTTTGCGGCTTGCCCAACAAGACGTTCACCGTCTTTTGTGAAAGCAACCATAGAGGGTGTTGTTCTTGCCCCTTCTATATTTTCAATTACTTTTGCGCTACTGCCATCCATCACGGCAACGCAAGAATTTGTTGTACCTAAGTCAATACCTATTACTTTACTCATTATAACCTCTTTTGTTAGCAAACCCTTATGATCTCAATCGAGCATCCTAAGGACTCCCATATAAGAGCACCATGCCCTTACATTTCTTTTATAAATTATTTACACCCCTTTTCGCAAGCATATCTTAAGCAGCCTCTTTAGTTTTAGGCTTTTAAAACTGAGTTGCAGACAAAGCAGCAGCTTCATTTTTAGCAACTCAGCGAGCGCTTGCAAAATATTTACAAGACTAAATTATACACATAGCTATACCATCAGAAGATAACCTCCCTTAATTTTATTGTTATTCCTTAAAACGATTAGATTTTGAGCGCTCATTTGAGTCTTCAGTGGCCATCTTCTGACTCTATTATAGTATATCAAAAAAGGGGGGATTTTGGAAGAAAAAAGTAACAATTATTTAAAGTTTTTATTTTTATTATTCAAATACTTAAAAAGTATTTTTCCCGCGATAAAATGAAGCTCTTTTTTGCAGGGAAACGACCCAAGTGAAGACCTGGATTTTAAGACGTTGCTTTTATGCTTGATTTGCCTAATTGGTCATACTATATCTAATATAAGATCAAAGACCCCACTTAAGCTGTAGAAAAATCTCATTATATTTAAAAAACCATGAAAATTTATAAGAAATTACTGTTAAGTTTTATTTTATTATCTTTTTTCTCAATAAATGGATGGACAACATACTCAAAGCTTGAAGAACTTCCTCCTGAAGTTCTTAGGCGTGTTTGCTCTTATTTAAAGGAACAAGAAAATGGGGTTGTTAGGCAGACCGCCCCCATCATGCAAATAAAGATGGAAGCAGCTTATGTAAATTACCTCAACCAAGTCATCCATAGATTTTCTCTTAATGAAGATGAGACAGACGGCTTCCCGGAGCCCGATTTAAGTACCAAATATACACATCAAATAATGCGGACTCACTATCAATACGCGTTTGTGCCAGATAAGAGCCCCATGCGCACCTCCCTTTCAAGAATATATAAGCGTATTGGCCTTTATGATTTCCTTAAAGATGAAGCCAGAGATTGGTCGAAAATCCTTTTTAAATCCCTTTTTGATCAAGAGATGCCAGAAGATAAGTTTGAGGTTGCCTTAAATCTACTAACAGCCTGCCTTCCCGTTAATCATATTTATGCGGGTAAAGAAGTTGAAGATCCCGGCCCTTTATTAAGAGAGTTCAGAGAAAAATATGGATCTTCATTGCAAGAGGAACTTGAGTTTATGAAGGAGCATTCTAAGTACTTTCTTGTGGGAGTTGATGAAGATGCGAGCGTTTTAGATAATCATTCTCATACTATTATTGTGAACCAATCACAGTCCCAAACTCTTCATAACCTACAGAAATTTCTCACAAAAGGTCATGGGCACACAATTATTTATAATGCTGATCAAGAGGTTGTTGACATTCCAACTCCCCCGGAAAACATAGGAAAACTAATATTAACGAATGGTAATAATAAATCTAGATCAATTGGCGATAATTTCCTCTTCGGTTGCACAGGCCTGACATCTTTCAGCACCTGCGGGTTAACCAACCTAAGATCAATTGGCGATAATTTCCTTGCCTTTTGCTATAGCTTGACCTCATTCAACTCTCATGGATTAACCAAATTAAAATCAATTGGAAATAATTTCCTCTCCTATTGCAAGAGCCTGGTATCACTCGGCACTCGAGGTTTAAACAACCTAAGATCAATTGGGGATAAATTCCTTTACCAAAGTAGTAGCGTGACCCCATTCGACACTCGAGACTTAAACAACCTAAGATCAATTGGAAATACATTCTGCTACGATTGTACTAGCGTGACCTCATTCGACACTCATGGATTAACCAATCTAAGAACAATTGGTCATCTTTTCTTCTGCTCTGATTCACCTTTCCTATCATTCGACACACGCGGATTAATCAATTTAAGATCAATTGGAAACGATTTTCTTTTTAATCGCACAGGCCTGATATCTTTCAGCACGTGCGGATTAACCAACCTAATATCAATTGGTTCTAATTTTCTTTCCGGTTGCACAGACCTAACATCTTTCAGCACCAACGGATTAACCAACCTAATATCAATTGGGAATAATTTTCTTTCTCGTTGCACAGGCCTAACATCTTTCAGCACCAGCGGGTTAACCAACCTAATATTAATCGGGGATAATTTTCTTTCTCGTTGCACGGGTCTGAAATTACAAGGTGAAGAATTAAAGCGTGAAATTTTAGAAAGGAATAAAAAAATTCTTTTGTTGAGTTACTTCAGGCCTATATATTGAGGAAATATTTCCCTTTAAAAAGTGTGATTTAAAATCCCTAAATTCTGAAAAAAACAAAACAACAAAGAAAATATTTGACTTTTTAATAAAAAAAGACCTTTAAAATGGTAAGTATTCCTAACTTTTTACAAGAAACAATTTAACACGTATGAACTTTTCAGATCTCGGCTTAGGTCAAAAAACCCTTCAAGGGGTTCAAGATGCAGGATATACAACTCCTACCCCTATCCAACAAAGTGTTATTCCATCTGTGTTAGCTCACCGAGATCTTTTTGGATGCGCTCAAACTGGCACAGGAAAAACAGCTTCTTATACGCTGCCTTTACTTGATCTTTTGGAAAAAGGCCGAGCCCGAGCGCGGATGCCGCGCATTCTTGTGCTGGCCCCCACTCGTGAACTTGCCCAACAAATTGCCGAGCATTTTGACTCCTATGGAAAACATCATAAATTAAAGACTGCTCTCATCATAGGGGGTGGCTCAATGATTCAACAAGAACGCGCCCTCAACGGCAATATCGATATTCTCATTGCAACACCTGGGCGGCTTTTGGACTTTGTAGAGCGCGGAAAAGTGATGTTGATGGCTGTTGAAGTTTTGGTCATTGATGAAGCAGATCGCATGCTTGATATGGGATTCATCCCTGATATTGAAAAAATTACGAAAGCTCTCCCCCCGCATCGACAAACCCTAATGTTTTCAGCAACTGTTGCCCCAGAAGTCCGCAAACTTGCTGATTCATTCTTACGAAATCCTGAAGAAATTACGATGGCGGCGCCAGCAACGACCTCCGCCAACATACAACAATTTATTGTTAAATCAGCCCCTCTCAGAAAACGTCAAATCTTACGCGCGATTATTCAAAAAGAAGACATCAAAACAGCGATTATCTTTTGCAACCGAAAAAAAGATATTGCCACCCTTTGTAGTTCCTTTAAGCGGCATAAATTTAATGTCGCCAGTCTTCATGGGGACTTAACGCAAACTGTTCGATCAGAAACCTTAGAAGCCTTTAAAAAAGGGGACATCTCATTTTTAATTGCGAGTGATGTTGCCGCCCGCGGAATTGACGTCGAAGCCCTTTCGCATGTTTTTAATTTTGATGTGCCAATCAATGCCGAAGAATATGTGCATCGAATTGGACGCACAGGACGCGCAGGAAAGACTGGAAAAGCTTTCACCTTTATAACGCCAGCGGAACAATCTTACCTTACCGCTATTCAGAAACTGATTGATATGGAAATTCCTGTTTATACAATCGACAGTCCTGAGGATCAAAGAGGTGGAGCCATCTCTACGGAAACTCACCCAAGAGAGAGAAAAAATTACAAAAACCAAGAAAATAAGGTGCCTCCTAAAGAACAAGCACCTAAAGTTACAGCTTCTCACCCTTCTGCTCCAAAATCTCGCGAACCAATCATTGGCTTTGGAGATACACCTCCAGCCTTTATGAAAAATTATTTTCCTGATGTGCCTGCCGGATTTGTGAAAAAAATTTAAACCTTGCATCCTTCTTAATCATCTATAAAAGAAAGATGGAAATAGTTTATTCAGGGAGACCTTTTTAAAATGTCCAAAATCTCTCGTAAAAATCTTTTAATCTTAGGAAGCCTGAGCAGCCTACTTATCCTTATTTTAGGGCTCTTGTGGCTCTTCAACTGGCGTTATCATGAGAGTACTGATGATGCTTACGTTGAAGCCGATATGGTCGCTATTAGCGCAAAAGTCACCGGCTACGTTGCTAAAATTCATATTCAAGACAATCAAGAAGTTGCCGCCCAATCTTCGTTGATTGAAATTGATCCCGTCGATTTTCAGGCAAAATTTGATGAAGTTCAAGCAGGTTATCAACAAACTGAAAGTGAATTCCTTGTTTTGCAACAGAAAATTTCTGAACAAAAAGCCGTTATTCTTCAAGCTGAATCTGCGGTGATTAAAGCAAAAACCGAGATTTTGCCCACCAAACGGGCTTTTGAAAGATCCCAAATCCTCAAAGTAAAATCTTTTGCCAGCCAAGAACGATATGACCGAACTGAAGCAGATGCCCAGAAAGCAGAAGCAGCCCTTAAGGAAGCCCAAGCTAATTTAACATCAGCTCAGAAAAGTTTAGCCGTTCTTGAGGCCACTACGTCCATCATCAAAGCCCAACAAGCTCAAAGCCAAGCACAACTTGCCCAAGCCACTCAAAGCTTAAAAGAGACAAAATTGTCGGCTCCGTGGGCTGGTTTCATTGGAAATAAAGCCGTCCAAGAAGGACAACTCGTCAGACCCGGACAATTTCTAATGATGCTTGTGAGCAAAAGACCCTTTATCCGGGCCAACTTTAAAGAAACGCAAATTACGCGCATGAAACCAGGTCAAAGAGTTGAAGTCAAAGTTGATGCTTATCCAGGACAGATATTCCAGGGGCGAATTGAAAGTTTGTCACCTGCAAGTGGTGCCGTTTTTAGTTTGCTCCCCCCTGAAAATGCGACCGGCAATTTCACAAAAATTGTCCAACGTATTCCTGTAAAAATTCACCTTGAAGATATGAATATTAATACTTCTTTTCTACGCCCCGGTCTTTCAGTGATTGTAAAGGTCTTCACAAAAGAAGGTTAAAAATATGACTTCCCCTTCCTCGCAAACCGTAACTTTACGTGAATGGGCTGGTTTTATTGCTATGGCATTTGGAATGTTCATGGCCATCCTTGATATCCAAATTGTCTCAAGCTCCTTAAGCGAAATTCAAGCCGGTATTTCAGCAAGCGCAGATGAAATCAGTTGGGTTCAAACATCTTATCTAATTGCCGAAGTCATTATGATCCCACTCTCCGGCTATTTGTCTCGCATTTTCTCCACCCGCATAACCTTTTGTGTTTCGTGTATTGGTTTTACGGTGATGAGCCTTTTTTGCTCTTTTGCTTGGAATATTGAGTCCATGATCGTCTTTAGAGCCTTACAAGGATTTGTGGGAGGCGCCATGATTCCAACTGTCTTTGCAGCCAGCTTTACAATGTTCCCGCCTCGATTACGTCCCACTGTGGGGGTTATTGTTGGATTGGTTGCTACTTTAGCCCCCACTCTTGGCCCGACACTTGGAGGATATTTAACTCAACTCTTTTCATGGCAATGGCTTTTTTTAATTAATATTGTTCCCGGCATTGTGGTTACAACTCTCGTTTGGTTTCTTATCGACATTGACACTCCTCACTTTAAGCTTTTGAAAAGATTTGATATTTTTGGAGCATTGTGTATGGCTATTTTTCTTGGAAGTCTTGAGTATGTTCTCGAAGAAGGTCCTCGAGAAGGGTGGTTTGATGACACAATGATTTTAAGCTTTACCTGCTTAATGGGAATTGCCGGTTTAAGCTTTTTTTGGCGAGTACTATCCTATCAAGAACCGATTGTTGATTTAAAAGCTTTCATGGATCGAAATTTTAGTATTGGGTGTTTTTATAGCTTTACAATCGGCATTGGCCTTTATGGAACAGTTTATCTCATCCCTTTATTTCTAGCTCGAATCCGTGGCTATAATAGCCTTCAGATCGGAGAATTTATGATGGTCGCAGGCCTATTTCAGTTTGTAGCCGCCCCTATTGGCGGACAACTTCTTAAACGAATAGACATGCGATATATCCTGGCTTTTGGGATCGCGCTTTTCTTTTGGTCTATTTATCTTTCATCTGCCCTTACCAATCAAGCGAGTTTTGATGAATACTTCTGGCCACAAGCTATACGAGGAGTCGCCATTATTTTTTGTTTCTTACCCATCAATAATCTTGCTCTTGGAACACTTCCCCCAGAACGACTTAAAAATGCCAGCGGCCTTTACAATTTAATGCGCAACCTCGGTGGAGCTATTGGACTTGCACTTATTAATACGACCCTCATTAAACGCCTTGATCTTCATAAAGCCCGACTTTCAGACAATTTAAAAAGTGGGAAAATTCAGCTTGAGAATTTTTTATATAATCTTGAGAGCAAATTTGAAAATTTTAATATCCAAGATGATCATCGCGCTGCCTTAAAAAATCTTGCCGGGTTAGTCGAACGTGAAGCCGGTGTCCAAGCTTTTAATGATTGTTATACCATTATGGGGTGGCTCTTTGCAGCTTCCTTTATCTTGGTTTTTCTATTACGCAAACCTGAGAAAACGTTTCAGGATGAAGCGGGGCATTGAAAAACAGCTTAACAAAGTTGAACTAGCCAATAGATTCACTCGAGCCATCGCCGTTGGAAATCCACGAGAATTTACGCAAGGTGACAAAGAAGAGCAGGAAATAGCCGAAAGCTGCAATCGGCTCATCAAAAACGCCATCATCTGCTGGAACTACCTGTATCTGTCACAAAAACTGGAAGGAATGGACAGCCTTGAGCAGAAAGATAAGTTGCTCTCAGCGATTTCATCGCATTCTCCGATTTCTTGGGCGCATATCAACCTTCTAGGAGAATATGATTTCTCAGATGAAAAACTTAAGGATACAGCCGGAATCCAACTTCCAAAAATTTTAGTCTAATCAGCACAAAAAAGGGAAGTGATAAAAATCATGGTGATAAACGACTGAAAGAGGTTTTTCTTAATTCCTATTGTTAGATACGTACCGTTATGGGATTCGACCCTTATATATGAAAATGAGAACTCTAAATGGGGAGCCCCATTCAGGGATCAGATTAGCAGCATAACACAATACAGACTATAGCTTAATTTGCTGCTATCCTGTCTAATCTTTGGGGACCTCCTCTTGCGTACATCAAAACACATTTGATGAACAAATTGAGGCCTTTTTAAAAACCTCAATTTACTTATCAATTGCAGCTATTAAAGTAGCCTCCACGTTGATTGCATATTACAGAGCACATATAAGTACCTGTAACCATGCCTGCAGACTCAGCGTGGAATGGAAAAGCCCCCTTATCTCTTATGTCGCAATAACATTCACAACTCGAAGGTGCAGGTTTAATTTCAGGGATTCCAGCTGCAAGTGTAAGTTGAGCTACTAAAACAAGGCTAATCATTACTGTTTTTGTTGGGTTTTGTGCAGCGTAACTAATAATATCGCTGACAGCTTTGAGAGGGGTAAATAAATAGGATGCCCAAGAGGTTGAAGGTTTTTCCAACTCAATAGTTTGTGAGGATGTCAAATCAACTACATTCAATTGATCGTCTTCAGTTTGAGCAACTAATCGAGTTCCCTGTAATCCTGTAAGTTCAAATTCTATATCTGGTTGCGTAGATTGAACCTCTGAACATAACATCATAACCAAAGAACACATGGCTAAGGACAATCTTTTTAAAGTACTATATTGCATTTTAATTCCCATAATTTAAGTTTTTATCTGTGTCCAGTAGATCGGCAACTGTCAAAAGATTTAGGGTCATTAAACCTAATGATACTAAAGGTATTCATATCAAAGCTTTCACCGTGGCATTCATCTATACACATACGAGTGTCTCTAACCCTACCTACAAATTGGGGATATACTGAACGAAACGCACGGCAATAACAATCACAAGTCGCAGCAACGGCGGTAATATTGGCTACTAAAACAAGGCTAATCATTACTGTTTTTGTTGGGTTTTGTGCAGCGTAACTAATAATATCACTGACAGCGTTGAGAGGGGTAAATAAATAGGATGCCCAAGAGGTTGAAGGTTTTTCCAACTCAATAGTTTGTGAGGATGTCAAATCAACTACATTCAATTGATCGTCTTCAGTTTGAGCAACTAATCGAGTTCCCTGTAATCCTGTAAGTTCAAATTCTATATCTGGTTGCGTAGATTGAACCTCTGAACCTAGCCCCATAATTAAAGAACACATGGCTATTGATAATATTTTTAAAAACCGACTTTTCATTTTAACTCCTATTTATTTGAAGTGTATGCATGTACTTTTGGCAGCAGAACAGTTTACTTTATTTATTCCAAAAACATAAATTAAAGTTACTTTTGGGTCAAACAATTTTGACACTAGTTTTGAAACAAAATTTTCATATTCTCTACTTAAAAAACAAATTATTTTTTAACGTGTCAAAAACACATGTTTTTGGAACGATATGATCAGGAAAATACCCAATTAGCATAGCATTAAAAAAGATCGTTGGATTTTACAGAATATCTAAGCGAACCCCATATTAAGCAGTATATAGCCGTTCATCTTAAATATATTGCTGAAGGGGCTGAGATACAAGATGAAGAAGAATTTAGGGAGATCATTAGAAAAGGTCTCACCAATTTGATGAGGACAGTATCATGACACTTGCAGAAAAATGGAAACTAGAAGGTCTAGAAAAAGGTCTTCAACAAGGACTCGAAAAAGGTCGTCTTGAAGTTGCTCGTTCTATGTTATTAGAAGGTATCAATAAACAAACTGTTGTTAAAGTTACAGGCCTTAGTGAAGAAGATCTTTCTCAACTCCTTAACTAGGTTTTTTCTACATTATTTTACTTTTGAGAGCTCTTGCCACTTTGTATTTGTATTTGAGGTCTCGAAATGTTCGTATTGGTGAAAAGTCGCCAAAATTTTTAGCGGTCTAATTCAAAACGAACACTTTTGAGGGTTCTTCCACAGGATACCAAGAAATTTGATTTTGAGCCTAGTCCTCTAGATAGCAAGCATTTATTTCTATTATTGAAAGTTATAACTTCTGCAACAATTAATTCCTATCAAAAATTAGAGAAGGTTTCTCCTAATTCTTATTGGTAGATACGTACCTTTATGGGATTTAACCCCTTATTCCCAAAAAAGAGCCCTCTGATGATCCAGAGGGCTTACACGGGGAAAGTTACTTAGTTAAAGCTGTTTGAGCCTTACATTTTAGATATGGAGACTCAAAAATATATTTCAAGGGGAACCAGATAATATTTTTTGAAATTGTTTATTGCCTGGCGATTTGCCTTAATGCAGCCTCAACAGTATTTTCAAGTAATGAAGCAACTGTCATGGGACCAATCCCCCCGGGGACAGGCGTAATGGCACTTGCGACATGAGAAACATTTTCGAAATCAACATCGCCTACTATTTCCATTTGGCCCTTTTGGCCTTGAATATGATTAATTCCCACATCTAAAACAATTGCGCCAGGCTTAACCCATTCTTGTTGAATAAATTGAGGTTGACCAACAGCCGCGACGAGGATATCGGCTGTTTTTGTAATATCAGAAATATTGCGACTCTTTGAATGAAGAACTGTCACGCTACAGTCTTCTTTCAACAAGAGCATTGCTAGAGGCCGTCCAACCAGAATAGATCGTCCCACAATAACGGCGTGGCTACCTGTAATATCCTTCTTATGACTTTTAAGGAGAGTTAAGATCCCTTTGGGTGTACAAGGAATAACTGTTGGCTGCCCAAGACTAAGCATCCCTAAATTTTGCGGATGCAAACCATCAACATCTTTAACAGGATCAATTGCTTCAATCAGTTCAAAAGCATCCAAATGTTGAGGAAGAGGAAGCTGCAAAAGGATTCCATGGATAGTCTCGCTCGCATTTAATTGATAAATAAGCTCAAGGATGGGTTCCATTGGGGTTAGAGGCGGAAAATAATATTCCTTGGAATAAATCCCAACCTCTTGGCATTGCCGGCATTTTGAGGCAACATAACTTTTGCTCGCCAGATTGTCCCCTACCCGAATAACGGCCAATCCAGGCGTAAGATTTTTTGTCTTTTGTATTTCTGTAATTTGAACTTTAAGGTTGTTCTTAAGCTGTAGCGCCAAAGAACGACTGTCCAGCAAAACCGGTGTCATGGGCATGTAAAAATCTGCTTAAGCTACTCCTATAAATTTCAAGATAAGTCTTGAGACAACATTTTGGATAAAGACAAGAATAAAAATAGCAACCATCGGACTGAAATCAAAACCCCCTAGGCCCGGAATAAGGCGCCGAATTGGAGTCAACATAGGTTCAGTCAATCGATAAAGGGCTTCACCTATTACAACAACAGCACGATTATATGTGTTAATAATTTGAAATGAAATGAGCCAACTTAAGATAACGCTCGCAATAAATACCCAAATATAAAGCTGAAGAATAGTCCGCAAAAGCTCAAGCATTGGAATAATCAAAACATCCATGGAAAACCTCTATTTATTTTACTTAAAAATAACGTCGCTATCTCATAATAACAAGAAGAATCTCATTTTGAACCTCTCTTTGTATAAGAAAGTTAGGGGGAAATTTCTATCTCAGACTCAATGAATCTTTTTAAGGCTATGACACGACGTTTTGTTTCTTCTTCTTTTTGACGTCGTTCTTCAGCTGCTTGCTCTTTTTTAGTTTCAATCTCTTTTTTACGTTGCCACAAATTTGGTAAAGTTAAAAGAATGTCAAATGCACTTATTGTTTCTTCTGTTTCAATTTTCTTTTGTCGATCGTGAGGACTCGACATCACAATTTTATGTTTTCTCGGCTCATTTCTGAAGATACCTAACTGGTTAACAAGAAGATGAGAAAATAAAGTGGCGCAATGTGTACTCTTTTTAAGAATATCTTGACTATTATTCGCTAAAGACGGAGAAAAAGCTAAATAACGCTCTACAATCACTTCTTTAAATATTTTAAGTGTGTGTTCAGTAAAAATAATTGTCTTCTCTTTGTTTTTAGTAGTTTCATATTTGTGTTTCTGTAACTTTAAAGAGGTCAATGTATCCTCTATCAATAAATCCAATTGTTTTGGAGTCATATTAATTAAATTAGTTACTTTGTCCTCTTCACTCCCTCCTTTTAAAATGTCAAACGCAGTGTTCAAAAAAAGATCTCCTAAATAAGGAAGAATCTTAGAAGGCTTAATTTCTACATCTTCTTCATATTCTGGAACATTAACAAGAGGATGTGTATTTCCAAATTTTTTGCTAATCACCTCATTTAAAAATTCGAGCAAAGTAACTTTGGTCGATTCAATATCCAAGATAAACTGACTATTTCCTTGATCGGATATTTTTAACTTAAAATCTGGATTTTGTTCAATTTCATTTAACACACGAACAAATGTTTCAAAGACCAATTCAAATTTTTCTTCATTCGTAAACTTAAAATGAGATTCTGATAATTTTTCTTTGAGGAAAACTACTAAAGTTTGAAAATTTCTACGAGCAACCGGGCTTTCAACTTTAAAGTTCTTTAGTGTTTCTTGAAAATTTTCTTCCAAAAATTCGGTTATTATTTCAGCAAATTTAGCCTGGAATTTTCTTGATGCATCCTGAGTTTGTATACCAAAAGTTAAGATCGAATTTATATTCTCTACAGTTAAAGACTCTAAAAAATATTTCTGAAGTTTTTCAGTGATCTCTTTCATTAATCTTTGAACTAAATCACCAGAAACAATTATTCCCAATTGAGTTGCAAAGCTTTCATGAAGTTGTTTCTCATCAGCAACCTTCAAAACATCATAAAAAACTGCAATGAATTTTTTATGGAATTTCTTCACAATCTCGGGAATTTCTATATGTTTATTTTTCAGCCTAAAGCGAAGAAGAAATTCCACGATTAAACTTGTTTCCTTAACAACGAGCCCAGAATCTTTCAAAGATTTTTGGATATCTTTCTGAATGCCTATCACATTTAAGTTAGAACTTTCTTTTTGAACCAGAGGAGGTGGGGGCGGCGGCGGAGGGGGCCCACTACTACTTTGCGCGGAGATAGACACAGGAGGTTGCGGCTGCCTTATGGCTGGAGGCTTTATTTCTTTTTTTAATAATTCTTCCAAAGACTTATTAAGATCTTTAAGTTCTCCGTCAAAAAAAAGTAAATTAAATTCTTCAAGTAAAAGTTTTTTCTTAAGTTGCTTTTTCTCTTTTATCTCTTGTTCAAGTTTTTCTCTTTTTATGAGTCGTTCTTTTAATCCGACCCAATAAGGAAGCGAGAAGAAAAAAACAAATTCTGGAACTTTTAATGGAGATGTTTCTACACGTCCCTTTCCATCAATACGACGTATTTGAATTTTATATTTTCTTCCCTCCATCACTTCTTTTACTAATTGATGTATTTCAAAAGTTTTCTTGGCTTTTTGAAGAGATTTTTTTAAGCTGGGCTCGGTTCTCTCAATCGCGGCAATAAATCCAAAACCGACATCCAAATAATCCTCGATAAGACATTTTACATCTCGATAAAAAGCAGGAGCTAGCTTAAGCGGGGTTCCCTTCAAATCTTGAGAGCCAAGCTCCTCCATAATGGTTTCTATTATGTTGCTATATGTTTTTTTACTGATCTTTTCTTCTTGGCTCTTCAAGGAAATCTTGTCCGCTTCAGAACAATTTTCCATCTTAGTTCTAATTTCTTCAAGTTCCTTATCTTGAGAAGCTATCTTGATTAAGAAATCAATTTTTTCCTTGTAAGACTCACCAGATAAAAGATCAAATAATCTAATAATTAACCAAGAGTCTAACTTTTTGACTATTTCTTTGATAGAAATATTTTCTTTTTCAAAGGAGTTTTCTTGTGAAGGCACATTAACTGGCTCAGACTTTGAACTTAAATCTCTCGCTCGCTCTGAACCATAGAGTTGCCCAACAGCAAGAAGAACATAAGGCTTGAGCCTTGTTTTTAGTTCATCTGAATCTATATCTTCATTTCCACGCGCATTTGTTAAAAGGGGAAACTGAAATGAAGGAACTAAAACGATTAATTTAAACACTTGGGTCAGAATTTTCTTCTTCTCTTCGGTAGAAAATTGGCCCTTTCCTCCCCAAAGTGATGCATCTTTTACATAAGAATTAATAATGATTCTCGCAGTTTGTTTTATTTGAGAATTCAGTTCAGCATGTACTTCGTGATTAAAGAGGTCATCAATAACGTTAGTTATAAAAGGATTAAGATCACTAAAAGAGGGAAGAGATTTTTCTAAGACTCCCAGCCCCTCTTTCTCAATATAATTCATTAATAACTTAGAACGCCACACTTCAAAAACATCCCGGGCAAGCCGCTCAAAGCCTGAGCTAAAATCAACAACTCCTAAAACATCATCTGTTATGATATCATGAGAAGGTTGAATTAATTCCCATATAAGTTTTTCCATTTCTTGAGGAGAGATTTTATAGGTTTTTGTAATGAGATTATCGATACGTTGAGAGAGCTTTTCAATTAACTCCGGAATCTGCGTTATCTCTAATTTTAAATCTTTAATAATTCTTTGAAGAGCGATAGTGATTGATGATTCTTTAGAAAACTTTATTTTATTCTCTTGAAGGGCTTTTTCGATCGCTTCTACATGATTTCGTAGGAGCTTATCATTCTTTAACGGTAAAACTTCACGCAGTTGATTCACTACTTTTTCTTGATCAGGGACCATTAAATCTGAAAGAGGAAGTTCTGTCCTAGTCTCCGAAAAATTTAACTCTACGGCTTTTTCTTTTTTCTGCTCAATCATTTTCTCAGCGGGATGTAGGATTAGCGTTTTAGCTTCATAATCTATTTCAACATCTGGTTCTACTGGTCTATCTTCAACTTCTTCTCTTTCTTGAAAAAGATCTGGGATTAGCGCTTCAGCTTCATGAACTCTTCCAACAACTGGTTCTACTGGTATATTTTCAACTTCTTCTCTTAGCTCAACAATTTCCTCGGCAGGTAGGATTAGCGCTTCAGCTTCATGATCTCTTCCAACAACTGGCTCTACTGGTATATTTTCAACTTCTTCTCTTAGCTCAACAATTTCCTCGGCAGGTAGGATTAGCGCTTCAGCTTCATGATCTCTTCCAACAATTGGTTCTACTAGCCTCTCTTCAACTTCTTCTCTTCGCTCAACCACTTCCTCAGCGGGATGTGGGATTAGCGCTTCAGCTTCATGATCTCCTCCAACAACTGGTTCTACTAGTATATTTTCAACTTTTTCTCTTCGCTCAACCACTTCCTCAGCGGGATGTGGGATTCGTGGCGCAGCTTTAGTATTTAAATGTTTCTCTATATTGTCTCTTTTTCTTTCAACGAATTTATCCATTTCTTGCGGTTCTTCGAATAACTTTTCTTCATCGAAA
>Ga0209915_1000241_pt1 | contig 160922 bp, 157 predicted proteins | sample ThiBiot_750_plan_FD_183952 | JGI IMG/M metagenome (GOLD analysis project Ga0209915, IMG submission 183952) | Wastewater bioreactor microbial communities from Cape Town, South Africa - Thiocy_cont_750_plan (SPAdes) | ecosystem: Engineered > Bioreactor > Thiocyanate-remediating >... | reverse complement strand
TGACAACTCCCAGTTCTTTTTCAGACTCAATATTATATAAATTCGCTTTATCAAAAACATGTGAAAATCTCGAAATCAGAGCAATAGAAAAGATGACTAAATAGTTTTGTTGATTTATATATGTGAGATACTTACACACCAAAGAACACCAACAAGAATTATTAAGAGTGTTACTCCGGCAGTAATACTCAAGCCAATGAGCCAAATCCAATTTTGAGACGAACGTTCAACAACAGGGGGTATTTGTGTTTCAAGCTAAAATCACAGAATCAAATAAGTTTATCAGTTAAATAGTAAATAATGAACTACAAGAACAAGAACAACAGCAAGATGTTTTCTTCTATTCCTATTTCTATTTACATTCGTCTAATCATTGACTCTCATGCAGATCTGTCTCGTTTATTATTTGCTTTCTTTTTCTCTCTTCTTTCACGATTTTTTTTAGTATTAGAACGACGAACAAAGTTCTGCACGTCAATAGTACAATGAAGTCAAATTGGCACGTCGTCACAAAGCTATTCTAAATACTAGCTTTTTTTTCCAATTAATATTCTTTTAAATATTTTTCTTTTTATGACGACATAGTCATTCTCTTATATATATATATATATGTGCGTGTGCGTATTTTATCGAAAACAGCCAACAAGAAAATCAAATGCAACGATTTGAGTTATTTTAACGATGATCAATTATCTATGAAATTATAAGTGCAAATAAACAAAAACAAGCGAACAACAATAAATAGTAGGGAGTGTTGAGAGATCAAAAGACTCCTCATGGTATTATAGATTAAGAGCAGGATGAAAGCACTTGTTCTTGTTGTTCTTTCCTACTTAAGCGGCATTTGTTTTATTTTTTCCTTTTTTTTTCTATCTTTTGTATTGACAACATGTTAGTTATTGTTAATGAGGATTCTATTTCATCTGAGTCAGCCTATCGAGGTAATAATTGTAGATAATAGTAATTTTATCACTTAAATTATGATCGATAGGACATCATTTTAATATATTCCTGCAATCGATCAATATTGTTTTTTTAACAAACATTTTTTTGTCTCTAGTTGTGTTTCCGTTGTCATTTCTCTCTCTTTTTCTTTATCTTAAGACAAAGTCGTATTTATAGATTTAACTGTGCATTTAACAACAGTTAATCTCTTTTTTTTTTGAATTCATTATTCGAAAGTTCATTAGAAAGTCAATTTAAATTCTCTAATTTTGAATGAATTATAAAAGCGAGAGAAACGTGTGTGTATATATAGTATTTATTTCCTTATTAATACGTCTGTTGAATTTCTGTCAAATAAATAATAGTCTACAAAAAAAAGCCTGAAAACAAAAAAGAGAAGTCTGTTTGCACGCGTAGGTGACACAATGCCCTTCTCCTCTAAACGTCTGATTGCTTAAATTGTCGTTGAGATCTGTCAGGATGTCTCTCTATGGTTCTCTTTTTTTGTAAAAATAAAAGGAGCCTCTTCAGTATTCTTTTCTTGTCTTCTTTTGTTTTTGGTTGAACGTTACTGTCATTAGTGTTAAAACGATAATACAAGAACAACTATTATTGTTATTCCCATAATACGTTGTCGAGAAAATTTGCTTTTGCTTCTGCGTCTCTTCTGTTTTTCTACTGTTCTAAACGAGCTTTAATGTCGACATCGAGACGAAATAGCGACATTTATGCATATATATTCAGACAACAACGTTCAAACTAGATCTCTAGCGATTCACTCTTCAATCCTTTCTCTTTTATCTGTTTCTAAGTTGCTTTTTTCTTGCTGTCTTTATTAGCGACATCGAAATAGCACTAGATGAGCGCGTTCGTATTCATGCTCTTGGAATAAAAAAAAAAGACAAAAACTGACAATGTCAATAGACATCATCGATGAATTTTCAGTATAAGAACAAACAATAACAAAAACAATAATAATAATATTAATACTAATAATGATAATATATTCTTCTCACAGTGCTTATCACTTTAACTTCAGCGAACAGTGAGTAGACGATTTTCTTTTCCGTCAACTGGATTCTTCGAATTTTTTCTTCAAGGTAAGCAAGAAAGAAAGAAAAAATTAACTTTTCGGTAAATAATAGGAAAGAAAGATAGCAAATCAAATAGAATAAGTCTATACGTAAATGACATTTGAAGACTGTGTGCTCCATTGGTCCGAAAGAAAACTCATTAGCCCATTTTTCTTTTGTTACATATGTTTTTATTCTCACATACATACATTAATGATTCTATCAGCTTCATATTAGAAAATAAAGATATCTTATTTGATGATTTTCTCTTTGTACATCTGCTATTTCCACTTCGATTTCTTTATGCTCAAGTTGAATAGACAAATAGTAAACACGAGTAATCTTTGCTTTTTGCTTGTATTTTGTTTTACTTTAGTTCGAGATATTTTCCTTTGTTTTTATCTTCAATCTCGTGTAGACTTCTTTACCCATATCATCGTTGAGGGAATAGAAAAGCTAATCACATTGATTACTAGCATGTCCATATAACCATTGAAAACAAAATAATTATGTATAGTATTCGTAGGAGTAAATTGAACAATCAATATAAAGAATATATATATATATGTGTCCATAAAACAGATTATAACGACAGTCAATTGACACGAACAGCTTACACTCAACAATAAAAAAATTTTCCTACACAATGAACAACTATGTAATAGTATTTCAAATAGTTTTCTATGTCATTCATTTTGATTAATGATGTTAATTACTGTCGCATTCTTATTTTTTACGATTTTTATTGACGAATAAATCAGACAGTTTATACGGATAGTAAGAATGAGAAGTAAACCTGTTGCTGAGTGACTATAGGAAACAAAAGAAGTTATATCCGTATAGAATTATGTTGTTCTGTGAAAACTAATAGTATTGACCTTTGAAATGCTTTTGTTGTTTCTCTCATATATGTAACAATGTAATTATATTAAATATTGATTGTTTTTCTTTTTTCCCATTATGAAACATTTTATGAAGTGTGAAAAACTCGTTTTTTTATCCAGTCTTCTTTTGCACTAAAATAGTTCGTTTTTCGGGTTAAGTTCACCCTGTACATCATCAAGATTTAGAAATTACTAATCAAATTTCCTCTTAATGGTCAACAGCTTCGCTAATCAATAATTTGTCTTTTGTTCTATTATTATTTTATATATTGTTAAATTGATAAACGCAAAGATAATATTCTTAAGAAAGAAAACTGGTTCTTCTTCTTCTTCTTCTTCTTTTTTTCATTCAACCACTGTTAATAGACGAGACTTCGATTTTTTTCTTTCCTTTTTTTTGTCGATTCTCTTATTCTCTCTCGTTTTGTTTTCTTTCTTTCTTCTCTCTGTCTCTCTTCCCACCATAGTATTCACTCGGAAATAACTTCAAAATCGGACTTTTCTTTCTCCTTCTCTCTCTCTCTTTCTCAGACACAGACTATAAATTCTCGTTTTACTTTTTAGATGCTAATTAAATACTTATTTATTTTTATTAACGATTGAAATATTCTTCGATTTCCATGATATTGCCGTCTAGCAATGTTTCGCAATGAATCGAACATGGATAAATCTTCTACATGCCGATAAAATAGGCGCAAACTATGATTATAATTCGTTTCTTTTGCCAGCTGATATCTTCTTAAATGAAACATTTTCATTCAATTCGGATGATTACAATTTAATCTATCAATCGTTTTTAACATCATCAACTATTCATCCAAAAACGAATTTTAATCATTCAATAAATAACCAAAGTCTAATCGATCGTTCACTATCAGGCAATGGTTTATCATCATCATTTGAAAAAATCTTACTCACGTTTCTCATGACATCAATGGCGTTTCTAACTGTTTTTGGCAATTCATTAGTTATTCTAGCATTTATATTCGAACCAACAATTCGAACATACTCAAATTATTTTATACTTAATCTTTCAATTGCTGATCTATTGATTGGCTTAATATGGTAAGATAATGTCAATAAATAATAGAAGATCTTATCCCCAGAGTCTTTCGCATCCTCTCTTTCTTTCTCTGTGTTTTTCTGTGAACAAAAAATTGTCATTAAACGAAGTGATTCTTGCGAATGAATATTTTACTCGTTTCAATCTAATCGGTTTGCTTTGTATTTCATGTAATTGTGTTTCGGAGAGCTCGGTATTGACATTTTTTTTGACAAACAAAAATTCACGGGAGCATATGTTGCTGGAGTGGAGTGACGTCTAATTATCAAAGATAATTATATGGTCTTGTCTTAAACTTGAAACTTAAATTGGCATTGTTATGCGCATATTTCAAGCCTACACCTTCCTTTTCATCAAAAAACGCATATAGTCAAGTGTCAAATCCTACTATTATACGCTTCTTTTTTCTCCTAATGATAATAATAGCATATTCGAGTTATCCAATGGATTATTTTCATTGGATAATGACTGAAAAATTATCCTAACTCATTTTGACATCAATCAATTCATATAAAAACTATAATTATCGATTAAAAATTTTTTTGCTTTCTAGTATTCCGTTATACGCGCATAAACTTGTTTTGGGTGAATGGCATTTAGGTTATATTTTATGTAAACTTTGGCTTGTATTCGATTATGTTGTTGGTTCAGCATCGACACTTTGTATTGTTGTTATATCTTATGATCGTTATCAAATGGTGTCCAAAGGTTTAAATTATATATCGAAAACAAAAGTAAATCGTGCGATGAAATTCGTTTTCGGTACATGGATCATTGCGACATTGAATTACGGTAGGACACATGTGCTTTGTTTATTTGCACTATTGTCGAGAATATTTATTCTAGGGCCAGCAATTTTATTATGGGATTGGTTGCCCGGGAGTGAAGCATTTTCATATCAATCATGTGATCCACCATTTGCAAAGAATTTTCCATATTTAGTCACAACGGCATTCGTCGAATTTTTTGTTCCATTTTTTAGTATTACAACGCTAAATCTTCTTGTCTATATGAATATTCGTCAACGTTCACGAGGACTTATACGTACAGCAAATCAAGATAGTTCTCTAGCAGATCCGAAAACGAACCATACTTGTATAGAAAATGGTTTCAATGAAAAATCGACGTATCACAACGAACTCGAACTTACACAAACGAATGCATCGACAAACATTCCTCTACCAGTTTCAACAACCTATTCAAAATCATCGTCACTAGCATTAGCACGCGATCGAAAAGCAGCAAAAAGTCTATTTGTTCTCGTTTTTGTTTTTGCTCTATGCTGGTGTCCGTACACATTATCAACATTAATACGTGCTCTATGTCTCAATCCTGATCGATGTATTTCACCGGTTATCTATGAAATCACATTCTGGTTATTATGGTTAAATTCAACAATAAATCCATTGCTTTATTCATTTCTTCATGTAAAATTTCGTAAAGCTTTTTATAAAATCCTATGTTTTTACAGTGTAAGACATCGTCGTCGTGTACGATGATCGAACAAAATAAAAGTCTCTCTGCTCTTATCTTATCGTTTTTTGTTTGGTTGTTCTTTTCTTTTTTTTTTACACATGAAATAAAATAAAGATTTGACGATGAAATTGATATAAATAGAAGATATTAATTATGCATGACGTGAAGCTAATTACTTGTAGTGTGATGATCAAAAAAAAAACTTATCACGAATGAAACTTAGCCTACCTTTGAATGAAATCGAGGTTGAACAGATGATTGTTTCAATGGAATTTCTCGAACTTGAACTGTTACATTCGAAACAATAGAAAATGATTTCGACCGATCAAATTTCTACATCAAAGAAGAAGAAAAAAAAGAATATAGTAAATAAAATTGTTTATTTATTCAGTTGATCAATTCATTAACATTCCTTTCTCTGTTTAAAATGCAGAGATTAAATATTTATCGATATCATTAGGATTTTCCTATGTCGTCCGATATATGTTAGCACATCGATGTTGTAAATAACATTCAATTGATAACAACGGAGAAAGAAAAACAAGAACAGATTGCTTCATTTCAGTAACAGGAAAGTTGATAGGCAATGCCACTAACAGTTGTGACTGTTAGCTTTTATTTTCTTCATCGAAAAAGAGAACAAAACGCAAAACGGAATGAATTTGTTTTCTTTTCTAATGAAAATTAATTGACAATTTTTGCTCGCATTGCTTTTTATATTATAGTACTCGAGATAAACAGAAAAAAAACACTTACTGTTTGAAAGAGATCGTAGCGTAAAATTGCTTTCAATTGAATAAGAACACTGTGACCTATGGGTAACGTATCGATATAGCAAATAAAACTTTTGCATGACGGTCCTTGGCAATGAACAGATGACGACGATTGTTGATATCGATCGAATGATATCTGATTTGGAAGAACGAAATTGTTCGATAGTGTCGAACGAATTCTATCCATATACGGACGATAGGCATCATCATTGTCATGTTCAGAATACAAATTGGTTGTCTAAGAACAGACAATATGCATAAATTTCAATTCAAAAACGTTGAGTTTTTGTTTTTACTGGTTGATAAATGAAACATCGATCTTGATTCGATTTCGGCTGTGAAATACGAGTGATAGTTGGCAATTCATTTCCATATAAAAGTGACTGTTGGTCAGTCGAGTCTGTTAATGGTAACATTGGCCACATCAATTGAATCTCCGTACGTTTAGCGTCACTCGGTCCTTTGTTATGCAATGTATACGAATGAGTTATTTCGAGATCATTATGAGATTGTTTATGTCGATTAGTATCTGTCAACTGTGTACCGATTTGGTCAGGATTAGCAACACTTGAATTGCAAACAAAGAAATAGATTTCGTTTTTGTTTTGAGAGGATTTCTAAATTCCTACCCGATTAGAACTAATTCAGGCGAACTGAAAACAGGAATTTGGATTTCTGTTAGTATTTTTGCTGAATCAGGATTGTCGCTAATTCAGGAAAAAAACTTTTTTGTCTGATAAATTTTCGTAGAAATAGGTAATTACCTTGTAATATTTATTGAAAATATCAATGGATCAGATTGAATCGCAGAATAATCATTTACCGATGTATGAACTTCGAATGAAACCTGGAACAAATACGAATGACGAATCTGTCGAAAATCAAATCTTATTCTTACTCGTCCGTTGGCTAAAAATGGATTACCAATATGACATAAAACTATTCGATCGGATTGTTTCATTAAATTACAATAAATATTCATCTTAAACGAAAAAAAAAAGAAAGAAAATCGATATTATTTTATTTCTTTTTCTTACCGTTGATGTTGAATTGAGATTAACATATTGTACACCGATGGGTAATTGAATTAAACATTGTGTATCATATGAATTCTCGCCTGTATTACTGACGGTAATATTCAATAGAAGTTTCTTGGTTAAGCCAACTTTATAACTTTCAGGCGAACTAGATAAAAATAAACAAAATGTTTAGGTTTGTTTTTCTAATTGAAATTCTTTACAAAGAAGTCGAAATATGAAGATTCGGTACACATATATCATCATAGCCACAATCTTTTTGAATAGGAATCTAAAATATAACATTGAATATCAATTTATACCAAAAACCGAATCCTCATTTCTCTCTTTACATTATAATCAAATGTTGATTTTTCAGGATCAAGTATCGGCGGTACAGTATATTGATCGGTTTTCGATGTAAGCATATAATTAATTTGTAGATGAATAGGTTTTAATTTATCATTAACATCGTCCTAGAATGAAATGCTTTTTGTTTTCTATATCGTTTTTTGAATGTAAATCAAACCTTCATATACAATGAATAATCATGACAAATTTTATTTGAAACTTTAAAGTGTCGTTTTTTAATCGATCGATACGTTTCACGAAAGAATAAACGTTGATCAGCTGGATCTTTATCTTTGTCCAAATGTAAGTCATATGTTAATGCTAAACAAATCGATCATCGTATACGAAAAAAAAACAACGATTGACTACGAACTATCACGTATTGATTGTTGATAATGAGGATCATCCATATAGATACAAATAGTTAGAATAAAACTAGAAAATCGAATTATATTTTACAATGATGATGATGAATAATTAATTTTTACCATGTTTCAGAACTATTCAATGTACAATTCAAAGGAATTGTTGGTGATGTATGTTCTAATTTAGTTTGAACACGTATAACAGGTCGTGAACTGAAAAGAAATGAAAATACAAATATTTATTATTCAGTGAGAAAACATACAGAATAATAGCGACTGTTTCCGTTCGGATACTGCTAACGGCTAGATCTAAAATTGATTCATAGCAAATAGATCATAAATATTCATTTGAAATTAATCTACCTAAATAACCATTGTTGTCATAATCGAATTGACCCTGTAATGCCCAACCGAATCCATTCAATGTTGATGGTTGTAAGATCTTGAATCAAAGAAAATGTCGAATTCATCGAATGTCTACTTTTTGAAATCTACTTGAGATGGTTTAGATATTAAACCATCTTTCGAACCACGATATATGTGTATTACACTTGATGAACCAGAATTAGCAAACGGAATTGATATAGCTACATCTATTTAAAACACAAAACAAAATAGACAATTAAATAATTCATTTTCTTTGTATAAGTCTACCATTAAAACCATCTTTATCAATATCACCTAAATTTGCTAATGCATGTCCAAATCGTCCGCCTTCTCGTGTGCCTTCAATACTTTGTTTTCGTATTAAATTATGCTAAACAATAACAACTTCATACAAATCCTATGAATTACATATTCAAATAGTCAACCTCCGGTGTTTGATAGAAAACATCAACTCGTCCAGCATCAGCGATAATTCGACCTTCTTTTTTAACTGTATACAAAGGCGCACCAACTAGTAAATCATCAAGTCTAAAACATAACAATCGAATAGAACTAAACAGAAGATAAATATCAATTGATTTTACCCGTCATTATTAAGATCAATAACACACAATGATGCACCGAAATATTCTCCTATCTGGATTCCATTGAGTGTTCGAATTGAACGTTCATCAAGATTACTGTTCATGATTTCAACTGCTCCACGATAGTTATCCAATTTCGGTATACTAACAACAATTTCTAATTACAAACAAACAATTATTGATCTTTCTTTCATTGTTTTTATTACCTTGATAGTCATCATTGTTGAAATTTCCTACAGCAACTGCATAGCCTTGAATTCAAAGAAAATCAACATCATCTTCTCATACGAAGAAAATTCAATCTGCAAGTACCTCGATAACACCAATCATCGTATTCATTCGACGAATAGTTCGATGGATAACGAAGCCAACTCGCTTCACGCCACGGATAATGTGGCGTCGTAAACGGATGTCGCGTATCGATCCAATTGTGTTCAAGTATAGGAAGTGAATGCACTCCACCTAAATGATTTCAACCTTGAACAAAACAGAACGAACGAACATTTTTGAACTAAATTACCTCGGAAATAAAACGATCCGGGTGCTGTTATTATTATACGTTCAGGTCTTTGACTTAGAGTTATTTGAAAGCCAAATTCACCATAGCCTTCTTGATTATAATTTCGAGAATCTAAAATTTTTCATATTGTAAATTTCAAAACAAAAACAAACACGAATACATACGCCAATTAAGAAATGATGGAGAGAATATTTGTGTACTATCGATCATTGACGATGAAATCGATTCATATTTGCCAATAAGTGCACCGCCAGGAATTTCATACTCGAGACTATGTCCATCATTAATACGATGTTTTAGAAAGGGTGCACCAGCCTAAAACCAAAGCAACGAATTTATTTCTCATAGAAATCGATTGAATTCAATTCAAAATTTACAATAATATTTTCATTATTCGCTGCTAATGATGCGCCTAACCATTGATCAGTTTTATTATCAAATGATGTACCAATACGAACATTAGCTTCGCCTTAAAAAAAAAATAATAAAATTGATTTATAAATTCTTGTTTTTTTTTCTCTTCTTTTTGTAATTGTTTTACCGTCACGACGAAATGGTACACGTTGACATCGATCATCGGATTGAAATTCGCATTTCCAAACTGCACCTCGTCGTTGAATAATATCATTTTCTGAATGATCACGAGGTGCACCGACTAATAAACTTTAAACACAAGAAAATAATTTATCGATTTTGATTTTTCGAATTCAATGATAAAATATAATTATCAATTTACCTCGATCGATGAACAGCTAATGAATAACCAAAGTACGATGAGATCTTCGATGGATTATATATTGATTGATCGCGTCGTAAATATCTCCAATGTTCAACTGTTTGATAATTGAATGAATAAAGCGAAGAAATAAATGATAAAAATAGAAGAATAAATAAGCACATCTTCTTTTGATTTAAGTTTTTTCTTGTGTGTTATTTCAATGGATAGACACTGTTTTTATATGAATCGATAAATCAATAATATTGACATTGTTCGATGGAAATCGATCTTGATTTATCATCATCTGAAGAAGAAAAAAATCGAGAAAGACCGATGTTAGAAAGAAAATGTGAAAATTTTAATCGATCGTCATTCTTTTTTCTTCTTCTTCGCCACTCAAACAAGTACAGATATATGTGCGTGAGAAACAGGAAATAGAGAGAAAAAAAGACAGAGTATGAAGGAAAAATCAAAATTTATTGAAAAAACAAAGAAAGTAGTGAAAATGCCTGTAGCTATTTTGTTTTGATATGTAAGGATATGTAAATAGGAGTCTAAACATATCGAGAGACATTTACTTTTAAAATCAAATCAAAACGATTGATTGTTGGTCTAAAAGAAAGAGAAATCTATGATGGCGACGATAACAATGAGAAAATAATAAGATGACAAGCTTGATAAGACACTATACATATAACGATACAATTCAAATGAATATGAGCAAAATTGACTTTCGTATTTTACTATCACGATATTGAACCGACCGAACTGACGCAATATGTAAGTGTTGTGACACCTTTATATAGTGTTTCTTATCAATCGTTCTATCTCATCTTCCAAGTGTCATTTTCTTTTTTGTTCTCTTACCGAAATCTTCGACTCTTGAGAACGATACGAGTGAATCACAATTGTCTTGACAGATAGATGTGACCATAAATATATCGTGATTGTCAATTAGTAGTAGAGTTTGAAGGATAATCGAAGAATATGCTAATATCTTTACACATGTGATCAAGGCCTATGAGAAAGGCACGTACATATACAATAAAGAAAGATATTATATGTACGTATGTAAGCAAGAATAAAAGAATGAGAGAGCGAGAGAAAGAAGGAGAGAAAGAAAAACAAAAAAAATTCATTGTTATTCTGTTGCTTTCTTTGATGTGAACAAAATGAAGCCGGACTATAAGAACACAGTAGTTCATAACATTATTGTGAGAAGCGAAACCTATGAGATGAATAAATAACTAATCACAAAACCGCGTGCCCATGCATTCCACACAATGAGTAACAACAGGAATTGATGACCTTCTTCTTTATTTCTTTCTTTCTCTTTCGTCTTCTTCGTTTTTTTTTTCAGAATGAATGAATGAACGAATGAATTGGCCTCAAACAACGTTTGTGTATATGTACAACGAAGTGTTAATGGAATAAGTAATAAATAATGAAGAGGACAAACGACAAGATCTATGTACAGCTTTCGGCTACTATTTTTGTTTGAACTCATGCCTACTAGTTCAAATATGTCTACAATATGTGAATAAATATATACAAAATTAAAATTGACTCTACTTTATACTCTTTGTTCTTTAGTCTAACTTTATCAAATTCTCTTTCAATGAGATTGTAATGGAATTCAAGTGTAATATAGTAAATGGATGATGTAATCTAATATGGTTAAATAATAACATTGACCAATCTCTGAACAAACTGTACAAAAGATACATTTACATTTTCATTAAGGTTAGATCGATGAGCGGTATTCGTGTAATAGAAAAGAATGAGAAGATAGTCATGCTGAATTGACCATAGAATTGTCTAGTGGCAAACTTTGACATTTCAATTTTGTAGTGCATACGTTTAGAATAATGGGAGACAGATATCCCAAAGGACTTATCTATTTCTTTGAACATTTTGTTTTGTTCTCTCTCTCTCTATTTTCTCTTTTTCCTTCATTCCAGATGTGAATTTCTTAACAAAACAGTAAAGTATGATCTCTTTATCTCGTATGCGACATCAACCGGATATGCACGTAGACATTTATTGAGAATTGTACAGTTGATGCAGCTAACGAATCGAATACTGACGCCAGATGCTCAACTTCTTCTTCCTATGCGTATACATTAGTTATGCAAGTTACTTAATCCTCTATCTTTTAATCAGCCCAATGACCTTTTTTTATTTCTTTATCATTCACAAGAGAAATGAGAAGGTCGAAAGAGAACATTTCATATATTTGAAAATTTTTCTATTAATTCATTGTTTTTCAATCTCACTTACTTGATTGCGATCAAAAAATCAATATATTTACTTAACCTAAGCCGATTTTCACTCCTATCTTTTGTGAAATAATGCAGAAAAACAAATCGATCATCCTTCAATATTTATCCAATGAATATATGCATACACAAAGGAACAGCGCATTCTTGTTTATGATATCAACAATACTCATTTCGTGTATTCGAAATAATTGTTTGACAGAAAGAGAAAGAGAGAGAGAGCAATGTATACTTTACGTTTATGAATACGAATAGTAACGGGGAGTATATATAAACAGAAACTAAGTATAGCGACTGCTGTGGTTGATGACGCGACGATAAAGATGATAATAACAATGGGCGGCAAAACGTGGTGATTTTTTTTAATGGGAAAATAGCATGCCGTTTCGACTGAAGAAGTCAATTGCCGACATTGTTTCTCCTTCACTACATTTAACGCTAAACATAACGAGAAGATTACATGCAAACTTTCTTTGTAACCAAAGATATGATCAGTATTAGTCGATGTACAAAACGAAGAAAATACATATTCTATATATACGTATCAGATTTACTATATTCGAATATTTGCAAGCAAAACGATCGAAGAATGCAATTCCGATCGATATGAAACATTCTTTTTTTTGGCTCAAGAATATCAGATTAAACAAATCTCGAGTTAAACTATCGTTATAATTCGTAGATATACGTGTGTATGTATAGTTTGTTGTATTTACCGTCAATAGATGTTTTAAATAGGTTAATGATAATGATAGTGATTGTCCATGTCAAACAAAAGTGAAAGGCGGATCAATTGTGAATTGCACCCGAAAAAGAAGAAGAACAGGAAGAGTATTCAATCACTCCGGTATTCAAGTACCTTAACATCTGTCATCATGTCAAACGAACGAAACAAAATTGACCGACACATGCCAGGTCAATAAATCGATATCTAACGGATCAGTTTGACTAAAACTATTCATTTCATCGACATTCTTAAATACACATAAATAAAAAAAAGAGAGAGAGAAAATGAATTTGTTCTCAACAAAGACACTCGTCATTCTAGTCATAAGTAAAAAATAATCAACATTTTGTTCGTAATGATCTTTTAACATATATACACAAGAAGAGAAGAAAAAAAGCGATCGTATAGACTAAAAATAATAATCCGCCTATCATCACATCTTATCATAATGTGAATCTGCACACTTATAAATATACAAATCAAAGTAGTCAATTTAGTTTGATTGACTTACCTGATTGACTCATTCGCATATTTATTCTCAGTTTTGTTTCTTTTCATCAATAGATATATCTCAGTATGTCGTGTCTACAGATTTATTGGTTATTCTTTCTTTTTCCGACTAATACAAAATAAGGTCATTAACTCGGACAAAAGAAACAAAAGAGAGAGAAGCAAAAAGAGAAAGAGCAAATGCAACAGAAACTAAAGAATATGTTTATTGATCAATTCAAGCTGAACACCATTTCAGTTATGGTCATAGGTGGTGTTTGAGCGAGCGTGATAATGAGCTGCATGAAGCGATGATCACGCAACAACAGAAATTCTCTTCTATCTTCTATGTTCATTCGATGAGAAAACTACAGATCAATAATGATCATAGACGTTTGATCATATGTAAATGTAACTCCAACGTGATCAAGCCACTTTAAATGAATTAATGATAATTAAAAAAATATGTTTTCTTCAAGCCAAAGAAGAGGAAAAAAAAAACTTATTTCGCACATGAATAACCTGTAGATGGAATCGCTTTTGTCTACGAGTATGAATGGATTAATAATTTTGTCAGTCATCAATCTTACATCGGTCAGAATAATTAACATTCTCAATTAATATTAATCGATCACTTATATTGGTAAATTGACTGTCACGAAACTAATGCGAAATCTTTCAATTTGATAAGATGAAAACATCCATTCGACAGCATGTCTGCTTGTCATTTCATTGATATTTGTACGACAAATCTATGTTTAACTATAGCATATGGGTAAATATGTCAAGATCGATTTATCCACGAAGAGAAAATATCTGATATGGTAGTCATCAGACAATGATGCCATGATCTTTTTTTTTTCTTAATTAACATTCGATCGTTAACTGATATCAACTTTTGTTAGTTAATTTTCAAGAACAAAATATATGTTTACTACGGCGAATCATGTCAAAACTTGTTTCTGTTGTTTGATATGACATAAAATATATATTGTACACAAGAAGAAACAAACAAACATATTACTGATAAATAAGAATCATATAAGTGATTAAATCACAGAATCGATGGCGAATAAAAAGAAAGGAAATATATTGAATCAAAAATCATTGTAAAGAAAAATCATTGATTATGATTGTTCGTCTGTTTTACTGTTGCTTGCTTCCTTAGATTTCTTTCGACTTTTGAAATCAACCATAGCTTGAAAACTTGATGAATTATATCTGTCATTATGTTTTAAAACATGAGCGATCTACGAAAATAACTCAAATTTTATTTGGAAATATCTATTCAAAACAAAGAACTTTACTTGTTTTAATCCTTTAATCTGTAACTGTAGGTCTTCGGTATCCGATACTTGTAAACTACCGACTTCGTTTTCTATACGTTCTGTTATAAAAGAAAATTTAAAAAAATGATATTAATATCGATTTGAGTTACCAATGAATTTATTCATATAATCTGCGCATTTCTCTTGTAATTCCCGATTTTCTTCCAATTGCTGTTTGGTTGTTTTTCCAGCCCAGACCTGAGTATATACAAACAGTGAGAAATGATAAATCTTGAATCGTCATACTTCAGTTACGGAATCTGACAGAGGATTCGATAGAATTGGTTTGGGTGATGGTGAACGCGGAATATCATTGTTAATATTTGGTTTTATTTGATCCATTTGATAAGTTGAAGAATTGACTTCAATATGCGATAAAGATTTGGACGGTTGAATAGTTATTACGGGATGAGCAACATAAGATTCTGATGTTCGAGTTAATGGCACACGGAGAAGTTTAGGACGTGATTTATTTTCTAATCATTAGGACAAATTAAAGATTGTTTAGTAATAAATGAAATAAACGAACCTTCATCGACATCAGCTGAAGATTTTCGAATTTCATCTGAGTTAGATACGTGTGGTTCTTCAGGAGGGATACTTAACTAAAATAACGAATTCAATCGTTTCTTTTTCTTTTCTTTTTGAATTCGAGTTTACTGTTCGTCCTGATAGATTTAATGCTTGTCGAATAACACGTTCAGCATGAGTAATAATGTTTTGTTTCATTAGCGATTGAAGAAAATGACTAGATGGTATCTCTCCTTGTTTTTCAACTAGAATAACATTTCAAACAAAAGAAAAACAATGAAATCGAATAAATTATTAGTTTTCTTTTACTTTTATGACCGATTTCCATAATAAGTGCAATGAAAAAATGATGGACAAAACCAAAATGATCGTCAAAACAAAATATCACCGTCCAAAGATCTTCAAAATCAAACTTTTCTTTTCAAACAAATCTCATTCTATACGAATAGATCTACTTGGTATTGATTCAAATGGAATTTCTCTTGAAAACAAAACTCGAAGCCAACGTCTATTTTATGAAAATAAATAAATAATCAAACATTTTTCGATCTTCTAACTCACGTTCCGTATACAGTCGGTTCAATGGCAAGTTCTTCAAGTTTTTCATGCAATGTTTTATCGTGTGTTTTCAAATGATCAGCAATTAATTTGATCTGTTTAGCATTTTCATTGGGAGGAATATGTACAGTTTTTAATTGTTGGAATGGTACGTGTTTCGTATCATGTGTAGGAGCATGCTATTGATATTCAAAGAATTATTTCGAAAGCAATGATTTTCTCTTACTCTACGAATATGCTGAGGTGGAGACGAAAGAGCATAATAATTTCGAAGATGATCCATGATTTTTTCGAAAATTGAACTAGAATATATTCGAATGAGATCATTGAAATGAAGAAATTCATCGAATTGTTTTTTTTTACAAAGCATCATGCTCGAGATATTTCTCATCGTAGATTTTTTTCATTAAATCATTTGATTGTTCGTATTTATTGACTTTTAAACTTTCCAAATGAATTGTATAAATAACTAGTCCAAGTATTTCATGCATACCCTAGAATAAATTCAAAAATATCGAATAGAAAACGAAATAGTTCGTTGTCACTTGTTTATATGGTGTTTGTTGATAATGACGAGTGTGAGTAAATATTAATCGAAGTTGAAGGTCTATCATATGTTGATCTCGAAAGAATGCTATGTCTTGAAATCTGCAAATGAAAAGAACATGAACGAAATAAAATAAAGCATAAATAATTTTGTTGTTTTTTACGATCGACGAAGATCTTTGATAATTGTTTCTTTGAGTTCTTGATCTTTGAAATATTGTCCCCATAAACACTAAAAATTCATTGAAAATCAATCGTTTTTTTTCTCCTATGAATTATGATCGAAATACATTTTCATCGTCTGAAAGAGGATGATTCGATGCTTGAGCATGTTGACTATCTCCGCTCATTTGATAAGGATCAATCGTATATTCTCGTGCGAGTATGTCATAATTCTGACGAGATTTATCGAGCATTTCATTCCATTGACTGGAATCACGTGGTAAACAATTGAGAAATACACGCCATAGAATTGTATTAAACGAACAATCAACTAATTCTCGATTTAGAATTTTTTCACGAGTAAGATCAAAATTGGACTGATCAAAAAGACTTCTAAATTCAGCTCTATACAAATCAAAATTCAATCAATATGAAATGATTTTTTGTTTAAATTTCGATTACAGAAGTGTTGGAGGATTGTTATCCTTGACATCGACCGGTTTTTTATTTATTTCTGAATATGAAGATGGCAACTCAGCTGAAATTAGACAAGCAACAATAACAATCAATGCAGACAAATTCTCTTACGTGTAGCAGAAGATACATTAGTAGTTTTGTGAACAGATGCTGAAACAGGAGGAGATTGTATTTGAATAGGAGGTGGCGGTGGTGATCGTTGTGGGCGTCGGTTAACATATTGTGGATCACGTTCTAATTTATGGTTTGTTGTCATCATAGAGACTTCGACACTCGACATAGTTTTCGATTGAATTTCGTCGAAATCCAATTTCTCTTTTATTCTATTTTGATTATATTAATTATCTGTCTGAAATATAGATAAACAAAACATAAAAAAATTAGAAAGCATACTCAAGTTCTTTTGCCATGTTTTTTCAAATAAACTGTGAGTCTTTTTTCTTACGCTTTCGTTCTCTCCTACTCAAATAAAATTGTTATCAGTCAACGCCTAGTATCTGTTCGTTCGTTCGTTCGAAGAAGAAGAAGAAAAAAAGTAAACTTTAATGTTTTTCAAACAACAAAAAATATAATCTTTTACTCCACATATAGACTCATACTCTCATCATGAAAATCGAATAAAACAAAATAAACAAACAGATATGATTATTATTTGAGTATAACACAGATCTTTTTGCTTATATTTTCTGAAAGAACGAAACATAGTCACCGAGATATGCATAGATATATCAAAGCTAGAGAGAACAACAAACAAATCCAATGAAAAATAATTCTTATCGATTAAAGCCAATAGGATCCTGGAGCACGCTGAACTTTCAACATTTCGTTATAAGTTAAATTCAATGGAATATTTATTCGAGCACCATTTAAGTGATTTTTTTCGATCGAATTTAAAATCATATGTCTACACATTGAGAAACATATCGAGATTTTGGTTTTATTTAAAAATTTCGTACCCATCTCTGTATTGCAAAAACATAGCTGGAATGTTCACATTTCGTTTCGTCATGTCATCCATCATTTCAAGAAAATAATCATCTGCTGTTGGATCATTATCCATGATGATCACGCCAAGAGCACCACTTTCTTCAGCATGTATGACTTTGGTTACGAACGAACATTCTCTAAAATATTTTTCTTGATATAGAAATCATATTCATGAGAAATTCGAATAGATCTACCCTCGTTCGATCAAAACAATAGTTCCATCGACTGCAAAATGATTATGTAATCGACTGCATCCTGTCAATGGTTTGCCAGGAATTAAATAAACATTTTTAAGAAAATGATTCTAAACATAAAAATAGATTTGTTTTTATTAATGCAACAAAAATTTCTATTACATAATGGAGCTAGTTTAAAACTTTGAGAATTAACTCACAAATTTAGCACCGAAATTGTTTGCTGGTCGACAACGAAATGTATAACTGATATCAGCTAAAAGAAACAAGATTTCTGTTTTCTTTTGATACTATACAAAAATAACGTACATGGCTCTAAAATTTCGAAATAAAGATCCTTTTCATGATCTCTATTTGCATAGGATAAAGTAACGAATATATAACAAAATAGAACAATAAATAAATGCGAATATGTCAACGACATTATCTGATTTGGTTTTGAGTTTTGGATGTTGTATTCAATTTATCATCAATGGACGAATTTTCTTGAAATCAACTATCTGAAAAAGTGAATCGAATAAAAATACATTCGTCTTGTCTTACATTTTGATACATCACATCACGTTAGTTAGTTAGTTAAAAACAAATGGGTATCGAAATTGAAATATCCTTGACAAGTGATAGATACAAATATATCAACTAAAATGCTAAAAACATAGATACAGGCATGTACATTATGATTAGTTTGAAGATAAATTCGACTCTCATTGCTATAGATTAGTTTATGTGCAGATAGCAAAATTGAATGTGATTGAAAATACTTTCGCTGTGTTTTTTTTGTGAAATTACGAGTTATTTTTTTAACAAAATTGAAATGTTTTGCGTATAGCTTTTTCTATTCATTCATTTACGCACATGATCATCAATAAACCAATCGATACGAAGTATACCGATGAGTCATTGCCGTTCTTATTGCACAAGAAACAAAAACTGAAATCTGCATAGAATATAATAAAAAATATGTTTTATCTCAATATTTCTAGAATTTTCGAGATTGAAAAAATAAAAACATTTCCCCATTTTCATTTTCTCTTTCATTTTTACCCAATTTCTCATCGAAATTACAAAGTGCATTGCTATGCATATTGACTTCCAGTGTAGAAATAAACAATATGGCCGTCATCATATATGAATGAATGTATGTGTGCATACGCATTCTCTCTCTCTGTCTGTTTTTTTTCTATCCATCTCTTATCCCGTTCAATAATCATTAAATATGTCGTCAGATAATTCGAAATTATTCTCTTCAATTAAATATTATACGACTGGTTTTCGTGATTCATCTATCGAAAGTCAATTCAAACAAAATGGTGCGACACGTTTATTTTATTTAACAGAAAAAACGACACATGTCATTTGCGATGATTTTGCTAGTCATAAAGATGAATTAGAACAAGATATTGAAATCTATCAAATTCCAATTGTAACATCAGATTGGATTCTCGCTTGTTTAAAAGCTCATACTCTTCTACCAATTGATTCCTATCTTAGTTCGAAACAAACAATTAATCAAGAAAAAGAACAAGATAATACCAGACAACTCTTTCAATCTTGTACATTTGCTAATGCAAATTTAACTCGAAATGATCATAATAAACTCTATGCTATGGTTACGTATTATGGCGGTCGATGGTTGGCAAATTTAGATAGTTTAATATGTACACATGTTATATGTGCATCAGCATTACCTAAAAATCGTAAATCTGGCGATGCAAATAATAATCTTGAAGATGGCGATGAACGTCTTCAAGATGCTTATGATATTCAATCGGATAAAGTTCATTTGATAACACCGAATTGGATTATTGATTGTATTCAAAATAATGATTTAATCGATGAATCAAATTATCATCCGGATTTACTTGACAATGTTGATGATTCAATGGAAACCGATGATGATGATGATAGTGAAAGATATCTTTCGAGAAAAGTACGTTTTTTGAAAAGAAATTACATATTTATTTATTTGTTTGTATTTATAGGATACAATTCAAACGAAATCATTTCCTTCGAAACATTCATTGACGTCAAAATTTACTTCAACATTAAATAAGCCATCATCATTAGCAAAAGATAATAAAGATTCGTCAACGTTCTTCGAAGAAAAACTAATCCGTCCATCCATTTCTGCGAATCTCGCAGCGTATAAATCTAATCTTCAATTATCTCGTCATGCACCTCCAGAAACTCTTTCCTACGAATTAAACTATTCCATTCAAGAGAAACACAATCAAATTCCATCATCTCAATGTTTACTCGGTTGCATTTTATATATTGACGAACATGAATATTCAACAACGGTATCGAAGAGTGATCTATCGACATGGTCACAAACATTAACTAAACACGGTGCAATCATTGTTAATGATATTATGCATACAAATTTAACACATTTTGTTTGTGCTTATTCGACAAGTGATCTTTTTCGACAAGTTTCCAAACGTGGAAGTGTTCGAATGGTGACTGCACATTGGCTCAATGATGTTCTACAAAAGAAAAGTCTTTTTGTACCCAATTTAGCTATACATTATCCGACACCATTTGAACCCAATGAACCTGATAAATTACCTCTTGCTAAAGCTCTTATAACGATAACAGGATTCGACGGCATTGAACGTGCTCGTCTTCGTTATATGATACGATCATTAGGTGGCAAATATTCTGGTCATTTAGGTCGTTGGCATACACATTTAATTGCACGTGAAAGTGGAACAAGTGAAAAATATTTGAAAGCATTCGAATGGGCAATACCAATTGTCAATGGTTTATGGTTATCTGAACTCTTTCTAGGCAATATTAATGCTCTTAAACAACCGCTCGACGATCGTTTTCGACGTTTAAGTGGTACGCCAACAATCGATCATTTCTCATTCGATCAAAGTTTCGTTCATGAATTACTTTTACCATGGTCACAATCGATACGTATCAGCGATGAATTACTTCAACAAGCGATGCATCGTCATCATGAACAACAATCGGCATTCTATGATAATGAATCAATGAAAAGTTCATACATGGAACCGATTTGTACTTTAAATGAATCGATTATTCCGAATAAAGGACCTTTACTAATCATGTTAAGTGGTTTCAATGCGAAAACATTGAATCATTATGAATCAATTATAAAGTCTCTTGGTGGAAAAATCTCAACTCTACCACAATACACAACACATTTAATCATGAATAAATTCTTACGTACAGAAAAATTATATGAATGTATGGGTCATGCTGCTTATATTTTAAATAAAAAATGGTTAGATAAATGTCAGGAAGCAAAAAAATTTCTACCAGTTGAGGAATCTGATTGGTTACTAGATGATGAAGTTAAACCACCACGAAATCTTTTAAAACAATCGATTGACAAACGTTTCAATCGCAAGAATCGACCATTATTTACTGGTTATACATTTTTTCTTACACCTAGTGTTCAACCATCGCAAATAACATTGAAATCGATTATATTTTCTCATGGTGGAAATGTTCGACGAAATTTTCCAACAATCAAACAATTGACAAGTTATGATGAACACACAAAAATTCCCAATTGTTTAATTTTAACATGTGATATCGATAAAGTTTTATTGAAAGATCTACATAAATATAATAATACAGATTTCGAAATCAAACTTCTATCGATTGATTTCGTTCTTGAAAGTATTGTTCAACAGGAAGTTCTCAGTATTGATACGTTTGTTATGAAAGTTTAATTACTTCAGATATTTTCAATTCAATGTCTTTCTTTCTTTCTTTTTGTCAAATACACCTATTACTTGTAGTCAAAATAATATCGAAACAATGTTTCATGTTCGAATAAACAATTTTGATTGACTATTGTCTTTCTTTTTCAGATGTTCGGATTTCCTAGCGATTTATTTGGCATGGGCGGTGGAAATAATCGTCGAACAAATAGTAATGCATTAATACCTCAACAACAGTCAATATTCGGCAATTCTCTGATGTTTCCATCGCCATTCGGTGGTATGGATGGCATTTTCGAGAGTTTCGGAATGAATTCATCACCATTTGCCATGATGGATCGAATGATGCGTGCAACAAACGATTCATTATTTCTTGGCGGAGCTAATCAAATGACTTCGAATGTACCAATGCAATCGTTTACATCGACAACAGTCATGTCATTTAATGGAGCCGACGGACGACCGAAAGTTTATCAAGAATCGACGTCACATCGACGAGGACCTGGTGGTTTAGAAGAAACACGGCAAGCTGTTCGTGATAGTGAACGTGGGATTAATAAGGTGCAAATTGGTCATCGTATCGGTGATCGTAAACATGTTATTGAACGTGAAATGAATGTTGAAACGGGTCAGATATCCGAAAATGTTGAACTTGAAAATTTAGATGAAGAAGAAACTGACGATTTCAAACGTGAATGGCGCGAACGTTCAAGTCGTGCTGGCCTTTCTCGTCATCCACATACGTCATTTAATACTAATCATCATCGTCATCCTCAATTAACATCCCATCGTTCGTATCATCCATCATCTCAGCCAACACAACAATTAGCACTCGAACATAGTTCAACATCGAATCGACATCAACCGAAATCATCTAAACATTCGAATAATAATCATCATCATCATCACTATCATCATCAGCCGCCATCTCAACGACCTAATATTCATCGTTCAGATACAATCGATTTAACTCGTGATTCACCAATTATCCAAGAAGTCGATGATGATGATGACGATAATGAGCAGTCACCAGTAATACAAATCAATTCAACTAAACGAAAAGCTTCATCATCAAATCCAAATGATCTCGATATAAATCGAAAACATCGACAGAATCGATTTTAATTTTCATCATATTCGATATTCTTACGTGTACAAATCGTTTGTCATTATTATTCATGAAAGCAAACTTCAATCGCTAGAAATTTCTCTTTCTCTCTCTCTCTGTCTCTCGATGTTGTCCTTAATTCAACCTTAATATTCGTGGCCAAAAAACTATTCGAGATCAAATATATTTGTTTGTGTGTTTGTTTGTTTGTTTTTCTGCATTCGCGTTCTTCGAATTCTGTAGGTGCATCTGTTTGTTCCTTGTTCTTCTATTCATTTTGATGAAAATGAAAACAACTATCAGCAATAGGAAAATCAATTAGTATGAATTACTTCAGCATATTATTATTGATTTATTTATTTAGATGTTTACATGACATGTATTCGAAAGAAAATGAATGTGTTGGTTTTTTTTTCTCTGTCTCTTGGTCAAAATTCTTTCTTTTTCTCTCTCTTCATTTACTTCAAGCTCTAATAAACACTTTGACTATATTTACGTAAGATTTCTTTACTGATGTCTATATCTATCTTCAATTTTAGTATTATGGCCATTGGCTCTGTCAACAGCCTGTTAGATCGATTCAGTATTATTATTATTATTTGTCTATAACAAAAGAAGAAGAAAAAGAATAGAATCTAAAGGTATGTTCAATCTTACATCATGTTCGATCAAGGATTGTGTATTTTTTATTGATCTATTTTGCGTGAACTTATTTGTAGAAGAAGAAAAAAAGAGAAAGAACGAGCAGTAATCGACGATAGTTGTCTATTTGACATTTGTTACATACCTAGACATCATTTGTCCCTGACGTACATATATTCTTGATTCGTTCACGAGTTTGTGTATTAGTTTTTCAATAAAAAAAAAGATAAGACTTTTGTTTATTTGAATATATCTATATCTATATATATATATATGTATCGATCGTCTTCAAGGTGATCGATACATTTATTGACTAAAAAGATTATTGATAGATGAAGAGAAAGTGAAAAATTCTTTTCAAGCAATTTTATTAATCATTTGAATTTTTCAAGTGAGTTACCATATCCATCCGCCTTCGTCGTCTCAACTCGTAGTTATTTATGGCGATGAGAATGATGATGATTCATATGTGACTATGTATTTTTTCTCATTTTGAGAAGAATCATCGATAACAGAACGAGAAGAGAAAAAAAACGGGAGACGCGGCGGCATCATTCATCAGTTACTTACGTTTTTTCCTTTCTTTCTTCATATTACTATTGAAACAAATTCGAATAAAACGCTTTATTCTACGACGAAAAATCATGTCTGTAGGAACATCATCATCGTTATGTGCTTTGAATGTTGACAGAACGAATGGGTTGGACAATTTTTATTTACAAAAATTCCACGAATGAAATCATGCTTTGCTTTTCTTTTCTTTTTGATTTTACTTCTTCTAGTGTCAGCATGAGTTTTGGCATATTAAAAAATCTCTTTCCGCGCAAAAATCAACCTCAAATCTCCGAAATATCGACACCGATCAGTGTTAAAAAAGATCTGCACGTTACATACGATCCAGTGACAAAGACATTTCATGGGTTACCACCTGAGTGGGAGGAACAAGTTAAAAGTTTATTTACGTATGTTCTCTTTTTTGCTCTGCAATCGATTGACATTACTACAATCAATTTTATGATATTTAGTCATTCAAAACCTGAAGATAAAGCTCGAGTGATGAACTGTGCACTTAAAGTTATTCAACAAACGATACGCGAAAATCGTAAATATTAGTCTTGTTGGAGAGATTATGTAAACGATATTGATTTTGTTTTGTGTTCGTCAAGGAAATCCAACGAAACACATGCGTATTCAGGATACATTTCATCCTGATGGAATCTCATACGAATCAGGCGATGAATTGAGTGAAACAGAAAGTGATCTGAGATCATCTCAAGAAAAATTAAATGGAAATGGAACGTTTTCACCGCCTTCCAAAGAATCTCACGGTAAAATTGGATTGACAGATTTTTTTTCTTATCAATTCCTTCTCGTAGACAATCGATCTAGTATGAAGAAATACACGGTCAATAGTTCGTCACCACATGTCCTTGCAAATGTATTATGTCTTTGATTTTTGATTATTATTTACATTCGAGTTTTTTTTTTCCCGTTCATAGCAACCACCCAATTTTGTTGAAGAACTTAAAAAAGCAACAAATCGTCGAAAAGAAAGTACTAGAGTAAGTTTCATCGAAATAACAAGCAAAAACGAAATATTTTTTCAATCGATCAATTTCTATTAGACAGACAACAATAGATCTGATGACGACGACGATGATGAGGTCGCTGTTGCTGCTGGCAATGGTTCGAATTCGAGTACACCAGCAAATTCTCGTCCAGTGACACCTCTTGCAAATCGTCTTCGAGAAGTTGGTATTAATAATGCTGTCTATCAAGTCAATCGAGATACATTAGTCAATGAATCCGATCCGAATATTGAACATCTTCCAGCAACATCTTTATCAGCAAAACGTCCGCCACCACCTCCCATCGCCAATCCTGTACCACCACCACTCCCGGCTCGTAATTATACGAATGAAAATTATACTGCAATGACAAATAACAGTGAAAAATCTCGTAAACAGCCCGAACAACCGCCAGAATTACCACCGAAAATAGCTCGAGCAATAGTTGGCACGGGCAAACCTCCGACATCGACTCATATTAATACGCCTGTACCGAAAACAAATGCGACTAATAAAGAAAATCAAACGATTGCACCAACAGAAACCGAAATCGTTTCACCTTCGCACGAAATTAAACCGATCCAACGACATAAATCAAAAAATGCTCGAAAAAAAATGACAGAAGAAGAAGCAAATAAAGAACTCGGTTTGCTTTTCATTTCATTTAATTGATATTTAAATAATTCGATATTTTATTTCAGAGCCGATAGCAGCAAAAGATGACCCAATGATACGATTTAGAATCAAGAAAAAACTTGGCTCAGGGTATGTTGATTAAATCGATTCAAGTAGTTTATTTTTTGAGGGTTGTCGATGTTTTTTCAGAGCTGCAGGTGATGTTGATTTAGCTCTCGATACGAAAACAAATACAAAAGTCGCAATAAAACGAATGCTTTGGTCGAAACAACCACGTAAAGAATTAATTGTTGGTGAAATTCATGTTATGAAAGATTGTCGATTTCGTTCGATTGTTAATTTTCTTGATTGCTATCTACGACCTAATGAATTATGGAGTACGAAATCGTTTTCTTGTGTAGAATTATTTGAACAAAACTTTTTCATTTAGTTGTTATGGAATATATGAATGGAGGTCAATTAACACAAATTGTTGAACAAACAGTCCTTGATGAAGGCCAAATGGCTGCTGTTACGAAAGAATGTCTCGAAGCTTTACAATTTCTTCATAGTAAAAATATTATACATCGTGATGTTAAATCAGACAATGTTCTCGTTGGTTTCGATGGTTCAGGTAAATGAATTTCGTCGATATTTCAACATATTATTCAATATTAATTTTAGTCAAATTAACTGATTTTGGTTTCTGTGCACAATTAGCAAATACTGAAAGTTTACGAACGACAATGGTTGGTACTCCTTATTGGATGTCACCTGAAGTGATTAAGAAGTATATACTTTCTTTTTTATATTAAATTCTTTTCTTATTCATTCAATTCTCTTTACATTTTCAGACTTAAATATGATCGTAAAATCGATATTTGGGTATGTTGTTTATTTTCAATGAATAATTTTGAATGAAAACTTGTTTTTTTGATCTAGTCATTGGGTATTTTAATGATTGAAATGATTGATGGTTCACCTCCATATATCAACGAACAACCATTTCGTGCTATGTGCAAAATAGCCATGCAAGAAGAACCACCAACCATAACACCTGAATCTCAAGCACGAGTATCTGATGATGTGAAAAATTTTCTCAAACGTTGTCTAACAATTGATCCGCAAAGACGTGCAGATACCAGTGAACTTCTTCAACATATATTCATCAAACACGCTAAACCTCTATCATCTCTCTGTCCGAATATCAAAGCTGTCTGCAAAGCTGATACTGATTAAAACGAAAAACAAAACTTCCTCTTATTATTATTATTATTATTATTTTTCTTTTTTTCTTCTTTCTCGTTATCATTTTTTTATTTCTATCATTGTGCATATGAATTTTCTTTTCGGCTTAGCGAGCCATATTTTTCTAACATTGTTAACATACTCTGCCTGTCTGTTCAAACGAAAGCATTTGTTACATTCGTTCCACGTATTTACGAGATAGTTTATTCTATTATTTCTAGCCTGTTACTTTGTCCTCTTTCTTCTATTTATATACTTATAAACACAATCATTTGAAAAAGAAAATTCCTATTTACAAGAAAACGAAAACAAAATAGAAGAAGATATTCTTTATTTGTTTAATTCTGTGATTTTTCTCGTTTTTCTTTTCATTTGAATTCATCTTGCATAATCAATTTTCATTCTCTCTCTCTCTCTTTTTCCTATTTTTACTTGTCTCAAATGCGAACTTTTGCAAAGCACAAAAAAGGAAACAAGTGAATACATAATTACATATGGCTCATAGCAATCATTCTGTCCTTTTTTTTTTACTTTTTTTGTATTCCATCCAATGTCAAATAATACAACTTGATCCATTTTTTTTCTCTTTCTTCTCGTTTCTTTTTCAAAATAAATCAAAGTATCTTATCGAAGTTTTCATTCTTCTTTTTTTTTGTAGATGTTGAGTTTTAGTTGGAACTCTGTCGATGAATCAACGTGAGCTGAACTGCTTTTCCGCTCGATAGTGACTCATGAATGAATCATTTTTAGATTCCAAGGAACTTTACACAAATATACAAATGCATTTAAAGGTTTTCAAAATCGATTTTTTGTATTAGATGCACAATCGAAATGTTTACTCTATTTTATGGTCAGCAAAATATTGAGATATGATGCTTTTCTAATTCTTTTCTTTTTCTGCTTAGCCCGATGAAGTTCGAAAGAAAGGTCCGAGAGGTGTAATCGAATTAACTGACTGTTGGATTGCACCTTCAAATGAAGATGATGTAACATTTACCGTACAGACCAGTGGATCAGATGTGTATAAATTTCGAGGTAGATTAGAAAAAAAAAATGTTCGAAACTTTTCTCTTATACGTATAAAATTCTTCTCGTTTAGCAATTGACGCCAAAGAAAGACAAATATGGATTGATCGATTAAGAGTCTGTTCTGGATCAAATGCAGCAGATGTGGTAGATATTATTTGTTAATACGTTTGTTAAATATTCAAATTGAACTTTTTTTTGAAAAGTTTGTCTCATCACTGCCAGCAGGAAAATCGAATTTGATTAATACATCATCATCTTCGAATGAAACAAATACTCGTTCATCGAAACGACGAGATTCGAAGTATGATCTTACCAATCGAATGATTCGAGATCTTATTTTCTTCGAATAGAATTCAACATCATCAACAAACATTGAAAGAAATGCGAGAAGTACTTCGTTGTCTCGAAGTCAATCAACATGATTTCGTAGAGACAATTGATGTAAATTCTCAGATTCATTTTCTAATATTATTCTTCACTTGAATATTTCTCATTTCAGTCAATACCTGATAATTATCACTTAAATTCATTATCAAAAGTAGAATTCTTTCATCCATCAACTTATTTTCATTGTCAATTTTATTATTAGGATATGCTTTTACTTCGTTCGATTTCTCAATCGTGCGTACATTCATTACAAGATAGTTTGATTATTCTTACAAAACGAAGGTTCAATATAATTCACTAATCATTAAAAGACGTATTTAAGTAATTCGTTATCTTTTTTCGTGAATACAGAGTGCCAGATTCTGATCATCTTCTTCAACCGGCGACAATTCCAGCTCCATTATCATCATCACCGCAATCACCAAATGCAATACCAAATTTATCCGGTAAACAATTAAGTCAATCGTATAACAGTGGTACCAATGGAAAACCAAATTTGAATACAGGAAATCCATTGTCAAATAGTTCAACTTCGCCTCTGAATAAAACATCGAGGTAGAATTTCAGTGATATGTCATTTTATTTCGCAATTTTGATCATTTTGTTCTTAGTTTAAGTGGTCTTAATCAACAACCATTAACTACTGATAATCTCTCATCAATAAAAGCCTTAAGAAGTAATACCATTGAAAATTTCAAAAAACAATCAAAATTTATTTCGTTTTTCTTTTCTCAATGTTAGTCGATGCGACTACTCCAACTCGATCATCAGAATCTATTCAATAGAAATCTCATTATCTCACTATTGATACATTCGTTTCATTGATCTGTATATAACAGTTCTTTCAGCCAGTGTACTTTGTTTTCAATCATTTAAAAGAAACAAACTATTATTTTATTTTCTCCTTTTAACTTGCAATAAACTCCAACTAAATTATTTCAAATTTTCAAGAAAATGTTTTTCTATATTCCTCTCTATTTTGTTTTTTTCTATCTTAGATGCCTGGTACAATGACTGAGAATGAAAATCTTTTGAGTCTTCTCTCAATTGAAGTACTCATAAGTCAAGTTGAAATCGACATGAATATACCTTGCCATTTGCCGTGTATGGTTTTTCGTTTACTCGATTATCCAGCTGTGTCAATACCATTTTTTGATCAATGGCAAATCGAAGAATTTCATGAACTCAAACGAATTCATCCGAATGTTTCATGGCGACAGTTACTTGCCGATCAATTCTATGAACTTCGTTCGGCAAATGGGAAATTTAATTTCAAACGAGGAAAATCATGTTTATTTAAAACTTATTTCAAAAATTTGTATAACCATTTATTGAATGTACCATTGTTTCTTTTATTGATCGATCAAATCAATAATTCAAGTACAAATGTTAATACAACACAATTTATCGGTAGTTGTAATGTAAAATTAAATGAATTAATCGAAGTTTTGAATCAATCAATTATTCGAAATGGTACTGATATTCCACTTGTTGAACAAGAAACATTCCATTGTACACTTTTTAATTTAATGGGAACGAAAATCGGAACTTGTGACGTAGCTGTACGATTTTGTCATTATGGTACAACGATTTTAACTCATTTACCTATGTTAGATGATGGAATTGTTAAAAATATGAACGATAAATCTTCTGAACCAACAACAAAAGAGAAACTTGCAGAAGTATCAAAACAAACAACAACAACAACAACATCGGATACAGTTGTTAAACATATTCATTTTGTTAATGAAAAGAAAGATGTTGGCTTACAGATCTCTCGTAGTGATCTTCCATCAACATCGAATACTAATAAATCAGCACAAACACGTTGGACAAGTACGAAAACTCATCCACTTGGACATCATCATCAGTTCAAAGGTCGATATCCACGTACAATCGAAGATTCAATTTATGATGATACATCGATTGCTTCATATCAACCGCCAGCACTTTACTTTAATTCGAATTCTGATTTTCTACAAATGATGACACCAGCGAATGCAAAAACTATTGAAGAAGCGAAAGAAGATCGTTTATCTTATCTAGCATCGATTCCTATTGCTAGTTTTCAAGATGAAATTGATTTCGAAGATCCAGATGATGAAGAAGATGATGAGAATCAACAACCGCCGAAACAATTGAAATCGAAAGTCAAACAAAATGTTCGTTTTCAATTAACAAAACCATCGACACCATTGAAAACTTCTTCTCAAATAAAAATAAGTCCGAAAAAACAACAACAACAGATGTTAGCAAAGGATTTTTTGCATAATTTCCCGTTGCTTCGGGCATTGGTTGAAGAAGCTCTGGCTTTGCAAGATCATGAATACGATGTTCCATTGCCAATTCGACGTATTATGTTAAATGAACGACCTCATTCAGCTGGACAAATCAAACAAAGACCAACAAAGTCAAGTCCGACTCGACCAAAATCAGCGGCAAATATCCGTTCAGCACAACCAAAATCTGTTATTGTTTCACGAAATATCAACAATACCAATCGACTTTATCCATCGTCAGTCGATCGACGACAGATGATAGTTACAAAACATGAAGTACGAAATCTAGTTGATCGACTTTCGAAACCCAAATTTAATAAACGACTCGATCGAGAAATTGCCGATGCAGAACAAATAATAACAGCTGATGAATCTGTTCCAACACCTCGACTCCTACCGAAACCTATACCTGCACCAGTAAATCACTCGCTTCGAAAAAAAAACAGAATAACCTCTAACTTCATATTTTCCTCTTCTTTTAGCCAACTGTTCTCGTTAAAAAACCACCGCTTTCATACGGTACAACTCGTGCTCATCGATTGTACGCTGAATTTGCTCGAGCTCGGCGTGCTGCTCATGAATCTCCACCACCTGCAAGCACAAAATCTCCACGATCTCCACGAAAAGAACCGCCTACTAACATTCGTTTACCTCCATCGTCACCTCAACTGCTTAATACAGGCACACTCTCACATTTTTCTCTTCTCAATAAAGTCGACATCGACACAGCAACCATCGATAAAAATAGTTTACAACCGAACACTAGTTCGAATGTTAAAACATCGTCGACAACAAGTCAAGATGTTTCATTTGAATTAAATCGACAAACATCTTCGTCATCATCGTCATCGCCAACTCCTGAACCGACATTACCAGATCATATCGAACAAAATCCCGAACAAAATGAACTAGGATTTTCAATTACTAATGTCACTGATTAGTAAGTTCTCTTTTGATTCGATTGAACTTTTGTTTTTGGAAAATATTTTCAGTTTTACCGATGGTGACAATAATTCAAGTAATCATTTCTCACCACAACAATCTACATAAATTTTACTATGACATTCCATCACGAAAATCTACTGTCAGATCCTATCAAACTCATTTTCAAAAACGAATCCGTCCAACAACAACAATTTACAAGTGTTTATCTTCTTTTAATATCAGTATTTCAGGTTTCTTTTTCTGTAGTACTCAGGCTTTTTATTTGTAATAACTGGGATTTTTTACATTAATAATAAATTTTACAGTACTTAATTGATTGAGTTTGTTTTTCGACTAACGCGATTCAGGTGACCTCTCTCTAGTCTTTACGTAATAATATTCTATTGACAAATCGAAAGAGAGATCTTTGTCTCGGAAAAGAAAGACACAGAAGAATAGTTCATTCGTTCATTTGTATTCAACCAGCCAGTCGTGCTTGATAGAATCTCATTTCTTTCTTTGAATAAAATAAAAATGAATCAAGAAAATAATCCACCATCGAATGATATCGATCAAAATCAATTATCGTTGGTAACATTTCGAAAAAAAGTCGAAAATAATGAAGAAGACGACTCATCTGTTACACCAAAACGACCATTATTATCTCGTGAACGTGGTATTGGTGCATTCATTGATGTTTCTCCATTATCCGACCGAAATTCTCGTCCAGAATCAGCTAAACGATCAGTTCCTCTTCCAGCATCACCTGTGGCTCCCGTGAAAAAAGATGAATCACCCGTTACTGGTACTGAAAACTGCATGTTTATCATCAGTCCACCACAACCAAATCGAACAAATGTTATCGATGATGATGACGATAATTCCTATGTACCAGCATATATTCATAAAAAAGCAAAAGCAGCCCCATCAACTACTTGGAAAACATCCTATCCAATTCATAAAATTTCCTCAAAAGTCTCCACTGAACTAACAACAACACCAGTATCCTCTTCTATGGATCCTCCATCAACTCCTATCGTATCATTTCAGCCAGCGATTCGACCACGTATACCTTTCAATCTCTCGTCAACGAACGCTCATGATAAACAAGCACATGCTTACACCATTTGGCTCAATGCTCTCTTTACACCAGTCGATTTTCTCTGTAATACAGCGCCGAATCAATCGGTAGCAGTCGAAACATCGACGAAAACATTGAAAGCTTTAGCTGAATCGAATCGTTGGTATATGTTACGAGATCGTGCTCGAGAAGTGTTCACTCGTGATATTCAATCGATTGCTGCGAAAATCAGTGCTGATATCGATATCGATCATTGTCGAATCAATCCAAAGATTGATTTGAATTTTTCGATACGAACAGTTAGTCGACAAGCTCTATTGAATTTTATTGCGTCATTCCATCGTATTTGGTTTCGTTTGGCTATGGAAGTACTTTTCCCGATAAATATCGAAAATTATCAACAAATGAAATTAGCTATTGAACAATATCTCATTCAATCGACAGGAAATACTTCGTCACCATCGAATGATTCCAATACGAAAAAGAATAATAATAGTAATACGAAAACAGCTTCGCCACAAATTCGTTTAACAATTAAAAATCTAATTGTTATTATTGTTTTTCTCGAACGAGCTAAAACATTACGTTTAATCGATAATGATCCGTGTCTATACACACGTGAATCGAAATTCAAATCAACTAAAGAATCAATCGATGTTCTCTCACGAGATTTCATCAGTTCAGATACCAATCTCATTCGTCGTCTTAAATTAGCTGGTTTTGAGCCAACTTATCGACAAACATCATTAGATGAATACAATTATCTCATTCCAACAAATGAAAATAAACTATTCGATGAACTCAAAGATGGTATTCGTTTAACACGTTGTGCACAAATATTATTATCATCAACGAACGAGCAGGTCGCTCGATTTGATCTTTCAACAAAACTCAAATGTCCCGTTGTGAATCTTGTTCACAAATTATTAAATATCGATCAAGCTTTTGAACTTCTTCAAACCTATGGACATGTGAATTTAAATGGCATTTCAAATAAAGATATTATGAATGGAAATAAACAACGTACACTTGAATTACTCTGGCGAGTATTTACTGTTTGTTATTTACCAAAACATTTGTCGCCAATTGAGAAACTCAACGAAGAAATAACAATTCTAACTCAAAATCTTTCACAATACAATTGTCGTTCGATTGAACAACAGTTACTTTCGAACGATATTATTCCTTTACAAAAACAATTCATCGAGTTTACACCATTGATTCATTTGATTATTAAATGGGCACAATTAATTTGCGCACATTATAAATTTTGGTTATACGATTTACAAGAATCGTTTATCGATGGTCGAGCTTTTCTTTATATTATTTCGTATTATCTTCCGACGCTATGTGATTATACACGTGATATTAAACATTTAACAACATTAGCTGTTTGTCAAACACGTGACGAACATATACAATTCAATCTTGAATTAAATCAACAACAACAACATCACGGGTTAATGAATACATATGAACGAAATGTGAAAGCGAATTTTCGATTTCTAGAAGAATGTATTAAACAATTGGGAACATTTTCAAGTGAATTAATTAAATATGAATTCTATGCAAAAGATGTTCCCGATGAACGTTGTACAATTCTTGTGTTGGCTATGTTGGCACATGATTTACTCTTTTCAAGTCAAACTGCAACAGATGAAATCGATTATCGACATCAAACGATATTCGATGAATTGAAAGACAAATATTCGGTAGATGATGAACCGATTCTTAGTGAAACGAAACAGGAAGAGAACAAAAAATATCAATTATTAAATGATGACGAAATGGAACTTATGAAATCGATTCAATCGAAAAAAGATCTAGCAGAATTAGTTGAAACAATTTCGATTACGGAAGAAATTATAACAACAACGAAAATTATTACGGAAACGAAAACACTTAAACCATCGATTTCATCAACAACAATTAATTTTCCAATTAATGAATCATCACATCAAGTTCATCCACTTCCAATTATATCAGCAGAACCTGTTCTTCCTATTTTAAATCCTGTTGAAGACATCGACGATGATGATGATGACAATAAATCTAAAGAAGAGCAAGTAAAACATGAAACTATCGAAAAAATAGAAGAAAATGAAGACATAGAACATGTTGATGATGATCCAACGAAAGTAACAATGCTTTCACCAACAACATCATCATCATCATCATCACCATCAGTATCACCAGGTAAACCAGATTGGTCATTCGTTGAACCACCAGCCGTTGTCTATGATCAAACATTATCTGATTCTCTCTATGCTTCTCTTGAAACGATGTTCAATTATCAAACACCAACACGACCAACAAATTCTCTTTCTCAATCGATTCTTCATACAATGAATCACGATATTCTCGATCATCTCGAACCGCTGCCTGAATTAAAAGATGAAAGTGATATCGAAGAAGCTGAAGACGACGATTCATTCAATTCAGCTCGATCAGGTCTAACAACATTACATGAAACACGTCGAGCATCGATTGCTCCTCAGCCAACAACCTCGACAACCGCTGTTTCATTTCATGATCTCGTTGAATTAGAAAAAACAATTGAAAACGAAACAAATAAAGTCAATCCTGAAAATACATCTTTGTTTCTTATCGATGAAACAACACCATCGGAAACGGACAGTGTCGAATTGAATAAAATCGATGATGCAGAAGATTTTGCTGATCCTGTTAATACGAAAATGATCAAAGAAACGCTCACACTCTTCCTCGCACATCAACAACAAACACTCGAACATGAAGAATCAACAACACATAATAACGAATCACTTGGACAAACACAAACTGAACAATCATCGATTTTAATTGAAAAAACCGAAGATGAACGAAAAAATCACGCTGCATTAATCGTTCAAACTCATTGGCGTGGCCGTCAAGTTCGAGTTGAAAACGAGCGTACTAATCATCCCGTTGTTGGTATTCTCGAAAGACTTCGTACACTTGATCCAACAAGTAGCACATCGTTAACACTTCGTGAACGTATGATGCGAATTGTTCAAGAATATTCCGAAGCTTCATCATCATCGTTAACAGCTTATCTACATTTTCTACGTGATGTCGAACCAATTGTTGCTTGTTGTCTTGAAATACGTTATTTAATAGCTCAACAAGGTTTATTACGGTTATTTTTTATATTAATGAGATGTTGTAATCGAAGTGGACCATCAGCTGTTTTACTTAGTAAAGTTTTAAGTATTTTACAATTGTTTACAGTTAAACGTGGCTTAATCATGCCATTAATTGATAAACAAGAACAAATCAAAGATTTGATCATGCTTCTTTTGAAATACTATCAAAAAAATCGTTGTGAATTGTTCGAACAAATTTGTTCGTTATTAGAATCGATTGCTAATGATGAATATGCTCGAAAAATGTTACGTACAAATAAATTATTTACTGATGCTATTGAATATGTTTATAAACGTGTGTTTAATAAAGCATCAGCTGAAGATGAAAAATATCGACAACAAGTTCGATCAACACCCAAACAATCGACTGGACCGCAAACACGACGAGCAACGCTTTTAAATCAATCATCGATTCTCTATCCGACTCCAAAAATGATGCGTCCACCAGGTATTCAACCAGAGAATGTCTTCAAAAAGAATTTAATTTCAATGGAAAAATTTATGAAAATATTCTATAGCGATTAATTTTTCAATATCTGTCTGTATGTATGTATTGTATAGGTTATGATAGGAATATATATATATTTTTGTTGTCTTTGTTCTTATTTGTATTTGATTAAAACAAAATTCACATATTTTCGATGTTCAATAAAAATCAATATTTTTTCCCATGTTGGAGTAAATATTTGAGTCATTTGTTTTTGCGTTGAAAGAAGAAAGTGTCTACAAGGTGTACTTGTTTCTTATTTGATGAATTCTGTCTCGAGATAACTTTTCATTGGTGAAAACGACTGCGATCGACAGTTGTTCTGTTTAAAAATTCATTGCTAGCTGGGTTTTTCTCCACGGTTATATCGTCTATAAATTGTCGATTCGTTACATGTTCCAATTTAGTTTTTAAAAGCAAATAATTAGTCAGCATGGGAATTCCAGGATATTTCAAATGGTTAACAAATCGTTTTCATTATCCAGATATTATTCAGGATTGCATCGAACATATTCAATATGATAACGATGGTCCATTTGATGAAACACAACCGAATCTACATGGTGTTGAAGTATGTTCGCTTAGAGTAATAACGAATTTTGCTTTATTCTGATTTGCATATAGTTCGATAATTTATATTTGGATATGAATGGTATTATTCATAAAACAATGGCAATCCAGAATATTTCAGGCTTAAACAATGAAGATGATTTGATTCATTCGATTTTTCATACTATCGATGAGATTTTTGCATTGGTCCGGCCGAGAAAATTACTTTTCATTGCTATTGATGGTGTAGCACCACTAGCTAAATTACATCAAAAACGTTCGAAACGATATCTAGGACTCAAGGAAGCATTAGATAAAGCAGAAGCGATCAAAATTATAAAATCAAAAATTCTGGCCAATGGACGTGTTTTACCAAACCCTGCTGATCAAAATGAACCTTTCGACGAACAATGTATTACACCAGGTACATCGTTTATGTTACACTTGAGCGATTGTCTTCGATATTACATCTATGATCGAATGAATACAAAATCAGCTTGGCAATCATTGAGAATTATTTGTTCTGATGCAAATGTAGCTGGTGAAGGTGAACATAAAATCATGAATTTTATTCGACAACAATGTTTACAAACAAATTATGATGTAAACACACGACATGTTCTATTTGGAACCGATGCAGATTTGATTATTCTTGGTTTATCAACACATCTAGACAATGTTTCAATAATGCGTGATAAATTGAACTTGGATTGTCCACCTCTATGCGAATTATGTCGACAACAAGGACATGATTATAAAAAATGTCAAGGAATTTCAAAAGAAAATCAAAATATTCTTCCTATGACACCGATTCATGAAAAACCAAAGTACATATTTGTACATCTTTCAAAATTACGCGAACGATTACATGATTATTTTTATAATAACTGTGATTTTACATTTCCATGGAATTTCGAACGTTTTATCGATGATTGGATATTTTTATGTTTTTTAAATGGTAATGATTTTTTACCAGATATACCTTCGTTTGAAATCTATCAAAATTCGATTGATAATCTTTTGGAAATCTACGTTAGAAACGTACCAGCACACAATGATTATTTAACATACAATGGTCAACTCAATCTGACATTGTTAGAAATAATTCTAACTGAATTCGGTAAAAATGAAGAAAATATTTTCAAGGATCGATTTCAAATTAGTCAACAATGGAAAATTAAACAAGAAGAACTTAATCAACAACAAATCAAACCTGCAGTCAATCTACAAGAGTAAAGGAAAAGCGTTTACAGAAAATAATTTTCGTTTTTTCTTCATATAGAGTAATAACAATTAACAAACAAGAATTTCGATCATTTCGACCGACATATGTTTCCAACAAAGTTGATCCACCAGTGGAACAAATTCATAACATTGATTATAATGTCCAACTTTGGGAAAATAATTGGCATAGTCAATACTATCAAAAGAAATTTCAAATAAATTCTAATCAAATACAAAATCAACAAAAATCTGTTGTTGAACATTACGTTCGAGGTTTATGTTGGATACTTGAATATTATTATCATGGTGTATCATCATGGGATTGGTACTATCCTTATTATTATGCGCCATTTGCTTCGGATTTTCAAAATTTGAATATTGATGGATATATAAATCCGAATTCACAACCTTTTACTCCATTAGAACAATTGATTTGTTTGACATCTTCGAATTCTATGAAATATCTTCCCGAACAATGGCAAACGAAATTATTAATCAATCCACTAACGAATGACTATGCTTTGCCGTATTCGATTACCATCGATCCTAACGGTAAACATTATCCATCTCAATATACAGTTCGATTACCATTTATTGATAAAAGTCTCGTACATAAATTCATAGTGGAACATGAAGAGTTGTTAACATCGGAAGAAAAACAACGAAATCAAGAAACTAAAGATTTATTATTTTTTCATTCGAATTGTTTAGAAAATAATATTAAAACTAAGAAAACAAACAAAAATCCATTAGAAATCTTCAAACAACTCAATATTCCAGGACAAATTCAAATAATCATCGATGATAGTCAAATTACATCGATCAATCAATCCGTCGTTTCACCGTTAAACAATTACAATACAATACAAAATAATCAAGTTTTCTGTGTGGAATATCATACATAAAAACAAACTAATAATCTATTGTTGTTGTTGTTTTTTTTCTTTTATTAATAATAAACTAGAAGAACTGATCGACATCTAACGACGTAACTTGAATCCGAACGAAAAGAAGAACCAATATAAAGATAAAGAGAGATGATGATGATTTCATTTCAGAAAACAAACAAAATGTCTGCATCAAGTTCACGTCATGTTCCGAAACGAAAAGTCCAACCGACTGTCCTCAATTTCATGGATGGTTCTCGTTCAACATCGAGTTATTCGAGACAAAATCATTCATCAACAGATATTTTCGATTTACTTCGACGAGCTGTAAACGAACGACGACGTATTGAAGTCTTAACACGTGATTGTCGAGGTATTTGTGGTATTCTCATTGGATGGTTGATTCTTTTCGATAAACATATGAATCTAATTATGACTGATGTCGATGAAGTTCTTCGACGATTGTCCGACGGACATGATTATTTAGAATTAGGTCCAAAACGAGAAAATATTCCACCAGTTAAACGTAAATTCAATTTGAAATATTATTGTTTGGAAAATAATATAATTGAGATTTATTTTTCTATAGCTACTGCATCGAATTCAAAGCCTGCTGATGTTCCAAATGATTTTCAAACATTTCGAGCGCAATTAGCGAATTTTCTACGAAATAAAAATAAGCCACCTGCTGTCGCTAAACAAAGACGTAGCCATGTTGAAGATGATGACACCGAAGATGATGACGATGAGAAAATTCGAAAAGAACTTGCTCAACCATGTCAACCTCATCCGGAACAATTTCTCTGCATGGAATTATTGAGTATAAATAATTTAAATGTTCAACGTCTTAGTGGAAGAGCTCAAACGATTGATTCATCTTCTTCTTCATCACTGCCGTCAACAGTAACAATAACATCGAAACGACCTAAAGTTCGATTTTTCTCTCGACACGTCCCAAAATTATTCATAAAAGGCAATCAAGTGTGTCTCATACGTCTCTTATCTTCATGATAAATGACTCACACACGCATATATATATATATATAGGAAATCAGCCATACTTTTCTTATTTGAAATGAGTGATTGTTTTATATTTTTTCTAATGAATCTGATGAAAAACAATATCTATTCAGTCTCATTTTCTTTACTCATCATATTAACACTTTTGACATTAATAGATTAACAATGTCATTCATAATAGTTCATGAAAATGATGGACTAATTGAATTATTTTTCTTGATGTTCGAAAATAATACATGTGAGGTTGTTCACGTACTAAGAGCAATATGACTTGAGGCGTTGGATGAACTCGATGCAACGTCTTTTCAACATTATCTCATTGGTGTTATGTCATCGTAGATGATTTTCGTTGTTAATGAACTTGAAATATTCTATCTCATGCATTTAATTATATTGAGCATATTTCTTCGATTAAACGTCATTTCTAGATGATTAAGAAGCATCGAACAATTGATTGCTTACAATATTTGATTATATATTTATGTGTAACTGGTATATATACTACTATGTTCAAGAAAAAGCAATTAGAACAATAGATAATGTCAAAAGAGAGATGCAGAAGCCAAAGACAATAATGTGAAGGACATCATGTTGTAATCGTTTGTTTAGTTGACATAAAAATGTCGGCGAAGACGAATGTGATTGTTATCTTTCACCAACCACGCCGCGCACACTAGTTGTTCAATTTCTTCCATCTGAAGTTACGTTTCTCTCAGCATACGCATAAACGCTAATGCGAGAATATGTTCATCTGCCATATTAGACCGATTGAGTTGTAACCACATTATTCTTTCGATTCGTAAGCATACGTATGTGACTATGTAATCATATTGATGTCGTCTTCTTCTTCTTTTTTGGCATGTGCACATACGTATGTACAAGGAAAACGGAGAGTAAAGGAGTGTTATTTCAATCATCGTTACGAACAAATGTTTTTTCGCCTGCTGGTCATTATCTTCGTCAGTACTCATCATATTGGCGATGAAAGTCTAGCAATACGATAGAGAGAAGGCAATAGAATATATACGTACATACATATATGAACGAAGTAAAAGGAAAGAGTGATAAACAACACTAAAAGATTGGCAAGAGAGAGAGAGAGAGAGAGAAAGAGAATGATGTCTTCACCAATCTTATACGTAGATGTATACTTTGTCTTTCTTGTGGCATATCTCTATCTATTCATCGATATTCTATATACAAATAAGTAATGAAAGACTTCTTCCTCCTTCTGTTTCATGTTGTCTCACACATTGATGTTATGTCCAGTATATACTGTCTGTATATGTCTTGATGTGATCCATTTTTTGTTTCTTTGTGTTCATTGGTTCGAGCTAACGACAAGCAATTAGTATGTCTGCCTGCATTTTGCTGTCATTCAACTGGCAAGTTAATAGTGTGATCATTCGTTGCTGTTTTTCTTTGCTCTCCTATATCGATCGATAGGAAACCTATTCAACCTTATTAAATAGTTTTTCAATTAAATATGTATGGGTGTGCGTGAGTAACATGTTCTTTTCCTTTTTTTGTCTCTCTCTGTTCCTAAGACTATACATCATTGCATAAACTAAATTACAATAGTTAATAGTATTCCTCTCAAAGTGCATGTGAATAGACAACAGTTGAAAGAAAAGAAGCTCTCACGTTCACTAGTCGTCTTTCAAGAAAAAGAAAAGCAACTGTGCATCATTTTTATGTCGTAATGCTCAATCGTTGATCAATAATCATGTGAAAATAGACAGCCGTCATTCGTTTTTTTTCATCTTTTTTCATCACACATTCGACTTTTTAAAAAAATCACTATTCAATTATTTCGTACACCAATCGAAACCACACAAATCTTATTGTTATGTCTTCACTCTTTTTTTCTCTTCCATCAAGGTTACATCAATGTTATTGCATGATACCCTTCACATGAATATTCCACTTTTGTCCAAAAAAAAACTTTTTTTGTTGATTTAAAAAAGAAAACGAACAGTTATTGACACATTCTTGAAATTCGACGTAAAGTTAAGAGAGATATTTGATAAGAAAAAAAAAATTTCACAGTTACCGTAAGTAGCAACGATGAACAACAATCACAAATGTGCATTCAAAAGAACGAGTTAAATACATTAGAATTATCAAGAGAAATAAAACTTGCGTTATCTGTTATGATTGATCGCATCTGATCTTTTCATTCTTTATTGAACAGTCGATATAATATGTTATATCAATTTCTATCTTTAATGAATGGATCTAAGCACTGTTCATCTCCCTTGAGCGATATACAGTAGTACGTATCTTCGTTTCTGTTAGGAATACAGAAATAGATATTTGCATATACTACATTCCACAAGCAGTGTAATGCATTCTTGTGGCTAATCTTTTTTTCTTTCAACCTGCTAGGAATACTTTTTAACCTTCACAGGTGCCGATTAAAGAAGGTGACCCTGAGCTGGTGATAACTATTTGTCTCGTCATGATACTAGCAACTGCTATCTGGACGAAAAGCAGCCATTGATAACAAAAAGGGCCTTCTCGTCCCACACCCACAAGTGGTAAGAGTCGATAAGTAAATAAATAAATATCGTCCTTGTGCTACGTGTGTTCTTCATATTGGATATTTATTTTGCTTCATTTTCATTTTTATTCCTTTTGATTTTATTTGCATACCTTGGATGTTGAAAAGAGACTTACGCGTTTGTTTAATTTAAAGGATTTTTACTCATAAATAATAACTGTTTTATTTCGATTGAATAGTAATGAAACTGATTCAAATCAAATATGAAATCGATTTTTCTTTCATTTTATTTCGAAAATGTCTATTTCAGATGAATAAAAATGTGATCAATGATATTCTATTGTTTAATTGTCAGAAAATATGCGTTTAATCTATGACGACATTATTTTTCATTAATTTTCTAATTAGTCTTGTCAATTTAGGTGAATATTATTTACGAAACCTTGAATATATCAAAATAAAATCTCATTGTTTTTTTTTCGTCTATACAAATAGTTGATGGGATTACCTTGCCGACACCTTCATTATCAAAAAGTATAATCGAAAGTGAAATAGGCAATGATTATACTCTTGATTGTCGTATCGAGCGAAATAAATGGGCACACCCCTTGATTTTTCAATGGTATCGATCGATTGATAATTATTCTATACCTATTGTTAGCCAATTTGATGATTATCCAGTGCACATCGATGATATTTATCAAAACAAATATGATTTTTTCTCGAACGGATCGCTAAAAATTCGCAAGACGCAATTGAATGATAATGATACATATGAATGTCGACTGATTCGTATTGATCGTGGATTTCTCGATATCAAAGAACGATATTTTCTTACGTTTCGTGTTAATGGTTTGTGAAAATGTTTTTCTTTTTTGTTTTTACTGTTGCTTCGAAATTTATTTTCTTCCCTCACATTTAGAACCACCACGATTTCTCAATGTATCGAATTCAATCATCATTGCTCCACTTGATTCAACTGTAAATTTTCTTTGTCAAATCTATGGTATTCCGAAACCTACAGTGACATGGTACAAGGTTATTGCAAAAGACAAACAAATTGTTGATCATGAAGACTTAAAACTATTCTCGGTCAATAGTCAAAAGTACGAATATAACTCATTTCGTTTTTTATTTATTCACCGTTTTTTCTTTTCATGCCTAGTTTAAAACTTGATAATATCGATGATCAGTCAGCTGGAAAGTATCGGTGCGTCGGCAAAAATAGACTTGGTTCAATTGAAAATGAGTTTCAATTATTGATTCAAGGTAAATTGAAATGATAACAGTTGTAATGGTATGTTTTTGTGAAATTTCGATTAACTAAAGGATCGATCTATTGGCGGCACATTCCTCAAAATCGAACAATTAAAGTCAATGAAAGTGTTACATTGAGGTGTGAAGGTGAAAGTAGCGAAAAATTGCAGTATCATTGGTATGTGATTTAATTTTCATTTCGATAATAAATAAATAATTGAATCTTTCAGGTTGAAAGACAATACATCTCTCACAGAAATAACATCTCTACAAAACCGTATACGTACATTTAGCGATGGTCTTTTAATTATTAATAATATCGCACCTGAAGATCGTGGAACCTATGTATGTGTTATTAATATTCGAAATTCGAAACATAGTCGTAGCAAATCAGCAACTATTACTGTTAAATGTAAGTGCAATTTATTTCGACAGTATTTTATTGGTTCGAATAATTAATTAGATCCACCTATGCCGTCATATTATCGGCAAACAAGCAATATAACATTGATTCAAGGCTCATTAGGCGTATGCCCATGTTTACTAGATGCATTTCCTCCGATACAATCAGTTGCTTGGTATCGAGACGGTAGACCCATTCGAATATCGTCGAAAAATGGACTATACAGCATTAATTCGGATTATTCTTTGTCAATCAAATCGGTTGAAAATGATGATGAAGGTACTTATTTTTGTCGAGCACAGAATACCGAAGGATTCGGCCGTGACAGTATGCCGTTCTACGTCGAAGTCAGAGGTTTGCATTTCTTCGTTTTTTTTCTTTGTTTCATATAAGAAAAACAAACTTTTTCTCGTAGAACCTATTAAATTTCTTTCCAAACCTGATTCGATCTATCATCTTGTCGAAAACGATCGTTTAGTGTTACCTTGTGTTGTTTATGGCAACCCTCAGCCGACAATCAAATGGTATAAAGTATGTTGTAAATTGTTTCGCTTTCCTTTCGTCTTCAATTCGGTTTCTTACATAAATATTTTTCTCGATTAATAGAACTCAATTGAATTAAATGACATTCAAGTGAATTTAACCTTGGAATCGATCGAAAAAACCGATCACGGCTTGTATATATGCCAAGCATCGAATAAACATTCGACAGTCAATATTAGCACATTACTTATTGTTGAAAGTACGTTCTAATATATTATTTCGTGAATAATAATAAAATAGAATCCGCAAAAAAAAAAAACATTTTTTCTTATCGAAACATGGGTGTGTTAGTATCACATAGAATAAATATTTTCTTTTACTCGGTTAGATACGACACCACAAGCACCTTTAAATGTTCGATATGAGCAAATTGCGTCGAATATTTTTCTTTCGTGGGAACCGGGTTATGACGGTGGTCGAACACAATATTTTATTGTTTGGTATCGTATGATTCAAAAACGAAAACAACAATGGAATCAAGTTCGGGTTCTACCTGAGAATGCAACAGATTTTCTACTATTTGATTTACAAGTTGAACAAACCTATGAAATAACAATTGTCGCAGAAAATGAATACGGTCTAGGAAGTTTTAGTCCAATAATATCAGTTTATTTGAATAATAATGAAGATTTAGCAATTGGCTATTTACAATATACAAATGAAACTGATTTATTAAGACCATTATCTCCAACTAATCTTTATCTATCTCATTCGGGTTCAAATCTCTATCTTACATGGAATCATCCGAATTTCTTTCAATCACCAGTTAATATTCATTATTATGTCATTCAATGGCGTTCATCAATTGTTTTTAATAATCAACATTCACAACAATTTATTGTTGTTGAACATCCAATTCGATCATATGTTCTAAAAGATATTAAACAAGCTAAATATATCGTACAAATTATATCCTATTCCGAACAAGGAACTTACAGTATTCCAATTCAATCAGAAATTGATATCAGTACGTAGTGAAATCTTTATTTTTTTTTTTCGTATTGAGATAAATCAAAATAAAATATTTTCTTTTAATAGAATTCAATTATATTCTTGCTTACGAAGGTTCGAGTCGTTTGTTAATCGCAATTCTTTGTTTTCTAACTATTCTAACTCTTGCAACACTATGTGTATGTGTATTTTGTGTTATGAAATGTTATTATCAACGAGGATCATATTGCACACATCATAAGTCAAGTAATGAAACAGAAGCATCAAATAAATATTTATTAGATAAATATTATTTCTTTGATCTAGATTCGAAATTTACATGTGGATGTTGTCCATCGTTGCAATACAAGTAAATTCTATTTGATTAATATAAACTGATGTTTCTTCTTCTGTGTTTTTTTTTGTATAGCATTGATGAGTGTTCTCCTATCGAATCCGATCGATATCGTACTAGTCTACTGAAATCTATTGATTTACAATCATCACCAATGTACACATCTCGCAATCGTGTTACATCACAAACAACAGGCAATTCAGTTCGATCACCATCACCGTTAGATAGTTTTACAGATTCATCGATATCTCTAGCTAGAGTAATGACAATTCCACGTTGTCGTGATTCAATCATATCGAATAGTTCTGTAACAACTCCTCAATCAATACATAATTCACAAACAGTTGTCTCACCAATGTCAGATTTACCCATTGAATCACCAATTAATAATGATAGTAAAATGACTTCATTATTTCAACCAATATCTTCTGCTGATGCTGAATATCGTAAAATGAGTTCTCGTCTACCACTTGAAGCCGTGCCTGAATTAACTGAACTTGATGTAGCTAATAGTCGATATAGTTTTACTCAATCAATTCATTCTCAACATACGAACACAGTTCAACCTAGTCCAATTCTAATCACATTTGATTCTAGTTCATTAAAACGTCGTTCGTAAAAACGAATTTTCTACTAATGTACATCTACGTATCATTCTTTCTTTTCTCTTTTTTTTTACGTACATTTTTCTTTCGAATACTACGCAATGAATAAGATTGTGTGTGTACGTGTGTGTACGTGTGTGTACGTGTGTGCCAGTATAACCGACCGTATTATAAATAGCACGAAGATATTTCATATATTTGTCTGTTCTAGATTATTAAATTCGATTTACAAAAATGGCATCGACAAGGTACATGCGAAACTATTTGTCTAATCGTTTCACGAATCTTTTTTCATTTCAGTGCTAACCAGCCTTCATCGGAAGAAGCTACAACTAAAACAACAAAATTAGTTCCATTAAGTCATGGACCTGCTGCAAAGAATCCTATATTCTTTCCTGCATTGTTAGTTGCTCTTCAAGCAATCTTCATTATTCTCCTGTCGTTACATGGAGAATATGGTCATGAACCAACACGAACTAATTTACCAGCATCAATTCGTTCAACAGTTACGTATATCAACGGTACAATTGTTTATGTTAAACAGGAAGATCCATCACAACATCGAGGTATTGCTGATCTGTATTCGATGTTTCAAGACATTCATGTCATGATATTTGTTGGGTTCGGCTTTTTAATGACATTCCTTCGAAAATACGGGTAAATTCTTGAGTTTTTTTTGTTATTTCAAATGAATTTGCGGTTTTAATGAAAATTATTATTGAATTATTTTAGATTCAGTGCTGTTGGATATAATTTTCTTGTTGCAGCATTTGTTCTCGAATGGGCATTGATTGTTCGTGGTTATATGTTCGATTTTAATGCTGTTACAAGAAAATTTCCGATTGATATCGAACGAATCATCGTTGCAGATTTTGTTGCAGCTGCTATACTCATTTCATTTGGTGCTGTACTTGGCAAAACTAATCCAACACAATTGCTTGTCATGGCTTTCATTGAAGTATTACTTCAATCGGCCAATGAATTTCTCGGATTACGACGTTTCTGTGCTTATGATATTGGCGAATCGATGTTTGTTCATGTTTTTGGTAAACTTCTTTTTTTTCTTTAAAAAATTAGTTTCATTTCCTTTTTGTTGTAATATTTAGGTGCTTATTTTGGTCTTGCTGTTGCATTTATGCTCTATAAAAAAGAAGTATCAAACACTGAAGTACAAGAACGAGAAAAATCTGTTTATCATTCGGATATTTTTGCTATGATTGGCACTTTATTTTTATTCTGTTATTGGCCATCGTTTAATGCCGGTGTAGCCGTGTCGGGTGATACACGTCTTCGTGCAGTTGTTAATACTTACATAAGCATTGCATCGAGTGTTTTACTAACATATGTTTGCTCGTGTATATTCAGTAAAGAGAAAAAACTCGATATGGTTCATATTCAAAATGCTACTTTAGCTGGTGGTGTTGGTACGTTTAAAGCGATTGAAAAAAAACAGAAACTCATTTGAACAACTGAATATCTATTGTTTCGTTTTAGCTGTTGGAACTATTGCCGACAAAATTATCCTTCCAGCTGGTGCAATGATCGTTGGTTCGATTGCAGGCACATTGTCAACAGTTGGCTTTCAATTCATCAAACCGGTTCTACAAAAATTCCGAGTACATGATACATGTGGTGTGAACAATCTTCATGGCATGCCTGGTTTACTTGCTGGTATTTTCGGTATTATTCTCGCTATATTTCCTACTTATTCACTCTATACTGATAATTTACTTGGCACATGTTGGCACGGAGAAAATCGAACATATTTAGCACAAATCGGTTATCAAGCATTGACATTAGGTGTTACGATTGGAATTGCAGTTTTAGGAGGTTTATTGACAGGTGTTATTCTTCGTTTACCATTGTTTAATGATGAAGCATCGGCATCATATTTCAACGATGAACAACATTGGGAAACGCCAGCAGATTTCTATTCTGATGCCACACCCCTCATACCCGATAGTGCTCAAGAACAAAATGTTTAAATGTACTGAAAAATTTTTTTTTTCATTTTCATAAAATATTCTAGTTTTTAGATTTTAGAGAACAGTAATCCAGAATTCCAATTCTTCTTTCTTTTTTTATCGTTTAACAATTATTTTTTGTAGCGTTAGTTTCTAATATAAATCACTGCTGCTTATATTTTGTTTTTGCTTCACTTCATTTTTTAGTTTTTGTCCATTGAACTAATTTTCTTGTGATAAACTAATAAATAAGATGAATGAATAGATTCTAAAAAAATGATGATGCAATTCAATAAATCGATTAGGAAACTCGTACTTGTACAAATGCTCAGATCGAATCGTTAACATCTATTCTTTGACATGTACTTCAAACGTGATCAACAATCAATAGACTCTTCGAGAAAAGAAACGAGAAAATGACGAATCAGTATAATAATTATATTTGATTTCTTCGATTTTCTCATAGAATAATATTTACGAATACATCAAAGACATCCTAATTAACAGTGACATATATATTTGGATATGATTCCTACGGATGAATGCTTAAAATATCAACATATTATGAGACATTCACCAATTAATGTATTAGTTCGAGATCATATGCTAGTTCTATTGATCTTTATCGATCTAACATGTAAAATCCATACTATAATTAGCTGAAAAAAGGCAATTGTCTCTCAATAAGCCATCCAATCGTATGTATATAAACAAACATGGAATGATATACAAAATATCAAGTTAAGTTAATTCTCTTTTGTACATAAACATAATTCTTTTTCTTGGAATGTCAGCTCCCACTAGACAATCAGTTCTACGTATATCTAAGAACTAATGTCAATCAACAAGAAAAAAAGTTTTACCAACTATTCTCATATTTCAATTCGATTGCCCTTCAGCTATATAAATATGAAAAAAAAGGCTCTCATAATCGACTTTCTACTAACGTGTCTTATCGTACAGAAAAAAAAACGACATAATAATCATTTACTCAAGATCATTAATGCGGCACAGATGTAACATATCAAATAATTATGAAGATGACACGTTCTATCAATACATGCATACAGCTACATGCAAAATCTGAGAATTACAATGATTTTTTTACACAACATAGAAGAATATTCTGTTAGATAGATTCTAAACGAAACTGGATAATGAGAATCTATTTTAATCATTATCTGTTATTGGCCAGTAAACGATAATAAATCATCGACAGAGATAGAAATTTTCAGCGAAATGTCAAATTTTGATCGAGATCATCAATTATTATTCGGTAGTATTACGTAAACTCGATATTTCGTGATGATTTCAATCATTTTATTCGGCATTGATAATTATCAATTTTGACACCTGTGTCCACCGATTGATCGTATTTTCTTGCTTGAGTACACGATGTTATAAACATGTGAGCAATCATCATACGCTCGTCGTTCTCTTTTTCTTTCCTTGAGCGTTTTAAGAACGCATGAAAGAGAAGAATGATGGGTTAGACTTTTTTGTTCGTCTCACTCGCATCGTTCTTGACTGCCATAATGAAAGATATATAATAGAACAAAAAAAGAATGAAGCACACTACAATTGTTTCGCTTGCTGCTACGTCTTCTTTTCTCTGTTTCTTTCTCGTTTTGCTTTTTTTTTCTCTTTTACTAGCGATAAAACGCGTTTATAGACGGGAGGCGAAGAGAACGAGTAATCGGTCTTCTTCCCTTTTCCAGTAGAGACGATGGAATGCACAAACGGTTATAACGACGATGACTTTTTCAAGAGAAAAAACGTCTATTCTCAACGTGCCGTGATCAATTTATAAACATTCCTCAAGTAGCTGACAGATTTTTTTTGTTGAAAACATTTTAAAATACTTTTCTTTGTTCGATTTTTAGATCAATTAAAAATGGATATTCATTCGTTGATGGGCAGAGCATCGACAATGATGTCGGGCAAACGCAATGATGATAGTATGTCCGATAGGCTAAACTATCGATATACCGTGGCTATTCTCGTTATTTTTGCGATTATTAATATGAATCGTTTGTATACCGATCAGATTAAATGTTGGGTAAATATTGAAAAAACAAGCAAACAAACTTATTCGAGATCTACGCACTCATTTTGTTTTTGTTATTCAAATAGGTACCAGCATTTTTTACACCAAATTATGATGAATATGTTCGTTCAGTATGTTTCGTTCAAAATACATACTATATCAATCATACGAATAAAATTCCCAAATACGCAAATGCTAAAAAACACAGCGAGATTTTATATTATCAATGGATCCCATTTCTTCTCCTTCTCAAAGCGTTTCTATTCTATGTTCCACGTATGTCATGGAACGCATTTGGAACTAAAAGTGGTATACAAATATCCGATCTTGTCGAATCATCATTCGATTATAAACTACCAACAACCGACGAAATGCATCGTCAAATGTGTTTGAATTATGTCGTCGATACGATTGATGAGTATTGTAATGATCATCGTCGACAAATCGACGCACGAAAACATATGAATATATTTCAACGATATTTCTCGCATGCTTGGTGTTTTACAGGACGATATCTCGGCAATTATCTTGTCGTTTTGTACATGGCTACAAAATTAATGTATATTGGTGTATCATTATTACAAATATTTCTTTTAAGTTTACTACTGGGATCGAATTTTGCCATGTACGGTGTACGAGTTATTGTTCGATTGTTTCGAGGTAAGAATATTTGTGAATCAAAATTCGAATGTGTTCATTTGTTTGTGTGTCTATTCAATTAGGAATCAGTTGGGATACAGAAACACGTTTATTTCCTAAAACAACTCTATGCGATTTTACTGTACGAGAATTTGGCCATCCGAAATTAGCTCATGAATATACAGTCCCATGTGTATTACCATTGAATCTATTTAATCAACAAATGTTTACTGTACTTTATTTTTGGTATGCTATGGTTATTCTATTGAATATTGGCGATTTTCTTCTTTGGTTATATTTGATTTCTCCTCAAAATCGTCGTTTATTTATGCGTAAACGTCTTCATTCGAAAAAATATCCTCTCATCAATGAAAAGACACATCGCGAAAAAATCAATACATTCGCTGATGATTATCTCGAAGCCGACGGGTTCTTTATGTTAATCTTAATTAAAGAGAACAGTTCGGATTTTGTCGCGTCAGAAATTGTTCATCGTTTGTACAACGAAAAATTTCTCAAGAAATACTTCAAGGAAACAACGAGTTTCTATGATGCAATCGATGGTAAACAGGATGACGATGATAATGATAGTAAAAGCAAACGACGTCGACAACTTTGTTCACTGATTTGTTAGCAATTGATTTCATTTGGCAAAAATTTTGAATAAAATGTCATATAAATCATTCTTTTTTTTTTCTCTTTTCTTATAAAAAAATATTCGTTCTATCAAAAAATAAATATGAAGATGATTTCATTTCGTATTTTGTTTTCTTTCCTCTGATCAAAAGAAGAATGTTTCATTCGAGAGAACACTTGTTTGAAAAAGAACGACAAGTACAAGGAATGCACCAATTCCAATAATAAGAATTTTGCCTGGTCGAACCGTTAAACCGAATAATTTAACACGTAAATCAGCTTGAGAAAGAAACAGTAAGAAACCATCGAGTTCACTTGTTGTTGCATTATGATAACCGTAGACACGCATTGAAAGACCTATACGACGAAATTTATTACATTTATTAGCTACCCGAGACGCCTAAACAACAAATGATTTCGAACAATCAAAACAAGAAAATAATCTCACTTCTCCAAGACAAAATATTAGAATGGAAAGCCAAACGATAATGAACAATGATCGATACACCCAAACATCAGCAGAAAATAATCGATTCAAGACAAGTAATAAGACTCCTACGCAGAAAAGAAAATACAATCTAATTACTTCAACAGATATGAACAACTCATTACCAAGTATTGTCCTTGCAAGAAAAACAATAATTAATATCGACATCATTTGAGATGTAGCACCATTTAGTTGACTGATTGATGCACCAAGATCGAGTATTCGTTTAATAGCTTCTACGAGATGTATCGATTTTTCTTCTAAACGTATTCGTATAGCTTTACAATAGAAAACAATCATTTCACAATGACAAACATAATTCATCACCACAGCGATATAAATACAATGTGAAATAATCAAACATACGATATCAATAGAGAGAAGAGGGTAAAATCCTGGATCTCTACATTAAAATAATAGAAATTAAAAGATTGTTTTTAAAATAAATATACTTTCGAGAAGCATGTATAATTATATTGCCGAAAAATTTTCTTTGACCAACACCGTGCATGATATTGGTGAAAACAGTAGTTGCAACTGATAGTAACACCCAAACAGCACTGATCCATGTAAATAAACTGATTAAATTAAAAAATTCATTCGATGAATAGATTAAACAAAAGAAATAACGAACTTGATTCTTTTAATTGCTCGATTTGTACCTGATACACGAACATTTTCATCAGCATTAATAAAAACCTTGAAACAAACAATCGATTCAATAATATTCAATCGATTCAATCTTTACTTTTTCCATCAATGAATACAATGGTTCACCTTCAGTAACACGAAAATTAATAAAACCAATAATAAAAGCCAAACAATGAAAAATATCAGGCAAAATATAAGTTGTAAATATATGACCACATTCTAATGTTATAGGTGATCCAGGCACTAGATTCGACCAAGGTACTGTAGCATTTGGAAGATGACTAACTGTTGTTGTTGGTGGTGTTGTTGTCTCCTACTCAGAAATATTTAAATTAGAAAAAAAAACGATTTTGACTGCATAGGAAAACAATACTTTTGTATCCGAAATGACATTTAATTGTCCAGGACACAGTAAGACTTCGTAACCATAATTAAATAATAATAAACAAAAGATGAATATCGGATAGATTATATTTAAAATACGTAACCATAGAGATGGACGTTTTAAACGATCGGCATCGAACGGTCTCCATCCGATCTGCATACAATTGATTCAAAATAAATCGAATACAGCAGAGAGAAAAAAACTTACTAAACAAAGTAGTCGACGAAATGGTAAGATGATTCGTTTTTTGCATTGAATTAAACTGAGTGTAGTCTGATTTGGAGTTGCACCATCGAGATCAGAAATCTGAATGAAATTATACAAAAATGTTTTTTCTTTGTTAAAACATAATTGTCGTGTTCGATTACTTCAACTCGAACGCAATCGAAATCTTCTTCGAAATTAGTAACTCGACGTGAATTAAGTGGAGGATAATTAACTGATATTGTTAATGGCTAAAAAAAACAAATAAACCTCCATTGAATTAACAAATTTATTTCTTACTCGTGGGCTAACTGGAGTCGTACTCATTGTTTTGACAGATGATGATGATGATGATGGTTAAATATCTTCTTAAATAAAAACAAACGAAATTTCATTACATCTATTTACTAAACAATTCAACATGTGATAGTTTCAAATGTCCATCTTATCGAGATATTATTCGAGAAAAAAAAATAGAAAACAAAAACAATATAGAGAAAAGGACGAAGAATAAAAATGGAAGATACATGTCGAACATATGTGATATCTTTCTACGTAGGAGAATCGAAAAATATTAGAATTTAAAATGAGACAACTTGGTCAACAACAAAATATATACCTTTTATTAACCTCGAAAATTGAAATTTCTTTCGTTTTTCTCTTTCGTCGTTCTTATCTACATCGATACTTTGAGACAGATAATAGACATCATGCGTTTAAACTTTAGCATTCATGACAACATATTTATTTATTTATTTGATATATTCAAAGGACATTTATTGGAAATTATGCTTGAGAAATAATATTTCAATTGAAATAGACAAACAACAATTCATAGTCGAGTAGATTTTTTCTTCTCTCTCTCTCGGTATTTATCTATCATCTATCTACATCTATTCATAGATCGAAGTTAATCATATGGGAGAGATTTATTTTATCAGTTTGCTATTCTCATTAGTAAAGAAGAGAATCTATCAAAAAAGAAATGAATTCTTCAATACAAAATGATTCTAGAAAAAAAAGTGCAAAGACAAATTGCATTCCATGAGATCAAATTCGGATTGATTACTTGTTTGGTTAAGCTCTCGTTGCAAAGACTGTTTACTATCTCATCTATTAAATCATTTGGCAGACAAGATCAAAGTCGAGCATTTCCAATATATTATTTTTTGATTTCAAATCATCTTTTGGAACTGTCTACTTGATAAAGATATCCAGACATTAATTATGAATACGGTAACATTCGCTATCATCCATCTGACTTCTGTTTACTACCGATTGACGTCATAAGTATAGTCAACGCTTCTCATTTTCTTTGTCCTGTCTAACTAGCTCTCAGCACCAATTAATAGAAAAGTCAAGAAACTATCTTTATACTCAATCACACTAATATAAACTTTTTCTTTCAGTTCTTGACAATCGAACGATTTAGATACATATGTGGTAAGTCTACTGGTTTTTATTTGATTTAGCCTTCGTTTTGTTGATGAGAATAAAATCGAATCATTTGTTAGATATGTTGAGACAGATGTTGCATGGACCAGGGTCGTCTTGTATGCTTCTGCATGCACATAAACATTAGGTCGCAAGGCAATGAGGTCGACAAGCGTAGAGAATAATCAGTAACGGATCTATTAACAGCATGGGAAACGACAGAGAGACACATAGAGAGAAAAAAAATATATAGCGAAGGAAATATTTTCATAATCATAGAGCTTGGATGATTATTCCCTTACTGATCATTTGAGGTCTCTCAAAGTTGGTTTGTAATCTGTTTTTTTTGTAGATTAGCAATATCAATCGTTGATATTCGTTCGATAGAACAACTTCATGTTGACAAATGAAGATTGTCAAAGTGTTACATGGGTTCTATGTGATGATTCTCAACAGCAAAATAATGATGTAGAGAATCATCCACCAATTTTATCAGTTATGGAAAAGCCAATGTTAAATAATATGAAATGGACCTTTCGAAATAGTTTGTCAAGTGCCAGTCTTCGACGATGTCGATCATCAATTCGTCGACATATGACTATAAGATCTGACAATTCACAAACATCAAATCAACATTCATTTCCACTGTTTCGTCGTTTCTATTTAATGCACAGTTCATTGACACGCAAACGAAATGGTACATCTCCATCTAATATCAACAATGAAACCGATCAAACATCTTCACCAGAAAAACTCGATTCCTCCTTACGTATCGAAACTAGTCATATTCTAATAACTGTTTTTATTACATTGACTAGTGCTTGTCTTCTCATACTAATGGTTCTGCTCGATTTCAATTACTTGAACGATGCAATTCCCGATCGAATCAATCATGAAATAACAATGTCATCAATTAAAACGAACGCATCATTATGTTTTCGTTATCCGAAAGTATGCGCTATGAAAGCATTAGTTGTATTGACATTTCTTGTGATAACAATCGTTTTGTGTTATACAATTTTAACACTTTATACTCGTGCTCGACGTCATTCACAGGTATTAGAACGTAAAACTGATGAATTAGAAAAAGAGAAATGTTTAATCGAAAAATTACTTCACGAAATTTTACCCCCATGTGTTGCCAAAGATTTAATCTACGGACGAAAAGCACCAGCCGAATATTTCGAATCTGTAACTGTCTATTTTTCTGACATCGTCGGTTTTACAATCATAGCCAGGTAACATGACACATTCTCTTTCGAATGTTTTTTCTTTATTTCGTTTTTCTTTGTCTTGAATCTATGTAGTATGTGTTCACCAACTGAAACATGTGCTATGTTAAATCAATTGTATTCGATTTTTGATTCAATACTCGAGAGTTTTGATGTTTATAAAGTCGAAACCATAGGTGATGCGTACATGGTTGTTTCAGGTGCACCGAAGAAGAACGGAGATAAAGTAAGATTAGTATACAGATTTAGTCGAAATTCGAGTAAATTATTTCAGCATCCCAATGAGATTGCTAATATGTCATTAGCTTTACTTCATTGTAAACAACAAGTTCGCGTACCTCGTACATCAGCTCAATTACAATTACGCATTGGAATTCATACAGGTAATGTTTGTTTTCTTTGAGATACTCAAATTGATAAAACGTTTTCGTTGTTTTGTCCTCCTTGATAAATGTCATCTTGTATTCGCGTAGGAAAAACAAGTTCTCTCGTGTTTCAAGATAACATGAAATAGAAGAAGAAGAAGAAGAAAAATAAATTGATAAGTTTGTAACTGAATCTTCATCGTATTTTATTTGTCAGTACCATGGCGTTGATCGATGCTCTTCGTTTTTATCTCGTTTGCAGAAGAGAAGAAAAGAAGAAGTCCTAGTCTATGATGTTAGTGACGTCCTCATAAATTGTTGACAGATCGAGAGCTATCTCATTTGTTATGAGTAAACTGCTATCAAATGCTTTGATTTCAGTTAACCTCGAAGAAATTGTTTCCAAATATAACATGATCGATGACATGATAGAAAACTTCAAGTATTCTCTGTAATGATATATTTCAATTGTACTTTTTGAGGGCGTCGCATAATAAAACATGTGAGAATATGTATTCTTGGGTCAATTCAAGATATCTGATTAATGATCCATTGATGATCTTGATAATAGATGCCATTCAACATTCGAGAATATCTAACGGATATTTTTCATAATTATTTATAGGATCTGTATGTGCTGCAGTGATTGGTTCGAAAATGCCACGTTATTGTATGTTTGGTGATACAGTTAATGTAGCTAATCGAATGGAATCAAGTGGTCAACCTGAACGAATTCATTTGAGTGATGATACTTATCAGCGATTACTCAATCCTGAACAATACATATTTGAAGAACGAGGAGAAATTGAGATTAAAGGCAAAGGTCTTATGCGAACTTATTTTCTCCTAGGAAAACAACCAGTACAAACCGCAATAAGATCACGTACAAATACTCTATCTCGAAGCGAACGCTCATCTTGCTGACAGACTTTCTTCTTTTTTTCTCTTTTCTTCGTGATAAAAAATTGTAATATTATTATTTTTCTTCATTTTTATTCTTTCCATTTAAATGTAAATGTTTATAAATATTTTTTATAACCATCTCGAATCTAAGCATAAACCGCACTGTCATTGCATTGCGTTGATTTAATAAAGTATTATCTTATTTATTTCAGACACTTTTCCAAAGCAAATTAGAGTATCTATATTAGGAATAAAAGAACCCAAAATACTAAAACAAAAATAGATAATTAGGAAAAGGTTACAAAAAGATATATAATTTTATCGAAAATGGATTCTCAGTATGACACACTAACAACATGTACCAAATTTATTCGAACACAAGGATAAATATAATTGCTAAAAAAACAGCTAGTATAATCTGGCACAATGATGTATTCGATTAATTCTAATCTATTATCCATACAAATGAATATTCAAGGTTACAACAAAAAGTCTAATGTTCAAACATCATGGCAACAATTATGTTAATTTGCTTTCGAGAACAAAAGAAATATATATGTCAAACTGGTCGTTAACATTCAAGAAAGCACATCAAGAAAGTATCCAATTGATTATGCAAATTAGTAAACGGACGCGTACGAAACTGTTAAGTAGAAATCGATTTCTTCCTTGTCGGCACATACTTTATACCATCAATCATATGTATTATTGAAGAATGTAAATGTTTTATATCGAATATTGAATAAAAAGAAAGAAATGAGTAAATTTTAACATTCTGTAATAGAATAGATTAAGATCAGACAAGATTAAAAGCACTATATCCATTAATCTCCAATAATATTTCATAAATATGTTCACATCTGTGCAATGTCACGTTCATTCTTTTTTAATAAAAACATATTATTTAATTATATTCAATCTATCTCTAGTGGATTTTATATTATATAGGGAAATATGACTTGACTGATTTTTTTTCCTAACAAATCTATCCTTCAAATCTTTGTCATAAATCATATTGTATATGATTTACGATATCAGCACTCGTATGTATTCAGTGTCAATCTTATTTCCATAAGACAAACCATCGAACATTCAGACATATTTGATGGATATATTAGACTTTATATTTAACAAATATAACTGTTATACTTTAAAGCAACCAAGACCAAGACGATCTAACAACTTTCGCCAACGTATTACATATTCACTTCTTAATAATGACGAATAAATGAATAAACATTTTGTTATGATGATTGAATTCTTTATTTATTCAATAGATGAAAAACATATTCTGATGTGTAAATGTCATATAATTTAAACAAAAACGTAGATACTTCATAATAATGTCGTACGAGGAGTACCAATTCCGTCAGGTATTGCATGAATGCTATTAATAATCGTTCTATTCGTTCTCAAAGTTAGCCTCACTGTCATTAATAAGACGGCAAATCGAGTGTATATTTATCATCGATTGCTTTTTTCTCTTCTATGTCGAGAAAGTATCTGTTAAGCGTCTCTTTTCATAAGAGAGATTTTAGCGTTTTATACTATCCTTTACTTTTTCCTCTAGTATTCACACGAAGCAACATCTGATAAAAATATTTTTTTATCTATCCTCTGCCTTATATTATCCATATACAATCTTTTGATTCCGTCGAGCTGTATTATTATTATTATTATTATTATTATTATTATTATTATTATTATTGTTGGCCGAGCAGATTATAATTAGATAAAAATCAAAGACGAAATTCATGACTAATCATCAACACGTATGCAGCATTGAGAGACTACCGCTTTCAATTATTTATAAAAGTTCATGAAATTTATAACTCTTACTCATGTTTATTTGTTTAAGATAGAATTTGGTCTTTAGACTCCTCCACATGAATTATATGTATATATATATATATGAAACAACTCGCATTCTTCGAACGCCAATCGACGAACTGTATTCGAGTTAGTCGCTTTCTACTTATTGATTCATGCTAATATAGATTATTACTACAAAAATATTTGTGTAACATTAATAATGACAGAAATATCACCTGCTCTTGCTGCAATTGAACGGAAAACGAAGATTTTGCGTGTCGTACTTGCTGGCACAATTGTATCATTTGTTATATTTCTAATAACACTTACATCAAGCAAATGGATTAGCATTACTTATCCGGTTAATTTCTACTCGAAAAGACAAAAATCGTATGTTTTCTATTCGACATACGGTATTATCTGGGAATGTACATTAGGTAGAACGAGTAATAAATCTTCGCTAGGTAAGAACATCAAATAAATTCCTTAGTCAAGAAGAAGAAAAAAACGAAATAGAAACTATCCAGATGGAGATATCGTGTGTGTTTGATTTTTTTTATCTAGAAAATAAATGTGATTATCATCAAAATCAAGTTCAAAATCCAAAGATCATAGCCGAACAAACATACGTCGGTAAGTTATCCTTTATCATTTTGATTTCATTTTTTGTTTCTATGGAAATGTTTAGGAATGATTCGTACGATGCTCTCATTTAGTGCTATCCACATAATCCTCGTTTTAATCACATTTATTTGTGGTCTTTACAGTATTCGTGATTATCGATATACATACAAACGATTAACAGGCATGGTTTATATCCTAGCCGGTAAGCCTCTCAAAAACAAAACAGAATGATGTTTTTCTCATATTTTCTTTCTTTTTTTCAGCGGCTTCTCTTGTTGTTTGTATCGAAGTATTGAGTACAATATTTCGTCATTTAAACGAACATCTTCCCGACATATATCCGCAAGGCACAGAATATCATTTCGGTCCCTGTTATATAATTGCTTGGATAATTTTTATTCAATTATTGGCATCGTCGTTTACGTTTTTTCTCTGTAGTAAAAAACGAAAGGGTACATTCGATGAAGCAACCGAAGAAGAAGCTCTTGCCAATCGTCCTGTTGATCTTGGTCGATCATTTCGATAAAATATGTCTTAATACCAATTGAAAAACAAAAACTGTTAACAATATAAACTTATAATACGGATCATCTCGATCTAGATTCTTTCTTCTTGTTGTTGACATAAGATCTTATAGAAGTATAAATTTGTCATGAGTATACACGTATAAGGATGAAATAGTTTACATTATTCGAAGTCTATACACGATGAGAAAGAAACTATCGTTGCAAGACGAAGAATTCCACAAACAACAACATTTTCTCGTATTTCTAACTGTCAATGGCCACAGACTAGTGACATTATCTAGATTACAGATTATTTTGATAATGAATGACGACATTTACACATAAAAGAATTTTACTAAATCTAGGTATCTGTCGATCGTCACTAAAAAAAAAACAATTCATTTGTTGATTTTATTTTTAAGTAGAATTCGTTGATCTGTAGATAAAATTCTTCGATTAACATAACTTCAAATTACACACATGCATTCCATGCTGACATAAAGTAATAGTGCCCATCGGCAATCATTTCGATCATAAGGTGTATGAGATTACAAACTGAATATAATCTCGGCAAGAAAAAAGCAATTAATAGTTAACCGAAAGCTTACCAAAGGCAACATATAGATTGAAAAGAAAGTCAAAGTTTGAAACAGTCGAAAATAAGAATGCTGTTTGCTATTATTAGCTACTGAATTTTGTCAATATAAAGGTTAAACTACAATAGAAAACATGCGTAACTATCCTTTAGGATACCGAGAGAAATGGATGCCACATGTATTGTACTTGTAACATACCATATCAATAACCCACGAGACACAAAGAAAGAAAATGAATTGTTAGATCATCCGACATCTTCATGTTTATTTCATCTCACTTATGTACAATTTAGTAACATTCTTTATTTTCGACGTGACTGTCACACCATCAATTTATACACGTAAAACTGATGACATTTTGATTTGAATCGATAATCTTCTTTTCACTTTTTTTTTCTCATATCATTGTATGTTTGTCTCGTCAAAACTAATTATTAGTTAAAAGAAAGATCGATGATTAAATATTCGAAATCTTAACAATGAAATTCTCGATTAGAACGAAGCTAAGATAAATACTAATGAAAAATTCATTGATGATTATTTGATGAGACACATTGATTTATATATGTTTAGTTAAGAAAATTTCGATGTCGATTTAATTGACTTGTGAATTCTTTGTTTTTTTTCGGTTGCAGTCAAGGACATTATCACGAATCATTTATTCTCTATTGAAGAATAATATTCAATCTTGAACACTTTAAACAAAGCCAATTATCGGCTAACTTCAAAGATTCTTCTTTCGGCATGAACTCTTTCTCAATTATTTGTTGTCTTATTCTTAGTAAGTCCATTCCAACAGATGCGAATCAACGATGGTCATAACAGAGAAAATCCTTGAAAACATTGTCTTTCCGGTAGAAGAACTTTGTTTTAATTGAATTTGTTTCTATTGAAGATACGATTGACTCTTAATTTACTTTGAATTGAATGTAAAATTGAGTAGACATTCTTATCAACTAAGTTCATCTCTCTTTCATTCATACATATGTGATTGTTAAAGGTTAACTTTGAACGAGTGCTAATTGTATTGTTGTCGGAATCGATCCGAACAACTTGATTAGGTTATTCGATTAACTGCTATTGCTACATAGACGATCAATATCTTTGAACATCTATTCACAATGTCAAGATTTTCTTTTTCTTCGCTTAGTTTCTACTGTGACGTTTCATGGTAACTTTCTCTCTCTCTCGACGTATAACTGAGCAATAGAATGTAACCATCATTCTAAACTATCAATCGTTGCCAGAGACAATATTCGATACGGATAACTGCAACAATTTGATGAACGACAATATAATGTCGAGGCAGAACAAGAGAGAAAAAAAGCAGCGTAATATATACATGTATATTCACAAGAATGTCTGTACGATGTTTGATTGAATAAACTGAATCTTTTTTTCTGTTCGACAATGATCATTGCTTGCTTCCTATTCTCTCATATAGTAGTACCATTACTAGATATACAATATAGAAGCGACGTGTTTTTTTCTCTTTCTCTACTCTTTCTTTCTTTTTTGCTTTCTTTGCATAGACGACGGACTCGATTGACCATGCACACGATCTCTTTCTCTTACTATTCGCAATGATATACTCACATTCATTGAAATCACTGGCATTCGCCAATACATTCGGTAAGTTAAAATGTCTGTCCATATTTCGAGATCAGCAGAATGATTTGAATAGAAAATGATTATACAGGTGGAATGAAAATGAGAATGATAGATGCCAGACAGACTATATGCACGTCCTTCAGTATTGACGCCAGCGATCAATAAATGTAAACGAAATGAGATACCATAGTGGGTTCAGTATGTACGTATATACAAATAAATGCATAAATCTTCGAAGGCTTCTTTGACTCTTCTCATATATAGAACCGGCAAGGTCATAAGGTGATATTGAATGATGATGAATTACTCTGTGACATCGACAAAAGTTACTCCTATCAGATGAGTGCATAGCGAATAGGCAGGCGAAGACTTATTGAAATCAATGAACAAGAATTAAACTACTCATATTTTTCTCGTTTATATTGTCAATATTACATCATTTGTTTGAAAAAAAAAGAGAGAGAGAGAGAATAGAGAGACTGACAACAGTATCTTGAAACAAAATAATGACGTTGATTTTCTTGTTGTCCAGCTGAGTAGTTATTTTCTATCTCTAGTTCACATATGTTAAGATATCCCGTAGTTTATTTGTCTTCAATTGTATATTATTTGCTTAACTGTCTTATCATAAGTATTCCTCGTTTTTTTTCTCGTCAAGTTGACCGATTGTAGTCAACGGAGGAATCTTTCATCTTTTTTTTCCGCAATTCAACGGTGTGAAAAAAAATGAGTAAAATCAATCACTCAAGACGATCGGAACAAAGTGATGGACGAACGAGAGAAAAGAAAGAACTCAGATATCCTGTCATAATTTAATTGAATGGACAGAAATCTCAATTATTCTTTTTCTCGTCGTTCTTTCTTTTTTTATTCATTGCAACATTCAGTTATTGTGATAGTAGTATGTTGTCGTTAGTAAAAAAAAACGAGAGAGAGAAAAACTTGACAGATAGACAAAGAAGAATGAGAAGCAGGATGTCGACAAACTAACATTCTCATCAAGTACTTATACAACATAGTTTCGAAGTTATGGATTTGTGCGTATGTTCAGACACAAGGGAGAATAATACAATAGACATAGGCATGCGAGTGTTAAATAGTCTGTGCATGAACAGTTACCTCCCCCATGTAGACATATTGAACAAAAAAACGATTATCGAATCTGTCACGTTGATAGAAATTAATTCGTTCTTCTTTTTTTGTTCGATTTTATATATATAATATGTTCATTTAAATCAACATAGTTCATTGTACGAGTATATACTATATTTATATATATATGTGTTTCGTGATGATAGTGTTATAAACATATTTCACGTTTAATGACATGTTACATATGTGCATTTCTATACAAAAAAAAAAGAAGACGAAGATAGAAGAAAAAAAACGCCACTGCTCGCCTTTGTCTAATCTATTACTCACACATATACAAACACATATTGTCAGTTGCATGGTCAAGGCAAATTTTTCTTTTACTATGACGATGATGCGACGTTTGATATAATGTGTATCCTTTTTCATCGAATTTATATAGTAGAATAAAATCGCTCAATTATCTTAATGTGTCCACTTATTCCATTGTATTCTTCTTTTTTTTCTTCTATTACAGCTAATTTATATGTACGTTGAGCACACTCACGAGATATGCTATTTTTTGTAGAACAATGAACTCCAAGTGGTAGCAGGTGAATAATGTACGACAATTCACGCGTACCGTCATATACCAATGTGGCATCATCACATCCATGTCGTATTCAATACAGTCGATGGTCATTAAACACACCAACTGCTGGAATGGCCATTGGTCAAACATTACCACAATCAGCATCGACACTATCGTCATCGTTTTATTTTCCTAAGAAACAACAAGAAAAACAGAAATTAGTGCCAAATTATGTTAATATTGATCCATCACTATCCAAATCATCGTCTCGTTTATCCAATTATCAACGTCCAAAATCAACAATTGTTCAAAATTTTACACTACCAAAACAATCAACATTTCATGATAATCATCTTTCGCAACGCTATGAATCAAAAACAGTAGTTGGCATCGTCAAACCTATGATTCATCAACGTTCATACAATCAACTCAATACAAACAATAATATCGATTACAATGAAACAAAAATGCCTGAACTATTAATTCCATCTTCTTATCATAATTCAGCACGATCATTATATCCACAACCTCATCATCCTTCTCTTACTCCATCATCATCATCTTCATCATCATCAATTGTTTATCGATCTCGTCATAATATTTCATATAATAACAGCAATGGTCAGCCACCTCCAGCTCCCCGACGACATTCATCTATTAGTAATAGTAAATGTTCGTCATCTCATCGATCATCAAGAACAACATCAACAACATCATCTATCGCTGCTGTTAATGAACTTTCACCAACAATATCAACGCAAGAAAACGAACAACAACAAAAACAAAAGGATAATCGAATGATTGTTGATATAAAACGTCTGGAAATGTTCTATGGAAGTGTCGGTACATTAGTTAAATCAGCTCGTTCAGCTGCACGTCTTTATACAGCTACAACACGACAATTAGCTAATTTCGAAGAATGGTCAAGTAAACAATTTGGTGTGCCCGTTTGGATCTACAATACAGTTCGTTTGAAATCTTTGATTTTAATCGAAATTCATATTCTTCTTTTTTTTACTAAAATTTTAGGGAGCAAATCTAAAACGAACTCGTCAAGTACGATTAGTTCTTGCTCAACATGAAAGTTGTTTTTCCGTCTGGTCAAGTCTTGTTTCCAATCAAGCTGAACTTCGTATACCAAAAGATAATTATATTACATGTTGGTTACCTGAATCGAATGTTCTTATTGTATTGAAATTCGAATATGAAGATGCATGTCGTTTATTCTATCGTCATTATTACGAGATTCTAGAACATGAACGACAACAAAATCTACCAGATGAACATTCTTCTCAATCATCACAACAAACAACGAGAATGAGTAATAAAGAAATTCCACGTCGATATTCACGTTTGCGAACTCTAGCTAGTAAACAAGACAAAGAACAACAACAACAACAACAACAATTCGATTTACGACGTTGTCGTAGTTTATCGAAAATACGAACAGTGAAAAAATCTGATATTTCGAAACCTATTAATTTCGAGCATGTCAATCATTTAAGTGGTGGTTGTAATCAAGATCGACCATTATTAGGTACATCAACATTACGATCTCTACATGCATCGATGTCACATCTACCTAACAATGGGACATTAGCTGATCGATGTAGTAAACAAAGTCGACAACATATTTCCAATCTATTTCAACCGCAAACAACAACAGTCTAACGTGATGTCTGTCGTTTTCGTTGTTTTGTTTTTCATATCGTCAAGTATTTTGTATTTTCAATCAGTTTATTAAAAACACAAGGGAATTTTTCTGTAATGTTTATGATTATCATTATTATTTTTTTGTCAAAAAAAAATTATATATATATATATAATTCGTGTGCTCCAAATAAAAGAAAAGACTTTAATCGATATCAGATTTTCATAAATCTATCTATAGTTGTCCACGTACGCCATCTATTAACCTTGTGTCTATATGGATAGATACTTGAGTTCAATCAACTGAAGTGATGTAAAACATGATATGACAGTTACCCAATTTAATATACAACATTATGACCTACAATATCGATTGTTTATTATTCTGATCTCAATTTTGATGTACTTCAATCAACGATTGAAAACGAACGATGTATTTGAATGATAATATTCGAAATTTTAATTTTAATTATTGTCTATTCTATTTGCAAGTATTGTGTTTTTTGTATTATGAATTTTAGATAGACAAATCATTCTCGATATGAGAAAAGATAACGAAATCCATTAAATCTTCTTATTGAATCAACAATTGAGGTAATCTTCCATAGTTTTCTTTCTCTCTGACCGGTTATTACGCGTTCGATCGATTCTTTTGATTAAAAATTCATATTTGTGATGACGATGATGCTGATGATGTCATATTGGATTTATTTGTTCTTTGATAAATCATTACAACGGACAATGTCCGTATTAGATCATAGCTTTGTCAAATAGACTAACACATATGTGTATACAATCGATTTGATTGCCTATTTTGCATAGAATCATTCCAAGCGATGGTCAATATTGAAGAAATTGAGAACAAGTTCATTACGAAAAAAAAGAAGAAGAAGAGGAGAAGAAGATTGGATCCTTGACTTCACCCTCAAGATATAACCACATGATGTCGACATTTGTTCACTCTCACTTTCTTTTTCCATCTTCTTTTTTTATATATTGATGGGTAATCGACACCGATAGGCTGCTGTTCTATCCCCCCGTTCTTCATTTACCTCGTGAAAGGCCATTGGCGTTCAATGCAATACCCGCACGAGTGCGTTTATATTCACATAGATTACATGATTACTTCCCTCCTGTTTCTCTCTTTTTCTCATTGTGCCTTGAATCTGTGTGTGTTTGTGTGAGTGGTTATAGGAGTTGGCCTTCGCATATGTGTGTCAACGTCGCACGAGTAGATCAGTGCAAAAAGGAAAAGACTGAAAAGAAGAAAAAAAAAGTTCTGTTCGTCCGCGCTACCGCCTAGAAGCTAGTGCGTTCAAGTCATTGGGCGACTAGTGTAATCTACGATTGTGTGTGCGTGTGTGTGTGTGTCTGTTGTCGCTTACATTGGAGACCGAAAAGCATTAGATAAAGTAAAGAAAAGGAACGAGGGAAAACCGAGACAGACATGCAAAGCAAGGCTGTATAAGGTGTCCCCGCCGCGCGTACATGCACTATACTTTTTTTTGATCTTTCTTTCTGTGTCTTTTTTGTCTGTGTTGGTCGAGTCTTCCGATTTCTTCGCATACTCTCTCTATCCTTCAGCTCATGTTGATTTAATCTATGCGGATTACTTCACCATTACTATCGACCATTCGCATGCAGAGTGTAAACGGAGTTAGAGGAAAAAGAGCACGAGTTACATACACACACAACAAAGAAAAAAGGCCAACTAGATCGGGCAACAAGGCCGATCAAAGAATGAGTAAAGCGAGAACACAGTTTCTCCTTCATCATTATTATTATTATGGTCGTCGAAGCGTCTATCGATTTTTTTTGTAATAAATAGGTGTTCTTTATCGACGAGCATTGACATAGATTATGCTGTACGTATGTATAGAGATACATTAGGTCATTTTTGGCCTTGAGATGTTTTTTTTGCTTGTCAATACTTTCGAAACAAAAAAAAAGCGAGAAAAGAATAGAAATGATAGATCTATGCATACACACGATCCGTAAAATGCGCCCACGTACGTGTATTTGATATGATTTCGAGGAACGTGCTATATGCTCTAGGAATTCTGATGATGAAGGAAAATAAGTTGTTATTGCATCGTGTGTAATTGATGTTGGGCGACTTTTTTTTGCGAGGGAGAAAAAACATCGAACAATAAGAACAATGTCGAGAGAGAGAGAAAAGGAATTATCAGTACCATATGACTGGACAGAGCAGATGTTGTATGTTGCATAGAAGAGAACAAGTAAAAAATTATGATGTAAAAAAGAAGAAGAAGAAGAAGAAGAGAAAAAACGTAGAGAACAGAACATCATCGCTATTACTAACCAATGTTCGAACTACGACCAGCAATAAACCGTCAAATAATCGTCCGTTTGATTGTGATGTATTGCATTCTTTTTTCGTTCTCTGTAGCCTTGTGATGTCCTGTCCTTTCTACTCTTTCTTTCTCGTTCTTGTGCATGATTTCTTGCCCCTCACTTCTCCTTCGCCTGTTCGTTACTCTCAACTTGCGTTGTGCTTCTTTTTCTCTCTATACACATGCACACGATCAGTGTACAAGGCCATAACAAAAAGAAAGAGGAGGACAGGAGAAAGAGAGAACAGCGTCGTCATTAACGGTCATTTCACCCACTAACAAACATACACACGCATATATATTACGTTGCCAACGAAGACGACGATTCTACTGTTTGAAATACATGTGCACAAAGTATGTAATACACTCATCACATGTCTCAACAATTGACTCGCTTATCTATTGATCTGATTTTCTTCAAAAATTGAATGACTCTGATCAGATAGATTCAATTGAAATCAGGTTTGAGTACGTTTTCGAGTGTGATTTCCTTTGATTAGTATTATTTATCATAATAATAAACGAGTATATGAGAAATACGAGAGACAAAGTGAAAGTTTTTGAGTATGGTGGATTCTCGTTTTATCAACGAATCGCTATTACATTGAATGATAATGGTGGTTGGTTGTAGGAGTAAGGTTGAATACCAACGCTCGAACGATTTCTTTTTCCTCGCATACTCTCCTTCACAACTCCCTTGGTTTTTTTTTGTTCCTTTTTCTTCCTTCCTTTTTATTTCCATATGGCGGACATATAAGTCCGAGACGGAAGACGATAATGTCGATATTGACGACGAGTAGAAAAAAAAAGAGTGAAAGAACGCGCAAGTAAAAGATGATTGCATGTCTAATTTACGTCATGGCGACTACGACTATATAACATTCGTTCTCGTCCTTACTCTCTCGTTTTTTCTCTCTCTCTCCCTCTTCTTGTTCTTGTTCTTGTTCTTCGCATAACCATCATCTAATCCAAAACGAAGGACAAGGCTATTTCATCTATGTGTGCGCATATTGTGTGCGTGTGTGAAAGACAGAACACTTATTCCCTTGCCATTATCTAACACATTGAATTGAACGTGCAGCTTTCCATTTTTTTCGCTTCTTTTTTTCAATTTACTTGCATATGATTACTAAATAACACCGAAAGAAGATTAAGTCGCACATAGGTCAATACGATCGAAGACGACACGATGTATTTTTGTTTGAAACACAAAAAAAAACCTATAAACCTTATTTTCATTCCATATCGTTCGATCTCTCGATGACATTCTCGCCTTTTTTTTTCTTCTCTTGTTCTGATGATCGATGTACGTGTATACATCTCTCATTGTGTCTTTATTTCGAAACATTTATTCAACTGAAAACGAGTAATTTTACGTAATTGTATAAATTATTCTTTTCTAGAGGAAATGCTCAGCGGTACCGTTGAGCCATTGCTGTCGATGAACAGTACAAATCGATTTACATCGATAATAACGACCAATGGCGATTGTAACAGTAGTAGTTCAACGAGTGAAATCTCAACGAAACGATCGACTACAAAGACATCATCTCGATTAGATGTGATGTTTTCAACGGACAGTAACACCGATCTATCATCGATGAATACGGACAATCGGATTAAATTTGTTGATATGCTTGTTTGCGGATCGTGTCAACAAGATTTTCAATTATCTGATATTGTGAAATTTATTGAACATAAAGCTAAATGTGGAAATAAAGAAAATAAACATGAAATACCGTATCATTATTCACAACATCGACGACATCACCGAAAAAATGGACATGACGATGAGTATGATGATGACGATGATGACGATAATAAAAGTCATCAAAGTGGAAATTCAAGTGAAAGTGAAAATGAAAATCATTCACAAGAACGTCATCAATCGGATCGACAGCGATTAGTAAAAAAACACACAACTAATTCAAAGGTTCTTGTCGATGCAAGTGCCAATACATTGAACGGCACAGGTATATCGATACATATACTGTTTTTTTTCCTTCAAATATACAGATATCTTCGTTTTAGCTGAACCTTTCAATTTCGAATGTAGCCAATGTGGTGATGTGTACAGTACAGGTATGTATTCAAATAACAGAAAAACAAACTCATCAAACAATTTCTATTTAGCTTGGTTTTTAATTCAACATTATCAACACATACATGGTGTTAAAATGTACAAGAATTGTTCAAATGAAAATCCCGTTTCTCTGCCTCTTTCGAACAATGGTGTCCTATCAACAGATCCATCTCTACTTGAAACTGCTCTCAAAGAAGCAAGTGCATCTAATCGAACACTGACATCATCAACAACATTCGCATCAAATCAATTAATCGCAGCAGCAAACGCTGCTCGATCAGCACAAAAACAACAATCACTATCTACTGCACGATCGACAACAGATAGTAATTCGAATTCCCGTGGCTATCGCACAGCGGGTACGAATTCGAAGACAAACGCACCATTGACTGGTCTTAATGCATCGACAACCAATGCTGCATATGCAAATCTATTTCAAGATGCTGCTCGAGTGAATCCAATTTTCCATTTTCTTCAAGAATTAGCTAAACAACAAATATCTCAAACATCTCGAACAGACAAACCGAACACGATATCAAGTTCACAGTTTCTCACACCGAAATCTCGAGATCTTACTTCATCGGACCAAGATTCTCGACGACAGAAACGACGACGACCATTAGATCCCGAACAAAGTGATGATTTCGAACAAAAACGAACATCATCCAATCGAGTATCAACAACAACAACATCCAATGGTCCCGTACGTCGTCTTTCAACTTCATCCACACCTTCAATTTCATTATCATCATCCGAAGACGAACCAGCATCGTCGACACAACATCATGAAAACAAAACCACGGTTTTCGATACGTCAATTCAACAATCAAGTTCAATCGATCAGCCACGTAAACGTCATCAACGTAAACCAACACGACAAAAACCGACGCAAATTTCGAATGGTAATTCATCGCCATCGTTACAAATGCAAACACTAAACGATACCAAAGAAGAACTAGGTGAAATCGATGATAGCAATGGAATTCATGAGGATAATTCAACGAGAACAATGAATTCACTTCTAACCACCGGTGGTAATCCTGCATCAAATTATAAATGGTTACATCAAGCATTTCGTTCGCTAATGCCACCACAAAATCAAATCAACGATCTCGAGTTATCAAGGCAGCAAAACTCTTCATCACCACAATCAAGTAATCAATTCAACAACGGTGTGTTTTGCTCGTTATTGTTAATATTTTATTCTATTTTTAGTGTCAATGATTAATAATGTTGGTTTAACTTCAACGGGTTCATCACCATCATTATCGACGACTTCACCTTGTTCAACATCTATACTTAATCTATCGACAGCAAGTGGAACGAATACCGGTGATCAAAGTTCACCATCATTGTCGTCAATGATTGACTCATCATTGATATCCTCTGATAACACGAACGATCATCGACAATCGCGAACAGTTAATCAAAGAAATCGAAATGAAAATCTTTCGATAGCTACATCATCAACAATCTATGCAAATAACACCATGAATATATCAAATGTATCTAGTCCGAACTCACAACGTTTTGTTAAACGTGATCGACGTAATGATACATGTGAATATTGCGGCAAAGTCTTTAAAAATTGTTCAAATCTAACCGTTCATCGTCGAAGTCATACAGGTGAGTTCGCTCATTCTATTCATCTTCAAATTATTTCGTCATTTTTCTAGGTGAAAAACCTTACAAATGTGAATTATGTTCCTATGCATGTGCCCAATCATCAAAACTAACTCGTCATATGAAAACACACGGTCGTGGTGGCAATGAAGCATTTCGTTGTCGTTATTGTTCAATGCCATTTTCCGTTGCAAGTACATTAGAAAAACATATGCGTCGTTGTGAACGTAATCCACAAATTGCTGCCGTTTTCAAACAACATCAACAGACCGATGTTTCATCGACAGGAAATCAAGACAAAGAAACGAAAGATATGAAAACTGAATTTGGTATCGACTCAATCGATGATAATGATGAAATGATTAGTAACGATTATTTAGCATTTGCTGAAATTGTCGATGAACAAACCGAAGCCGACGAAGACATGGATGATACCGAACCAAATGAAGAAACCGAACAAACAGCAGATGAACAGTCTTGAAAATATTCTTTTGTCTTCTTTTATTTTTTTTGTTCTCGTTTGTGTCATTCATCAGATATCAATATCTCTCTCTCTCTTTAGTTGTTGTATGTAATAACATTGTCTTCTTTAAATTATGATTCATATTTGTAAAAACTATTCTATCCACTTTCATTAGCCCATCCATTTCATTTTCTTCTTGCGAGTTATTTCTATTTTTTACTGTTTCTCGTGTGTTCCCGGTTGGTTGATTATCATTTTTTTTCGTTCTTGCTTTCTTCTCTCTTGAAACAACCAAACAAACACAGAACAGTTTCTTTTTTCTTCATTCACATTTCTATTTCTTGATGAATCTATTGAACAGTCTCTCCTATCTATGATCTCTATGGTAACATACACACCTATATATATATATATACGTGTCTTTTTTCATTGATTTTGGCTTATTTTTCGGAAAGAAAAGAAGACTTGTCTGTGTCATCATTATGTGTGTGTGTGTCTTTTCCTTCGATTTCTCATTTCATATAACCGACGAAATGACCGAATGACTTTTGATTTTCGTTTTCTCTGTTTTTCGGATATACTTGTACGTATATTTCTCATATCGGGTTGTTCTCTATTGTTCCGTGCGTATATGTGTGTGTGTGTTTATTTGTATTTAAAGCGAGGCAAACGAACAGTAGTTGAAAAAAAACAAACGTTATATATGAGCGTTATTTCATATAGTTGTTTTTCATTTCATGTTATCTGTATCTGTGTTATTTGTTGTTGTGTTCATTTACATTGCACGTTTCATCATTTGATTTGATTTCATTTGGCTTGTTCTTCTTTTTCTTTTTCCTATAATTGATAATTAAAAATTGAGAAAAAAAAACAAAAACTATATTTACGAAGAAAGGATTCATAGATGTTTGTGACATTTGAAATTCAGAGATTATCATTTTTTTGTTTTCGTCTGTCTCTATATTCCTCTTCAGATATGACTTCAGATTCTTCGGCAGCGACGATAAGGCCATACCAACAAGTCATTGCTTCAGGTTCCGGTGCTGTTCTAACCGCTCTTTTTATGACGTCAGTAAAACATTCGTAGATTTCAAAATAATTTCTTGTTTTCTTTTTCATTTAAAGGCCATTTGATGTTATTAGTAAGTGTGAGAAAAGATTCAAGTGATATGTTTTTAGTTTTGTATATTCAACAGAAGTCCGTTTACAGTCACAAACGTCGAATGCAGTTCGACAAAGCTTCACAAAATCACATTCGAAATCAATCAAATCATCAGCAACTACACCCTGCCGACATTATGTAACACATAATCAATTGAATTATTATACTGGTACAATCGATACTCTAAGAAAAATCGTTCGAACAGAAGGATTACGTGTCCTTTGGTCCGGTTTAACCCCTACATTGTGTGTGAATTTGCCAACAGTTGTTATTTATTTTACATCCTATATGAATGCCAAACGATTGCTTGGCTATGACGAACGTAATCCTAATCCAATTCTTCCTGTTATCGCCGGTTTGTCGTTGTGTTCTTAAAGATTCGTTTTGTTTTTATTGATTCAATATTATTATTTCAGGTGCATGTTCGCGTGTTGTTGCTGTGACAACTGTTTCACCATTTGAATTAATTCGAACGAAAATTCAATCAGAAAAAGTTCCATACAGTCAACTACTTCGAATTGTTCGTACAGCTTTAGCCGAAGAAGGACCACGTGTCCTATGGAAAGGTCTATTGCCTACCATATGGCGTGATATACCGTTTTCCATGATTTATTGGTTCAATTACGAACAAATTCGAGGTAATTTAAGTTTCAATTGAACAATTTATTATCTATTCAATGAGTTTTTTTTTCTTTCAAAGCCTATTTGATTCGATCGAATATAACGGTAGATACGTATGCAACATTTGCATGTGGTGCATTAGCCGGTGCTATAGCTGCAACTTTAACTACGCCTGCAGATGTTGCTAAAACGTTTCGACAAATTGAACTTGGCCGTAGTAAAAGTTCACCAATGCCAGTTTGTTCGACAGCATCACTCAATCAATCGATGCAATCGACAAAAACGCTTTCTATTCTCTTGCATATACTTCGAGTTGAAGGTCCCAAAGGTTTATTTGCAGGTATGCATACCAATTTTCCTTTGTTTTTTTATTTTTCTATCGTCATATTTTAGGACTTGTTCCTCGGTTAATCAAAGTAGCGCCAGGTAAAGATATTTTCCAACGTTGTTTTATAGCTTTGCTGTTTGTTTTAGCTTGTGCAATTATGATCACAAGTTTCGAAACATTAAAATCGTTTTTTCAACGAATGAATACTTCCGGTTAATGAGTGAATTCGATTGTTATTCAAATCTTGATTATTGTTGACCAATTTACAGAAAAAGAAAAAAAACGCAAATCAATATTTCCGCATTATTTTCGTCGCTTTTTTTTGTTATCAATTGATTTTGCGATTGAAAAAATAAATAAAGTTTCGAGATCAACGATCTCTATGATCATTTAGCTGATGTTTCTTGTTCTTCATTGATCGTTGGCAATACTATTGTCGAATCTTCTTTAGGTTTAAATTGCGAACAAAAACTTTCGTATTCAATGAAACTATCGAAGGCAAACAAAAGTTGATGAGATACAAAAAGAATTTCTTGAAGATCACCCATCTTCATCGACCGATAGATCTTTCATCATTTCGTTCATTTCGATTTCTGACAACGGTTCACCTTGAGTCATCATTGCTCTTTTGAATTCTGTGACATTAATCAAACCTATACACACCGATCGTTTGACGTCAGAAGAAGAAAAAAAACGAGATTTTCTGTTTTTTTTTACCATAACGATTTTTATCGAAGGCAAAAAATGCATTTTGAATTTGTTCGTATGAATATTTTGTACAAGATATTGTCGATATGATTTCAATGAACCATTGGTAATCGATATTTTGATTGTTCAGAAATTGTAGATCGAGTTTTTTTAGATCATCTTCCGTTGGAGTAAAGCCTAATGCTCGTATAAGAAAATGCAGATCATCAATCGAAATAAACCCTGAGTTCGTTTCGTCTAACAATAGAAAAGCTTCTTTGTAACGAATCTTTTCAATATCATTCATTTCGTTTCGTTTCGTTCTCTTTCTTGTTGAACTTAATTAAACTGAGAAGATTGTTCGTTGGCAATAAACTGATGACATCTATTGACGAGAGAAGAAGGAGAAATATAAGAACAATGCGACAATATGGCTGCGTATTTCGAAGACAGTAGTCAGCTGTATATATCGCTCGGGCACACACACACACATACAAAAAAAGGAAAGACGAAAATGATTCATTTTTTTTTCTCTTTTCTTACTGCTTTATTATTAATATTATTCTATTCTTGTTCGAACATACAAATAGAACAAGAACGCAATAATACTCGTTAAACGGAGGAGGAAAATGTCTAGGTCTTCTTCGTTTATTGTTTTCTTTCTTGTGTCGAAAAAAAAAGAAAATATATACAATTATATCTCTAACATTCTTTCGTTTTTTTTATTTCAGACTAATCTAATGGCTTTGATATGATATCAAATAATTCACAAGAAAATGAATCATCAGTAGTCTTTGGTACAAATCGTCAGTTTATTAATCCTTCAACAACAAATAACAATAATAATAATCTTAATAATAATTACGACGCATTCGTTGGTGATATGCTTGATACAGAACTCGATTCCGATCCTCAAATATCCGATAGTGAACTTTCGTGGCAATCAGTCACCGATGTTGATAGTTTAACAGCAACAAATCATTGGCGTGGATGGAAACAACAAACAACGACGACGAGTTCATCAGCCAATAACATCAATATTAATAATCTCTTGCCATCAAACAATTCATCATCGATCTGTTTTTCTTCGTTAGGCAATACCAATGAAGATCGAATTCCGACATTAGTTGATTTAAGTGCACAAACCATTGCTCGACATATCCCATTCGAACTAGTTGAACGTTACAATCAGCCAGCTCAGCCAGTGCCAGATAACTTACAACTTAAAATCGCTTTCTATAGTTTTCCAGATGGCATCGAAGACATACGTTTGTATACTTGCGTAGCCAATGGTAGTACGGATGAATTTATCAAAGCTGAAGCATTACAACACGCTAAAGCAGTTCAAAATATGTTACAAATAGGCTTTCATTTGAGTGCTCAAGTCTATGAAATGAATTCGGTAACAAATTCAACGAAAACAACGACACAATATTATCATGTTTCGATAATATTCGATCGGAAGAAGATCACATCGTGTCATTGTACTTGCAATAATTCGAGTTCATGGTGTTCACATATTGTCGCTGTTTGTCTATGTCGAATAGCTCAACCACAAAATTGTTGTCTACGAGCACCCGTTTCGGAGTCATTATCTCGGTTGAAAATCGATCAACTACGAAAATTTGCCCAATATTTAATCTGGGAAATTCCACAGCAATTTCTCCCGAAAGCTCAAAGTTTACTCGACGAATTACTTAGTGATAAACCAACAAATGTGAATATGCTGCAGGGAGCACCCGATCCAACAGCTGGCGGACTTTCATCGGACATATCCGTCTGGTTTCTCGATGAAAACAGTCTACAAGAGAATATCAATAAAACTCTGCATCGATTTTGTCAACCGGCACCACAAGTTGTTGGCGATGTTACTTATCTAACAAGTCCACCGATTTTAGCTACAACTGAATATTCGAATCTTTTGCGACCATTACGCGGCCGAGAACCCGAAGGCATGTGGAATCTATTGCAAATCGTTCGAGAGATGCTCGCTCGACATGATCTCAATGGCACGCAATTACTCGATATTCTCACACGGCAATGTCTTGCACAAGAACAAATCATTCAATGGTGGTTTACAACTAAAGTTTCGAATGTTTACAATGAACGTGGTACCAACGGTTTGAAACCACATAGTACACTATTAGTTCAACAAGCAAGTGCAGCTTTATGTGATGAAATCGTTCAAATCTGGCGTTTGATTGCGTTGAATCCTCGTTTGAATTTCGAAGAACGTCATGCAATCTATATGAAATTATGCCAATGGCATTTGTCGATTATTGAACGAATATGTAAACAGAAAACAACAACGACAAACATATCAACAACAACCAATGGCGTTTATTCATCGCCGACGATGAATTCGAATCATGATCGAACGTTAAATCAAAAACGACGTGATATTGAAATTTTCTCGGGATTTCTACCGGCGATTGAAATCTGTCAAATTGATTGGCAAAATTGTGAAGATTTGAATGTACCGATTGAAGAACAATCGAATGAACGGCCATGGTCGGAATATATTCGTTCGTACGATGAAATTCTCACAGATGCTTATTCGAAATTAAATACAAATACGAGTTTTAATTTCAATACTCAACAACAGATTGTTTCTCAGCCAATTGCAAATAATCAAGAAGACGAGCAAGACAATGATAGCGGAGAAGAATTATCAACAAGTGGACAAAATACTGAACAACAATCATTAGCAAATAGCAACGATGATTGTCAAATTTATTTTTCTGATCCAACAACAACGAGTCAAGTTCAAACAACATCGACTGTTGTCAATGAACCATATGTATTTAAAACATTGAAAATCATTAATGATCCATTACAAATCGCGTTTGTTCGTTGTGAAGCTTTGAAAATTCACGGTTATCATAATGAAGTGTTTCAACTTGCAATAAAATTAGCTGGACATATGCTCGATGAATATTCATTGTCAAGTCAAGATTGTCTCGATGCTCATATATCCGAATATTCATCATCGGCCATAGCTCGTTGTGCATTTTTATGCACAATTCTTAATGAATCATCGAAATATCATCAACTCGCATTTCGTATTGGTCTACTTGGCCTCGAAATTTGCCGTTTACCAGCGACAACCAAAGCTCTCGAAGTTCGTTTACTTCATTGTGAACAAGAAATTTGTCAAGAATTGAAGAAAATTACACTCGGACAACATGAAATCGATCTTCTTCGACAACGAGCCGAACATCTATGTGCACGACTTTTAAATGCTCGAGATGACGCCATTTTGTTACCGTTGAATTTAGCGACATATATCTTCGAAACATTGCGATCGTTGAGTTTATATCGAATGAATTTGACTTCGAATGTGAGTTTATCACAGAATTTTTCGATTTCATCAATCGATCAACTGAGCAATCAATCCAATGAATCCGATGAATTACTCGCATTCGATGCAGCTATTTGTGCGCTAGGAGCGAAATGTTTTATTTCCGAAGCACAAAATCCGATCCTATGCGAAGGCATTCGTCGGCAACGAAGTGATCTCGCACTCAATCTTCTAACATTATACAAAGATGATCAAGGTCGACTCATTCAAATTCTCGATAAACTACTCGACCGAGATATACACGTTCTATTTAAAAATCCGAATATAAATCCATTTAATGTCGGTTCGAAACGAGCCAGTCAAAATTCAACATCAACACAACAGACGAACAGCAATTCGCCATCGTTATCGACACGAGTACAAAATCGACGATTAACAACGGCGTCGAATCTCAATGGTGAACCGTTGACAGAGATCGATAGCTCGGGTTTAGATGAAAGTGAAGGAGAAAATTTCGATCAGAAAGCTTGGGAAGCGAAATTTCGATGTTTAAATTTGAAAACAAGTTCGAAACGAATTTCGAACGGTTTCACGAGTATTGATAGTAGTGCACCGGAAACGAATTCAAGTGATAATTCGCCGACAGTTGCACGTCGAAATATTCGAATGACAACGTCGAAAGTCAATGCCGATTCCGAAAGTGATAGTGAACGAGATACAAGCCAACGAGTTCGTAATGATTCGTCAACACGTACGGATACGAACAATTCATCGACAGAAATTCTCTCGTCACCAACAATTCAATTGACAACATCAAGAAGTACTTCGACAATACCGAAATCTGTTCCACTCCAACAACAACAACAACAACAGATTTCACCAAATTCGCGTACGCTGAAACTAAACAAAGGTCATATGAATAACTCAAATGGAAAAAATCGATCACCTTGCACACCGAATCAACCATCCGAAGCTCTATGTCATTTTATGTTCGAATTAGCTAAAACACTTGTTCAACGAGCTGGTGGAACAAGTTCAACATCACTTTTCGTCGGTCCAACACATAATTATCCTCCACCACATCGAAATCTTCATTTATGTGCAATAACAATTGCACTCTACGCACTTGGAGTGAACAATCATGTTCAAACGAATTGGATGATACGTACATATTCGAGTTTAGTCTCTTGGATAACGTCAACAGCGATCGATATCGGTCTTCAAGCAATACAAATTCTCATCGAATGTTGGGAAGGACAATTAACTCCACCTGAATGTGCCGTCATTGCTGATCGAGCATCACGATCACGTGATAGTGCAGTTGTACGTACAGCTGCTGAATTAGCTTTGTCGACATTGAAATATGCACATGCATTGAATCCAGCTGAAATTCGTCAAGCATTAGTACAATGTAAAGAACAAAGTCCAGACATGCTTGAACGTGGTCTGACAACAATCGAAAATGCAACACGCGATGGAAATCTCGTGTTCATCGATATTCTCTTTGAAGTCGCTAAACGTTGGTATGAAATGTATTATTCGCTTACAGGTGATTCGTTGAATAGTGATGATGATTCAACTGTTGTCGATATTCGACAATCGTTCGATACGAATTCATCAACAGCATCAGTCGGTGTCAATCCGATGGATCTACATTGGACACATGCAAATGGATTGAATTCATCATCGTCGTCATCGTCACTAGCAACAACATCACCATCATCACCAATGATGTATGCAGCGAATAATCAAACGACCAATTTTCCATCACCATTTCAAACGCATCCATCGGCAGCACATTTCAATACTCATGCGTATATGATTCCAACACAACATGGACCACCGCCACCGCCACCACCATCAATGCATCATCATCAACTAGGAAATTTTCATCCACAAGTCCCTTATCAACAGATCATTCCAATTCAATATACAACTGGCCCACCGCCACCACCGCAACAACAACAGCAGCAACAACAACAACATTTTGCTTTTCATACAGGTCAACCAAACAATTTTCATCCACATGCTCATCATCCTCGCCATCCACCACCACCACAACAACAACAACAATTACCAAATGCTATACTTGTGACACCAGGAAATTTCCCTACAGCTTTTGCTGTTCATCATACAGCACCAGGCAACAATCCTCAAATGTATCCATTAAATCAAAATCAACAACAATCATTTTATCCTGCTAGACAAATACCTCTCGTTGTTTCTTCTCCAACTGAATCAACAATTTCACCTTCAGCAAGCACAACAAATGCTACAGTGTCAACACAACAAACAACTATTGTCAGTCCAAGTACAACACCATCTGCTGAACAACAACAACAACAACAACAAACAGATCCTAATCATCGTCAATACTTACTGAATGCATTTCGTGTTGGCATGTTAGCAATGAATACATTGGCTTTAGAACGTGCTCGTCAAAATCATGCACATATCGAACGACGTAGTGAACAAAATCATCCGACACCACGTTACGGAGAAGATGTTAAATGGCTTCTGAAAATTGCCCTAAAACTAGGTAATGCTGAATTACAAGAATTCGTTACAACAGCAACAGCCGTTATCGTCAATCCATATCTTTTGCATAGTCTTGCATTTAATATCTATAATGTTTCACAAAATAATCCGAATGGTTCATCATCAAATCAAATGCTTCGATTGCCATTTGTTCAATCGTTAATGCAGAAATGTCTTCATGCATATACGCGTTGTGTACATAGTAAAATGGCACATATGACAACGAACAATGACATTGACGAACTAACATCACTGATGAAACATGCTCGTTCAGCATTTTTATTCATGGGCAATACGAGTGACTATCAGGGCTTAATGAATTTTGTTAAAACATCAAAAAAATGCAAGAAAGATGTTTATCCAAGACTTTGGCAAGCAATACAAAATTAGATTTCAACAATAAAATGCAAATACATATTAACATGAATCTATTTTCGATCACTTCTAGGCCATAAATTAGGAGCATGTCTGCGTGACCCACTTTTTTTAGATATACGCATCTTGTTTTGTTTTTCTTTTGTTTTCTCCGTTGTTCTATCTATTGTAATAACATCGTTTGGGCAGATTTTTCCACCTTCAACCAGATATAATGTATAGCGGCTAAATACGTACATTTGCTCTTATTCTCTTTTCTTGCTGTTCGTTATTTGTTTTCTCTCTCTCTTTTTTTGTTGTGTTTTGCTTGTTGTTTTGTATGATCTATTCGATTCACTTTCTCTTTCTTCTAGCGTTAGTTTATTATCGAAAATCCTGAGAAAAAAAAAACAAATAGCCAAGATGTTATAACTAATTTCCTTTCGCTTCTGTTCTATTCATGTATCGTATAATGTCTATTCGAATTTCTATTAAAACAATTGATAATAAAACTAAGCATTGATGATGATGATGAGCAACTATCCCTTCTAGAAAATCATTCTGTCTAAATGCAATCGTCTCGATTATGCAATGCAATTCAACGAGCGTTGTTTCAACGAACTATTGTCACAAGTACAGAAACAATAAGAAATGAGCAAATATCGAATCAGTCATCGTATGCACCGCCACGTCAACCATTGAAACAACAATTTACACATCAAGTCACAAATCAAGTTCCGCCACTTGAACGTGTCGATTTGTATGAAACGGATTTAGCATTGAAAGAATTCGTGACCAATGAAAATTGCGGTCGAATTAAAGAAATGGGTGCTGAAGTTGGCGCCTACCATTGGTTTGAACAAGGACATAAAGCTAATAAATATACACCGACTTTACATCAATTTGATCGATACGGACAACGTATTGATGAAGTTCAATTTCATCCAGCTTATCATGATCTTATGAGATTAGGCATGCGTTATGGTGTAAGAAGTTGTTGAATATTCTTGATAGCTGTTTATTCCCATTTTGTTTCATAGGTTCATTCAGTTGCTTGGGAATCATTATTGAACAATCAGACTGCAGCTAATCCACATGGTCATTTACAACATGCAGTAAACTAATTTGAAACAAGATCGACTATTTGTTGATTTCAATTTTTGTTGTTCTTGTAAAGGCTGGACTTTATCTATTGAGTCATGTTGAAGCTGGTGTTGGCTGTCCATTATCGATGACTTACGCTGGTTTTCCCGTTCTTCATCGATATTTAAATCGTACGAGTAAAAGTTTAATCGAAAGTTTTCCAATTGAAAAACTTCTATCACATAAATATGATCAACGATGTCTACCAGCCACGATTAAATCTGGCTTAACCATTGGTAAAAATCGTCTCATTTCTAAATGAATATTTATTCTCCGAATTATTCAGGTATGGCAATGACGGAGAAACAAGGCGGCAGTGATGTTCGTGCTAATACAACAAAAGCATACTGTGATAATGCTGAAGAAAAACGATATATACTCATTGGTCATAAGTAAATTTCAATTATTCAAAATGAATTCCTTCGAAATTTTATTTTTTTTTGTTGAAATCTATAGATGGTTCTGTTCGGCTCCCATGTGCGATGGTTTTCTTGTACTTGCTCAGATACAAAGCGATGATTTCGAAAAACGTTCTCCTTCGGCTATTGTTCCATCGTGTTTCTTTGTTCCAAGATGGTTACCCAATGGTGAACGTAATCCATTTTATATTCAACGATTAAAAGATAAACTTGGCAATCGATCAAATGCATCCAGTGAAATCGAATTCAACAATACACAAGCTGTAAGTATTTCGAATAAATTCATACAAAATATCTATTCGATCGATCTAGTGGTTACTCGGTAAAGAACACGATGGCGTTAAAACTATAATTGAAATGGTACATGGCACCCGTCTCGACAGCGCAACAGGAAGTGCGTCGTTGATTCGACAAGGATTACTACAGGTAAGTCATGATTCTTTATTTTTGGCATAATCTCAAGAGAAATATTCTTTTTTTTTCTGTCTGTGTCATGCTAGGCTACGTGGCATGCGCGTCATCGAAAAGCATTCGGTCGATTTTTGATTGATCAACCGCTTATGAAGAAAGTTCTCGTTGATTTGTTGATCGAATCCGAAGCAGCAACATCATTTGTGATGTATCTTGCCACACTTTTCGATGCAACATATCAAAATACAAACAATGAGAACAAAAATGATGTGAAAGCTTTTGCTCGTATAGCAACTGCTATTGCCAAATTTTGGATTTCCAAACGAGGACCTGAAGCAACATTCGAAGCTTTAGAATGTCTTGGCGGAGCTGGATACGTCGAAGAATCGAATCTTCCACGTTTATATCGTGAAGCTCCATTGAATAGCATTTGGTAGACAACAAAATCCGATCGTTCCTATTGAATCTGATTTTATTTTTCGATTGTAGGGAAGGTAGTGGTAATGTCATGTGTTTAGATATTCTACGTGCAATGAAAAGATCACCAGAATCACTTCGAGCTTATTTTTCATTTGTTCAAGAAACGAAAGGTTCAAATAAATATTTAGATGCTGCATTGGAACGAATGGAGAAAACATTCTTAGCAAAAAATCTTTCCAATGATGTTATCGAAAGCTATGCTCGAACATTAGCAACTCAGTTAGCACTTTGTCTTCAGGCTTCGTTACTTATTCGTCGATTTCCTGCAGCAGTTAGTGATGCTTTTTGTTCGTCACGTTTAGGACCTGATCGTGGTTCGATTTTTGGTGATTTACCAATGGATATTGATATTGAAACATTAATGAAACGATTGCCTTTCTAATCTTTCTTCTTTTCATATATATATATCTGTCAAATGATTATCAATAAACAAAAAAGATAAAAGCTGAAAGATTTTTTTTTCTAGAATAGATAAATTTTGATTGATTAATATTAAATAAATCCATCATTTGTTTATTTGATTTCTTAACTTGTCAGAACGATGCGTGATTTTTACGATAATCAATGTCAATAGTAATAGAATTACAACTTCAATGAATCGTAATTAACATGTAGACACAAAAAAAGAAAGAAAAACGAGAGGAATTTTACAAAAATACTCTGAGTTAATTATGTTGAGATTTTCCTATTTTGTGTTACATTCATTTGAATGATCAAAGAATTCGTCTTCGGTATCATCGTCGATATACGGAATTATACCTCGACCTTCATACGCTCCTGTCGTATTGCTAATTATAGGCGTTGTTGAAAGATGTTGTACTTGAAGAAGCCGTCGAACAAGTGCACAAAATTCAGTATAATCTACTTGGCGATTACCATCCAAATCAGCTTCTCTCATCATATCATTCAGTTCATCGTCAGTTAATTTTTCGCCTTTAATTTTCAACAAAAACAAAATGATTAATTTTAGATCAAATTCATTCTTACCAAGACTACTCATCACAGTACGAATTTCCATTTCACTGATTAAACCATTTCCATTTTTATCAAATATTCGAAATGCTTCACTGAGTAGTTCATCATTGAATGTATCCAATCGATTTTCACCTTTTCGAATCATCATAAACTTAAATTCATTAAAATCAATCAATCCATTGCCTAAATTTTAACAAAACACACACACACACATGTTCTTTATCTATCTATCTATTGGTACAACAAACCGTCTTGATCAACTTCTTGTATCATTTGTTCGAGTTCAGATGGCGTGGTCTGATATCCAATTGAACGCATAACAAACGCCAGATCTTTTGTACTAATTACTCCGCCGCCAAGTCGATCAAAGAGAGCGAATGCATCTTTGAGTTCTATGATTATGCGAAAAGCAAAAAAATTTTTCAATTAAAACACAAAATTTTCTGGATTTAATGATGCATACTATTCTCTTGTTCAATCGAGATCGAATTTGTTCTCACTGTCATCAATGTTTTATTAGACAATAATGTTGTTGAACATCAATGAATGAATGAACGAACGAGTAAAAGAGACAATAATAGATAAAGAAGCAACAAGAAATTGGATTTGTCACACAATCGTTGATGAACACAATGTGCTTGCAGAAACGAAGAAAACAAGACGAAGAAGAAAAAAAGGAGAGAAAAGAGAAACGATTCGAAAGTAGCTACTCTTCTCTAGATAGTTGATATTCTAATGTTTGTATTTTTATCGAAAAGAAAACCGAGTCTCTGTATTTAACTATCTATCGATCGATCAATGATTGCACGAGATTCTTCTCTAGTGTATCTCTCAATCGTTATATATCAAGATACTATAAGCAAAGAGCGGAAATTTGTTGAATGTATGCGCGTCATACAACGATTATCAGAATTTTGGCGATAGCGAACAGTAGTCTACTGGCATCATCCCCAAAGACGACAGCCGTAACATAACAATTCTTTTTTTTTTCTTATATGCATTCATGTTGAGTGCTTCATTCTTTATATCTTCCACTTAGTATCTTCGTATTAAGACTAAGCACGATGTGTTCTTTTATTACTAACATTGTCATTTGATTGAATAAACGCTTTAACTCTCTCTCTCTCTCTCTCTCTCTCTCCTTCTCTTTTTCCGTTCGAAGAAAGCAATAGTTGTATTTACAGGTGGTTTTTATTTTTGATTAACCGAATAACAGCATTGAAAAGAAATAAATCGAGTACATCGAAATGTCACCGAGAAAATATGTCAAGATATCATGATGTGATGTTCTTTTTGTCTCAAGAGTTTTCATTCAATTGAATAACAAAAAAAAACGAAAGTGTCAAATTTATTTTTCATTCAAAAATCACTACAATGATTGTGTTTATCTCAGTATGATTTGGAAAATCTGTCTTTTTCAAGCATACTATTCTTGTCATCAACAGTAACTGTATTGGTAGTATAGATATACTACAATTGATCGGTCTATTATCGATGCATATTTCTTGCCCTATTTCTCTCCTTTTTTTTCGCAGTTATAGGAAAAGAAAAGATTCAGTTGTTCCGTTTTGGCCTAACATTGCTTTACCGACGATATTGATGCTCGATTTCTTTTTTTGTTCTGTCTTTTCTTGTATATCCACTTTTGTACATCGTTTGCCATCTAACATACGTAGAAACATTTTTGTTGTTTTTCCCATAACATCGCATATCTTTTCTTTCTTTTCTCCATCTCTCTCTGGCGGCTTTGCTGTTTCGCTGCTACATCGTGTTGTACGATTTGGTAGCTCGCTCGTTGATTTGTTCTTGTGCATGTATCCATCCAGTACCAACGAGCAAATGCGTCTAAAAGAATTTTCTCGAGTTATTATTTATAGGAAACAAACAACGTTATGGCGTCTATCTACATTTTTTCTTTCTCTTTCTTTTCTTTTTTGTACCGTTCGAGAAGATCGTGCTGAGAAGAAACAGGCAAGAGATATTTGCCAAAAAACGACGTTCTATCCATACGAGTAAATAGCAAATATATCATAATGGTGAGTGAGTGCCGAGTTTTTCTTGTTTTATTGCGTTTCTAATTTCAAGGCTAAACAATTGGATTATTTAATAACTTTTTTTGTTGTTGTTGATATTTAATTTAGGCTGAAGAAGAACAAGAATTTCAATTGACTGACGAACAAATCTCTGAAATTCGAGATGCTTTCAATATGTACGATAAAGAACGAAAAGGTGAAATTCCCACATCGATTCTCGGTACAGTTATGAAAAATCTTGGACATAATTTGAAACCTGATCAATTGGCCGAATGTATCGATGCCGTTGATGGAGATGGTAGATTCATTGTTGTTTTTTTCTCTTCGAAAATTGTTTATTAACTGTTTGTTTATAGGTAGTGGAACTGTCGATTTTGTATGTTGAATCATTTGGAAAGATGATCTTTTTTTTTAAATTCAATACTAATTTAGGACGAATTTCTTGCTTTAATGGCTAAGAAAACCAAAGAAGCTGAAGATGAACGTGAATTACGTGAAGTATTTCGTGTTTTTGACAAAAATAGCCGTGGTGTCATCGATGTAAGACAACGACAACAATAATAACAATAAAAAAAAACGTGTTCTTTCATTGATTAGGTTGCAGATTTAAAAATGATCTTCAAAGCACTCGATCCTGACATGCCTGACGATGAAGTCGAACAGATTATCTCTGAGGTCGATGAGGATGGCTCTGGCACTGTCGATTACGAAGGTTAGTCTTTTACTAAATGACTTTCTATATATATATACATATCGATTTTGTTCTCTTCTCTTTCTTATAGAATTTTATAAATTGATGACAGGTTAAACAAAAACAATCACCATCATTATTATTATTATTTCTTCGTTTTTATCTTCTTCTTCTTCTTCTTTCTTGAATTATCAACTGCTTTTTATTTTTTATTTTGATGTCTCTCCTTGTTTGTTGTACTACGCTGGTGCGTGCTCTTTGCTAATCTCTGACAAATGCGTGTAAACCTTTTCTTGTCTTTTACTCATCTTTAAATTCATTCTTCTTCAATTATCAAAATAAAGAAAAATCATTTGACAACCTTTTACAATTGCAACGAGAATAAAAAAATGCATCGAAATCAAAATGAATTTTATCTTTGGGCTTCGTTTGTTTTTCTGGAAAAAACGATATTCCATTAAGAGAAATCAAAAGAAATGTATCGTTGTTCTCATGGAGAAAATGTGTTTTTGCACATTTTTCTTCTTCTTCTTCTTCTTCTCCATTTTTTCTCTATAATTTAGCTTGTGCACTCAATATGTTAAATGATGGCGACAATCACAGCGACAGCGAACAGAAATCTGTTTGTACAACAAACAAACGCTTTTCTTTTCTGACTGTTTTTATTGTTTGAATATAATATAAAGAAAAAAAAAAGTTGAGAGAGAAAAAAAATATCGAAGTAATGTTTTTCTGCTGACACTTGACTGTGTAATAATCAAACCGTTGGTAAACACCATAGACACATACACTAAACTGCCGGAAAATATTCAAGTGAATTGAAATGATTTTTGATTGTTACCATTGAACAAGAAGAAAACAATGACAGTTTTACCATTTCTTGATGTTAAAGCTACGCCAGTACGTTCAGTCGAATCACCACGATTGCCACGGACAAAATCATTTCCTCATGTGTCCGATCTAAATGATAAACAACGTCATGCAACACCACGATCGACGGGACGTACACGAAATTCCTCATCATCATCGAACGTCCGTTGTTCGATTCCTACGGCACGTGGACGCGCACCAAAAATTCGAATTATTGCTCGATCAGATGAAATTCTTAAGAAATTGCCCCATGCAAAAACAGACAGCATTTATGCATTTGATACCAATAGAAAACCATTCATTCGCGATCGACCCGATTATGATTATCTTTGGGAGCCTGTACATCGCGAAGACATGCGTCATCAATATGATAGTTACATTGCACCACAACGTATTACTGCTAGTCGACCGGATGGACAAGAAAAAATGACAACTATGTTCGAAACTCAAGATAGACATTATCATAATTATAAACGCGTACAAGAAATGCAACAACGACAATGGAATCGAGAACATATGCAATACACCGTATATCCATATTCGCAAGCTGAAGAACGAGAATTATATAAGTAATTATTTATAGTTTGTTTCTATGGGCTTTTATTTTGAATTATTTATATGCATTTAAGTAAACAAATTCGATCAACATTGAAAGAACAAATGGAATATAAAGTTCAATCAGATAAAAATGATTTAGACTTAAAAAATCGTGCGATCGAAATGGTTCTCGAACAAGATCGACAATATCTCGAACAAGAAAAACAACGGCAAACTCAACGTGCGAAATTATTAGCACAGGCAACAATCAAAAATAAAGAAGTCAAATATAAACAATAAACAAAAATTAATTATACATTTTCTTTTTGTTTTTGTAGTTAATGCAAAGTAAATGGGAATATGATCAATGGAATCGTATTCATCAATGGCACGTCGAACGAGCTATCCTAGCTGATACACCGATCAATTGGAGTAAAACAATGACGTAATTAACATATGTTTGGAAATGAAAATGTGTGATACACCGATGAATTCAAATTTTCTTTCTTCTTTTTTTCCTCCTACTCTATTTATTTACTTCCATTTATTTTTCTTTTGTGTTCCATCGAAGAAAACATAACTACAGTTGCTAAAATAAAGAATTCCAAGAAAAAAAGACTTTTCTATCGTTGCATCATATGCACTCATTTACCCTTCTTTTTTTATTAGTAACAGGTGATTAATCATTGAAATTCTTTCACCTGCATACACATTCAAGTATCATTCTTAGTAGTTCGTTAAGAAAAACTAAAGTATTTCATTACAAATCTTGTGCTAAAACTAATCGTGCTTACATCTGGATCCATTGACATTGTCTGTGACACTAGTTTGATAGAAATATAGTTTCAGCAAGCATTCGGTGCACATATTAAGACAATACAACTGTTATTTATTATGATTATTACGTCTAAAGATGAAAATCATGGCAAGATTCTGACAGGTAATTAAAGGCTAACTTGTCGATTTTAAATGTCAAAGAAATTTACTTTATCATATGTCGGTGGTTGCGAGACAGATGTGAAAATCTTTCTGATTATCAAAAATATTTTCATGTTCTTATGATAAATCATACGGTTTAGCGTTTGTTTAAGTTATTAAAAACAAGAAAATATTTATCCCATATGTCTATGTCATGTTATCTTGCATCAATGCTCTCAGATGTTTGTCAATTGTATTTTATACATTCAAAACTCAAAAGACAAAAATCATGTACCTAAATTCATTCATAACAGAAACAAAAAAAAGCAAATTACGATGATTGAACGAGTGTAAATAAACTAGATGGTAATTATTTATAAACATATAAAGATCATATGAATGAACTGTTACTATTAAATAGTTCATAATCGTAGATAATTAAAATAGTTTGATTTATCCAATAAATCATAATTCGTGTTGTTGTAAAAATCTATTTTTCCATCTGCTCAAACATTTGTTTGTTATTGATAAACGACATAAAAAAAATGGCAAAGAAAGTAATTGATCGTAGACCACTTTCTTTTCTGATTTCTATAAATCAATGCCTACAATCTGCCTTTTTTTTCTTACATTACATTGTTTGATAATAGAAGAAAAGTTAAGAAGCAAAAAAAAAGGAAAAATTTTCCATATACATATCAATTTCTCTTCTTCTCTCAAGTGATTTTAAAATAGCAATAAAATGCGTTTACGTCGAGGTGCAATAGTGCAAACTATTCCACCTATTGATTCAAATTCAGTTCAAGGCAAACATCGTCTCGCGGTAAGTGTATCTGCATAATCTGATAAAGTGTTTCTATCAAATCAAAAACGGAAGGAATTTTCTTGTCCGAGTTCTGTTTTATCCCCTATATGCAAGAGAAAGAGAAAATAGATAATAATATACACAATAGTTTTTCTTTTTTTCATAGCGAGCAAAATCAACCTAATAGATTTGCTCTTGCTTTCTAACTAAGTATTCAATAAGGAGAAATAGATAAAAGACGTTAGTCTTATTGTAATTTGGGAACGTAAAGATGGCACGAAGGAAATATATTCTTCGTCAATATGCACCTGATCGAGTTACAAACGACTATAAACAAAGCAGATCTCCGAAAAAGCATTCGTTTCGATCACGACGAGATTTTTTTAAGGTGAGTAGAAATACTTCTTTTCTCATTTCATATGGTAAAGATACATCTCGGCTATTTTGATGACGATAATTCTACGACGATAGATAGAAAAAAAAAAGAAACGAACAAAATAATAATAATAAGTTAGACATCCACGCGCAGCATGAATAGATTTTTAATATGATAGCTTCTACAGACATATTGGGACTTTGCCGTTGGAATAAGCAAAAACAGCAGCAGCAGCAGCAGTCGAGAATATCGAACAAAACGGACCTGTTTTATGTGGATCTTTCGATTAAACAGAGAAAATAGCAATATTACACTAAAATTCATGTAACTCATTCCATGGCGTCATGGCTAGAAAAAGAACAAGACTTCGTTCACATTATAAACATGCTAAAGTAAGATACGCTTTATCTCTCAATTAACATGATGTAATCAATTCTTTGTTTGGATAAATTATATCGACTACATTTGCATATTCAATGAATACTAACTAATTAGTTGAATAAAAATTACTTTCGAACATTGTCTTTGTCTTTCAGTGGATTATGTCCGAATTTTTTGCTATTACAGCGGCCGCAGCAGCTCGAATTATATTTGCTATACATGGAATAGCAGCTATTTGGCGTGTAGCATTAGTCTATAAACAAAACAAATATTGGTTTCAAGCTATAACGTAGGGAAAAAACGCGTAAATCAATTTACTTATTTTCGTGTTTTGTTTTGAGAAGACTTTTCGGCATCCCAGTAGAATTTTTTGTTACGCTTTATGTTAATAATGGTCATGAATGGAAATGGTATTAATTGATAAAATATGTTTGTAATCACTGTATGGATCATTAATTTGTTTGCTTTTTTTAGGTTTTGTCCTTCGGTATTTTTTTATTTGTGTACGGTTATACCTAGTGTTTGGTTTCTTGAACTTGATCTTGCTCAAAGAAGATCGAAATTTAATGTTACACAAGCACTAGGCTTAATTTCAGCACCACAAACAAATATCCATTTCGATATTGATGATACATTACCAGTAAATAACAAGACAGTTTTTTTTTCTTCTTCTTCTTCGTTGAAAAAGTGAATTCTGATTTGAATTAGCTTGTTCCATGGAAAATTCCAGCTGAAATGTGGACACAAATTGTTGAGCAAACACTTCTACTCGTTCTTATTATCGGTCGTTGGTTATTACCTGTTGGTAAAACTATGACACGTGATCAACTATCTCAATTGCTCCTTGTCTACATCGGTACAGCAGGTAGATCGATAGAATTAACTAGTTTAGTTTCGTAAATACATGATCTACGTATTTCCTAGCGGATATAATCGAATTATTCGAAGCATTTAAAGAACATGGTGTTCAACGAAATCTAACTATTGTTCGTCTTATTCTAACAGCTTGGTCAATAAGTCTTATGCAATTTACACTTGTTGTTACCGCAACAAAAACACGTAAAAATCGAAGAGGAGGTTTCAGACAAACTGATCCTCAAGAGATTGAAAAATGCTTTAGTTGTCGATTATTTTGGGAAACAGAATTATGGGTAGAATATTATATTCTAATCTCTCAAAATTCAATTGATTCATTTTCATATCTTTGTCTTCTAGGCTCTATCAACAACAATTCTCCTGCAAGATGGTCCTTTTCTTTGTCTACGTCTTGGTTTGATAATTCACTATAAAATCATTTCTCAATCGAATGTATTTTTTACAACAAAAAATTTTCTCGTTGTTCTTTTACAACTCTATCGAGTTTGTGTAATTGTAATTGAACATCGAAAACGTCGTCGATTATCTCTTAATTCCAATTCATTGTCATCAAATCATATCAAGCATCGATCACAAGATTTCTCACGAAATACTCTGCCCAAACAGAAAAAACATCGGAATAGATTATTAACAACATCCGATGGAAACTTTACATTGCAATCTATTTCACCGGCAAGTGTTCGTTCGAATATACAACATGGCAGTTCGGCTGATTTCGATGGAAATTCAGATCCATTACCACGACGAAAATGTTCATCTAGATTATCATCGTCTGCTCGACATATCAGTTCACATTCCAAAGCATTGACTAGTTCTAAGATTTGTACGGAAGTATAAAACAATACGTCCAATGTGTCTTTTTCTTCTTCTTCTTTTTTTTAACCTTGGCGTATAAGTTTCAGTTTTATAGTTCTCTTCTTCTTTTATTTGTTCTATGAATATGTGTGTGTGTGTGTACACGTATTTATACATATAAAGATGAAAATCGATTATGAACGGCACGAGATTTGAGTGAATGAATGAATAGGCTCAGTCAACTAAGAACTAATCTTCTGTAAGTAATGATTACGTAGCAATTTCTGCGTATATCGCTCAAGCAAATATATAAAAATACATTCTTCGTGTGATTGGAGAGGATAAAGACGAAGGCAATTGACACAGAGTAAGTAGAAGAGAGCGAAAGAGAGAATACGAGAAAGAAAGAAAGTATATAATCGACTCATTGAAGAGAATATCACATAAAATGGTGTATACGATGCGTATATATAAATGCCCTAGTTGATATCAATTCTTAAGGGAGAGAGAGAAAGAAAAAACGCAGCCTTTCTTTGATGAATCAGATCTGTTTTGCATTGCATTGAACTGAATTTTATTGGGCAGCAAGGTAACTGTTTCTATTTAACATTTACGAGAATATTTAATACAAAGTAAATGTTAAAACGAAAAAAAAAAGAACTAATCAAGCTGAGTTATTTCGTCTTTCTTTAGACAGCAGAGGAAAAATATTCTTGTTGATTATGCATCAACTATTTCTAATCAATGTCGAGTTCAATCACTGATAATGGATTATTTAATGGGCAGTTTAATGCTACTATATTCGTTGCGATATTTGTTCCGGCAATATTTTTATTTATTATCATTCTAACAATGCTTGTTTTTCTTATCTATCGTCAACCATCATCATATCATGATTATTATATAAATGATAATGATACTGAAATTTATGAACAAGAAAAGTCAGATTCGAAGTTCGAAGTTATTTCTCGAATACCGATCGGTTATGCATGATTTTGAGTAGGCAACGAATTTCTTTTCATTTTTTTTTGTTTCGTTTTCGTTACGTTAATTGTATTTTATTTTGCAAAGAGAAGAATAAACTTAATAGCAACTACTCGATTCTGTGCATTTTAATACCATTTTTTATGTATACAGTGAATTGTTTGACAGGTTTTTTTTTAATACGCGTCAATCAATCAAAAGCAACAACTTTTTTTTCGACAATCAACAAGAAAAAAAAGCGAACTTGTAATTTGAAAGAGAAAGAAAAAGAAACGTTTTCGTTCAATATAAATCTTGTCAATTGAAATCAATTGAAAAGTAATAAAATTTCGTTTCGTGCGTGTTTAACAGCAGTTAGAAAAGAGAAGACAAAAAAAAAACGATATTTAAAAGAATCCAATGTCGACAGAAACAATCTTTCGACACTTGGGCAGAATCAATGATTCTCATACAGGCATTGGACCAGGGAAGACACGTGAAGAGTACTTGAATTTATTTTCCCGGTAAATAACATGTTTGTAATCAATTCTTTTCTTTCTCTTTCTTCGTATTTCATTTTCACCCTTAATCAATAGCAACCTTATATTTTCATAATAATAAAAGTATTCTAATATATAGAGTGAGCTTTTCAACACAGAACGAGTGGCCATATTCAAGTCCATTTGCCGGCTTCTATGATGTTTCCAATAGTAGCACAAGATTAATTTTACTCAATCAACGATATAAATATGTACGAAAAGATTAAATCAAGTTCTTTTTTTTTTCGTTTGAAATTTCTTTTCTTTTTTTTTATAAAGTCACATTTACGTGGACAAGTTTTACCAAGACAAACATCGAATTCACCTGAAGATAATTATAAAACATTGTACGAAAGTATTATTGAATCGGAACTACCACCAGAGAAAAACAAACCAACACAGTTTGTCGAACGAAATGATTTATTTTCATTTTAAAAGGTCAAATATATTTTCCTAGTAAATTACACGAACCACGAATAAAAGTCGATCCATATCGACATTTTGACAGTAGGTCAATTATTTATTAATCAATCTTGTTTGTTGTTGGTCTTTATTTTATTATTATTCAGGGTCAAAACCAGTATTGGCATAATCGTATGTGTAAAGGTTTTGTATTATCTGACAACACTGAACAAGATCTACCTATTGAATCAGACATGACATTGCGATCTCGTGAGTATTTGTTAATATTTTATTGAATTAAATTTTTCGAAATTGATTCATAGGTCGACCTCATACTGCTTGTCCATCTCCATCCACCAAAGAAACACGTTCACTTTCAGCACCACGTCGTTCTTTCTCAGTCCTAGGACCTGATGGTGAACTTCGCGATAATTATCATACAGATCCAGCTTTTGCCGAATCACTTTGGCAATACTATCGTCATCAATTAGAAAAATCAGGACGACCGAAAATCGGCTTACAACAATTTCGTATCCGAGAACCACCGAGTCGTTTTCTGAAACAAAGTGGTATCTATCGTAATCAAGCACTAACACCCGGACAAAAATTATATCTATTAGAAAAATGTCATGTAAATACAATAGATCAACAACAACAAAAAAGAAACGTTTTCGTTGATGTTAATTTAGATTTATGATACCGAAGATTCGAAAACACGTCATGTCAATTCTTATCTTCAACTTTTAACTAATCGTTTAAATGCAGGTAGAGAATCGATTGTTTGACTTGAACTTTGTTTGTTCGAAATCGATAGAATAATATTAGATTTGCCTTCATATAAACTTGGTAAGACGAGACAATTGAAATCAATTGGATTTTGCACGAGAATTCTTCACTTGATTTTCTTTTTTGTCTTGCGTTTCACACTGAGATTATTGTTGCACATTTATTTGTTATAGATCGTTTCCACAAACGAGAATTTCGTGAGTAATATCAACTACACATGCAATACTAACAAACCCATAGAAATGTTGAATCCTTTGTATTCATATTGATTTATCTGTAGGTTTAAATGATGCACGAGATTTTGCGACTTATGAAAAATTTGTTAAGACTCCACGTCCAACTGCTCGACCATTGAACACGGGTTATTTCACTGCAAAACGTCCACATCGTCCTCGTTTACCTGGTAGTCACAACAAACATCGACAACTCAATCAAGAGTAACTAAAAACAATCGAATAAAAATGAAAAATCCATTCGTTTTTCATTGTCTAGTTCACCGAGTTCTTTAAATCAAAAAGATTTCATTGTAACAACAAATCCAACAGTTACTAATCGAAAATTATTGAAAGAAACTGCAAGACCTCAATCATCTAAACGTCTTAGTGCATCATCAATACCGATTAAAAACGAGAATAACATTAACATTCGTTTTCGTCACGAAACAACAAAAATTCCTGTCCATTAAAATATGAATCCTGTTTTCTTTTCTCATTGAAACACTCTAATTTAAAATAAAATAAGCAACAGTTTTATTGATTCGTTTAACCACTTAAAAAAGACTGATTCATATATTAATATCAATATGTAATTCTCAAGGAGTTCTTCTTCTGTTGATACAAAGTTCGTGATATGAGATTTACAAGGACAGAACTTGTATGATTCAAATATTCTCAAGAAAACCAGCTTTATTTAATCAAATACAAAAGAAAAGAAAGAAAAAATTTCTAATAGATTAGCATTACATACATGCTTGTTGTGTATAAAAAAAGAGCACTATTAGCATATATCAAACAAAGTTGAATATAAATGTCATAAGAAATGAAAAGCAGCATATATATATATAAAAAACAATTCTTTTTTGTTCATGAAGATAATCAAGTCAAAAACAAGAGAAACAATCAATTATGGAATGAAAGAAAAACAAACAAACAAATAGCAAATGAGCACGAGTATTCTTCGAATATATTCGTTTTGTTCATTAGTTTTTGTCTTTTTTTTGATTAAACTAATCATCTTTTACTTCCGAAACAGTTATTGTTGGCATGACACGCATGTGTTTGAACCGTTGTTGAACATCATAAAGAATATATAATGGACAGATAAGTAATAAGCCACCGATGAAATATGTTGTCCATTCGCCGATTGACCAATATGCAAATGAAGCTGTCAATGGACCGATAGCTCGAGCAAGAGCTTGTAAACTTCGAAAGATACCTAAGATTGTACCTTTTTCACTTTCTAAACCATATTTCGACGCGAAACTATTGATAACATTGATAACAATACTGGATGCTAAATAATTACGAAATGAATTTCTTAAATAATATAATAAAATTACGACTTTACCAATTGAGAAAAGAACTAGACCGATCCATAAAACTGTCTTTGTTTGAGCAAAACCCAATAGGATAAATGATGGAATTAAAACTATGATTCCCTAGAGTTAATAAAAAAATATATTTCACTAACGTCATGAAAAAATTAACAAACAAACGAGTCATAATAAAAAAAAAACGTGATTGTAAAAATAAACAGAGAAACTATTCCATCGTATAAAATGAAATCGACGAACAAGAGGTGACCTATTACCTTTTCTTTTCTTATCTACAACATCCTCTAAGTACACAATAGAATAAAGAAGAAGAAGAAGAAGAAAAACGGCAGAAATAGGCGAGTTATTTTTTTTCCTTTTCTTCAATCATCATCATCGTCGACTACTGAGCAACAAAAATGAATATATAAAAACGAAGAAAAAAAGGAAAACGAGTGCCACTATTTTATCTTTTTCTTCTTTCTTTTAACGTCAATAACCAGGCACATACACACGTCCTTCCTATGAAACAATTTCTTCGTACTACACTCGTCATCTTTTCGATAGTTTTTCTATCGAAAACAACTTCTTTTCCATGTCCAAACGAATGTATCTGTGAATCGACACTGATCGATGTCGATTACAAACAAATTCATTACACAATCGATTGTACAAATGCAGATCTACCTTCGAAACAACTTGTTTACCAAGCTCTATCGTGGTCATTCGAACAAGATCAAATTTCTGATGATCCGTATGATCATGAGAAGAATGAATATTTTATTTCGATGATCTTATCGAATGTAACTTCATTGAACAATTTTAATAATCAAACAATTCAATTAACCGGTTTTTCTTATACAATCGAGAATCTTTCATTGACACAACAAGCCGATGATTTTCGTCTTCAATCGAATTCATTCAGTTCAGATTTATATCAAAATGTAAAATCATTAAATTTATCTGCATGCTGCCGTCAAATTCCCGAGCAATGTTCAACTTTATTTCGAACATTCAAACAACTCGAATTGCTCGATCTTAGCGGTTCTAATCTCTACACAACTTGCCTCAATACACCAGGTAAACAAAGAAAGAGAAAACGCAATTATTTTCGAAAACATACTTTCTTCGCTTTTTGATTTCGATCTAGATCCAATTTCAATTCAACTTCGTGATCTTATTCTACGCAATAATCAATATAGTAGTACCGCTTTTTCTCATTCAAGTCGATTATTCACTGGCGTTCGTCATATACCTGGTAAACTTGATTTACAAAATTCATTTTTCAATCTTACAACAACTACCGATGGCAATTGTCTGTTCGATCAGTTTACTCAAATCACAATCTTAGATTTATCTTCAGTTAAATTTCCTTCTTCGTCGGCTAATCATACAGATATCTATCTCAAACATTTACTCTACTGCAAAACTCATTCAAATCAAATTCCCAATGGACAACAATTGATTGAATTATATCTACGTCAAGACAATCTTCAATATTTACCTTCATGGTTTACGAACGATCGATTTCCTTTGTTGAATCTTCTCGATCTTTCATCGAATCAAATCTATTCTATTAATATTCAAGCATTTTCTTCATTGAAAACATTTTCATTAGCCTACAATCCGATTGAATTCGATCGTATCAAATGGCGTTCAAATGATAATAATCGTTATAATTCAATAAATCTTCGTTCGATAATATCAAATCGATTATTTAATCTAACTGATCAATTAGAAAATCTTCTGAAATTATCTTCAACTATTGATTTTAGCGAGAATTTCAATGCAAATTCGAATTATCTCTCGAATTTATATGTCAATGATTTCGATGAAATCAGTCTTAACCTATCACGAACGAATATTTATCTATTTGAAATTGATGAAATATCCAATTTCGAGAATTTATATTCGTTAGATATTAGTTCGAATTATTTAAAAGAATTAAATCTTGAAAAACAATTGAAATTAATCTATCTTGATTGTTCAAATCAACAACTAGAACGCGTTTATTTTCATCGAGATCTATCGAATTTAATCGAATTGAAATGTTCGAATAATTCATTGAAAACGATCGATAATTTTCTTGTAGCAAATCAAGAAAATATCAAATCAATCGATTTATCATACAATCGAATTCAATCATTAGAAAGCTGGTTTTCAAATTTAAAAAATCGATATCTACATACGATTAATCTCAAATCGAATTTCATTGAAACAATTCCAACAAATCAATTCAATGAACAACTTGTTAGTTTATATTCAATCGATTTGTCTTATAACAAAATCAATCTAATAGAAAAATCTGCATTTCAATCACCGAATTTACAAATTCTCGATCTCACTGGTAATTCATTGCGAAATATTCAAGCAAATTTTCTCTTCACTTCATCATTACGTCTATTCTATTTAATCAATAATACTCAGCAATTAATTACTCGTTGTGCACAATCGAAATCAGGTGATTTACTTCTTTCGACTTATTTAACATGGTTCGAACAAAATGGCACCTATATGAAAGTCAATGCAAAAGATAAAAGTGAACAAATTCAATTCGATCAATGTCTAAGACAGTATCGTTCGAGAAGTAAAACAAAATGGATGAGATTCAATGAAGAATTCCAGGTGAAACATTTATCATTGTATGTAACAATGTGTGCAATGAGTATTGGACTTGTCTTGGGTGTTATTTATATGTACAAGAAGAATCGATGGAATATTTTGAGGACTTTTCAACGTTATAGACCGTTGGATAGAAATTATTTGCTTGATAATGCCGAAGAATTAAGTCAACAGACGAGAGAAGATGATGAGATCGTCATGAATTTAAGTGAATCACCGTTTAATATTCATGATCGATCATAGAAAAAGAAAAGAGTTTTGCTGTTTTGTTTGTTTGTTTGTTGTTCTTTTGAAATAAATATTCCCAAATTGGATAGTTATTTTCGGTTGTTGAAATTATCGATTTGACCTTTGTTCGAACGATTCATATCGAGTATTTTCTCTTCTATCTTATCTCAATCTCAATAAAAAAAAAGCGCAAACGTCATTCGATGTTTATTCTATTTCTATATCTTTTCAACGTGTTGTTTGTCTCTCTACGTCATCATCATCTTATTCGAAAAGAGAAAATTCACTATCGATCTGCAGAAAGCAGCTGTTTTATTTCAACTTACAATCATAGCTGCTTTGATTTCTTTGCCATGTGGAATACGTCGAACATAACCACCTTGTACTAATGCCATGCATAGACCCATGATAAAAAACATTTTACCTTGTTGCATACTAGAAATAGATTTGTGTAAAAAAACAATCAAATCGAACAAGTTTCTGAGTACCTTGTCCAATTAAATCGATTGTAGACGAGAAAGGTTATTGTAAATTCGAGACCAGCAAATATAATCATATAGAAAAAACTAGCTAAGCCCAATCGACGAAGAATACTGATATCTAAAATTGTTTGATGAAATTCATAGAAAATGTATTTTTTGAAAGACAATTTCTACCATCAACAGATTTAACATTATGTATAGAACTGAATTTGAATAATTGCCAGGGTACAATAGCATTGTAAATATCAGATAGTGTTGTTTTATTTGTTTCCTAGAATATATAACATAAGAAAATATATCTGTCAAATTAATAATAAATTGCATTCATTAATAAATACTCGTTTTGTAATTGGTAATGTTTCAGGACAAAATTCGCTTATAAAAGTGATATTAATCAATGACAAAATGAGAGACACAACAGCCGGAAATATGAAAAATATCACTCCTGAATCGGGCCAAATGACAGTACCTAAATGACTGCATAAAGCACCCAGTAATGGTCCAAATATAAAACCAAGAGAGAATGCAGCACCAATCCAAGCCTTGAAAATAAACAAAAAACAATTCAAAACGAAGACTGTTAATTAAAAATAAGAGCTCATCGATTTGTTAATTCAAATAAGATTAATGTAAATGACGAGAGATATACATGTCAACAGTTAATTAGTGTTAAATAAGTGTAGATGAGAACTATTCTCAACAATATTTACCATTGCACGATTTCGTTCTTTTTCCGTTGTTGTATCGGATACAATCGCTAAAATAACAGCCACATTAGCCTTCGAAAGGCCGCCAAGTATACGAGCAAACATAAAAACAGTTAGATTGAATGAAACACACCAAATAGCATAGGATAAGGATATTCCTATCTAAACAAACATAATAATACTAAAAATTTTTCTTTTCCAATGTTATTTTACCATTGAAACGAGAAGAACAGCCCTTCGACCATAACGATCTGATGCTGCACCGCAGAGTGTCGATGAAAAAAATTGCAAAAATGAAAATAATGAACCAATGATACCACCGAAGAGAACAGAATTCCATTTGGCATCATTAGGTGCACCAGTTAGATCACGAATGAATTGCACGAATGATATCGTTTGCACGTAGAGTGAATCCTAGAAATTAAATCCAAAGATTAGAAAAAGAAAAAATAAGCTCGTTTGTAATTTACATGATTAGCTCCAGTGTCACTGCCGTAATAAGTTAAGATTTTCGGTAATAATGGTAAAATAATTGTAAATTCCAAAAAATCAATCAATACCGAAAGAAATAAAATAGTGATGATCTTCATGGTTCGATTCGTTAAAAGTACAGCTTTCTTGTAGTGTAATTCTTGGTAACTAATTTGACATGAATATTGCCAGTTAAGATGTCATTCTATCTACTAGAAAAATATATGTATACAAAAAACTGATGCGTGTTTGTGCCCACACATATATATATACGTATATGAATTCACTTAAGCTAGGTTGTTTTCTCTTTCCTTTGGAAAATATCCTCGAGAAAATCAACTTATACCATCTGCAGATCGTCGTAAATGCACGACCCTTTGTTTTTTATGACTATGTAACAAGTCAAGAGGATAGTAATATTAGCAAAAGAAAAACAGAACAACTCAATGTGTATATGCGTATTGTAAATATTGCAGAACAGAAGAATACAATGAGCTATCAACAGTAGTAATAAAAATAATGGTACGCTGGAATATATTCGACTGCAGGCAAAACAGACAATATCTATAAACATAAAAGATAATCATGTTCGTTTTGCTGAATAAACTTCTTTCTTATTTTGTTTTTCTGTTTTCGATTGTCATTATATATTTATATACAAATATCAAAGATTAAGCTTTAGTATACGAAGAAGAAGAAGAAGAAGAAGAAAAATCGAAAACATACAAAAGGAATGTCTGCGTTTATTCATTTAATTTCATGCAAATGCGTACAAAATAATAATAATACAAAATAAATATTTAAAATAGAAAAAAAACAAAGAAAAATTAGATCAATGGAAGTGAGAAATCGACGTTGTTATCATTCATGATTGATCGGTACTAATTAAAGTAGCTGTTTCGTTTGTCGATGTGACTTGCATCTGTTCGGAAAGTGCTTCGATTGTTTGTTGTCGTGCATCGATATATCGTTGTCGTCGAAGTTCTTTATATCGTTCGATACGTTCATGTTCGAGTGTCGGATCGGACAGACTATTATCCCATCGTAATGAAGCCAGATTAGCTGGTGTTAATTTATTCAAATCATATCGATTTGCTAAAGGTAAAAAAGAAAAGAAAATGAAATTCAATTTGTTTTCAATACGAACAATTGAGGGCGTTTTTGATTCCATTTGGCGATTGATCGTTTGCATCTAACAGCCTTGTTTTCGATTGAAGTTTTCGTTGTTGTGCCTGTTGTTGTTGGCGACGTTTTTTATTCGAACGTTTCTTTTTACTTGAATTCTGTCCATTCAATAGCTCTGTGCTACTTCCTTCGACAGGCATATTTCACTAATAGTTCAACTAATCTAGAAGAAAAATTTTGTTTTTTTTTCTTCTTCTTCTTTTTTTAAAAAAAGAATCCAACAAATAAACTCAATAGGAGAATAGAATTGTTTGCGTTTTTATTCCAAATAACAAAAAGACAAAAGTTCATTGTGATTTTCTTGCTTGAAAACTAAACGTAAAAAGACAAATCAATGAAATCAATAAATAAATCTTGAAAAATATTCACAACTAACTTCGTCTTCGATAGTTATCATCGTCGAAGAGAAAAACAGAAATTCTCAAATATAATATCTAAATTTTTTGGAATTCTCACAGCACATATTCTTTGTTCGAACCAACCAGCCGACCGACAAAAATAATCAATCGAAATACGTGTGTCATTCTCACAATTTTTTTTCTTTTGAAAAAAGAAAACATCTTCTGAATATTTGATGTTAATATGAAAGATTAGAAAAAAAAGAAAAAAAAACTGAATCCAACAAATAAACGACATACCATACGAAGATTAAAGAGAATAGTCATGTGTACAAAAAAAAAACCGAAACGGAGAGTGACACACCGGGACATACAAAAAAAAAGAAGACAGACATATCCGACCGATCAAGAGACAAAAAAAGAAAGAACAGGAAAAAAAAAGTATTGCATCACCAAACTTGAACAAATTTGACATCATTCTACTTATTTCTTTTTTTTGGTTGAAAATAAAATAAAATTGATGTTAGTATTTATGCTGATGAAAACATATAGGATGATGCAATTATAATAAGTAAATAAAGAAGACAATTTCGAATGAAGCATTTACAATCATTAGGAACAAAAACAGGCGTTAGAATTTTAGTTATACGATGTAATTCATGACAACAACAGATAAATATGAATGTTGTTATGATTAAATTTAATGTTGGCATACGTGGAATGACTGTTAACGTTCCATGACCATTAGCAATAAGCCAAATATGATATTGTGTGACGAATAATTCCAATGATATATTACCAAACCAGGAGAAAAATGGTGAATAATGTTGACGAAGAAATGTGGGAATGTTACGTAAAAGTATATAGCTTATGATCTTTAGAAAACAAAGAAAAAAAGATTCGATTTATCAATGAAAAGAAATAATATATTCACTTACAGGTAAGATGACAATATATGGATGAATTTCATCACATATAGCTTTGTTTGAACATAAAAATAAAACAATAAAATAAATAATTAAACCCAATAAACTCAGTAGACAAAATAAAGTTTTTAATTTCGATGTTAATTGTTGATATTGTTTACGTTTAATTCCCAATGTTTTATATGCATCATAATTTTCAATGAATAAAATTAAAAATGCAAAACACATGCCATATAAAACTGTATATCGATCAAGATTCCATCGATGATACCAATCATTAATCGTACCATTACGATCAAAATATAAATGCGTTGTTGAATTCATATTATATCGATGAATATTCGAATATAAATATTGTTTATCATTCAATGATATACCATTCATAGACACTGGACCGACAATACCTTGTCCACTACCTGAAATATAATCGAGTAGAGTATTGTATTCATTATAATATAATGAATTTTTATCATGAATTAATAATGTATGAAGTTGATGAAGACCATTGTAGGATAGATCGGATTGATCTAATTGTTGAACATAGGCAGCAAGAGAAGATGTGATTGTCGATGTTGTAAATAGATTATTCCAAAAATGAAATGTAAAAATTTTTTCGAATAAATATGCTGACATACTCAAGATTGTCACGAGAACACCTAAGAAAGCAAACAAAACAACATGTTAGTTTTTTTTATGTGTGTTTAATTTACCCATAAGAAGGAATTTAATGAGTAAATAAATAAAATGTATTGGTTTTTCTTTCACCGATGATGCTGATATTCTCGGCGGTATACAAGCTAATATGACATACATTAATGTAAAATAGAACGAAATCAATGGTGGATAATAATAAGATTGATAATGTCGATTCATTAGTAAGCATAATGTTATTGTTAGAAAATTGTATTTGAATAACATTTGAATGAATGGAAGAAATTGATAGTTACCTGTTGTCCAATAATAATGAAAATGACAGTAGGCTGAGAGAAATAAATATGAACTGATTAATAGTTGAATACACATTGATAGGACAAGACTTTTGCCGGACGCATCGGTCATTTGATAAGCTAAGAGAATGACCATCATCCATCCACGCATTTCATTGATTTGTTCTTTATTTAGAAAGCTATCTGTTGTCGTCGTCGTCGTCGTCGTGGTCGTTGTATTATTATTATTATTATGATTATGATGAAATGTAGTTGATGTTGAATTTGATTCATCATTGGAATCCGAATGTGATTGTATTTGATCGTAATCATTGTTGTGTATTGATGAAAATATTGGATTGGTATGTGAATTTGGACTTGTTGTTGTTGGTGTTTGATTTGGCGATGAACGATTTGATGTTGGTTTATTGAAATATTTATCATGAAAAAATATTCCTAAGATGCCAATATATGTCAATGGAAGAAAGAAAGCAATACGAGAAAAATGCGAGTTTTCTTTCATAAGAAAATCTGTTCGATCAGCAAGATAAAAATAAAGAAGAATAAATGCATATTTCACACTTGTGCGTAAAATAATCGGCTCCGTTAATGGAAAATGCAAGAGAGAATTTTGTTTTTTATAAAATCGTGGTGGATACGAACAATTCGAATTGTTATTACCATTACTTGATGATAATAATGACGATTGTGTGGCAATCGATGTTGTTAAAAGTAATGGTGGTAATAAATGTTCACGAGATGTTTTTCGAAGATTTCGAAGAAATTTCGGTATTAAAAATCGATATCGATTTAAGCCTGTTGGATGAGTTGGAGTTGGAGTTGGTGGACAAATTTCGTTAGTTGTTGAGGGTGTTAATAATTGTTGATCGGCTCCATCACCCTCTTCAGCAAATGCTCCATTCATATGACAATGACCGTTCGATGATGATTTTTTATCTTGATGTGTTTTGGCTTGTTCATCTTGAGTCTTATGTTTGCCATATTTCGATTTTCTATGACTTTTACGTTTAAAAATAAACACTGAACGTACTCGATAGACAACATAAATAATAAAAAATGTTATCGAACAACCTAAGAGAAGACTAATCAAAAATTGTAAACGTGTCAATGGAGGCACTTGAGCACAGCATGTTCCATCATCGGGTAATAATAATGGATTACAAAGTGCATTTAAAAGTATTTGTACGCATGTATGCCGTGTAAACGATGATAATTTATAGAATTCATAGATTTTGCCACTATTAATCATAGCTGTCGAAAGAACGGTTCGATTTTTTTTCAATGGTATATACGAATAATGAACGATTTCTGATTGATTAGCAAATAATTCATCGAATTCAAACGAAAATAACGATGATAGATTCGGTTGATTTGTTGTTGTCGATGTTGATGTTGACAACGATGAATATTGATTCGATTGATCTTGTTCAAGATGTTGTCGTGACTTTTTTTGATTATTATTATTTCTTCGTTCTTCTTCTTCGTCTTCACCTTCATTCGAATAATTATTTTCCAAATATTCATCATGATTATCATCGTATAAAAATGTATTTTCATTTGATATCGCTGAATATTCTTCTAATAATGTCGATGAATGCCAATAGATATTCGTATGATAGAATAAATCTCGTGCAATTGAATTCATATGATCAATAAATGAATTTAATTTCGCAAGAAATTCAATGAGATATTCATTCTGTTGAAGAAATGAATGTTGAGAAAATTGAAAGATTTGCTCGTTTAAAGCTATATGCGGTTGACCAAACCAGAAGATTGTTGTTGTTAAACTTAAATTCATTAGTAGATTATCTTTAATACGCGTTAAATTTCCTTCAAAATATCTAATTCTATCTGAACTTGCATTTTCTCTCAGACCATCATATAAACCAAGACCAAGTACGAGAACATGTGGCCGAATCGAACTATTATTCACCCATGAATATAACAAATCGTAGAGATATTCATTGAATGTTTCAATGGAATAATATTGTAGAATGAAATTTTCATTTGTATATGTTAAATTCTTTGCATGTTTGTAGACGAATTGATATTGTTTATGTTTAGTTGTTTGATCAGATTTATCTTTCGAAAGATTAGTTGTTGTCTTTTTTCGAGATAAATTCGAACGATATTTTATTGTATTAATAAATGTTCGATAGATCATATAGAGACGTTCATCACCAACGAATGTATAAGAAAAATCTACTTTTCGTTTGTCTTGTTTTTCTTGTTTCAAACGTTGCTGTTCTTGTTTACGCGTACGTAACCATTCTCCGGGGTCAATTCGATTATTAAATGCTTTTCTTGTCGCTATTAAACTTCGATCAATTGTTGATGATGATTGAGTTATTAAACGTGTACATTGATTAAAGTCAAGTAGATCATACCAATGTATCATGCAACCTGTCGGTTGCCAAACATGATACCGTTCAATACGGCCTTCGTTTAATAAACGATGACAAGATGTAGCACCTTTAATATAACGTAATGAACCGTGATAGAAAAGTAAGATAAAAAATAGCAGTAAACCAATTAATTTGGCATTATGAATATTAAAATGATTGAGAATTGCTGAAGAATTTGACGATGATAGACGAGAAAATGATGATGGCAGAGATTTTGAGGGCGATGAATTATTTTGACTTGATGTTGAGGACGACGATGATGATGATGCTGTAGTTGTAGTTAAAGGGATACTTGATGGAACCGGATTTTTGAATGATAAAGATTTAAACGATGATGGATTGATATCGGAATCTATTGGAAAAAAACGAAAGAGAGAGAATATACATTATTTTTTTTGTCGCTCATTTCGTTTCGATGATTTAATACAATATTGACTCAAGTCGGTGATGATTGTTTTCTCTTTTGACATTCGAAAAAAAAAGAACTTACGTCTTAAATTTTCTTGCGATGCTGAATAATGATGTTGATGATAGTGATTACTATTTAAATTTGTGAATGATGATTGATCTGATGCGTACGAAGATGTATGTCGATGTGATGGTAAAAAATGTGAATGAGAATTTTCATTTACAGGATTATTATTATTATTATTATTATTGTGATTATTGTTAGGAAATGGATTTTCTTTTCGATTTAATCGAGATGGTGGAAATATTTGTGATCCAAGCGAATTCGATGCGGGATCGTACGAATGATGTCGAACATGATGCGATGATAATAGACGATGTTGACCCGTTGGTTTATTAGAATTTTCACTTGGAAGATTCTTATTGTGAGGATTTACAGGTTTTGAACTCATATTCCATCTGAAAGAGAGCAAAAACAAAACAAGAGACTAAAGAATGACTTCAGAATATTAAATAGAAAAACAAGCAAATTAATCTTTTCCTATCTGATTTATCTCGTTTTCTACTGTAATACGTCTGTGTGTGCATGTGTGCTTAGATAAAACAAACAAAGCTCACCGTCCAAGTAATTTGTTATTGAGTTCACGATTGTCGTCAGTCAGAAGTTGCCTGTCATGCCACATTTGTTTTATTTTTTCTTGTAAATATACATAAAAAAATACTCGCTATTCCGTATTATATTTCTGTTGTTGTGCTCTTTATTCTGTTAGATACTTTTCTATGGCAAGCCAACAATCAATCGTCACTATGTCACTTCAACAACGTCGCCGAATTCGATTGCGATTGCCATCACCACTATTTTCAATCACAATCGAATTGAGTAACGACAACGAAAAGAAGAGAAAAAGAGAGAGAGAGAAAGAAAGAAAGAAACGAACGAAGACGAAAGGACAAAGAACGAACTATGCAAACTGCAGTTAAATCAAAACTTCAATAAAATTTTGTCTATATATTTATATGTATACATAATATATATGTATGTGTCTGGTGGGCAACACGTGCAAATAGACTTTAAAAACGCGAAGTCTATAGATCATACATGATTGTCAATGATTATCATTTTTTTTAAAGAAAAAGAGAGATTCTACAACATCTTTTTTCTTCCTTTTTCTTTTCTTTTTCTTCTTCTTCGTAGTATTATTATTTCAACTAAATCAGATGTCGTCGAGGATGAATAACATGACGCAATTGCAGTGTAGAAAAAAAAGAGCGAACAGCAGCGAGAAACTCTGCGTTGAATTCCTGTTGTGAGAACGCAGAAAAAAAAGCTACGCACTCAACACGAGAACAAGATCTGACAACGTTTGCTATTAATAAAGCCAGAAACTTTCAATGTCATTCATTCGTCTGCTCTTGTCCTTGTTCCTCTTCTTGTTTTTTCTTCTTCTTCTTTCTTTTTTAACATACTACAGACAACTAAGCAACTCTTTAACTTGATGATTCACTCAATGACGCAACTCTTCAGAAAACCTAAAGCAACAATAATTAACTGAAATATCAGTAAAATGTTTTCATATCTATATATATATACTCGTGTATATTAAAAATCAAATCACGTTCTCTCCCTAAAGGCTGGCTATGAGCATAGAAGAAGAAAAAGAACGAACAAACTTAATGCATTTGTGATCATATAAGTAAATATACTATCGAAAGTCATAAATTACCGGTCAGAAAAAGGCCTTCGAAAACGAATTGTGAATGCTAGATTGAGAAAAAAACGAAGTATCATCTTACATGTGAAAATCGCTTCTATTTAATAAACGAAGAAAAAAACAAGTTTTTCTTTCTGTTCCGCGTTAAAAAGAAAAATTCTCGCCGAAATCTTTTCTCTCCAAGGTTGTTTATATTTTTTTTTATTTAGAATTCTTATCACTATCGTTGTAAAATGCAGATATAACGTGTTTATTTATAATAAAAAAAAGATGAAATATGATATCTCTCAGTACGAGTATCTGAAAACGTAGTAAAATTGAACCTAATGTATTTCTCGATAATAACAAAATATGTATTTATACTCATTTTTCTATTTCAAAATCGACGTAATTATACTAGTTGAAATGGGCTGATGATTACTAATTGTTATCAACTGACGTCAATGAAAAGAACGAAAAGATTTTGATAAATTCATATTTATATTTTGATTCAACAAAAGTCCTGTTTTTTGATCAGGACACGATCAATTACGTATTTTCTGCCTACTGCTTTTTTTTGTTAAATCAACAATCTCAATTTTTTTTCTCGTTGATTCACTTAATTTCACATTCACTTCTAACTTTACCTCTTGACTACGTTCGTATTTCCGTTATTTCTTCAACAATATAAAGATATATCAGCCTGCAATTTTCTGCTAACTAAACGATATCGAACGTGCATTTGTCAATTATATCTTGAGGGTAGAAAAATCATTCGTTATTTACACCTGACTTGAATATAGCAGTGCAAATCTTTTGTCTAATCTCTTGGGATTACAGAAAAAGAACAAATCTAATCGATACGCGTTGATTTCTGATTGTGGTCGAATTCGATTAATAATAAAAAAAAGAAAAAGGCAACATCAAAAACGATTTTCTTTCCTCGATTTTTCACGACTGTAGAGATTTATTTGTACTTACTTATTTATATAGTGATCGTTGAATTGTCTTCATTTTAAATATATATTAATCATCATTTCTTTGGTTATCTGAAAATACATTGGAAAACATGTTAAATACTAAAATAGCCCCAAGAATGTTAGAATTAATTAAAAAAAAATAATCCGTTAGTATATATCAGAGGAAAACAAAGCAAAGGAATTCAATCGAACATAAGATGAGATTACAAAAGAATACAGTTCACGTATATTGACTAGACGTGCCCTGATAGAAAGAAGTCAAAGAGAATCTTGTTGCTAGATTCTATTTACAGATTCGAGATACATTTAACAATAACATCCTTGAGTATATCCATTCGAATTGTCGTTATCTTTTGGATGAATCGTATTTTCATGTAGTTTCTGTTCGGTTTGCCATAGAGACGGAGTTTGAATAATCTGAATGATGAAGACGTTAAGAAAAAGATCAACAATCATGTAACAAACTTTTTGAACAAGTTCTTCGAAAGCAATTTGTACGCCTTCTCGCGTGCGTGCAGATGCTTCGATGAATAACATCGAATGTTTACGGGCGAATTTCGCACCCTCATCACGAGTTACTTCCCGACTGCTTTCACAATCGATTTTATTGGCAACAAGCATTTTAACAATATTCATTTTCGTTGAAAATGTATCCAATTCGGCAATCCATCTGCAAAAGAAAACAATATTTACGTTGTTTTATTGTCTATGAATTGTGCAAAGAATTTTACCGATCCAACTGTCGAAATGAATCACGATTACAAACATCGTAGACGAGTATAGCACCTTGAGCACCGCTGAAGACAATAGATGAATGAAAGTGAAAGAGAAGAGAAAATTTATTTTACCGATAATCTAAACACATCAAAGAAAAATTGTGAAAAAGAAAACACGAACAAACGTACATCCAGGTGTCAATGTTCGAAAACGTTCTTGTCCAGCTGTGTCCTAAATAAAAGTGCAATCGAAACAATCTGTTTCAAATCAATAACTAATCGAAGAAAAAAACGATACACATAATCTTCATACATAGCTAATCGTTCGAGATGATGAAAACTAATTAATAATTAAATATTCTCTTTCTTCATGTCTCTTGGGCAAAGGCGGTTATACCGATTTATAGTTTCTATGAAATAATTCAACTAGAACTATCTTACCCAGATTGCTAATTTAACACGATTACCGTCGACTTCTAATTGTTTAACTGAAAGAAAAATTCTTGCAGTTGGTTCATAAAAATCGAATTCTACCTTTGAAATCGACGCCAATCGTTGCAGGTAGTTCAACATCGAATCTATCATCAGTAAATCGTAAGAGTAGACTACTTTTCCCAACACCCGATTCGCCAATGATAAGAATTTTTAAAGTAGCTAAGATATATTCATCAGCATTACTCATCGTCAGGAATTATCTCAGATAAATCCAGAAAGAACGAAAAAACAGAACAAAAGAAATGAAGATTCGTTTCTATTTCGATATTCAGCTGAATATGTTCAATCGAAATTTGATAAATGAATAATCGTACGATGTTGTTTTAGTCGTTTTTTTTTTCTACGAGTATTTTATTCAAGTTGAAAACATTCAATAAAAAAGTTCTCTGTCTCAAACGATGAAAAAACAAGTACAACACACAGATGCACAAAGAATAGGTCCATGAAATACCTTTGACGACACTCCAGTGAAATTTTCGTTAGAGATGTTAGTCAAATCAAACGATTTCGATTGTTCAACAGTTTTTTTCGTCGAAATACATCGATTTAATTAATTTTTTCTCAATTAATGAGAGATGTCACCGAAACGAATCTTATTTGATCAAGATTGACTTATCCAATTCATGGATGAGTCATACAGCATACGTACGTGTGGAAGAGAAAACAAAATAAAACTATAGCAACACGCATATTTCATCGAATTATAAAATGAAATCCGTTCAAAGACCATCTGCTCGACAAACTATTCTTCATTATTTAGTCAATATTGCTATTATTGTTATTTTTCTGTTGGTTATCTTTAATTTCCTACCACTGGTTGGTTAAATACAACGAACTAATGTTCACAAATCGTCATCAGTTTCATATGCGATTTTGATCGATTGAAATAAACGTTTTGATAACCATTTTCATGTATTCTATTTTGTAATTTTAAGATAGAAAATGACATCGACATCTATTCCTAATCGATGGCTGATACCTAAGGAAAAACCTGATATTTGGATATTTCAGTGCGGTACTGATCTACCGAATCTGGTTAAAACTCATCGAGCAGCAGTATATTTTAAGAAAATAGTAACTTTGCTCGAAGAAGACAATGGAATTGTTGATTATCATTTGAAACTTCGACATAATGATAGACGAAATTATCGGTTAGATGTCTGTATTTATTTTAATGATTCAAAACGTGCAGAAAATCCAGAAGCTCTGCCAATATGTGTGTCATGTGATCCTGAAAATCAGCTATCTCGAGCAAGTCTGCTAGAGGAACATCAGCATCATCGAACGTGGCTTGATGGCCGTGCTCGAAACAAATTAATTGTAACACCTATTCGACATGTTGAACGTCTCTTGGACTTGACAGACGAAGAGATGGAGACATATTGGGCAAATACAGTAGATTTAATTCAAAGAGAAACGAGCGTATCACTAGACACGTATCCAAGTCTAATACTTAATCATGGCACGTATAGAACCTTTTGTCATTTGCATTTGAAAATCAATTTTCCAGGAGATGTATGGCAAAAAACAATCGCAATTCATCATCAAAAGCAAATACAAAATCTTAAAGAATTATGTCAAAATGCTGAACTGATCAAAGAGTGTTTTGGAACCTCGAAAGTACATAACGATTGAATAAGATGCCTTTTCGTTTTAATTTTTAAAATAAATCTTCGGCGCGAATGTCAACGCAATTGAAATAGAGAGGCTGTACGAATTTATGAAACACAAGTTGATTGTCTCGGTTTTTTAGCGAATCAAAATAATTTATTACACATCATTCATTTTATTTTTTTTCATTCGTATTTACCTACCTGCATTTTAGTAGTATAGTCAAACGAAAATAAACAACTATGAATCCATTAGTTGTAGTCGGTATTTCAGCTTTTCTTTTGGCTTGTCATTTCACATCGTAAGTTCATATAGATTCGATTATTTTTGATATTCAATGATTTTCTTCAAAAAGGATATTCTTCGTTTTATTATCCACACTTTTTCTCGTCTCATTATTAAACATTTTCCATGCTCCAACATATAAATTATGGCTTCTACAAATTTTTGCTAGCGAATATTCGATTATGTTTATCCAATTAACTATTGGAGTATTACTACTAAGTTTGGTGACTGGTTATGGTTCACTATTGCAAGTTGCAATTGGTTTTAGTGCTATTGTTGTTTATTTCTATCCGTTGATTCGAGCTTATTTTCTTGCTCAACAATTACCCAAAGATTTAGAACAAGCATTTGGAAAATGGACAAATACAAAAACGAAACCGCTTGATCTAACGAAATTATTAACAAAAATACAAAGAATTGAACGTCGTTCGTTGACCTATGCTGAACTAGATGGAATCACTTTAAAATTAGATTATTATAATTCAGCTGTATCAGGCAAACGACCCTGTGTCGTTGTTATTCATGGTGGTTCTTGGGTTAGCGGCGATAGTAGACAATTATCAAGTTTAAATAATCGTTTAGCTCAAATTGGTTACAATGTCGCATCAATCAATTATCGTTTAGCACCGAAATGGAATTTTCCAGCACCAATTGAAGATGCAACTGCTGCATTGAAATATCTCCGAGCTCATGCTGATGAATTAAATATTGATATTGATAATTTCGTACTTGTTGGTCGATCAGCTGGCGGACAAATCGTACTACTAACTGCCTATACAGCTACTGATTTAGGTATCAAAGGTGTCGTGAATTTCTACGGTCCTGCTGATATGATCTGGGGTTATCATGTACACACGAATCCTCTAGTTATCAAAGGAAAAGAAGTACTTTCAACATATCTCGGTGGTCCATATGAACAAATTCCGGATAAATATGCTGCTAGTTCACCGATTGAATTTGTCAATGAAAAAACTGTTCCAACATTAACTCTTCAGGGCACAACTGATTCATTAGTTTTCGAAGAACATGCTTTTCGTCTAGCGAAGAAACTCGATCAATTTAAAGTTCCTAACTATTTCCTCCGTTTACCATGGGCTACTCATGGTTTCGACTATCATTTATATGGTCCCGGCGGACAATTATCAACGTATGCTATCGAACATTTTCTACAGAGTGTCACTAAATAAACTATTTTGTCGTGACTTATGTTTTTCGTTTTCTTTTTCTTGATAATAAATGCAAGCTCAAACATATCCGTCAATATCTACGTATATTTAAAATTCGAATAAAGTGGATCATTTGTTTATTTGTTCTTTTTTTCTAAGGCGAAGCACAGAAAAAAAACGTAGGAAAATAAGAATGAATTACATTGAATTACATAGAAGATCTCTCGCTTGTTGTCAAACTAGTGGAAATGATAAGATACAGAACCAAAAAAGAAGAAGAAGAAGAAGAAAGTAAGAAAAGAAATAATAAAGATAGTACACAAACAAAAAAAAAGAAACTAGAATGTCTGATGGATTTTGTTGTTATTCTTGCTGTGCTATTGATGATGAAATTGTTCGCCCCTGCTTAATATTCTTCGCCTTCACCTTCACCTTCGCCCTAGAGAAAGACAAATAAAGTTCGATTAAGATTGATTTCGCTAACGAAATGCAAAATAAACATACTTCAACTGAGTCAACACCAACTTCTTCATAATCTTTTTCGAGTGCAGCCAAATCTTCACGAGCTTCTGAGAATTCACCTTCTTCCATACCTTCACCGACATACCAGTGAACAAAAGCACGTTTAGCGTACATTAAATCGAATTTGTGATCGAGACGAGCCCAAGCTTCGGCAATGGCTGTTGTGTTTGATAACATGCAAACAGCACGTTGAACTTTGGCTAAATCACCACCTGGAACGACGGTTGGTGGTTGATAGTTGATACCGACTTTGAAGCCAGTTGGACACCAGTCAACGAATTGAATGGTTCGTTTGGTTTTGATGGTAGCAATGGCTGCGTTGACATCTTTTGGTACGACATCACCACGATATAATAAGCAGCAAGCCATGTATTTTCCGTGACGTGGATCACATTTGACCATTTGGTTGGCTGGTTCGAAGACAGCGTTTGTAATTTCAGCGACTGTCAATTGTTCGTGATAGGCCTTTTCAGCTAAAAGATTGAGATTTTGAAAAATAAAAATAAAAAGCAAACAAAGAAGTTCGTTTTTTTCTTACCGCTGATGATTGGTGCATATGTAGCAAGAGGAAAGTGAATACGTGGATATGGGACCAAGTTTGTTTGAAATTCAGTAAGATCGACATTGAGTGCACCATCGAATCGAAGTGAAGCTGTAATTGAACTAACAATTTGAGCAATGAGACGATTTAAGTTGGTATATGTTGGTCGTTCGATATCCAAGTTACGACGGCAAATATCGTAGATAGCCTCTAGAATTTCAAAAAATCAAAATCGAAGACATTCATTTGGAAAGTACAAACCGTTGTCAACCATGAAAGCACAATCCGAGTGTTCGAGTGTTGTGTGTGTTGTAAGAATCGAGTTGTATGGTTCGACAACGGCTGTTGAAATTTGTGGTGCTGGATAGACGGCAAATTCGAGTTTGGATTTTTTGCCGTAATCAACACTGAGACGTTCCATCAACAATGATGTGAAACCTGAGCCAGTACCACCTGAAAAACAAAAAGGAAAAAAACATTTTTTTTCTTAACGCGAACAACTCGTTCAATTTGAGTTCAACGTACCACCAAAGCTGTGAAAGATGAGGAAACCTTGGAGACCTGTACATTGATCGGCCAATTTACGGATACGATCGAGTACGAGATCGACGATTTCTTTACCAATGGTATAATGACCACGAGCATAGTTGTTAGCTATAGACAAAGAAAAAAGTCCATTGTTGTCAAGGACCATCGAGCTGTTATTTCAACGAAATTCTTACCAGCATCTTCCTTTCCGGTGATGAGTTGTTCAGGATGAAAGAGTTGACGGTATGTACCAGTACGAACTTCATCTAAACCCGAGAATCATTTTTAATTAACGATCACTTGATGCGTCTTTTTTTTTATCTCGTATCTTACCGATGACGGTTGGTTCTAAATCGACGAAAACAGCTCGAGGTACGTGTTTGCCAGCACCAGTTTCGCTGAAGAATGTGTTGAATGAATCATCACCGCCGCCAATTGTTTTATCTGATGGCATTTGACCATCAGGTTGAATACCGTGTTCTAAACAGTATAATTCCCAGCAGGCATTACCGATTTGAACACCAGCTTGACCAACATGAATCGAGATACATTCACGCATCTAATTGTCGAAAAAACGAATTGTTAATTTGTAAAATAAGAAATAAGAAATTACTTTGTTGTTTGTAGATTTATTTAATGTTCAAAGTAGAAAAAGAAAATGTGTTAGCAGCGACGACGACGACGAGCGAATGTGTACGTCTACAGCGAAGAATGAAAGGCAATTTTGAACTGAGTTTCTTCTTTTAAATAGCGAAGCGAGAAAAAAAAAGAGAAAAAGAGAAAGATGAAGTGGATACGAATGGAAAAGAGTGTGTTATGTGTGCGTTGTTAGACGCGACGACGGCAACGACGACTGAAACGAAAAAAAAAATCGAGAGACTATGCGTATATATCGCATCATCATCGTAGCAACAGTAGAGAAGACGAACGGACGTGGTTAAAATAAGAGAAGAAAAACGCAAAAAGTTACCGGGGAAACGTATCTATATGGACGGCAACGCAACACAGAATTTGTGTTTGTTTGGTTGCTGTGATTACGATGGTAACATGAAGACATCGACACGTATTGGTTACTTCTCTTTTTCTCTCTCTCTCACACAGACAAAAGGTTTTTTTTCTCTTTTTTTTTAAAGTTCTATTAATAAGAAAACTAGAAACTGAACATGTATTCATAGAGAGAGAGGTCGATGATGACCGAAAAAAAACGAAAGAATTTCTTCTTTTTTTCTTCTCGAACAACTGAAATCACCAATGGTTAAGAAATCAGAACACATACGAGTGTTTGATTGATTGAATTGATGCAAAGGGAGACAGAGAGAGCGAGAGAGAAAAAATATTCGTGGCAACGAATATTTGATTAGAATTCTGTCGTGATCATAGAAGAAAAAAAAGAAAATGAGATTGATATTCACGAAAAAAACATTTTCTAAAGTGCTCAGTAACAAATGAAAAGTTTCTGTTTTGTTTGTTTACACAACTGAGAGAATTCCAATTGCGGTTGGTTACTCTCACACGCAAAGACAAAGTCTGAAAAAAGAAGTTTTTTTGTCGTTGCGTTTCATTGATGATTTATAGTATCAGTTTACTTCGAAGACAATTTTATAATGCTTGCAAACGTTATCGGAGTATGTTAGGAGAGAAAAAAAATTGATTCGATTCTCTTCGGAGAAAAATAACTCGACTAAAGGGAATAAATCTCAAGAGAAATTTGTTAACCAGCGATTGAATACGAGCATATTTTCTAATCGCAATTTGATATTTAATACAAGAGAAAATGATTTGCATCTACTGTTGTTGGATTAGATTCGGAAATTTGTGATTTATATGCAAATCTTTCTTGTGAGATGACTGCAGTGAATATTCGATCAGATATCTGTTCGTTGAATTTTGTCGAAAAAAATAGTTAAACAAATCGATAATTGTTCGTTTTTTTTTCCGACAAGGCCAGTTTGTTTATTATCATTAACGAAAATCAATACAGAACCGCCCTTGTCTTTTGTTTAAACTAGGAAATTTCTAGGATTCATTATGAAAGACAAATACAGTCTCTTAATTAAACATCAAACGAAAGTTTATGTAGAACTTCGTTTTAATTGATGTTGAGCCTCGATTTGAATCATCAATGATGCAATTTTAAACGTGAACTTCATGGAAATATGTTTATTCGAATAAAAAATAGAAAAGAAAAACATAAAAGAGATACATTGATTGATAATTGTCGATGTTAAAGCATTGCTTGACTATAAGAACTAATCATTGCTTTCGATTCTTCTTGTTTTAAACTTCTTTGTTGTATAAGATTTACTGAAAGAGCAGCAACTGCCGATCCACTCAACGCTGCTAATGCACCAACTTTTACTCCCATGAAAAGTCCAACAGGTCCACCAAGCGTAGCGCCAAGTATTGCACCCGATGCAATGGTTACATATTTATTATGCACAGCTCTGTCGAGTATCGATGTAGCTTCCTGTATTCGATCATGAGCCATATCTGTTAGTTTTTGAGTAAGAGCAATTTTCTCCTTTTGTTCTTTAACAAGTTGTGCAACTTGAACCGTTAATTCATGTAACGATCTTAGATCTTGTTCGAGCGCCTCGTAGGAATCATTGAGACGATCGACTGTTACATGTCGTTGACGAAGTTCGTTCGCTATTGGCGGTTCTTGTTCGAGATCCGTATCTGGTGGTGTATCTTCGTTCATAGTTGATGCCATTGTTTGTTCACGAAGTTGATGAAATTCGATCATTTCTTGATCGACTTCACTACGTAATTGACTTATTTGTTGTTCGATTTTTGCACGATCTTTTTCATTTAATTGCGAATGTAATTGTTCAATATTTCGAATATTTTGTGAAAGATTTTGAACAATTTTACCGATTTCATCTGAATTCAAATTCGATAGGATTCTATAGAGCAAAGCAAAGTATAAAAAATGACTGACTTAATTTTTGTACATAGGAATCGAAATGATGTGAACGGTTGATTTCGATTAATTGCTGTTTAAGTACAGGCAATCGTTTTAAATAAATTTGCGATTGTTCACGAAATCTTTCAACTTTAAATTCAATGTCTCTTCGTTTAATATCATCATCATTTTCTTCTTGTTCATTATCTGAATGCATAATGATTTACATATAACGATATCGAATAAAAATGTAATATACCAAAAAGTAAAATCAAATCATATGATCTTGTAAAAATAGAAATGAAAGGGAAAAATCAGAACTTCATAGGATTGGCTTTCTTTACAACCATTAGCAAATATTTATTAAATCGTCATCATCGTTCGTTTGTGAGCTTTATGTAAATAAATTGGTTTATGACTTAGAATTTGTTTTGTGCATTTATCATTATTTTTTTAAATTGAGGAATGAATGTTTATCACTGATGATTGAATTGTGACAATGTGGCGACACTCGTCTCATCGTTTCTGATAGTAATGATTGGTTTTATGGCAGAATAATTATGTCAACGGCAAGCAAAACAGATTTAGATAAGTCTAGACGATAAATATTCCTATGTCACAATGTTCGGCACGGATATTTTATCTTTTTGACGTTCTTTAAAATTTGAAAATGAATTCAATCTTAGGTGTATGAAAATTCTTCTTTCATGCTTTTAATAGAACATATAACAATTTATCAATATCAATTAGAAATCGAATATTTGTGCTTTTCCTAAAGAAAAATTCAATTATCAAATATATTGCAAATAAATCGTCGTCTCCAATGTACGTCAGGTATCTGAAAAGCCAGCATCTGCACTTTTTTTTATCGAGCAGATTGCAAAACTAGTCAGATTCGAAACAAGACATTGACTATGATTACATATACAATTCCTAAAAGAGAACTATTTTTTATCATTGACATAACAATGATAAACTAATCATTTTATACATACCCATTGGTATTGTCTATTTATTTCATGCATATCGTACATATATCTTACTTACAAATAGTAAAGACAATGATGGTTAGTAAATATAGTGGCGGCAAACATAAATTAATTCCTTTTCTTTTACATATATGCATACATCGCTGTTACATGTCACTCAACTGATCGTCCATACTGATTCGATTAGCTTCGACTGGCGCCAAAGTGACGAACAAAGAAGGACTGTTGCTCATCAGCTGCCTTGTTATTATTCAGAATGATGGATGGCAATGTCCTTCATCAATATATATATTTATATATATGCATATATGCATTCTCCTGTACAATTGCATCTATATACCATAAATCGCTTACCTTCAGTAAGAGTCAAGCTGAAATAATGACGTTATCGATAGAGCAAAGCAGAATAATAATAATAATAATAATAAAACAGAGAAGAAGGAAAACGAGTAGAAAAGAATGCATGAATATTGTGATTTAACTTGAGTAAGAAAACTGAGTGTATCGATACAACAACGATGTTAGAGCGAAATAAGAAGAATAAAAACGAAAAAAAACCGAATGCAACAAGGTCGTTACAGGCATATGCGTCAGCTGCAGTTTTATCTTCGTTTCTCTTTACTCATTCGGTGTCTCTCTCACTCGTGCTCCTTCTTATCGCTCTACTATTACTGCCAGGTGAATGAAGGTTGACGATGGATGCAAGGATTGATGGGATGCAAATAAAAAAATGAATGAAATATATATATATATATATAAGAAAGTATAAATGTAATTGCACTCCAATTTTTTTAAAGTATACGATAATGGAGTTCGATGTAATAGAGACGAATAGTGAATATACGCACACACGCACGCATATATATATATATATCAATATGTACGTATGTGTATTATGATTGACTTTTGAACAATATATGCAACAAAACAGAACTGACCTTTACGCGTATACAATTGCTTCAAATATACAGTTTTCAGTTGATGATGATAATGTCTTTTTTTTGTTGTTCTACGGCCATTATTTTAAAACCAAATAACGCGATGATTTATTTGAATCATCTTATAAGAGACGAGAGATCATAATTACGATGGTTGATGTAATATCGATGCAATAGCACATCAGTTGTCGAATAGACTGGCTTCGTTTTCTCGTTGCCTTTCTCGTTTTCTTCTACATTTTTTTTCTTTCTCTCATTTATTCGTACGTGTACGTGTACTAAACTTTTTCCCGTCGTCGCTATTGAATAAGTGCCCAGTTACAAAAACGAGTTACGGCTACAAATACATACGCACACTCATACATGGTAGTTACTACACACATACTAGAGAAAAAAGAAAAGAGAACGGAAGAAAAAAAAGGACGAAAAAAAGAAGAAGAACAAGAACAAGAAAAAGAAAACACAGCAAGTTATTCAACAGGAGAACTATGCGAGCATGCGCGCACGCAGAAGACATTGCCTTGTGAACGAGAACGAATAGTCTATTGCCATCACACAACGACAGCCTATATGCTATCGAGAGGAATTGAAGAAGAAATACATCGAGAACCGTATGCAATGCGGACAGAACAAAGCGTATTCGACAATGCTAGTAGAAAAAACGAGAGAGAGAGAGAGAGGGAGAAAAATATATATATTCTTTTTTTCTCTCTCTCTCATCTTCCTTGATGTTGTCGCTGTTGCTTCTTATCCAAATGCAAACTGGCTGTTTTCTCTTGCATTGTGATTGCACCATCGAGTGTTACTACACTGTTGCTTCTTATTCTTTTAGCTATCATCATCAATGACGAATATTAATCGAAGTGCATATGGCATTTTTTAATGTCTACGTGCGATCAAATGCGAAAAGAAAAAAAAACTAAAGACACGAAATGAAATCAACTATTTTCGTTTGAAAGAATCCGAATAATCGCATTGCTATTGTTTCTATTATTATTTATTCTCTTTCAACCATGTTCAAATTCAATGAAACCATTTCTATACTCGAAGAAGAAGACGAAGAAAAAAAAAAGCAGGAGACATTTTCTCATTATGAACTGTATCATCTATTCATATCAGCGTCTATTATTAATTGGTTTCATAGACTTACCTAGATACCGACATAGACACGTAATGTGTCTTTTTGATCGCCGGGAATTTGTCAACGTTTGTGTTCATTTCATATTTGACTTATTTACATACTTTTCTATAGAGAAAGTTAGCTGTCGCTTTTTCGAGACAAATAAAAATCAATAGCCTCGACGTGCAAGTTGTGCGGCAAGATTTAGAAAAACTGCGGAAGTAGCAGAAAGACACATATATGGCGGGCGGGTGTGTAACCACTATTGGAAAGAAAACGACTGCAAAAAGAACTGAGAGAGAAAGAAGAAAGACAGAGAAGAGAGAATGTGTGTGTGTGCGAGGAAAAAAGAAAAAAAGATGTTGAAATAGAATAAGAGCAAAAAAGGAACTTAATGCGGAAAAGAAGAAGCCGAAGAAGGAAAAACGTAGCAAGCATCAAACAAAACGGTAGTGCACCTTTTCTTTCTTGACCAAGAAGAGAGCGAAAAAAAGGTATCGAGAGTCATATAATCAATTGAATTAAGTTTCCAGTTTTATTTTCTGTTGATATAATTCAAGTATTGTGAAGTAAAAAAAGAAGAAAGAAAGAAGAAAAGAAAATGTTCGGTAAAAAGAACACATCTAACCTAAACGATCTAACCATCTAATCATCACGTACTTCATCATCAACGTACATTCTTGAAAGTAAGAAAAACGATAAAGGAAAGAGAAAAGGAAAAAAGACCGCTGTAATAACTCGATTTTCTCTTACGCGAAAGGAAAACATCAATTCTTGTCTTACTGTTGCTGTTCAGTCATTTCTTTCTTTTTTTTCTTCTTTTCTCTTGAGTTCATTAATTTCTCTTACCATTTTTTTTCCAATAATAGTTTACCTAATAGATTACTACGTAGAAAAGAAAGAAAGAGGAAAAAAGACACAAGTACTAATTCTAATTTTATAAGAAAAAAAAGTTTAAAAAAAATCTCTGAAATACTTTAAATCTAGTTCATAAATATGTAAATTTTCATTTCTATCCAACATACATTTAAACATATTAAAATTGTTCTCTGGAATAGAAAGAAAATTAATAAAAAAAAATTGCTTCGTTCTCGTTATTCTTGAGTATGTCACATTGAATAAGACGCGATGCTGATAAATGAGCTATCCAAATGGAAAACTAACAGAACTGACAGAACAATAGAAAATGAATAGATAACCCTAGTATCTTAAACAGACATTTATAATACATACATGTCGACACACAAATGATTGGCAAAACGAGCCTCAGGGACAACTATCATTTACTACATCGCTTTTCTTACGTATGTTAATGTTACAAAAATAGCAGATGGATATATATATATCAACATTGTGTCTCTGAAGCTCATTGGAAATCTATCTATAAAAAAAATGAGACAGATATGATAACGACAAAGAAAAGAAACGAGTTCTGTATTAATACAAACAGCAAAACGAGAGAATTTATAGTATTAAGTACAGAAGATCTCTTATCAACAAAAGACCAGCTATCAAACTAAACTTGAGAAATCATCAACATTTTGTTTGTATTCTTATGCTGTATACAATAGCCTTTGTGTCTTTTACTCATTGTCTATTTATATATACGTAGATAGTTGTGGTTATGGATGATATGTAATTAGAAAAAGTACTCAGGCAAACAAAAGTACGTCAATAGTTTGATATTTTGTTACTAAATCGAATATTAAAATAACCATGACGTTGTATATTGATGAATCGTGGCGAAGCAATTGACAAAAAATCTTTCGAATACTGTCTTCGATGACGATATCTTCGATTTATTATTTAGTGATGAATTTATATAATAATTCAATACATATTCGATTAAATCATTCATAAATATAACGACAAATATCATCAAACTTATCAGTAGAATTGAACTAAAGAGAAGAAGAAGAAAAAAAGTAAATATATATAAGATACGCATTTGGATGTTTATTTAATCGAATTGATAGAAATAAACACATATGGGATATCCTTGGGCAATGTCTCAATGGTATGATTATTATAAATATTTTCTCTTCTGTTTATATAATTAGTTTTTTTCTTCGAAAGAAATAATTATCCATTTAAATTTAATAAAGATACCAATTTACTGCCAATGACTAACCTTATAAGTTTAAATCGATGAAATTGCTCATTTGATGTAATATGTGAAATACATTGAGAGACTTTATTTGACTGTTGAAAACGAATCTAAAAGTAGAAATCCAATTAAATTATTCATTTCAATATCTTTCTTGGCGCGTTGATTGACTCAATGGCTGCTCAACGGATGGTCAATCAAGGAGATTGCTATGTTACAGACAACGATATTCTCAATGCCATTTCGGAACGAACTGATAATGCTCTTTCATTAATAGATTCATGTGATTCATTTCTATTGAATAATCTACGTGTTTCAACAAATAATCGTTCACTCTTACATCTATGCGTTGGAATCGGATGGTATAAAGCTGTTATTCAATTACTTAAACGTTCGCTTGATGTTAACACGATAGATAACGAAGGCAATACGCCTTTGATGTTAGCGTTAAATCTACCGAAAACTGATATTTTAAAATGTCTACTTTCGTATGAAAAAACGAATGTTAACTATCAACGAACTATAGACGGTTGTACAGTCGTTCATTTAGCTTGTCTCAATGATCGTTCTCGACATTTGAAAATTCTTCTTCAACAACGAAAACATCGTATCGATTTGAAACTTAAAACTCTTTCGAACGAAAACTTTCTACACTTAATTTCGGATTTTAAATGTAAAAAATCGTTGAAAATTCTTCATCAATTCTCATTTAATGATGATTTATGGAATGAAAAAAGTAATCAAGGTTATACACCATTATTCATCGCTGTTATCCGATGGCCTTATAGTTCATTTACACGACATTTGCTTCGTTTACTTCTTAATCTATCATCAACCAGTCTACATACAAAAGATAATCATGGCAAAACTATTTTACATTGGGCGATATTTAATCATCATCTTGTCAAATTAATCAATGACAATCGATGGTTGATGTTAGACAGTATTCAAGATCGATACGGAAAAATACCATTAGATTATGCGTATGAACAACACTTATTAAAATCTGTTCAATATTTACGAACATAATTTCACTTACTTTTGTTTCCGATCTAAAATCGAAAGAATTTACGTTTTTTTTTCGAAGACAAAGAATAGTTTAGGATTTTACTTTTGCTGATGTTTTAAGGAGTTCACATAAACAGGTGTATTGTCTTCTAGAATGATAAATTACAAAGATTTTTCTTTCTTGATCGATGTTTGTCTACCAGTCATCGTTGGACATGAATCATCCATAAGATTGCTGAAAAAATATAAAGTTAAAATCAAATCATACGGAGTGACTATGTTTACTCTGAATAGATAATCTCTTCTTCTGCACAACTATAATAAGAGTAAATCGGTTCTTCTTTTTTTGTTTACGACAATTTTCAAGTTGATTTTTCTTTACTTTACTGTACAAGTTTGAGTAGATTCAGTCGTAGTCGATTGTGTTTGATTGATTTCTACTCCAGACCATACATCTGCATCCTGAAATCAACCATCATTGATGTCGAAATTTAATTATTCAAGTACTTTGAGAAACTGTATTCGTTGTTGATAAATGAGAAGTTTATCTTTCAAAGCTTCTTTGAATTTTTTAATCTTTTCATTTTCTTCTAATAGTGATTGTTTAACTATTTGTAATTCATTGATATTATCTTGTTTTTCTTTTGCATTATAATAAGTCATAATAATTTCTATTGAATTGAAACACATGATAAAGACGAAGGAGAAGAAAAAACAGTCGAACTTCGTTGTTTCTTTCGAGCATTGCTTAATAAATGTTTAGCTTTCGTATACTTTGTATAGTATTCTTCGAGATAATGCTGTCGAATTTGATCATCATCCAGACAATTCTTTGGAATATTCAATTTATTAAGTAAAATATGAAGCGAAAGATTATTTGTATGGGAATTCTATGACAATTAAAATGGCAATATATCGAATTTATTTCATTGTCAAAATGAATTACCGATCGATTAGGATCTAGTTTGGATAACAAATATTGTTTATCATTTTCGAATGAATCAATCATTGTTATTCATATTATTGTTTGTAATTGTATGACAATAGGAAAAAAAACTGTTCAAATAGTTACAATGAGAAATGAGTCAGAATATTCGCGCGAAAATGTAAATGATTACTCGAAAAATTCATTTAGACAACAAGATTGATCAAATCGGGAATCTCCTATTGGTGATGATTGATTTTTGATACTTTATTCGATATGAGATATGTGAAAAATTTTCTGCTAATATAAACAGAACTATTACATTAGCATGATTGTTTATAAAATAATTAACACATGCTACGATTCTATTGTATATTTGTTCAAGATCAAAAAACATTCCGAATCAATGTTATCAAATCATATTCAATTACCATGTATCGTCAATAATTTGATATTATTCTTTTTTCTTGGGCAAATATAATGAAAACGAATGTCAATTTCTCATTTGATGTATGACACAGTTTTTTTGTTGTTGTTGTATAAACCATATTCTATTGTAATTGAAGTACTATTCAAACTGAAATTTGACGTGTGAACATTGTTCAATATGGTGGTACTTGATATCTATTGTAGTGAAAGAATGGAATGAGAGAGAAATTATGTTTGATTTTTATTAAACTCTTTGACACGTTGATAAAAAGAATTAAAATTCGTCTATTTTTCGGTTGGATAGTTCGACGCAAAATCTCATTTTCTTTTTCAGTTTGAAATCAGGAAATTTGCTTTTCAGCACGACTGCTTACGTATAGCTACTTAGAAAAAGAGAACAAATTCGAGTTACGTGAAGAACCTGTTAATTGAACTCATCTGATGAGATGCACCGAAGTGAACTGACTTGTACTGATTGTTTATTTGTTTGTTAGTTAGAAATATTTCTAAGAGAAAATAGAATGCTTTCTGTCGTCAGTGATTTAGCTCGAAACGCTTACAAATCAAAGCAAAAGTGACATTTCTCTAGATAATTGAATTTCGATGCGGATAGGAATTGTTCGGATTTAGTGAATAGTGAAGCACTAAGATGGAAAAGTAATCTTTTATCCTGTTAGTTGACACACAATCGATTGTGTATAAATCTTTGAAATATTTGGATTTATTCGATTGACATTGATAGGAACATGTCGAATGTATAAAAAGAAAGATAATATGTGAGAATAATTGACGTTAGGTAAGCAGAACGATGGCGTATGTTATAGGAAAAAAAAAGTAAAAGAAGCAACCCATGGTGAACACAATCTCAAGAGTATATTTATAGACATTTGCCTATTCTTTTTTTTCTTCCTCTTCCTATTCTTCGACTGTAGTATCATTACTTCAACAAGTACAAAGAAAACTGAATTCTAGTCGTGTATGTTTTCCAGGAGAGAACGCAAGAGAAAAAGAGAAGAAGAAAAAACAGTCGAGAAAAAAAACGTTCGTCAAAAGATTTTACGTGTGGTTACGAGAAGAAGAAGAAGGAAACGAGACGAGAAAATCCAAGCGGATTGTGAGCGACGAATATCATCGCTTCTTTTTTTCATTTGTCTTAACTATCACCTAGTAACAATTTTCTTTCCTCTTTTTTTTTGTAAAATCTTCTACATATCCAATTGCCTTCATCGAATAAGTGAAGCAGACTTCCGTGTTCTTCTGCACGAATTCAATATAGAAATTGTCTATTCTTTTCTTTCTAGAAAATACTTAGTCGTGGGCTAATTCAAGAAAAAAAAAGAAGAAGAAGAAGAAAAGTTATGAATTGATTTTTCTCTCTTTTTTTTGTCAAGAAGGGAAATGCAGAGCTACAAACAAAAAATATATAAAAATGGATATAATCATAACTGCTGTTGGTGAATTCATTTGGACAGCATCGTACGTATCAAGTTAATTTCTATGTTCCTCTTCACAATTTACCTTTGATTTTCTTTTCATTTCAGCTGTGCTGTGGTTAATTTTTGTATTAGCTCTGGTGTTAGTGTCATTGCTATATTTGTTTCATTTCTTTGTGCTATTCTTGCATCAGCATTTTATAAATATTCAACACATCATCAACAAATGTCATATAATGATATTCCAAATATCCTCAACAATAAATGTGAAGATGATGAACTAGATAAATCGACGACAGAAATACCAGATGCGTCTCTAACAACACCATTATTGTCGATGACCTCGGTTGATGTAACAACAAATGGTAATACGAGTCCTTCGGCAACGGTAAGCGAAATTGAAATTAATATCGACGAAAATATCAATGAAAATGGACAAGAAAATGGTCAACAAGAAAATGATCATGAACAAATATCCGATGATATTTTAATCGATACAATTGAAGGTTCAGAAGAAGAAATTCAAAAACAACAAATAGCAAATATCTATCGTCTTCTAAATGATCAACATTTAATTAATAATTGGACAACAACAGATTTTCTTGATCAATTAAAAATGTACGGACTTCACGGATATGATGAAGATGAAACAGAATCACCGTCGTCGCCATAAAACTCTATCGTTTCTTTACATTCTATCAACGTGTATATATCTACGTATCTTTTGTCAAGTTTTAGATGATGCTTTACAATTATTTCAATGTAATCTCTGTAGTTTTTAAATATAGAATCGAGACAATTATCAAGCACGCCAAGTTCTCTTGTTACAGTTCGTTTATTTATTGAATTGAAGCATATTAAAGCAAATTCATTTCATTTCAATATTTATTCTTTAAAGACATATGTTAAATTTTGAAAATCAAAGAGGAAGAATATTACTATACGAAAAAATGAACAATGAAATGAATTTAGGAAGAAAAAGAAAGTGCAAATCTTAACGGATCTGACCCTCACATGTAAAGTGTAAATGTGCAAATATGTTGCTTTTTTTTTCGCTATCTATCCTTATACCTTCTCATATACAATAAAAACTATGAAAGCAAGAAGAAAAACATGAAACAAAGTAAAACGAATGAACATACTCATACGAAAAACCGAAGATATAGAAGATAAAAGATTTCTGAATGAGAAATAGAATACATGTGAGGAAGATAAGAAGAATTCAGATGGTAACAAACAGGAGAAGCTACATACTACATATAAGATTATATTTTGCTTATTTGGCTTTGGATTTGATAAAAGAGAAGACGAAGAAGAAGAAGAAACATACACATGGACATTTTTTTTTGTATACAGAAACAAACGAAAAGGAAAAAACAAAACAAAACAAAAAACGAGGCAAGTAATTAGAACTCTTTTGATAAATTAATAGAAATCTTCAACATTTCAATTAGAGACCTGTTTTCGATACACGTCGATCTAAAAGAAAATCTATTTTTTCTTAGGTTTATCTTCATCGAATTCACATACCTGCAAATCCAACCATTTTCGTATGCGTTGAAGGTACTTCCAACGATTGAGTCTCTAACGATCCATCATTAAGGATCGGTTCCATGTGAACAATCGTTGGCAATGTTCGTGATGAAATCGGAAAATTTCTCTCACGATACCAATGAAGAGCTTTTTTATCCAGCACAAGTAATTCGAGATCATCTCGTGCCATATGTTCTTTTATTCTATCTAAGACTGTTTCGTAAGTTAATGTTTCAATAGTTGAACCATTGATTTCAACAATACGATCGCCGTCACGAAGACCACATACAGCAGCAGGTGAATGTTTTGTTACATCGGAAATAAATACTCGACTAAAATATTTAGTATTTAAACATGAAACGGAAGAAATAAGAAAGCGGCTGATTTACCCAAGTTTTTTAGGATCACCACATAAGAAAAAGCCGTAGAAAGGTGATGTAGGAAATTTTCTAACACGACAAAGTCGTGCAACTGGTGCATCTTGTGTTGAAATATCCGATAGTTTCGTCATTGAACCTTCTAGATATTATTGAAAAAGATTATTTGTATCGATACTTTTCGAAAGATTTACTTTCAGACAAAGTTGTAATACTCTTTGGATGATTGAAAGCATTTGGCGATGCAGTGATTCCTACGAAAAACAGAAAATTATAAAAATAACAATGATAAAAAAAAACAAAACTTCTGTCGTTTACCTGTTGCAAGTGCAGGTACACTTCCACTTAATATTCGATTCGTAGCATGATCGAATTGTCTCAATTGACCAGGTAAATTCGGATAACTAGTATTAATCTTTTGTTGATTAACACTATCGAATGGTCCAATGGAACTATTTATATCAGAAAGATCGTCGCCTGAAGCACCGTTGGTACGTTGTGATCGTGTAGTACTTAAAACTGAAGTACTATTATTATTATTATTATTGCTATTTAATAAACCAGCTGGATTAATTTGTTTATGAATATCCGTTTGAGATGTATAAGCTTCACGAGAACTACCATCGATAACACGCATCTCAATTGTATCATTGGTACGCATGGCTGTAACTAACATTTCGACTACCTACACGAAGAAAAGTTTTGTTTGTTTGGTAAAAAAGACAAATCGATTAGACATACTTGTTCATATTTAACATTTCTCACATCAACACCATCGACTTCGAGTACTTCGTCATTGACTTGTAAACCAGAAACATCAGCTGCCGAAAACTAATAAAAGAGAATAGATATTTAGACCAAAAAACAGCGAATTATTCGATGAACGAACTTTTTCAACAGCAGTAATCGTATGATCATAATCACCGGTCGCACTTAGAACAAAGCCAAGACCTTTATTACGATCTACTTTGAGTACACATCGACGAGGACCTCGAAGATAATCAAATGATCCAGTTGATATTGTTGAACGAACAGTATCATTGACAGCTGATGAAATAGGTGCACTCGTCGCCGTTGTATCAAGCGATTGTGAGACATATTGCGCATCTAATCGATTATGTCCAACACGAATTGTTGGTGGAGATGGTGCACGTGTTTTTGTACTAGTCGTCGCTTTTGGAGCATTTTCGAGATCAGCTACAGGAAAAAGAAATCAATCAAGTTTTCATATTTTCTTTTTGTATTTGAATTCAACGATTATGAAATCCGATCTCGAATGAACGTTGTCTTCTCCTATCTGAACTAGTTCTTTCTGTTTAAATTGCCTATTTTCGTGCATACGTATGTATAATAATGAGAGTAAAGAAAAGAAAGTTTCTATTCTACAAACTAAACTACAATGAGTATCTAATTGAAGAGTTATGTTATTGTTTTTGCTCCATTTTCGATGACCTACCGTCAGCGTGCTTTTTTTCGCAAGCATGCTAAGCTATCGATGATATGCGTATATGTGCGTATGTATCTTTGCGTTTATCTATAGTAATTGAAGTAATCTAATGTGTTGAACATGCAAGATGTGTGCAGTTTGTTGCTATGTGTGTACAGTGAGAAAATAACAATACAAAGAAGTAGAACTACAATAATAGAAATAAATATATAGTAAAGTCTACAAAAAAAGTCTACGATTCTTGGTCAATAAACAATATGATCGACAGAACAAGCAGAAAGAATTAAAGAAAAAAAAAGAAGAAAATGTTCAAAATAACTACAATACATGCAAAGAAGGAAAAAAACTAAAAAAAAAGAGAGAACAAAATAAAATTGATCACGAACGTTTTGATGATTTGGAATGACTGAATCTGTGAAATAAGCTACTGATTGGATTTTTTGTTTTCGAGCTCTTGGAATCTTTTGTTGATGTTTGATTTAATGCTGGTGTTGATCGTGATGTTTCAGGCACATTCGATCCTGCTGATGATCCAGAGCCTCTTTGTGCAGGATCAATAAATTTCAAAGGTGTATGCTGAACATTATTAGAAGCTTGTGCAGGTGTAGCAGATGGTGTGTCTATTTCAAAATTTACTTCGCGTTGTGAAGTGCGTGTTTGTGTCGGTCGTGATGATGAAGCAGCCGAAGATGAATCTTTTCTTAATGAATCATGTTGTTTATCTTCTTCATTCTCAGAATCAGTTTCTCGTGGCGTCGAAAGACGATAACCAACAGAAGAACGTGAATAACTTTGTGGATTATCATCACTTTTCGTTGTACTAGCGTTTAACTGTTCTGTACTATCTCTGGACGTACCACTACCAATGGGCAGTTTATTAAAACTTGCCGATGACCTACTTTTCGGGAAGATATGTTTGACTTTCATTTCGGGTTCTTTCATTGGTTTTTTTGTTCGTTGACAATAATCATACGTTTCCTGATCGGCAACAAGCATTTCCAAGCGTCCGTCACGTTTAGCTTTTTCGATTTCTTTTTTGACTTTATCATAGCCCAAACCTTTGGTTTTTCGATCGTTGATTTTCAATAGAACATCTCTCGATTGTAGGCCAGCACCTTCGGCTGACGATTGTGGTTCGACACGTAGAATAATCGGATAATCATAATCCGGTTCTTCGCTTAATTCGAAACCAAATGTAGCTGCTTGTGTACCATCGGCATTTGTGGGATGCAAATGACAAAGACGTAGTGTGTAGGATAATTCTTTATTTCGCTGTTCTAAAAAAAGCAGCAAGAAAGAACAGAAAAACATGCCGGACTAAATGATTGAGCAAAAGCTGTAGGACACTCGGGCTATTTGAGGACAAAAAAAATCAAAATTTAGCTCTAGCATTGCAAAAAAAAAATATATGTATGCATAGGTATTGTAAGCAAAAAATAAAAAGAAGAATGATGCTAATGAATGAAATAAGTCAAGCAGAACTTGCCTTGAACATAGTTACATTGTAATTAATTTCAAGTAAAAAAAAATGTTCTAGTGTTCTTATTATTTTTAAAAATATAAAAGTTCAGTCCGCGTTTAAAATGATGAAAGTCTCTTATTTGTTATTACGCCCTGATTTCAAAGTATCCGCAGTGTTGCTGCTGCTGCCGCTGGTGGTGGAGGAGGAAGAAGTGGCTCGATCTTAAATAAGAGAGAAAAGAAAACGAAACAAAATGATTGAATTAGATGTGTGTATTTTGTTGATTTTTTTGTTTTTAAAATGTCAAAGAATAAGCGGCATTCAAAATCGTCAATCAAAAGCTTGAAGAAGATGTGAAAAGACGAGATAGGTTGCGTATCTACCTATCCATCCATAACGGCAGCAGCTTAATAAAACAACACACCATTTTCAAGAGTAGAAAATAAGAAGAAGAGGAATCGATCATTGTTGATAAACATTCGAAACGAGCGCGCAAGAGAAGAGAAATTTTTGGCGTAGTGTCATATTCAAAGTCAGTTAAGGAATAGTTTTGCATGCAAAGAAGAATATCCGTCAGTATCGGCGAGTGTTTTTGTTTTTGAAAAAGCTTAAGACAGAAAATAACAGGTCGAATATTTTGAAGAGAGAAGACATGACAAAGCAGATCGGTTTGGCTTTGTTTGTTTGTTTTGCTTTCATTTCATTTTTATGACTTACTTTGATATTGTTCGACGGCATTTGAACCTTCATGACTTGGATCATTTCCAAAACTATCGCTATTTCGTGCATTATTGCTCTCCGAACTACTTAACAATGATTGATTGCCCATGTTTGATTGAACTTTCGATGAGGGTGATGATGCTGATGATTGTTCTCGGACAAGAAGTTCCACAACTCGTTGTTGGAGTGCTTCTTTAACTAGCTTAACTGTTTCTTCGTAGGTTTTATCGGCTACAGATTTGCCATTAATGGATAGAAGTGCATCATTAAGAAGTAGGCCAGCTTTTTCAGCAGGTGAATCTCGTTCGATTTGACAAATAATATACGGTGGTGGAGCTTTACCACGAAGTGCAAATCCAGCTGTACGATCGACCGATGGATGCAAAATACAGAGACGAGTACCTGGCGCTAGATTCGTTGGAGGTGCTGATGTTGGTGGCGCAGGTGCTGGTTGTTTGCCTGATGATGATGAAGATGTTTTACGTGGAGTTGTTGTGTCGTCTGATGAACGAGTGACACTCAATTGTTGCTGTTGTTCAGCTGTGATAAAAGAAAAGAAAAATAAAAAAAATCAATAATGTAAATAATCAATGTCTGACTAATCCGTTGGTCAATACAATACGTGTGTCTTATTATTTGAGTCGTGTACATGCAGAAGGTTAGTAAATTGTTATATAAGAGTGACATGCAAACAGAAAAGTGTTAAGTATTTTTTAAATGTTGTTATTAGCGTGTGTCTTTTTCTTTTTTTTTGTTTTCAAGCAATATCATTGTCGAACAAATGTACAAAAACAAAAAACAAACAAAAGAAAGTGTTAGTTTTGTGCGTATATATAAATATGTTACAAAATTTCACATGCAGAAGAAGAGTAAATATTGATTAAGATTGATAATAATGTGTTTTTCTTTCATACAAGTAAATGAATTGCCTACTTTGATTTGATAAGATTGGTTCCCAATCGATTTTATTTTGCTGTTGATAATTTCGATATCGTTGCATATCACTTTTTCGAATAAGAATTAAATCGATATTAGTATTCGATAAAGATAATGAACGAATTAAAATTTTGACATCATCATGCGTCATTTTTTCGACACTTTTCTGATCGACATATAAAATAACATCATCTTCACGTAAACCTGCATTAAAAGCTGGTGAATCTTCTTCGACTTGATCGATTAAATGAAGTGTATTTTGATAACGTAATAAAAGACCGTAACCATTGTAAGTCGGATCTTTTTTGAGGATGCAATGTTTGATTTGAACGGGACCGTCATTATCGGTAAATAGAGTCTGCGTGTATTTTTTCAATTCATCAGAAACGGCGGCCGATGGCACAGGTGAATCGGATTTTTGTGAACGAAGATTACTGCTTTCGTTATTCGACTCAGTAATTGGACTTTTGATTTGTGTACGTGAAGGAGAAGCTTTACCTAATTATAAACAAAAAATACATCGTTTTAGATTGTTCATTTTTTTAAAAAATCTATTACTTTCAGGACTTGCTTGGCTACGTTTAACATTTTCAATTAATTCGATATATTTCGGATCATTAACAACTGTTAATTGCAAAGGTTTTTTAGCTTGCATCATACGACGAACATCTTCGTGTACGGAATTAGTAACATCAATACCATTGACAGTTAATATACGATCGCCATCACGTAGACCGGCTCGATCAGCCATTGATGATGCTTGAACATTGCTAATGAAATGTGTTTGAACTTGACTATCACCTTCAGGTATAAATGAATTGAAATCTAAGCCTAAAGCTTCTTTTAAGACGATTTCACGAATTTCACTTGGATCGTATTCATCCGATTTGCGTTCGTTTATGATCGTTTTCTGTTGTTGATTAACTGGAAATTCACGTGTTGGTGAACGACTTTGCGAACGTGGTGAACGTGGTGAACGAGTTGCTTGATCGTCAGATATAGGATTTGTTATACCAACGGATAATGGACCAGTTGGTGCATTCACATTACCACCACGATTAGATGCAGGTGATCGTTGACCACGAGCTGTTGGTGGACTTGGCGATCGATCAGGTACAAAACGAACTTGACTGTTATCAGGTGTATCACGCGTGATATCAGTTGTTAATATTGATGTTGGTGCCGAAGCTAAGATAAAAAATAAAGAAAGAGATATATTTTTTTTTGAAAATAGAAATAGATTTACCTCCTTGTTGACGACTAATTGATTCAGATCGTATCGATGATGATGGTGTTGTTTGTTGTTTAACTGCTGGTTTTAAAACTGGTGATGATGATGGCGTTTTCTTTCTTGCAATAACCATATTAATTAAACCAGCATTCGTTAATAATTGACGAATTTCATGTGAAACTTCAGGAAAATCAGTGAGACGTATATCTTTATCTTCGATTTTAATTAACCAATCGTTAACTTTAAGACCAGCAAGATCAGCTTTTGTTCCTTTTGCAACAGCTGTTATAACGAATTGTAATGGATTTTGTTGTTTAGTTAATTTCAAACCAACTGGACTTGTTTCAGTTGGTTGCATCAATTGAATGTTATGTAATTCATAACCATTATTTGGTAATTCTGACAATGGCATTGTAGCTGGAAAAGAAAAGGCAATATAGAACATGATATTGTATTCGAGATAGATTAGAGAGCGGGAGAAAGAGAGAAAGAAAAGATAAAAAAAAACCAATCCAAGAAGAAAAATTATGAAGCGGTTAAATTGTTCGTATTCAATTATTCGATATGTATAGAAAAATTTTAAAAAAAGAATTCACCACAACCACACAGAGTATTAGTATTTAGACCGTAGAGAACCGAGTAGATTATATATGCATGGCTCACCGAACGCCTTTATTCCTTTTGGTACAGATGTATTGTCACTCTCGGTCGAACTCGTTTCACTTTCGCTGTCGGTGTCTTCATCTTCTTCGGTATCGTCTTGATTTTGTTGTTGATTTAATTTATTGTCTGTTGATTTGGTTGGAGTGACATTTTGTTGTTGATTATTAGCGTTGTTTCCCTCGTCAGCAGATTCTTGGGGAGAATAAAATGTTTCTGGTCCTGATTGTTTAGTAAAATGTGAATCACTAGCTGACGTCGTATCGTCGCTATCGGATTGTTCAAGAAGACGACGAGCTTTGACAACTTGTTTTTCTGTTGATGGGGACGCACTGCTTTGTTTACTAGCATCCGTCGCAGTTGCAGTCAAACCTTGAGATTCAGACGTTTTCTCTGTTGTATTGAGTGTGGATGCAGGTGTATAGACACCTGATGTTGGTGATTGCAATGATTCGGATGATGGTTTATTTTTTTGTTGCGGTACTGATTGTAAATTTTTAGTATTAACATGATCTGATATATCTTCTTCACGAGATTCTTCTGATATATCCGATAGATCGTCATCGGTATCTTCGTAAACATTCATTGGTGCAATATTTCGAACCGGTAAACTTATCGGTGCTCCTCCATTGCCTGTATAGTTTCATTCATAGTTTTAGTTATTAAGTTTTTTTTTCTTTTGAGTTTATAAAATAAAAGCAAAATAAAAAATGAAAATCAAACTCACCTAGACGATATTCTGCTGGAGCTGCTGGCAATGTTGATGGAGTTTCTATTCAAAAGAACAAATGATATAATCCAAGATAAAAAAAATTATTTTCCTCGAACAAACCTTGTTCGTAATCACGCGATGAAGTCGACGATTGAGTCGGTGCAATAGGTACAGCAGCTGCAAGATTTGTAGTTGCTTTACTTGGTTCTGAAGTTGATGCCGGCGGCGGTGGTGGTAGTACCGGTGATGATGAAGATGTAGTCTGTTGAGCACGAGTTGTAGGTGATTTCGGACTTGCTGAAGCAATTGGTGAAACATTGCCTGATTGTTGTGATGCTGTTTGATTCGTTATACCAACTTGTAAAGGTTTAAATGAATCTTCTAATGAACTAGTACGCTCTTTTTTAACGTCAGTATCTACTAAATAGAAAAGGAGAAAAAAAAATATTTAAAAAGTTTAAATAAAATGTTATTTATATCTAAAGGTTAATATTTCGAAAAAAAAACTGTCGAAAGGTCGAGACAATGATATTTCAACTATTTATAATAGGATCTGTTTTTTTTAATTATGCAAAGGTTAAACTAACCTGGACGTCGATCTTGTGAACTTGAACGAACTGATACATCGCCACTGGTTACAGCTGGTAGATCTTCATTTGATTTACCATCTGATGCACTCCACGACGATCGATCAACTGTAGCAGGACCAACTCCTTGATAGATTTGTCCTGATTGTTGTTGTTGTTGTTGTTTTGGTGCATATCGATCGTCAGTAGATGATGTTTGATCATTAGTATATTTATTATAGAGTTGTTCTAAGGCTTGTGTTGGTGGAATAGATGTTGTATTATTTCGTCCGGCTATATTTGATGATGGCATAACTTCAGCAGTACTTCGAGACGATGGATCTGTGTATTTACTTGCGACATCTTGTGAGACATTGCTTGAACTTGCTGGATTTTGACGTTTTTTAAGTAGATCATATTTATTAATGACAACAAAATCAAGAGTTGGTTCATTACGACTTCGTTTAAGTGTATTTAAAACATCTTCATAGGGAGCATTGAGCAATGGTGTATCATTCAATGAAACGATACAATCATCTTTTTCGATACCAGAACGATCAGCTGGTGAATTCGATTCGACTTGTTTGATAATATGACCGAAATCTTTATCCGGTTGTAATGATATTCCAATAGTATCGATACCTGGTCGAAGACGAACCGAACATATACGTGCTTCGGATAAAGCAGCAGCTGAAGGATCTAAATCGAAATATTTTCATAAATATACGTATGTTTGTATGTTAAAAATGAGCGGAAATTCGTTAGAATTCATGCATAGTCATGCCAAATAACCAGGAAACAAAAAAAAACAAGCAGCATCCACAACCGAAAGCATTGGTCTCTATTAATATATCTCATGCTTTTCTCAACAGCCTACCCTCTTGGTGAGATGATGACGATGGTGTTTCCCATAGACGTTCGTATGCTTGTGATTGCTTTTCTTGTGTTGAAGTATTCGTATTTTCAGTATTACTATCGAGTGATTCATTCTTAGTTGTTGATTTCAAATCACTACTAGTCTCAGAATTTTCTCGATTTCTTGATGGTAGAACTGATTTAATATTGGCTAAACCTGATTTAAAGAAATCTTTGACATTTTCTTTTATGTCACTACGACGTCGTTTTTCTTTATCAGGTTCATCATTAGATTGATCGTTGTCATAGTCCTTATCGTTCTCATCATCATCATCACCGTTATCGTCTCTACCACCGGTTGATTCTTGAGTTGTTTGAAATTGAGCAGATTGTTGAACCGGTTGTTTTGCTGATTTTTGTTGGCGAGATGTGGAGGAAGGTTTCTCTTGGTCGAAGAGAATATCGAAAAATGATTTGCCGTTCTCAACAGCATGATCTGTAATTGACGATGTTTTCTTTGTATCAAAGTACATTTATAACAGAGCAAAAGAACGAAAAGCTATCTCGTTGTTTCTGTCTACTAAACGAACACATAAAATGAAATGAAACAACGTACCTGAATATGGTAAAAATGTATAAACATCATCACGTCCATCTTGTGATTGAGGAGGATGATATCGTTGAGTATTTTGTTGTTGTTGATTGAATGATGATACTGTTGGACCAAGATGAATCGTATTTTGAGTCGAATTTGGATCGGCGACATTTGTTGAACGCCATTGATCATAGAGAAGTTTTTCTGGACTAACGGTTAATGTTGGTGTTTCCATACGAACACATGTTCGATAGTTTTCATCAATTATTAAACGATTACGTCGAGCTAAATCTGCACTATGTGGATCGAGCACAAGAAAACGAATTTGATCATCTTCGAGTTCATGTTGAATAAACGAAAGAATGACAAAGAAATCGTCGTTTTCAACTGAATGACCATTGACAGCCAGAACAACATCTTCACGTAGAAGACCGCCACTTTCAGCTGGACTATTTGGTTCGACATCGCCTATACGTAGACCGAGCCAATGCTGATTTCGAGCGAGATGAACACCATAGCCTTGAAAAAACAAACGTTAATAAATTATTTTCATAGAACACAAAAGAAAAACTCAGCTGTTACCATCGTAATGAGGCCATTTACGTAATACACATAAACGAGGACGAATATTTGCTAATTGTTCGCTATCATATTGAGGTTGTTGTTGTTGTTGACGAGATGTTGACGACGAACGACCTGCTTGTCCGCCTGATGTCGATAATGATGGTTGACTGTGATAAGTTGTTGATTGATTCGTTCCCACTTGCATCATATTTTGAAAAGATTTCGCTGTCTGTTTAGAGTTATTTCTTTCTTTCTTTTTTCGACCGGGAGAAGTTTATTTTTCTTTAGTTCTCGTTTCGATTGCTTTTGTCTTCAATAACGACTAGACAAATTGGCAGATGGATGATAACATCAACTAGAAATCGAAAAAGAACAGAACAAAAAATGAATTTCAAGGTGAAAAATGTTCTATTTCAAGTAATTGATTGCTGACTCATATGAACAAAACAATAAATGAGTTCGTTTATCTCTTCTCTCGGTTTTTTTCTTCTGCGTCTACTAAAATGACTAATGCATATCGACTTAGTTTCTTTTATCTACCTTGATGGGCTAAAATCGTCTAAGTAGTAAACGAGAGGTAGAAAGAAAAGTACACACAAATCTAAGCGGTTTAACCACTTGACTTCTAATGTTTCAAAAATAACATGACACATATTGAGACAAAAGAAAAAACTAATATCGAAATATTTCATTGAAGAAAAAAAACGTCTTCATTTCGTGAAAGTTACATATTTGATTCAATTATTATTGTACAAAACCTATGTACACTATTTGTTACCGTTTCTTTACAGTCCTATCTCTAGCTCTTACCACCCTCGTTTGAAATACGATATCCTTGAAATATGTGCGTGTATGTCTATATGTGCTCGCTCGCTCGTTTGTTTGTCTGACTACATATGTATTCTAATCGAAAAAAAACACACACACACACGGAGAAACAACTGATCAGTTGTTGTTTATTTGAAAAAAAAAGAGAAACTGTTAGAATTCGTGTTTCGCGTACTTTAACTAACTATTTATGCTTACTAATACTATTCGTCAACAAAACACATCTGTATATATCTCATCATTTAAGCATTAAAAAGCAAGACAAGAAAAAGAGAAAGTATGCACCAAAATGAAAAATGCTAACCGATACGCTTCGATAATTTTTCTCTAGTTTTCTTTATCTTTCTCTTTTCGTTCTCGTCCATATTGTTTTTTCTCTCTCTCTCTCTCTCTTTCTTTCTCATATTAAAATGTATGAAGGACATTGACTCAAAGTCTACCTGACGCGTCGATATATTGCTATTTCGATTTTCTTCTTCTTCTCTATCTTTTCTCTCCTTTTGATTCGTTTTTTTTCACACTGCTTTATTGAAAGGCCATTACCTTACAGTAACCACCTCATTATCATCATCATCGTATAATATCTCTCTCTTCCTCTCTTTTTACTATTCATTCGTTTCTTTTTTGGGCAAAAACAAAAAACAGCTAACAGAAAAAAAGGGGATTCTTTCTTTTGTTTTTAAGAGAAACAACGAAGTACGTCAATTCGTCTCTCTCTCCTCTCTCGAATAGTACTAAACACATTTTGTGCCACTCATTGATGCCAAAAGAAAAACGAGACAACGACGACGATGACGACGAAGAAGAAGAGATAAAATTTCTTCATCGAACGAATCGTTACAATCGAAAAAAAAATCGAAATAAATGATAGAACAAGAAAGAGAAAAATTCCATTAGTATGTGTCTTCTTTTCTACCATTATTACCACAACATGATCAAGCGGTTAGTATTGATAGTGTGATTGCTGTCGATGGCATATTTACTATTACCATTCAAATGTCTTGTGTTTAACCTTTACTTCAAATTTCTTTGTTTGAAACGATAGAGAAGGAGATATGGCACGCGCCATACTCTGAACACACAAACATAGACAAAGACATATATTGCAAAAAAAAAGAGCAAGAGAGAAGACAATAGAATGATAGTCGATAACCTTTTTCAATAATTCGCCCTTAATCGGTAGGTTTTTTCGATGTAAATTACTATTAATATTTTCATTAAAACATTTTTAATAAATAATAATAAAAATAATAACGAGTAAAAAAAACAAAACAAAAAAATAAGACCGAAAAATGTGTATGTTATTCGTTTGCTTTCGTCATTGATAAAAATCTACGATATAACTATTCATAAAAGTTTCTTGTAAAGTGTAAAAATAACATATTAGTTGATATGCACTCATGACTAATTAAAATATTTTTCGTTCGATATAAAAACAAAACATGTGAGCATAGCTATATTCCAGCTTCCTTCGATCAAAATTTCTCGATTCTAAAACTATTAATGCATAGCATAAATAAAACGTATGATCAATAGTCATATCTCGTGTATATCCAACGATCAAATGAATATTGACAGTTCGCATTAAAATTGTTTTTACTTTGTTCTTGCCGTATAAATCTTACTATCGAATGTATCAATTAAGTAAACGAAAAAGCAAACGATGTACTATGTTCATTGAAATTTCGTTTATCTCGTTTTTATTGAATTGTTGATTGATATTTTTTTTATCTACTAAGAAAATCTCTTATCTCTCTCTCTCTCTCTCTCTCTGATCTCCAGGCAAAACACGAAAACAAAAACATATTCCTGATTTTTTTTTCGTTGTTGTTCTATAGAAAAATTGTCCCTACTTTGACTTTCATCTATTTCAAACTGTATCAATTGTCTATCCTTCGTTTCATATCTTTTATGATATTTCAACGAACGATTGTCATATACTTCCATCCACTTTAAATAGTTGTAAAAGCTCAAATAAAAGGCAACAGAAAAGAAACGCACAGCATCTTTTGCTACTCGTCAATTCTCATTCGATTCGATGACTAGAAAATTGTTTATGATACGCATATTCAGCATTTTTTTATGAACATTTCGATTTCTTGCAACAAAAGTTTTGATAATTTAAGCACAGACAGTCAACTAAGTCAAACAACATATCCACTTCACTCTTCTTTTCTTTTGAATCTACCTTTGCATACATGAATGCTTATACATGTATGCACGCATATATAACTTTGGGTCAATAGAGTTGTGCCACTTGTCAATGTACAAACGCTTCAAGGTGTTGTTCTTTTATGCATATGTGTGTGTTTGTATCGAGTGTATATAGTCGGATTCAATCAAGCATCTCTTATATGGTCAAAGCCGATCGTCGGATCATTGTCGTCTCGTGTTTTTCTGCCTTTTGGGGAAATAAAACAAGCGAAGAAAAACTACTAGGATAATTATAACGAGAATAAAAACGAATGTCATTTGTTTTTATAGGAACTTTTTTTCGTCTTACATTGGCAACAATAACACATAAGTGAAGTACTTATGATTATACCTTTTTTGCATAAAGACGAAGGGAAAAAAAATGTGAAAGAACATTTGGAGAAGGTCAGAAGAATTTTTCTCCTATCCGTCATATAGACATGTGATTTATATTGATCAATTTAACGAGAGAATGAAAGAAAGGCAAAAAAAGGCGAACGAAGGCGACTGCCATTAAAATAAATTGAACTAATATTCAATCGGTTATCTTTTGCAGTCGATAGAGCAAAACGCCAATACCTTATTCATTTAAATCGATAAGACAATAAAGAGAAACAAAATGAACAGTCGCTGTCTGCATTTCTAACCAGTTTATACGTATGAAAATTTATCCTCACTGTTCAAATTCGCTTGGCTAGTAGTGGTAATAAAGTATCAATCATAAAAAACAAAGAAACGAACGAACGAAGAAAGAAAATGAAAAATTTCGTTGAAGATAAATTTGTTTCTTTCATGTGTGCACGCGTTTAACAATAATCATGGACAAAAAGGCGTTATTCTTCTTCTCGCATTCGTCGAGTGACTTACGTATGTTGTACTCGAATATGGACAAGTTCCTCTCGACAACAAAAAAGAAGAAGAAGAAGAAGGAATATGTATTTAGATGCCAAGCTTGTTTTTTAACCACAAAACGATAGATGTGAAATAAACCTTAACAATAATGTTTTATCACCAACTTTCATCGTTTTTTTCTTCTTCTTCTTCTCTTCGTCTTTAGTTACCTCATATAATCACGAAAAGAAAGAAAGAAAAGTCATTTTGAAAACGAAGAATTACAACATACAGATATGATGATTGTTGTTATTATTATTATTATTCTTTTCTTTGTGTCATCGAAATATATCTCTCATCGAGCCGAACAAAAAATGCTATCATTTATTTTCTCTTCGGTTCTTTTTCTTTTTGTTCTCTTATAACCATATACAATGAACATTTTCTGTTCGAAAAAGAATTTTTAAAAAACGAAATATGCCAATATCAACTCACATATCAACGTAAAAATGCGCACGAACTAGTCAAATCTTGAGTAGTAATAAAAGAAACAATCATAAACATGTAAATCTATCGATTTCTACGTACGGATTTATTTAATTTTGAATATTGTTGAAATTTTCCAACGAAAAATAATAAATAATCAAATTGAGATTCATTGATATGCTGTTGTCTTCTTCTTCGTTCACTTTTTTTAATAGGAATTGATCGATATAAGCATGCGTATATGAGCAAAAGGGAAGAGAAAGGAAGAGAGACAGAGACAGAGAGAGAAAGAAAGAAACGAGGAGAAAGAAGTATAAGTTTCAATCGACTCTTATATGTATGTATGCGCTACGTGTGCACCTTGTATGTAATTTGACGCTATTCGAAATAAACGCAAGGAAATCTTAACGAATTTAGACTGGTGTGTATGAATACAAGCAGAGAAGAAGAAGAAAAAAAAAGTTGTAATAATAAGTAATAATAATAATAATAATAATAATCAGTGGTGAATGTTTACCAAGTACCTTGAACAGAAAAGAAAAGAATATTTTCGAAGATCAAACGAAGAAAAAAAGAAAACGAAATCGACATTGTTTTTGATTCGTTTGACTCTATCTGTTTTAGTTTATTTATTTTAGTACTAATACTGAATAAAACAGTCATATCATCATCATTGTCTTTCTCAAGTACCATTCTCAATCGTCTTGTTCTTCGCCTGTTATTCTTTTTTGCTCTGTTCTCTCGAAAAGAAAAGCAAACACCGTAGATAATCGAAATACTTTCATCGAAGAAAAAAAAAGAGAAAAACGAAAAGAATCGTCTAATCATCGAAGTTGTAGTTGTATTCTGTGCACGATTAAAACAACAAACGAAGTGCACACAAACATAGACATACATGAACTCGATCGATTATCAGTCATTTATCATCATTTATTAGTTTAAACAAAGAAAATCGAGCGAAAGAAAAAAAAGATATATATATATATACATAAATATACAAATTTTGTCTTCGGTGATTTTTCACAAAACGAAATCAAAAGAAGAAAGAGTAATTATCCATCGCTTTTCTTTCTCTCGTCTATTCTCAATGACGCAGAAATCTTGCATGTATATAAACCAAATGAGGGAAAGAAAGCGAGAGAGAGTGAGTGATGAATATGTATATCGTCTAGAATACATACCTTTTGGCGCTGATCAAGACAGAAGGAGAAAAAATTGCTTCAAACATAGCAATCGCGTATAAATAGCAGTTTGAAAAAAAAAACGGAACCGGAGACCTTATACAAACCGATCGGGCTCTTTCTTTCTATTTTACTTTTTTTTCTCCGTTGACGTTTTTCAGTCATCATCTCATCGATAACGAGCATTTCTACATATGTATACATGAATCTTTTGCGAACACAATATCTCGATGAAAAACATACAAACAATCTGTTCTTCGGATGTTTCGTTTTTGTGTGTATGTACAATTATCGAATCATTTTACGTCATCATTTAATATTTCTGTCAATTGATGTTAAATGTTACAATGGGAGAAAAAGAATTGACCATTACAAAATCCTTGAGATACATGAAACTTACTTTAGGTAAACTTACAAAATAAAGAATGCGAAGCCTAGTTGACGAGATGAAATAACACAAAAAAGAAAAAGAAGATGAATATCTTATTTAAAAATGATGAGATGTATAGGACGTTTTCAAGGAAGGATAAAGGATTTGTTAAAACGTTCGTCTTTTTTTTTCTTTTTCGTCTTCATCTTTTCTCATTTAATTCTTTTCTTTTTTTTTATTCGTTATCGATTCATGTGCATATGCGTATGTGTGTATATGCAGATATTCGATATATAAATACGCATACGAGATGATTACGCATCGAACAGAAGCACGAATAACGATTTTGCTCATTTAATCCCAAGGGCTGCTCCAGTTACAACAATTTGATCGAGAAAGCAATAGAATTCAAACGCATGTATAGTGTACTTATATCCAGGCTCAACAAGCTAAATCTCGTTTCGCTTATTATTCGATTAGTTCTCATTGACAATGATCCAATCTATACGATACAGATATATGAGAACTTCCTACGATTGAATCTTTATTTGAATACAGTCTTTCGTTCAATTCAAAATCGAAATAAAAAGAAAATGAATATCTTTATTTGAACAGTTTATCTCTCGTAAAGTTTGACACTTCGAGATGCACGTTGAGTACATTGAGCAATATCAATACGTATAAGAAGAGTTTCATTTTCTAGTGGATGCATGATCAAGTGTACATTCGAGTAGATGAATTTCATTTTCAATAGACTATTCACGCTAAATATTGTTTGATGTCACATTATGAAATATCCTGAGAGAAAGAAAAATATATTATTCATTTTTAATTCAGTATTTCATTTGATTAATATGATAAGACTAATTATTTCAATTAGGACCAGTCGACCTTAGAAACGAAACGCATGTCAATAACATTTGTTATGATCACACTTAAATTCAAACATATCGAATCGCCTTGAATTCATGGTAATTACAGTTGAATAGAGAAGAGTGTACAATGTTTCGACCTACGATGACGACGAAAAAAAAACTTATCAATTGTAACAAATCGATAACCTTCGTTTCATCATCATCATCATCATTATGTCGAACAACTAAGATTAAGAGTGTAGATCATTGAAATAATTATTTGAGTGTTCAGATGTATAAATTTCAAAACGAGAAAAATAAACGAAAGAATTTAGATCAGATATCATGTTTGCTAAACAATACAATCGATTTGCTATGAAATGAAGCCTAAGTCGTTAAATAAATTATTTACTTTGATCTTGTCGACGACTTAAGACGTTTCGTAAATCTTTCTAATTGGCTCGACTATGTTTATTTTTAGTCAACAAGAAAAAAATCGAATTCAAAGCATGATTTCCAAGATATTCTCTTCAGTAGGTATTAATCTTTTTCAAATATTTGGACATGACATAATCATTTCTGTCTTGGATTTCAATGTTAACTGATGTTATTTTTTCAATCAAATTCGTATTTTCGGTTACTGTCATGTCAAACTATCCGATTTCATTTCAAATATTGAAGAAATTAAGTTGTTGTTGTTGTTCAAGTTGTGAAATAAAAATGGACTGAATGAATGTGCATGTTTTTTTTTCTTATTTTAGAGACGGTTGCTGGTTTTATTTATTGTTAATAAACAAAAGGCAAAGAAAAACATCGTTCGACAAGTAAAACGATGAAAAAACGAGTTAATAGACACGATGAATATTATTGGTGTCCAAAGCTCATCTTTTTGCTTGCATTTATTTTTTCTTTTGCACTGGTTTTTGTTGTGCAGGTTGTTGTTGTTGAGTTGGAGCTGGGGCTTGAACAGTTGGTTGTTTTGGTTTTTTATCTTTATTAGCAGCAGGAGCGGCAGCTGTCTTATTAGTTGATGATGTTTGTTTTTGTTGTGTTGCAGCTTGTTGTTCGAGAGCTTGCTGAACGGCAACATTGGTATCATCATCTTCTTGTTTACCCACAAGTTCCGAACGTTTCTGAAGAATACGTTGTTCACGTCGGTTACGTTTTTCTTTTGTACGTTCACGACGAGCAACAGCTTGATCGGAAAGCATTTTCGTACGTTGTACTTCAGCTTTCTTCTTGTGGATAAATTCCATTAATACACGTTTGTTTTTGAAGACATTACCTTTGCATTTCAAATAAAGTTCGTGATATCTAATTGAAACAAATTCTTTATTCGTTATATGTGTGTGCGTTCAGCAGGAGAAAACTTACAAATGACGATCGATTTTTTTCGCTGCACGATATTTTTTCAATAAACGACGTAAAACACGCATACGACGAATCCAGAGGATCTAAAAAGAGAAAGGGAATACGTTCGATTGAAATTCAAATGATATTCGACGTACTTTTGTTGGCATACGAGCATTGGCAGTACCTTTTCGTTTACCATGACCCATATGTCGACCTTTACGACGAGCTTCGATATTTTTACGTGTACGATATCGTGAATGTACGGCTACTGGTTTTTTAATAATTAAACCATCTTTAATTAATTTACGTACACTTTGACCTGAAGAGAAAACACAAAAAATAAACATAATAGTTGATAGTATTTGCGAATAATTGTTCGTTTCATTTGTTCGGATAGTTAATTTTAACCAAAATGAAAATCAACAAACAGAAAAAAAGAACGTTTGATTTACCCTTCCCGTGTATCGATCGATGTTATTTATGTGAAAACAAAGTTTTGACATCAAAGATCGATGATTGTTGAAGGGATTTATGAATTGAAAAAGTAGTTCAAAACGAAAACTTACGAGTATTAGCATTAGCAATTTCGTTGGCTTCATTTGGATCAAGCCAGATTTTTTTATTACCACAGCCCAAGATGGATGAGGCGAGTCGTTTTTGTACTCGAAGAGAACTGAATAAATAGAAATCAATCAATGAATCAGATGACAAATGATTCAAATTTCAAACCTCATTTTTTTCTAAAACGATGATCTTGTTGATTGTTTTTTTCAAAAAGCACCGGTTTCGTAGGATTGAACAGGGTCGTCAGACGGGGTTTATCCATGAATTTTCATTGGTCGGACATTAGATGATCTTATGGATATTTGATGGTATGGAGGATTCGTCGAAATAGGACTTTATTTAAATTTATTTCAATTTTTTCGAGCTATTCTTCAATTTAATATTCAATTTGGCTGAAAGATTAGTTTTTAGTAAAATAAATAATCGAATATTTGTGGAGAAATGTTTCATTGGTCAGAAATCGACCTGTAGAAATCAGCGGGAACGAAAGAACAGAAAAGCAAAAGAGAAAATAATTCGAATAAGGTTGTAAGTTTCGGTATCACGGGGGGAGAAGAAATATTTGGGTTGCAAACAGTGATAATAAAAAAATATTTACGACACTCCTTCTTATCTCATGGCACCCCCGTTTACCCGCTCCTCTTTATGTACCTCGTTTAATCGTACTTCTACTATATCATTCTTGCGAAGACACACTACCCTAGTAACACAGCGTTTCATATTTATTAAAAATGGCTCTTCAACTCGAAGAAAATGTTGCCCTTGTTCTACGTAAAATTGACGATCTTTCATTGGTATGCCATGCATTTACTTCGACTTGACATCATGTGTATGTTACATTTCTATTTAGGAACCATTTCCAGTAAAGGAACCAGAGGATGGAGGCATGTACATAATAAAAATCGTCGATCGAATATCTTGTTTTTCTTCTTCTTGTAATGTTATGTAGAAGTACTAATTGAAATGCAAAGTGTCGGCATTTGCGGTAGTGATGTACACTATTGGGTAGATCATAGTTTTTCATTTATACCAGAACTGAATAAATCATCTCCTACTAGAAACGTGGTTGTATCGGAGATTTCATTGTTCGAGAACCAATGGTTCTTGGTCATGAAAGTTCAGGCAAAGTGCTTAAAGTTGGACCAAATGTAAAAAATCTTAAACCAGGTAATTCGAGTTACAAATATACGAAAGATATGTCTTTCGTTCTTTCTACTAGGCGATCGTGTTACTATTGAGCCCGGTGTACCATGCCGTCGATGTGACTTCTGTAAAACTGGTCGATACAATCTCTGTCCTGATGTTGTTTTTCTTGCAACACCACCAGTTCACGGAAGTATTGCACGTTATCATACACATGCTGCTGATTTTTGCTTCAAGTAAATTTCCTTTCCTTTTTTTTTATGAATAAGTCAGCGATGAAATTGAATATTTCGGTTTGTAATAGATTACCGGATCATGTGTCATATGAAGAAGGTGCGTTCTGTGAACCATTAAGTGTTGGTGTTCATGCATGTCGTCGTGCTGGTGTTGCTGTTGGTGCTAAAGTACTTGTCACTGGAGCTGGTACTCTATTCATTCATATGAAAACTCAATTATAAAATCTAAATATTTCTGTAGGACCTATTGGTCTTGTTAGTATGTTAGCAGCCAAAGCTATGGGTGCTGATACAGTTATTATGACTGGTAAAACCTAATCTTTCTAGTATTGTATTTAATATCGATTGTATAGATATCAGTCAATCTCGACTTGACTTTGCTAAATCGATTGGAGCTGATCATGTTCTTCTTGCTGACAAAGATCCTCAAGCCTTTGCTCAACAAATTGTTGAACTACTTGGTACACAACCAAACATTTCAATTGAATGTTCAGGTGCTGAACCATCTATTCAAACAACATTCTTCGTAAGCAAGTTCTTTATATCAATAAGCATATCTTAATTCAATTTCTTAATCGTAGGCAACTGTTTCTGGTGGTGTTGTCGTTCTTGTTGGTCTTGGTCGACCATTGGCTTCATTACCAATTGTCAATGCTGCTGTTCGTGAAATTGACATTCGTGGCGTCTTCCGTTATGCCAATTGTTATCCAGCTGCATTGAGTTTGATTGCTTCTGGTCGTATCAATGTTAAACCATTGATTACCCATCGATATACAATCAGTGAATCTGTTAAAGCTTTTGAAATGGCCGAAAGTGGACAAGCTATTAAAGTCATGGTAAATTCTATTGATTTCTCATAAATAAATATCATCATTCAATGAATTTAGATTCAATGCGGTAAAGATAAACAAAATTAAGAAAAACAAAGATCAAACAGTATTTTGAACGTCTATTTTATGTATTGCAGAATGATTGATTCTTTTTTCGATTGTTTTGATATCATTACGTGCTCCTTCTTTTTAGTTAGATACCGTCTATTTTTCATAATAAGGGAAAATAAAGTATAGATAGATTAGATTATGTTTTCAATGTGTATATTATGCTGAAACAGTTAAACAATGACGAAGAAAACAACGGATCAATCTTCGTCGTCTTCGTTGACACGTCTTGTTGGCATTTGTTTTTTCTGTTTGCTTGCTAAACGTTTGCGTTTCTTGCTGAGATAAGCATCGATTCGTCCTGTATTCTTCAAATCTGTGTAGGTTGTTGCTAATTTCATCACCTTGCGAACCTCTAATTAATAGAAAATAAATAACCGTTTTTGACTTGTTGATTGATGAAGAAAAACAAATAGATAAGTACCCTTTGTGATATAAGGAGTTGATTCACCATTTTGAGCAAGTTGTTCACTTTTTTCTTTAATTTCATCCGATATTTTCTCAACACGATTCAAATCATCGACGTTTTTGACTTGTGATTTCTATTTCCAAATGCATATTACGAATTTGAACAAACGAAAACGAGAAAAAAAACATACCAAACGATTAATAACTGTTTTTAATTTCATTTTTTCTGTTGGATCTTCAGTTGTTTTCAATTGTTTTTTCAATTCCTAAGTTAACATTAACATAAAGACAACATTCTCGTTGATCAAATTACTTTTAATTCTTGTTTTCGTAGATCTGTTATAAAATGATACGATTGCCGAAATTGTTTGGCATCGTATTCACCGAATTGTTCATTGAAACGTGGATCAACAATTTTCCGTTTGCCACGCATATGAACAGGAATTTGATCACGTTTTGATGGACGTCGTTTCGATGACATTTCAATGGGTCTAAAATAGTTTCAAGTAAATCGATCAAATGAAAACAAATTGCAAACAAACTCGAGCTTCGATTTTCGTTCATTGGAAACCGTTGGTTTTACGGTTGTCGATTTTTTTACTTTAGTTTCTTCTTGTTCTTCAACGTCTTCGTCTTCCTCTTCTTCTTCTTCTTCTTTTGAGTTTTGCAATGCTTTTGTAAAACTAAAAATCTATCATTGAAAAGTTTGATTATGTGATTTGCAGAATTTACTTTTTTGTACCAAGACGTTCTTGAATTTCCAACATATCTCTCAAAGATACTTTCGCAACTTTATCACGAAAAAACATTCTTAGTTCGAATCTACAAAAACAATATTTCTCCTTTAGAAAATCATTTGACAATTGCTCGTTATTTTATTTCGTTTTCCCTCTTCCCATCGTTCGTAAAAACTCATCGGAATTGCATATTTATTCGTTAGAACAAACGATCGATTCGTTAAATACGTATTTAATTGTTTCTTTTTCGATGTATGTTTTACATGTACAACAGGTTCAATCACTGGTGGATTAGTTTGTTGTTCTTCAATTAAAATTTGATCATTATCTTTAAGTAAATCAACATGATACCATTCGGGCAGTTTGATTTTAGTTTGATAATTTGAAAATTGATATTTTTTCTCCTTTACAAACCAATCGAAATGTTGACTTAGATCATTCCAAACATGTTCAATTGTAATCATTCGATTACAATCAATAATTTGCCAAAATTTTCTTTCTTCATAAATCAATTGAATTCGTTTTTGACTTATTTTCATCTGCAAAAAAAGTCCTTTTTTTATAATATAAAAAAAACCCAAAATTCAACACGAAAATCTTCATTAGATCTAGGTTTTTCTATCTACATCCGTTTGATTTCATGTATATTTATAATATGAACAACAACCACAACAAGAGCAAGAACAGTTATGATAATAATAGTAACAGCAAAAGTTCGACATATGAAATTGACGGAGAAAGAGAAAAAAAAAATAGAGAAATAGGCTGAAGTCGCTTTGCAAAGACCTTCTACGAAAGCAAATAATAAATAGTAAGTGAATAGTAGACGAAAACAAGAAATTCATTTCGAATTCGATTGTCTTTTTGTTCGTTTGATTTCGAATTGATAAAAGATTTGAATGAATTACGATGGAAGATTTCCAATTATTTCAAGTATCGAAGGAAATAATGAACAATCATCTTAAAAAAGAAAATCGAAATAAAAAAAAATTGCTTTTGCTTTGTTTTTTTTTGTTTCAATAATTACATCTCATTGTTATGTCGCGTTTATTGGTAAGAATTTGCATGATACTTTGATATCGATATTCATTCACCGAGAATGGTTGTTTACTCGCTCGATCCCAAAGAGCGGTTGTGTTCGATGAAAGATCGTATGTTAATGGAACAAGAAAACCTGTTACATTGGGCATCATTTGATTCGATCGAGGTGTAAATTGAAACTGAAAGAGAAAAATTCACGATGAACTTCTTCGTCGTAAAGTTAAATAGAGAAAACTGTACGATGAATATAGATGTATTTCCCGATTGACAATGAACGGCCGGTTGACCGACTTGAGCAAAACCGAAATTCGGCGGTATTGTAAGACACCAACGAACTTTCCATAAGTGACTATTATCTTGACTCTAGAAAATAGAATAATTCAATCAATTTGATTTGCAATCAATAGAATTTTTACTTGTTCAAGTCGAATAATTTTCATTAGATCTCGTAGAACTCGTGGATGAATATGCGAGAGCATTTTTTCGAAGGCTCCCATGGTCGTATTTCGATTTAATGTCGCCGCACCCAATGCTAGTATATCAATTGTTGGCACACAAATATGATGATTTGATAATGGGAAAAAGATCTCATTGAAAAATGTTTCCATTGTTGTTAATTCATCGTGGAGCCAACTAAAATTTGGTGTTTGTGTTGATGCATCAACAATCGAAGTGAATTGAACACGATATGAACCGGCATTTACATCGAATGTGAAGGAAACTTGTAGAGATAAATGTTCGATTCGATAAGTATCTTGTTCATTCGAAACTGGACGAACCTGAATGAGACAAAAAATGAGAAAATTTAGATGTAAAATGATTGATTGATTACTGTTGGATTGTTGGGATCGACGGGTTCGGATGCAGCACGATGAAAATGTCGAATGAGAACGGAAGAAGCAAGAAATGATTCAAGTTTCGACCATTGATGACCATCGGGTGTATAGATCATTCGAAAGAATGTTTGTTGACTCATATAAACAGGATAATATTTCGTGTAGAGATGTCGATTGTAACTGTGCAAGGCTGATGTTTGTTTCATATCTACGAAGATTTTTATTAAGAAATAAAAGTAAAAACGAATCGATATACTTGATTCTTCCGATCGAATATTCGAAGGAGTTGGCGCTGATGTTAGCATTGTATTCGCAGGTGTGCCGGGCGATGGTCCAAGGAATGAACCGGGAAATGTTGAACCGGGTTGGCGAGTTCCAGGACTGAGATAAGGCATTTCTTTAAACCAAAACCGAATACAATTCTTTCAAATAAATTTCAATCGAATTTTACCGTAAAGATTTCCAGGCGAAGCTGTTGGTGCAGTCATCGGTGATGCAGCTGGTAATTGTGAAGTTGGCGCTGTGTTCGTCATTGGTGAACCAACGGTATTCGTCATCATTGGCGAGCCGATGCCCATAAACCCAGGACTTGGTGATATCATCGGTTGTGAGGGTGAGTTTGGCTGTTGTTGAGATTGACTGCTTGGTCCGACACTTGCCGGGGTCAATGGATTGAGTGATGATGCTGGTGTGCCAACTGGGTGTAATAAATGAGGAGTTGGAGCATTGCCTGATGCTGTCGATGGTCGATTCGATGGTGGATTTGTGATTGTTGTTGTTGTTGCTGCTGCTAGTGATGCTGGATTCGATACTGATGATACTGGTAATTGCAATTCAGGCAAAAAAAAGTCTCGATCACGAAAACGATCTGTTATATGTACAAATTCAAATGTTAGACCACGATCATCGGCGTACCGAGATAGAAATTCCTGGAAAATAAAAATAAACGTGCATATTTCATGAAAAGACAAATTCTCTTCTCGTACTTTTAATCTTGGTATTGGCGCTAATTCTGACAAGAGACCATTCAACTGTACGCTATATGCTCCATCACGTACAAGAATCAAATTTGGTCCACAAATCTGAATATCCAACGCAAATAATTGTCCGAAAACTAATCGCCATCGAAATTCTGTGTAAGGTATGAATGTGAGCACTGTTTGTAGACATGCACCTTGATGAATAAATATCATCGGTCGATTGAAACAATTCAATCGTGCTATCGATGATATCGGTATTGACGTCATGTGTAATAGCTAAATTTTTATGAATAGTATTCGAGAAACGAAAGAGATAGGACTTACTCGAATGAATTGTTTTAATGAATGTGTACGATTTAAAAAGAGATTTAATTTATTATTTAATAATTGATGTGAATTCGTGAGAAATTTATGATTAAGAGTGGTAAAACGTAGATCAAATGTTCCGTGAATATTCGATTCTTGTTGATGATTGTAGGTTAATGTCAACTAAACAATCAATCGCACATGAAAATAAATCGGGAAAAGAAAAAAAAACTGTTTTCTAACCAAGAATGAAAAATTGGGTCCATATTGAATTGTACATTTGAAGAAATTGAACGAAGTCACTTCCGCAATCGCTCGAAGATCCGTTGATTCTATGAGAATTCGAATAGATTTTCAACATCCACAACTTAGAAATGCACAAACCTGGCAATGATAGAGCATAATTTTCGAACAAATAAGTTAATTGAAACGCCGAACGAAGTTCATTATGAATATAATCAACAACTTTCGCGTAGAATTTCGGCATAATATGCGTACAAACAAGAAGTGAACAATACGGAGCTGAAGAGAAAACAAAGAACACGAATAACTCAAAAAAAAACAACAGATTCTCTCTCATTCGTCATACTTTTAATAATCGAATTATGAAAATAATTTGTATCCATTAAATTCAACTAAAACAAATTCCAAATGAACGAACAAAATCGATTCGTAATTCATCAAATACCTGTAAAGTCCACTGTCGTTCGATGTGTCGATGTGCATTACTCGAATCACGTAGAAGATAAATCAATCGAATCGTACACGCTGAAATTCTCGGCCAAAAACACTCGTGAACGTAATTGATGAGTTCGTAATTTGACGAGAAGATTTCATCATTTGTCGATGTTCTGAATTGAAGAATTTTATCAACAAAATGAAATCGTTGAATTGGATTTAAGCCTACCGAACAATATCGAGATAAGGAATGCCTGTCCATGATGAGTAAAGAATTCCTTTGCAAATCGTTTTCTTTCGTTGTAACTAAACAAAAGGAAATTGATTTCGAAATAGTTTTTTTTTCTTTTGTTTCGAAATTTACTTCTTCTTTTAAGAATGTAAATGTTAACATTTCGTCGTAGTAATGAACTAATTTAAGTAATAGTTTTAATGAAAGAATCGATGTCTAAAGAAGAAATTGAAAAAGACAGTGAAATCAATTGTTTGAAATTCAGTTTTTACTGATCGTGCTTGACGAATGCCATTATCGTTTTCGATTATATTCGAATTTTTATCGTATTGAAACGAATTTTTCAACTGAAAACAAAACAACTCAATCGTTCTTTTTTCCACGCTCTCAATTTGCGAATAAACACAAACTTCAAGATATTCTTTTCGTAGAAATCCCGTTGGATCCAACGGACAAAGAGCTAATGGTTCTAAAATCCATTTGGCATATTCATCATTGATCATCATTGGCCCTTGATTGTACGGCATATGTTGCTGTTGAACAATCAGCGAATCATGTGTTGACGAGCGTTTTTCTACGATTAATAAATAATATTGAATCAACAATTGATTGACATCCGAAACATGAACAAGCTAAGAAAATAAAACAAAAGCAATTGACTGAAAATCGAACACGAAAACTTGAAAATTTACAATATAATATCCTTCGTTATGAATTAACTCAATGAAAACACTCGAATTAAGAAATGGAAGGATCAAATCATTTTTAGGATTTAGTGTTGGAATACGTGTATAAACACGACAATTCAAATGAGCTATTAATGTTGGTATACGTTGTTGAATCAACCAAATTCTATTAAAAAACAAATCGAAATTAGTTTGTTTTTCGTTGAGGTTTTTACTTGACGATGTTAATGGCGTCGATGAGATTTCCTTGATCGCGATTAAGTGCGTGTTCGATCTGTTGGATAAATCGATTTTCTGAAAACACGAGAAAAATCTTCATCGAATAACATCGATGTCAATTTCTTACCCATATACGAAGTGACTTTATACAGTCCGGAGAATGGACTTATTGAAACAAAAAGCGTCTCTTCGGTTGTACTCTCAGGTAATAATTCGCATCGTAATGCAGGAATCGATGGATCGAATTTCACTGGAACAAGAAAACATTTGTTTTTCGTTTTATTCAAAAAATGAAATGATTTACTATTTGCCGATGTTGTCGAGAGAATTGTTTCTTTTAATTCCTAGAAAACACAATGATTTTAAATTTCAAAATTCGAAGAAAAAAAAACAAACTTCAAATCGACGTTGACATCGAGTTTGAATCGTTCGATTGAGAATTTCCTCCATCGTAAACGTTGGTTTCTAAATAATCTCGTCATTCTTTCAATCAAACTCGCGAATTTCTTTGATTTTACCTCTAAAATCTGTAGGATTGCGACACTATCTTCGACAGGTAACGGTGGCCAATGAATAATCTGAAATTTGCCATCGTCATCGCAAACAATTGTCATGCCAATATCTCGACTTTTGTCAGGTTTTTTTTGTTGATAATTAAACGAGTATTCTTTCCAATATTCGATATTCAAACTTTTACAAGGCATATAACTCGATATATGTAAATGTTTTTGCTTCGAACTTCGATTGCGTATTCGATTTGCCTATGAAAAAAAAACTTTTCGATCCTTTCTATCGAAATAAACTCGTACTTGTTCAGAGAGAATATGTAAACGTAACGATTGACAATAATAATCTGAAATGAATTGAGTTAATTTCAAATCAAAATCAAGGAAATTAACATACGAAGGTAACGATAGAGTTCAACGAGTGGATTTTCTGATTCAATAAGCCAAGTTTGTATGTGATTGGTCAATGCTTGCATCTGATGAATAGAAAAAACGATTTCATTTTGATTTCTCAAATTGCATGAATGTTACTTGGCAAGGATGAACAAGTTCTTGTTCTATGGAAATAAACGAAAACTTTTCATGAAAGACAAACAAAAAGTCAAATCATTTTACCAGGTTCTTCAGGATCATGAAGAAATAATTTCGTTTTATAAACATGCCATGGTGCGAATAGATTATCGCTTGTTATGCCTAATTTCACTTCAAATTCTCCGTCAACAGCTAATGTAACAATGCCATTTTCTTAAAAATCAAACAAACATTCATTTCAATCAATTGTCTGTCGTCGAAGACTTACTAATCGCTACGCTAGTGAATTGAATAGGTAATTCAGCAATTGCGAGTCTCGCGGTCAAAATCTGTTGTAAACGTGGCAAAATTTCTTGGCGTTCAGCTTCCGTAGCTGGAATAAACGGAGTTGTTGCTTCCTAAAAAAATCACCTTTTCTTTATTCGAAATTCGTTTTCAATAACAAACCGATATTCGTTCAGGTAGAAAACAGACTGTGCCAAGTGTTAAAGTATCAACCGCATCAGTTATTGGATAATTTGGAATTCTAAATCAACGAGATTATGCATTTTCTATGCGAGAAAGACTTTTTACCTGCTATCGAGCAGTTTCTCTCGTGCTAATTGTGCAAGAATATCCGATGTTTCACGAATCAAACGAGCGCGAACATCCAAAAACTGTTGAATTTCCTCACAAGCATTGACTTTACCGGCAGTCGCTGCCCATTTAACTACGGCGAGAATGCGAATGAATAATTGTCGAGTACGACAAGCAAATTTGACTAATTCTTGTTTTCTATTCACACAGAAAAAGAAATTTAATAGAAAAGAAATAATTCTCTCTACCGTTCTAAATTATTTTTGCTTGATAAACTAAAATCAAATTCATTTTCGGAATTCAAATAAACGAAAAAATGTCAATCAAAACATACAGATCAACCATTGTATACAATTCATGATAGGTTTTTTGTACAGCTACTTCGAGTAGATGAGACAGAGGCGTTTTATCATACATTGGTAGTATTGGGTTATTACTACCGGTTGTCGACGAACCAGCAGACATGATTTCAAGCTGGTTGCAAATGTATTTATCTGAAAATTTACATGTATTCGATCGGAATTTTTGAGTAGAACAGTTTTATTGAACAAATGACTTCATATGAGTTAGTTATAAGAAAGGAACGAGAAAGATTTGTTCGTTAAACTGCCAATGAAAATAAAGCTTTCATTTTCATCATCGATTAAAGAAATCAGTGACATCTACACACAGTTCGAGATATCAAAACAGAATAAAGATAAGATTTAATGTCAATCGATCGATCATATTGGAAAATACCGATACCGATCGTTCATACACCTATTGAGTACATTCCCTCATTATGGTTTTTTTCCCAGACTAATTTCTGGGTAATTGTGCAATAACGACTAATATAGTAGACGGTAAAAAAAAGAGAAGAACAACAAAAAAAACTAACGTTGACTCGCTAATCATTACTACAGGTCGTCTATATTTCTCTTATTTCCTCTCGTTTTTTTTCTACGATGGGTATAAAACCGCACGTTGCGAAATTATTCATCGGCATTTCATTTAATCGCACACTCCAACTCGTTGATTTACATTGCCGTCGAATTTTAACTCGGGAAGCAAGGCACTTACAAAAAATGGCACGTCCATTCGAAGAAATTTTTATTGTTGACTCTTCATTCGCCGATATTCCCGTTAAAAATGAAACGCAAAATGTTAATTCAACTGGATTTGATTCAAATATGGTTAAATGTACATAGTTTGATTCTTAATACTGTGTGCTTTGTTCAAAGTGGTTTTATTAAGCAAAATTAAACACAAAAAAATGCTCAAAAAACTTTAAACAACAGTGAAAAAAATGCTGTGTTATGTTTTATTGGCCGGTCGTGGTCGAAACTTTAAAAACAATTAACAAAAAAAAAGTTTAAACCAAAAAACGATTGCTCAACTTGTGATCGACAAAAAAATGGCAAAATTTATAAAAAAAAAACAAAAAATGATCAAAATTAAAACGAAACCAACTGCGAGTTACATTGCAGCAAAAAACTCAAAAATCGAAAACTTTAAAAAAAAATTCAAGCTTAACAAAAACGATTTTTATCGACAAAAAAACTGTAAAATTTCTAAAAAAAAACCCAAAAAAAATTGTATCTGCTTCGTTGAAATCCTGTCACCTCTACGTGGTGAAGCAGACTAGTACTTGATCGTCTTTTGATAGATGATCAAGGAAGCTAAGAACAGGAA